>ENA-UOUJ01001076-UOUJ01001076.1-activated-sludge-metagenome-genome-assembly--contig:-NODE-1076-length-15322-cov-8.488243_pt1 | contig 15322 bp, 12 predicted proteins | sample MGYA00249839_ERZ747224 | MGnify/ENA primary metagenome ERZ747224 (study PRJEB28782, sample SAMN03220277) | activated sludge metagenome | biome: wastewater; feature: sewage sludge; material...
GCTCGTCCTGCATCAGCGCCGAGCCGGCCATGACGTTGCACACCTTCTTGGCCGGACAGCCCATGTTGATGTCGATGATCTGCGCGCCGTTGTCGGCGTTGTACTTCGCGGCCTCGGCCATCATCGCGGGGTCGGCGCCGGCGATCTGCACCGAGATCGGATCGACCTCGCCGGTGTGGTCGGCGCGGCGGCGGGTCTTCTCGCTGCCGTAGAGCAGCGAGTTGGAGGTGACCATCTCGGACACGGCGACGCCGGCCCCCAGCTTCTTGCACAACTGGCGGAAAGGACGATCGGTCACCCCGGCCATCGGGGCGACGAAGAGGTTGTTGCGCAAGGTGAAGCCGGCAAACTGCATGGTGTGGAGGGCAGGCGAAAACGCGGCATTTTACCCTATCGACCCTGGCCGTGCGCTTGTTGGGGCGAGTGTGCAACACGCTGATGCTGCGCAGCCCCCTTGAGGCGCCTGTCGGGCGCACGACGGTTTGTGTTGTCGGGCGTAGCGCGTTTTGCGTGTTGTGGTGTGCGTGGAGGCAGGAGGCGGTGAGCTGGTGCAGGGCGCGGCGCGGCGTGGCGCGGGGTCGCGGGGCCGGGGTGGGGGTCGCCGCCTGCCCTCGCGGCCCTTCGCTGCGCTGCGGGCTGCCCTCGGCGGAGGACGCCGCGGGGGCGGCGACGCAAACTCGGCGCTGCGCGCCTCAGACATGCGTCGCCTTGTTTCCCCCGCGACGCCCTCCGCCTCGGCGCTCGTGAAGTTGGCGACCCCCACCCCGGCCCCGCGACCGGAAACGTGGGTGCGGCTCGGTGGCGGAAAAACCCTGGTGCGTCAGGCGCCGTTCGCTTTATCCAGCGCCTGTTCGAGGTCGGCGATCAGGTCGTCGGGGTCTTCGATGCCCACCGAGATTCGCAGCAGGTCGAGCGGGCAACGGGTGCCGGGGCCCTCGATCGGGCCGCGGTGCTCGATCAGGCTCTCGACCGAGCCGAGGGAGGTGGCGCGGCGGAAGATCTTCACCGCGCCGGCGACCCGGCGTGCGGCCGCTTCGCCGCCTCTCACGCGCAGCGACAGCATGGCGCCGAAGCCACCCTCCATCTGCCGGCAGGCGATGTCGTGACCGGGGTGCGCGGGGAGGCCGGGGTACAGCACCGCGAGCAGCGCCGGGTGGTGTTCGAAATGCTGCGCGATGCGCAGCGCCGAGGCGGCTGCGGTGCGCACGCGCGGGAAGAGCGTGCGCAGGCCGCGGTTGAGCAGCCAGGCCTCGAAGGGGCCGAGCACGGCGCCGCCGGCGGCGCGTGCGGTCTTGATGCGCGTCCAGAAGTCGTCCTCGGCGCGCGTCACCAGCACGCCGGCGACGACGTCGGAGTGGCCGTTGAGGTACTTGGTCGCCGAGTGCATCACCACGTCGGCGCCGAGCGCGAGCGGGCGGGTGAAGACCGGCGTCGGCACGGTCGAGTCGACCACCAGGCGTGCGCCGGCGTCGTGGGCGAGTTCGGCGGCGCGCGCGATGTCGAGGAGCTCCCAGGTCGGGTTGGCTGGCGTCTCCACCCACACCAGGTCGGCCGGGTGCTGCAGCAGGGCGGCGAGTTCCTCGGCGTCGGCGTAGAAATCCAGCCCGATCTGCCAGTTGGCCGAGAAGCCGATCATCCAGTTGCGCAGCGACCAGTACATGTCGTGCGGGGCGACGATGCGCGCGCCCGGCTTCAAGGCCAGCAGCACCGCCGAGGCGGCGGCCATGCCGGAGGCGAACAACGCGGCTTGAGCGCCGCCTTCCAGCTCGCACAGCAGGGCCTCGGCAGGGTCGTAGGCCGGGCTGGCGTCGCGCGCGTAGATGCGCCCGCCGGGCAGGCTGCCATCCTCGGCGCGCTCGAAGGTGGTCGCGAGGTGGATCGGCGGCACGATGTCGCGGTGCGGCATCATGGTGGCGCCCATGCCCTGGGCGGCGAGGGTGGCAGGAGAGTGCGGGGCGTCGTGCTGCATGATGCGCGGTCCTTCGGGCGGGGTGAGGAGGGCAGGAGGAGGGGCCTGCCTCGGTGGCGGCGAGCCTACAAGTTCCCCGTAGTGGTGTCGAGTCCGGGCTGCGGGTAAGATTCGAGGTTTTTTTCCGCCCGGAAAACTCCCGTGATCCGCATCGAAAACCTGCACAAGACCTATCGCGCCGCCGACGGCCGCGAAGTCGCCGCGCTCGCCGACGTGAGCCTCGAGATCGGCGCCGGCGAGGTGTTCGGCATCATCGGCCGTTCGGGCGCGGGAAAGAGCACGCTGATCCGCACCCTGAACCTGCTCGAGCGGCCCTCGGCCGGACGTGTGCTGATCGACGGCGAGGACATCACGAAGCTCGACAGCGAAGGCCTGTACGCGCTGCGCCGCCGCGTCGGCATGATCTTCCAGCACTTCAACCTGCTCGACGCCAAGACCGTCGCCGACAACATCGACTGGCCGCTGAAGGCGACCGGGCACGCGAATGCCGCCGAGCGTGCGGCGCGGGTCAAGGAGCTGCTGGCCCTGGTCGGGCTGTCCGAACACGGGCACAAGTATCCCTCGCAGCTCTCCGGTGGACAGAAGCAGCGCGTCGGCATCGCACGTGCGCTCGCCAACCGGCCGCAGTTGCTGCTGTGCGACGAGGCGACCTCGGCGCTCGATCCCGAGACCACGCAGTCCATCCTGCGCCTGCTGCTCGACATCAACCGCCAGCTCGGCCTCACCATCGTGCTGATCACCCACGAGATGCAGGTGATCCGCACGATCTGCGACCGCGTCGCGGTGATCGACGGCGGGCGCATCGTCGAGTCCGGTCGAGTGGCCGACGTCTTCCTGCATCCCCGGCATCCGGTCACGCGCAGCATGGTGGCGCAGAGCGACGCGCTCGCCGCGGCGAGCTTCGATCCGGCGCACGTCTATATGAAGGACAAGCTGCGCGGCACCCTGGTGCGGCTGACCTACATCGGCGACGTCACCTACCAGCCCATCCTCAGCCGCATCATGGCCGGGGCGAAGGTGCAGATCACGATCCTGCAGGGCGAGGTCTCCAGCATCAAGGACGTCCCCTTCGGCCAGTTGCTGCTCGAGCTCGAAGGCGGCGAGGAAGACATCCGCGAGGTGTTCGCCGAGCTCGACCGCCACCAGATCCACCACGAGGTGCTGCAGTAATGGACCTGTCCGTCATCGACTGGAGCGATATCTGGATCGCGACCTGGGAGACCCTGGTCATGACCGGGGTGTCGCTGTTCTTCACCATCCTGCTCGGCCTGCCGCTCGGCATCCTGCTGTTCGTCACCGCCAAGCGCCAGCTGCTGGAGCAGGGCCTGGTCTACACGGTGCTGTCCTTTGTGGTCAACGTGCTGCGCTCGGTGCCCTTCCTGATCCTCTTGATCGTGATGATCCCGGTCACGGTGATCCTGATCGGCACCTCGCTCGGCGTCGAGGGCGCGATCCCGCCGCTGGTGGTGGGCACCGCACCCTTCTTCGCGCGCCTGGTCGAGAACGTGCTGCGCGAGGTCGACCGCGGCGTGATCGAGGCCTGCCAGGCGATGGGCATCCGCACCTCGCGCATCATCTTCGGCGCGCTGCTGCCCGAGGCCCTGCCCGGGCTGATCGCCGCCGTCACCGTGACGGCGATCACGCTGATGTCCTATGCTGCGATGTCCGGCGTGATCGGCGGCGGTGGCCTCGGCGACCTCGCGATCCGTTTCGGCTATCAGCGCTTCCAGACCGAGGTGATGGTGATCACCGTCGCCCTGCTGGTCGTGCTCGTCCAGATCATCCAGTACTCGGGCGACCGCCTGGTGCTGTATTTCACCCGCAAGTGATCCCCACGAAGGAGACTTCAACGATGTCGTTTACCCTGCGCAAACTCCTGGCGGCCGCCCTCGGCACGCTCACCCTGGCCGCCGGTTCGGTCGCGTCCGCCGCCGACCGCCTGGTCATCGCCGCCACCCCGGTGCCGCACGCCGAGATCCTCGAGTTCGTCAAGCCGATGCTGGCCAAGGAAGGCGTGGAGCTGGAGGTGAAGGTGTTCACCGACTACGTGCAGCCCTCGATGCAGACCAACGAGAAGCGCGTCGACGGCAACTTCTTCCTGCACCAGCCCTACCTCGACGCGTTCAAGCAGAAGCAGAAGAACGACATCCAGGTCGTGGTCACCAAGGTGCACGTCGAGCCGCTCGGCGCCTACTCGGGCAAGCACAAGGCGGTGGCGGACATCCCCGAGGGCGCGACCGTGGCGATCCCGAACGATCCGTCCAACTCGGGCCGCGCGCTGCTGCTGATGGCCAAGAACGGGCTGATCACGCTGAAGGACCTGAACAACATCTCGGCCACGCAGAAGGACATCGCCGACAACCCGAAGAAGCTCAAGATCCGCGAGCTCGAGGCCGCGACCCTGCCGCGCATCCTCAACCAGGTCGACCTGGCGGTGATCAACACAAACTACGCGATCGAGGCCAAGCTCAACCCGCTGAAGGATTCGCTCTTCATCGAGGACGCCAGCTCGCCCTACGCCAACCTGCTGGTGGCGCATGAAGAGAGCGCGAAGAGCGAGGCGATGAAGAAGCTCGCCGCTGCGCTGAACTCGCCCGAGGTGAAGCAGTTCATCGCCGACAAGTACCAGGGCGCGGTGGTGCCGGCGTTCTGATCGGTATTCGAGGATCGCGCCGCCCGATTGCGGCGCTGATGAAGCGAAAGGCCTGCAGTCCCGTGTTCGGGGTGCAGGCCTTTTTGCTGGCTACGCGGTGACGATCACGGCCAGGCGCGGGCGCCGAACATCATCCTGCGCGCAACGAAATTGCGCAGCGGCGGGATCAGGTCGAGTGCGAACAGCGCTGCGCCGCGCGCGTGGTGCAGCGGGCCGAAGTCGTTGCTGAACACGCGCACCAGGGTGTCGGTGAAGCGGATCGTGCCGAGACGGTCCAGGCCGCGGGCGCTCGCATAGCTTGCAAGGACCGAGGGGGCGCCGGCGTCGAACGGTTTCGCAGCCGTGTTGGCGGAATGCTGGCGCGCAGCCTCGCGCGCTTTCAGCAGCGTGTCCGCCAGCGCCCACACGTCGCGCAGCGCCAGGTTGAAGCCTTGTCCGGCGACCGGGTGCAGGGTCTGCGCGGCGTTGCCGAGCCACACCGTGCGCTGGGCGATGGTCGAGCGCCGGTAGCGCAGCACCAGCGGGTAGCGCAGGCGCGGGCCGACGCCGGTGAGGCGCACGCGCCCGCCGATGTGGGCCTGCAGGCGGGCGAGGTAGGCGGCATCGTCGAGCGCGAGCAGCTCGTCGGCGGTCTCGGGGCGGGAGACATGCACCAGCGCGTAGTTGTCGCCCTTGGGTAGCAGCGCCACCGGACCCTGCGGGGTGAAGCGCTCGAAGGCGGTGTGTCGATGCCCGCCGGCGACCTGCACGTCGGCGATCAGCGCGTGCTGGCCGTAGTCGTGCTCGACCACGTTGGGGTCGCCCGCGCGCAGGCCGCCCTCGGCGCAGGCCGCCAGGCGGGCGCGCAGGGTGGGGGCGGGGCGGCCGGCGCCGGCGAGGCTGGCGATCACGTCGTCCTCGCCCGCGGCCAGGTTGGTGATCTCGGTCTCGTCGAACACCGGGATGCCCGCTGCATCGACCGCCTTGCGCAGGGCTGCGGCGAGCGCGCCGGCCGAGGCGACGTAGCCGAGCGCGGGCAGGTCGTGTTCGGTGGCGTCGATCAGGGTGCGGCCGAGCCCGCCCTGGTGCGAGATGTGGATGTGCTCGATCGCGGTGCTCGGCAGCCCATCCCACACGCCGAGGCGCTGCAGCGTGAGCCGGGTGCCGTGGGCGAGCGCGAGGTCGCGCGGGTCCTTCGTCACCGCTTCGCGGGTGCGCGCGTCGGCGAGCACGATGTCGAGGCCGGTGTCCTTGAGCGCGAGCGCCAGCGCGAGGCCGACCGGCCCGGCGCCGACGATCAGCAGGTCATGGACGCGCTCGGGAGCGTTCTCAGGCATGGCGCGTGTCTCGCATCAGGGCCTCGATCTCCGCGACCGCCTTGGGCACGTCCTCGGTGATCAGTTCGCAGCCTCCGGCCGTGACGACCGCGTCGTCCTCGATGCGGATGCCGATGTTCCAGAAGGCCTCGGGCACGTCGTCGGCGGGGCGGATGTAGCAGCCCGGCTCGATGGTCAGCACCATGCCCTCGACGAGCGGCCGCCACTCGCCGCCGAGCTTGTATTCGCCGGCGTCGTGCACGTCCATGCCCAGCCAGTGGCCGGTGCGGTGCATGTAGAAGCGGCGGTAGTCGCCGTTCTCGAGCACGCCGTCGAGGCTGCCCTGGAGGAGGCCGAGGTCGAGCATGCCCTGGGCGAGCACCTTCACCGCGGCGTCGTGCGGCTGGTTCCAGTGCGCGCCGGGGCGGGTGGCCTCGCGCGCGGCGGCCTGGGCGGCGAGCACGAGCTCATAGACCTCGCGCTGCGGGCCGGAGAAGCGGCCGTTAACCGGGAAGGTCCGGGTGATGTCCGAGGCGTAGCCGTCGAGCTCGCAGCCGGCGTCGATCAGCAGCAGGTCGCCGTTGCGCAGGGGCTGGTCGTTGTCGACGTAGTGCAGCACGCAGGCGTTGGCGCCGCCGGCGACGATCGAGGTGTAGGCGGGCGCCTGGCTGCCGGCGGCGCGGAAGGCGTGCAGCAACTCGGCCTCGATCTCGTATTCGAAGCGGCCTGGGCGGGTGGCGCGCATGGCGCGGCAGTGGGCGGCGGCGGAGATCTGCGCGGCGCGGCGCATGGTGGCGAGCTCGGAAGCGTCCTTGACGAGGCGCATCTCGTCGAGCTCGGCGCGCAGGTCGCGCACGGAATGCGGTGGGGTGAGGCCGCTGCGGGCCTTGTCGCGCACGGCGTTCAGTGCGCCGAGCACGCGCGCGTCCCAGTCGTTGTCGTAGCCGAGGCTGGTCCACAGCAGGGGCTGGTCGGCGAGGGTGTCGGGCAGGCGCTTTTCGAGGTCGCCGATGGTCCACGCCTCGTCGAAGCCGAAGGCCTCGCGCGCGGCCTCGGGGCCCCAGCGGTAGCCGTCCCAGATCTCGCGCTCTTCGTTCTTCTCGCGGCAGAACAGGATCTGCCTGGGCTCCTTGCCGGCGACCAGCACGACGACGGCCTCGGGCTCGCGGAAGGCGGTGAGGTAGTAGAAGTAGCTGTCGTGGCGATAGGCGTAGTGGGCGTCGCGGTTGCGCACGCGCTCGGGGGCGGTGGGCAGGATGGCGACGCCGCCGCCGGCGGCCTGCATGCGCTCCATGAGGCGGGCGCGGCGGGTACGGAAGGGGGCGGTGTCTACGGAGGGGAGGCTCGGTGCGTTCATGGCTGGAATTATGTCACGCGGAGGGCGCGGGGGCAGGGCGGCGGCGTGCATGAGGTGGGCGGTGTATACGGCGGCTCATCGGATGATGTGGACCTCGTTCGTTGCTGGAAGTGCAGGGCTCGGGAAATGGGGGATTGTCGGGTGCTGGTCCGCTCGGGGTGGCGCGGGACGCGCGCAGGCCGGCTGCGGGACGGGACGGGCGGGGGGCGGGCAGACGTTCGCGGCCTTCGGCTTCCCGATCCGGCGAACGTTCGCGGGGCGGCGATGCAAACTCGCTCGCTCGGACATGCATCGCCTTGTTTCCCCGCGAACGCCCGCCGGATCGGCGCTCTCGACAGCCCGCCCCCCGCCCGCCCTGCATGGGCGAGCTCTCGCCGCCCCATGTAGGAGCGGCGTGAGCCGCGAGCCAGCGGTGGAGTGCCTCGGCCGGTTCAACTCCGCGCGTGCACCAGTTCTCGATCGAGTTCAGCGAGGCGCTGCGGCGTGCCGACGTCGATCCAGCGCCCGGCGTGGTGCTGGCCGGTGATCTTGCCCGCGTTCATCGCTTCGCGCAGCAGGGGGGCGAGTTTGGCTGGGGTGTTGTCGGGGAGCTCGGCGAACAGGGCGGGGTGGTAGGCACCGAGGCCGGAGAAGGTCAGGCGCGGCAGGCCGTCGGCATGGATCAGTCCGTCAGGGGCGAGGCGGAAGTCCCCTTCGCGGTGGTGCTGGGGGTTGTCCACCAGCAGAAGGTGGGCGAGCGGGCCGTCGGCGCGCAGGCTTTCCGCTGCGGTGCGTAGCGCGGTGAAGTCGGCGTCGCAGAACACATCGCCATTGACGACGACGAAGGGCGCATCGCCGAGCACGGGCAGGGCGTGGCGGATGCCGCCGGCGGTCTCCAGCGCGCTGGCCTCGGGAGACCACGCGATATGCACGCCGAGGGCCGCGCCGTCGCCGAGCGCGTCTTCGAGCCGGTGGCCGAGGTGGGCGTGGTTGATGACGAGCTCGGTGAAGCCGGCCGCACGCAGGCGCTCGATGTGCCACACGATCAGGGCCTTGCCGCCGACCGGCAGCAGCGGCTTGGGCGTGTGGTCGGTGAGCGGGCGCATGCGCTCGCCGCGGCCGGCGGCGAGGATCATCGCTTTCATCATGGCGTTCAGAAGGTATAGCCGACCTGGGTCTCCTCGGGCTCGAGGCGGTCGAGCAGCTTTAGCAGCGGGCCGAGGTCGCGCCAGCGCTTGCACGCGCGGCGCAGGTAGTCCATCACCAGCGGCATGTCGGCGAGGTAGCCGTCCTTGCCGTCGCGGTGGCAGAGTCGGGCGAAGATGCCCAGCACCTTGATGTGGCGCTGCACGCCCATCCACTCGAAGTCGCGATGGAAGTCGGCGAACTCCTCGCGCACCGGCAGGCCGAGTTTCTTCGCGGTTTCCCAGTAGCGGATCAGCAGGTCGAGGATGAACTCCTCGTCCCAGCGGATGTAGGCGTCCTTGAACAGCGACACCAGGTCGTAGCTGATCGGGCCGTAGACGGCGTCCTGGAAGTCGATGATCCCCGGGTTGGCGCCGCGGCCCTCGGCGGGGTCGAGCAGCATCAGGTTGCGCGAGTGGTAGTCGCGATGCACGAAGACCTGCGGCTCGGCGAGGTTGACCGCGAGGATCTTGTCGAAGGCGGCGTTGAGCGTGGCGGTCTCGGCCTCGGTGAGCGTGATGCCCTTGTGGCGGGCGATGTACCACTCGGGGAAGAGCTGCAGCTCGCGCAGCAGCAGGGCGCGGTCGTACTCGGGCAGCACGCCGGGGCGGCTGGCGCACTGGATGGCAGCGAGCGCTCCGAGGGCCTCGGCATACAGCTGATGTGCGCTCCGGGCGGCTTGCTGCGGATCGTCCTGCGCCTGCAGCGCCTGCAGGTAGGTCGTCGAGCCGAGGTCGGAGAGCAGCAGGAAACCCTGGTCGAGGTCCTGCGCGAGCACCTCCGGCACGTGGGCGCCGGCGGCGCGGAAGAGCTCGGCGACGTGCAGCCAGGGCTTCACGTCCTCCTTCTCGGGCGGGGCGTCCATGACGATGCGCGAGGGGCTGCCGTCGGCGAAGCTGACGCGGAAGTAGCGCCGGAAGCTGGCGTCGGCCGAGGCCGGGGCAAGTTCGAAGGACTGGCCGGGCAGGGTGGCGGCGAGCCAGACCCTGAGTTGTTCGAGGCGATGCAAACCGGATCTCCGCGGGGGTTCGTGTAGAATCCGCGAGTTTATCAACACGGTGGTTCGGGTGGGCATACGCGCATCGCGAACGTCGGCAAGGGCTTGATCCGCATGCTTCCGAACACGCGCATTCGACTGATTCCGCTCCTCCTGCTGGGTTTGTCGGGTACGGCTCTTGCGCAGGCCATGCCGGCGCTCCAGGTGGCGCCCGAGCTGCTGCGCCGACCGGAAACGGCGGCGCCGGCACCTGCGCAAGCGCCGGTCTCCGCGCCTGCGCCAGCCGCGTCGCCCACGCCAGGCCTCCCTGCCGAGCCCCCGCGGGTTTCCGTTCCCGAGCCTGCGCCAGCCGCATCGCCGTCCACTCTGGCGGCCCCCGTCGTGCCCGTGCGCCCGGCACTCGCGCCCGGCGAGACCGCGGTCAGCGCGCTGCGCATCCATGGCGAACGCGGGATCGAGCTCGTCGCCGAGGGCGAAGCCGAACTGCAGCGCGACGACACCTTGCTGACCGCCGACCGGGTCACCTATCGCGAGCCCACCGACGAAGTGCTCGCCGAGGGCAACGTGGTGCTGAGCCGGGGAGGGGACACGATCCGCGGACCGAAGGCCACGCTGGTGGTCGGGGACCGCGTCGGCACCTTCGAGACGCCGACCTATGAGTTGTCGCGGGCCCGTCCTCCCGCACTCGCCGGCGACGCCCCGCGCACGGTGGCCGGCAGCGGCGAGGCCGATCTGCTGCGGCTGGAGGGCGAAAACCAGTACCGCCTCGCCAACGCGACCTGGACGACTTGCAGCCCGCAGGATCCTGACTGGTACATCAAGGCGCGCGAGCTCGACCTGGACTACGACCGCGAGGTGGGCACCGCGCGCAGCAGCTCGATCGTGTTCATGGATACGCCGATCTTCTGGATGCCGTGGGCAGAGTTTCCGCTCAGCGGGCAGCGCCAGTCGGGCCTGTTGCCGCCCACGTTCGGCTCGTCGAACAAGACCGGAGTGGACTTCACCCAGCCCTACTACTGGAACATCGCGCCCAACTACGACGCGACCCTGGCGCCGCGCCTCATGACCCGGCGTGGTCTGCAGCTCGGTGGCGAATTCCGCTACCTCGGCGCGGATCACCAGGGCACGACCCGCCTCGAGTGGATGCCGAACGACAAGGTGACCGGCGAGGAGCGCAGGCTCGGCTCGATCCAGCACCAGCATCGCTTCGCGCCCAACTTCTACGGCACGCTGGATCTCAATGCCGTCTCCGACGACGCCTACTTCGAGGACCTGTCCTCGAACATCGGCGTGGCCTCTCGGGTGAACCTGCTGCGCGAGGGGCGGCTCATCTACGCGGGCGGGTGGTGGACGGCGTCCATGCTGGCGCAGCGCTACCAGACCCTGAATCCGGATCCGGATGTACGGAACTTCGAGCCCTACCGCCGCCTGCCGCAGCTACGCTTCGATGCGGCGCGTGCCGACCTCGTCGGTGGCCTGGCCGGCCTGCTCGAGACCGAGTTCGTCCGCTTCGCCCATCGCGAGGAGGTCCTCGACGAGGCTTCCCGCGTCGTCGCCTACCCTCAGCTCTCGCTTCCGATGCAGGGAGCGGCCTGGTTCGTGACGCCCAAGGCCGGGGTGCACAACACGAGCTACGACATCGACCGTGCACCGGCAACGGTGGGCAAGTCCGACTCGATCACGCGCTCCGTCCCGATCGTCTCGCTCGACTCGGGCCTGTTTTTCGAGCGCGAGACGCACTATTTCGGCAACGATTACCTGCAGACGCTCGAGCCGCGGCTCTTCTACCTGCGCGTGCCGAGCCGCGATCAGACGGACATTCCGCTTTTCGACACCAACCGTTTCGACGTCGGTTTCGCGCAGATCTTCGCCGAGAACCGCTATTCGGGCAGCGACCGCATCGGTGACGCGAACGATCTCACCGCAGCGGTCACCACCCGCTTCATCGACGCGGAGAGCGGAGTCGAGCGACTGCGCGCGCTGCTCGGCCAGCGCTACTACTTCTCCGACCAGGAGGTCTACCTGTACGACACCGACGAGCTGCGCCGCGCCGGCACCGGCAACGAGATCCTCGCCGGGCTCGGCGGCCGGCTCTCCAGCACGGTCACGGTGGATTCGTACGCGCAGTACAACACCGAGACCAGCCGCACCGAGCGCCTCAACGCCAGCGTGCGCTACCAGCCCGGCTTCGCGCGTACGCTCAACCTGAGCTACCGCTACGCGCCCAACCTGCGCATCGACCAGGACGTGGTCGGACTCGAGGACATCGATGTCTCCGGACAGTGGCCGCTGGCGCGTAACTGGTACGGTGTCGGTCGCGTCACCCACTCGCTCAAGGACGACCGCATCACCGAGGCGGTTGCCGGTATCGAGTACGACGGCGGCTGCTGGGTGTTTCGAACCGCGATACACCGTTTTGCGATCGACGAGGACGATGTGACCAACGCCATCTTCGTGCAGCTTGAACTGAACGACCTCGCCGGGATCGGCTCGAATCCGCTCAGCCTCATCAAGCGCAGCGTGCCCGGCTATGGCAAGATCAACGACTCCTCGGCCAATCGCGTCTTCGGTTCCGATTGAAGCCGGGCCCGCGCATTCATCCCCCATCGACATGAAACAACTTCTTCTCCGCTCCCGCGTCGCAATCACCATCGGCCTGGTGGCCGCCACGCTCGCGCTGCCGGTGCATGCCGCAGCACGCGCGGTCGAGGTCGACCGCATCGTCGCAGTCGTCAATAGCGAGGTCATCACCGCGCTCGAGCTGCGCTCGCGCATCGAGCAGACCCGGCGCCAGCTCGCCCGCCAGGGCGTCGAGCTGCCCCCGGAGGAGGTGCTGCAGCGCCAGCTGCTCGAGCGCCTCATCGTCGAGCGCGCCCAGCTCCAGCTCGCACGCGAGTCCTCGCTGCGCGTGGACGACGCCACGCTCGACCGTGCGATCGAGCGCATCGCCTCGAACAACAAGCTCTCGATCGAGCAGCTGCGTGCGACGCTGGAAAAGGACGGCGTCACCTGGAGCCGCTTCCGCGACGAGATCCGCAGCGAGATCCTGCTCACCCGCCTGCGCGAGCGCGAGGTGGACAGCCGCATCGTGGTGACCGACGCCGAAATCGACAACTTCATCGCCAATAACCCGGACGCCTTCTCCGGCAAGGAGTTCGCGGTCGCCCACATCCTGCTGCGCACGCCCGAGGGCGCCTCGCCGCAGCAGGTCGAGGCGGTCGCCAGGCGTGCCGAGCAGGTGATGGCGCGGCTGCGCTCGGGCGAGGACTTCGCCCGTGTCGCCGCCGCAGTCTCCGATGCACCGGACGGCCTGCAGGGCGGCGGCCTCGGCTGGCGTCCGCTCGACCGCCTGCCGGCCTTGTTTGCCGACGCGGTGCGCCGCATGCGCCCGGGCGAGACCTCGCCGGTGCTGCGCAGCGCCGCCGGCCTTCACATCGTGCGCCTGGTCGAGGTGCGCGGCGGCGGCGACACCGCCGTGCAGAAGCTCGAGCAGACGCGCGCGCGCCATATCCTCATCAAGACCTCAGAGATCCTCTCCGACGACGATGCCGAGGCGCGCCTGCGCGGGATCCGCGAGCGCGTGGTCAATGGCGCCGACTTCGGCGAGCTCGCCAAGGCGAGCTCGGCCGACCTCTCCGCCGCCCGCGGCGGCGATCTCGGCTGGCTCAACCCGGGCGACACCGTGCCCGAGTTCGAGCGCGCGATGAACGCGCTTCAGCCGGGCGAAGTCAGCGCGCCGGTGCGCTCGCCCTTCGGCTGGCACCTGATCCAGGTGATGGAGCGTCGCGTGCAGGACGTCACCGACGAGCGCAGGCGCGCCGCAGCGCGCCAGGCCCTGCGCGAGCGCAAGTCCGAGCAGGCCTACGAGGACTGGGTGCGCCAGCTGCGCGACAGCACCTACGTCGACTACCGTATCGAGCGCGAATGAGCGCGTCCGCACGGCCGCCCGAACGGAAGCGACAGGACGGGGGGCCATCGAGCGCGGCCGCGCGACCAGGGCGTGGGCTCGTCGCGATCACCAGCGGCGAACCCGCGGGAGTCGGCCCCGAGCTGTGCCTGCGCCTGGCCGAGCGCGCCTGGCCGCTGCGCCCTGTGGTGCTCGCCGACCTCGAGCTGATGCGTGCGCGGGCCGCGGCGCTGGGCAGCGCGGTCGGCGTGGTCGAATTCGACCCCACGCGGCCTGCGCCCGCCGGTGCGGTCGAGGTGCTGCATCTGCCGCTCGCCGCGCCGTCCCGGCCGGGCATGCTCGATCCGGCCAATGGCGCCTACGTGCTGCGATTGCTCGACCGCGCGATCGCCGGCTGCGTGCGCGGCGAATTCGCCGCCATGGTCACCGCGCCGGTGCACAAGGGCGTGATCTGCGAGGGCCTCGGTGCCCACGAGACCATGCCCTTCACCGGCCACACCGAATACCTCGCCGAGCACACCGGCACGGCGCGGGTGGTGATGATGCTGGTGGGCGGCGGCCTGCGCGTGGCACTGGCGACCACCCACCTGCCGCTCGCCGCGGTGCCGGCGGCGATCACGCCGCAGGTGCTGGAAGAGACCCTGCGCATCCTGCACGCCGACCTCGTGCGTCACTTCGGGCTGAAATCGCCGCGCATCCTGGTCGCCGGCCTCAACCCGCACGCGGGCGAGGGCGGGCACATGGGGCGCGAGGAGATCGACGTCATCATCCCGGTGCTCGAGCGCCTGCGCGCCGAGGGCATGCAGCTCGTCGGCCCGCTGCCCGCCGACACCCTGTTCGTGCCGCACACGCTGGCGCAGGGCGATGCCGTGCTCGCGATGTACCACGACCAGGGCCTGCCGGTGCTCAAGCACGCCAGCTTCGGCGGCGGCGTCAATGTCACGCTCGGCCTGCCCATCATCCGCACTTCGGTCGACCACGGCACCGCGCTCGACCTCGCCGGCAGCGGCCGCGCCGATCCGGGCAGCCTGTTCGCCGCGCTCGAGCTCGCGATCGCGATGACGCAGGCGCGCGCCGCCGCCTGAGCGCGGCGAAGCCAGGCCGGGCCACCCCGGCGAAAGGAATCCCATGCACGACTTCGACACCGACGGCCATCGCGCACGCAAGCGCTTCGGCCAGAACTTCCTCTCCGACCCCAACATCATCCGCAAGATCATCGACGGCATCCGCCCGCAGCCGGGCGAGCTCATGGTCGAGATCGGCCCCGGCCTGGGCGCGATGACCGACCCGCTGATCGAGCGCCTCGGCCACCTGCACGTGGTCGAGATCGACCGCGACCTCATCGCCCGCCTGCGCGAGCGCTACAGGCCGGCACAGCTCACGGTGCACGAGGGCGACGCCCTGAAGTTCGACTTCGCCAGCCTTTGCGCCGGTGTCGAGGGTGGCGGTGAGCGCAGCCTGCGCATCGTCGGCAACCTGCCCTACAACATCTCCACCCCCATCCTGTTCCACCTCGCCGGCTTCGCCGACCAGGTCAGGGACATGACCTTCATGCTGCAGAAGGAGGTGGTGATGCGCATGGTGGCCGAGCCGGGCACCGAGGAATACGGGCGGCTCTCGGTGATGCTGCAGTACCGCTTCCGCATGGGGCGCCTCTTCGACGTGCCGCCGGGGGCGTTTCGTCCGGCGCCCAAGGTGATGTCCAGCATCGTGCGCATGGCGCCGCTGCCGGCCGAGCAGCTCGGCGCGCGCGACGAGGCCTTGCTCGGGCGCATCGTCGCCGCCGCCTTCGGCCAGCGCCGCAAGACCCTGCGCAACACCTTGCGCGAGTTCATCGACGACGCCGGGCTGGAGTCGCTCGGCATCGACCCCGGGCTGCGTGGCGAGAAGCTGTCGGTGGAGCAGTACGTCGCGATCGCGAATGCGTGCGCGGGGGGCGAGGGCGAGGCGTGAGGCGACAGGAGCGAGGTGCGCGAAAAA
>ENA-UOUJ01001077-UOUJ01001077.1-activated-sludge-metagenome-genome-assembly--contig:-NODE-1077-length-15316-cov-3.588297_pt1 | contig 15316 bp, 13 predicted proteins | sample MGYA00249839_ERZ747224 | MGnify/ENA primary metagenome ERZ747224 (study PRJEB28782, sample SAMN03220277) | activated sludge metagenome | biome: wastewater; feature: sewage sludge; material...
ACGCCAGCGCCCTGCGCCGCCCCGGCGCGGGTGCATGCGATTGCCTCTCAGCCTCTGAGTCGCCGGGAACTCCCGCTGGGCATGGGCATCTTCGTCGAAGTCATCTTCCCGGTCGTCGTGCTGATCGCGATCGGCTACGGTGCGGCCCGGCTCGGGCGATTCAGCGACGCGGGCATACGCGCGCTGTCCGATGCGACCTTCCTGATCTTCATGCCGGCGCTGCTGTTCGGCGCGCTGGCCCGCGTCGACTTCGACGAGCTGTCGCCGGGTGCCGCGCTGGCCTACTACGGCGCCTCGCTGCCGCTGTTCGTCGGAGTGATCGCCGTGCTGCGCTGGCGCGGCATGCCACTGAACTTCGCCGTGATCCGCGGCCTGTGCGCGGTGTTCTCGAATACCGCGATGCTCGGCATTCCGCTGATCCGGCTCGTCTACGGCGAGGCCGGCCTCGCCTACCTGCTGACGATCATCGCGCTGCATGCGCTGACCTACCTGACGCTGGCCACGCTGGCGATCGAGATCGGCGGCGGCGTGGCGGCCGCGGGCGCGCCGGTGTCGCTCGGAAGGCAGCTTGCGCGCGTCGTACGCAGTTCGCTGATCCATCCGGTCGTCCTGCCGATTCTCGTCGGGCTTGCCTGGTCGGCGGCCGGCTGGCCGCTGCCGCCGGCGCTGGCCGCGCCGCTGGGCATGCTCGGCTCGGCGGCTGCGCCGCTGTGCCTGGTGCTGCTCGGCTCCTCGCTGGCGCAGTTCGATCTGCGGCGCGGTTTCCGCACGGCGCTCGAGCTCACGGCGCTCAAGAGCTTCGTCCACCCGCTGCTGGTCTGGCTGGTCGGCCGATTCGTGCTGGGCCTCGAGCCGCTGCCGCTGGCCGTGGCCACGGTGACTGCGGCGCTGCCGATCGGCGCCAACGTCTATCTGTTCGCGCAGCGCTACGACGCCGGTGCCGAGCAGACCAGTGCCGGGCTGACGCTGTCGACGCTGGTCGCCGCAGGAAGCCTGCCGTGGCTGCTGATCATGCTGCCGGGCGTTTGATACGATCCGGCGTCGATACCGTCCCGCATCATGTCCCATACCGTCTACAACTTTTCCGCCGGGCCGGCAGTGCTGCCCCGCGAGGTCCTGCTTCAAGTCGCCGAAGACCTGCCCGACTGGCAGCGCACCGGCATGTCCGTGATGGAGATGAGCCATCGCGGCCCCGAATTCATGTCGATTCACGCGCAGGCGATGGCCGACCTGCGCGCGCTGATGAACATCCCCGACGACTATCGCGTGCTGTTCATGCAAGGCGGCGCGATCGCCGAGAACGCGATCGTGCCGATGAACCTGCTGCGTGGCGGCGACCAGGCCGACTACCTGCTGACCGGGCAGTGGTCGGCGAAGTCGGCGAAGGAAGCCTCGCGCTACGCGCGGGTGAACGTCGTGGCAGACGCGTCGAAGCTGCCGGCGCCGCACCGCGACGGCGAAACCGGCAGCTACACCTTCGTGCCCGATCAGTCGCAGTGGAAACTGTCGCGCGAGGCGGCCTACCTGCATCTGTGCACGAACGAGACGATCGACGGCATCGAGATCGGGCAGGCGCCGTCGCAGGGCGCCGGTCCGATCGAGGTTCCCGTCGGCGTGCCCATGGTCGCCGACGTGTCCTCGCAGATCCTGTCGCGCGAAATCGACGTCAGGCGCTACGGCTGCCTGTACGGCGGCGCGCAGAAGAACGTCGGCCCCTCGGGCCTGACGCTGGTGATCGTGCGCGAAGACCTGCTCGGAAAAGCCCACCCGTTGTGCCCGAGCGCCTTCGACTACAAGATCGTCGCCGACAACGATTCGATGTACAACACGCCGCCGACCTTCGCGATCTGGGTCGCCGGCCTCGTGTTTCGCTGGCTGCGGCGGCAGGGCGGCGTCGCGGCGATCGAGCGGCGCAACATCGAGAAGGCCGCGCTGCTCTACGACTACATCGACGGCAGCGGTTTCTACGAGAACCGCGTTCGCCCGCAGGACCGCTCGCGGATGAACGTGCCGTTCTTCCTGAAGGATCCGTCGCTGGATGCGCACTTCCTGAAGGGCGCGGCCGAAGTCGGCCTGCTGCAGCTCAAGGGGCACCGCACGGTCGGCGGAATGCGGGCGTCGCTGTACAACGCGATGCCGATCGAGGGCGTGCGAACGCTGGTCGCCTACATGAAGGAATTCGAGCGCCGCAATGGCTGATTCCGATCCGAACAAGGCCGGCGAGCCCGGCCTCGAAGCCCTGCGCCGACAGATCGACGACACCGACCGCCAGTTGCTCGCACTGGTCAACCGGCGGGCCGAGCTGGCCGGCCAGGTCGGCGAGCTGAAGCAGCACAGCGATGCGCCGGTCTACCGGCCCGAGCGCGAGGCGCAGATCATGCGCCGGCTGCGCGAAGCCAATCCGGGGCCGCTGCCCGGCGACGCGATCGAGGCGATCTGGCGCGAGATCGTCTCGGGCTGCCGCGAGCTCGAGCGGCGGCTGCGCGTCGCATTCCTCGGGCCCGTCGGTACCTTCTCCGAGCAGGCGTTGCTGCAGCATTTCGGCAGCGGCGTCGACGCGCTCGCCTGTTCGTCGATCGACGAGGTGTTCCGCGCGGCCGAAGCCGGCACCGCAGACTTCGGCGTCGTGCCGGTCGAGAACTCGACCGAAGGCGCGGTCAGCCGCACGCTCGACCTGTTCCTGCAGAGCCCGCTCGAGGTCAGCGGCGAGATATCGATCCGGATCGAGCAGAACCTGATGACGCGCAGCGGCTCGATGCAGGGCGTGCGGCGCATCGTCTCGCATGCGCAGTCGCTGGCGCAGTGCGCGGGCTGGCTGCAGCGCAATCACCCCGAACTCGAACGCGTGCCGGTCGCGAGCAACGCCGAGGCAGCGCGGCTGGCTTCGCTCGACGACGAGACCGCGGCGATCGCCGGGCACAACGCCGCCTTGCGCTGGGACGTGCAGATCATCGCGAACAACATCCAGGACGAGCCGAACAACCGTACGCGATTCGCCGTGATCGGGCGCTACCGCTGCGCGGCCTCCGGCGACGATCAGACTTCGCTGATCCTGTCGGTTCCGGACCGTGCGGGCGCCGTCCATGCGCTGATCGAGCCGCTGGCACGGCACGGCGTGTCGATGAAACGCTTCGAGTCGCGTCCGGCACGCCAGGCGGGCTGGGAATACAACTTCTACATCGACGTCATCGGCCATCGCGACGAAGAGAACGTCGCGACCGCACTCGCCGAGTTGCGCGAACGCGCGGCCTTCTTCAAGGTCGTCGGCTCCTACCCGCGCGCCACCGGCTGAGATACACTGCTGCGGCATTCGAAGCGGCCAGGATGAGCCGCACCGTGCCGATCAAATCCTGAGGAGACTTTCGTGCGAATCTTCACTCGCGCCGCGACCGCAACGTCCGGCCCGCTTCGCTTGTCGTGCGCATTCGCGGTGGCGGCGCTTTCCGCCGGACTTGCCCTGGCTCCCGCTGTCTCCCAGGCGCAGGACAAGCAGATCCGCGTCGGCGTCATCTACGACCTGACCGGACCGCTCGCCGCCGGCGGCTCCTACGCCGGCTACCTCGGCAACAAGTACGCGATCGACATGATCAACGAGCGCGGCGGCGTCGAAGGCTACAAGATCGTGCCGATCTATGTCGACGCGCAGAGCAAGGCCGAGGTCGCGATCAACGAGACCGAACGCCTGCTGAACCAGGAGAAGGTCGACCTGATCATGGGCGTGTTCTCGTCGGCGCAGTGCGTGCCGATGGCGCAGAAGGTCGATCAGGTCCAGAACTTCATGTGGGCGAACATCTGTGTCGCCTCGAGCGTCTTCAAGGACAAGAACCTGAAGTACGTGTTCCGCCCGCAGGTGCACTCCGACCAGTTCGGCGAGGCCTCGTGCCGCTTCCTGGCCGAGAACGCCAAGTCGAAGCTGGGCAAGGAGGTCAAGGACCTGAAGGTCGCGATCATCTACGAAGACGGTCCTTACGGCGCCGGTGTGGCGGCCGGCAACGAGAGCACCTGCAAGGAACTCGGCATGCAGGTGGCGCTGAAGGAAGGCTACGCGGCCACGGCGCCCGACCTGTCGCCGCTGGTCACGAAGCTGCGCCGCGCGCGGCCCGACGCGATCCTGCATACCGGCTACAACCCCGACATCACGCTGTTCCTGCGCCAGGCGAAGGAGCAGGGGCTGAAGTGGGATGCGCTGATCGGCCACGGTGCCGGCTACGGGCAATTCGACAAGCTCTTCGCGACCTTCAAGGACGACGCGAACCTGATCTACAACGTCGATCCGGTCGCCGCGCAACTGCTCGACCCGAAGACGCTCGCACCGGGGCTCGGCGACATCACGCAGGAAATGGTCAAGCGCTACAAGGCCGACGTGAAGGGCGACGAAGTCCCGACCCACGTGTCGATGGGCTTCAACCAGGCCTGGATCTTCTTTACCGACGTGCTGCCGCGCGCGATCAAGCAGCACGGCGGGCCGAACGCCGAGGCGCTGCGCAAGGCAGCCCTGGAGACCGACATCCCGGTCGGCGGCACGATCCAGGGCTACGGCGTGAAGTTCTTCGGCCCCGGCGCGCCGATGGCCGGGCAGAACGAGCGTTCGACGCCGGTCGTCATGCAGTACAACGGCAACGAGACCTACGTCGTCTGGCCGGAGGCGATCAAGACGCGCGATGCCGTGCTGCCGCTGCCCAAGGGCCACGGATACGCGAGGTGAGTCCGGGCCGCTCGAGGCCGGGTGGAGGAACGGTGCTATCGGTCAGCGGGCTGAGCAAGCGCTTCGGCGGGTTCACGGCGGTCAACGGACTGTCGTTCGAGCTCGCCGAAGGCGAGATCCTCGGCCTGATCGGACCTAACGGGTCGGGCAAGAGCACGACCTTCAACGTGATCGCCGGGCTCTACGCACCGAGCGCAGGCTCGGTGCGGCTCGACGGGCAGGAGATCGGCGGGCTGCCGCCGTATCGGATCTGCCGGATGGGGCTGGCGCGCACCTTCCAGATCCCGAGGCCGTTTCGAAAGCTGTCGATCCTCGAGAACGCGATCCTCGCGGCGCACTACGGCGGCGGCGAACCCATCGGCCGCGCCGAGGCCGAGCGGCGCGCGCACGACGCGCTCGAGCTGATCGGCCTGCCGCGCGACCCCTCCGCGAAGGTCGAAGGGCTGGGCGCTGCCGGCCTGAAGAAGCTCGAGATGGCGCGTGCGCTGGCCACGCAGCCCAAGCTGCTGCTGGCCGACGAGAGCCTGGGCGGGCTCGACGAAACGGAAATGGAGCAGGCGGCGGCAATGCTCGAGCGCATCCGGAGCGAGCGCAGGATCTCGATCATCTGGGTCGAGCACATCATGGGCGTACTGATGAAGGTCATCGACCGCTGCCTGGTGCTCGACCACGGCGAGCTGATCGCCGAGGGGGCGCCGGCCGAAGTCACGCGCGACCCGCGCGTCATCGAGGTCTACCTGGGCAGCGATGCCGACGCCGTGCATCGCCAGCTCGATGCGCAGGGGCAGCGCTGATGCTGGCGGTCAACGGACTGAACGCCGGCTACGGCAGCTTCCAGGCGCTGTTCGACGTGTCGCTGTCGGTCGGCGCCGGCGAGTCGATCGCGGTGATCGGCCCGAACGGCGCCGGCAAGACAACGCTGCTGCGCGCGATCTCGCGGCTGATCGACGCCAGCTCGGGCGAGTTGACGATGGAGGGCCGGCGCTACAACGAACTGCCGGCGCACCAGGTGGTCTCGCTCGGTATCGCGCAGGTGCCCGAGGGCCGGCGCCTGTTCCCGCGGCTGAGCGTCGAAGACAACCTGAAGATGGGCGCGTTCACGCCGGCGGCGCGCGCCGGTTATCGCGAGCGGCTCGACTTCGTCTACTCGCTGTTCCCGAAGATGAAGCAGCGGCGGATGCAACTCGCCGGCACGATGTCGGGCGGCGAGCAGCAGATGTGCGCCATCGGCCGCGCGCTGATGAGCCGGCCGAAGCTGCTGCTGCTCGACGAGCCGTCGGCCGGCCTGGCGCCGGTCATCGTGCAGTCGATCTTCGAGCTGATGCAGCGGATCCGCGCCGAGGGCTACACGGTGCTGATCGTCGAGCAGAACATCCGGCAGGTGCTGCAGGTCGTCGATCGTGCCTACCTGCTCGAAACCGGTCGCATCCGGATGAGCGGCGCGGCCGACGAACTGCTCGCCAGCGACGAGATACGCAAGGCCTACCTGGGGCTGTGATGGAGTTCTTCGACATCTTCCTGCTCGAGGCCGTGATCAACGGCCTGCTGCTCGGCGGCCTGCTGGCGCTGCTCGCGCTCGGGCTGAACCTGGTCTTCGGCGTGATCGACGTGGTCTGGATCTGCTATGCCGAACTGATTATGGTGGGCATGTACACGATCTGGTGGCTGCATGCCGAGCAGGGCGTGCCGCTGTGGCTGGCCTTCGCTTGCGGCATCGCGCTGGCCGCGGTGCTCGGCGCGTTGCTGCACCAGTTCATCGTGCGCCCGGTGCTGGCCGCCGAGCCGATCAATCAGTTGCTGGTGACCGGTGGCGTGCTGTTCTTCCTCCAGGCCGCCGCCACGGTGCTGTTCGGAGTCGAGTTCCGCAACATCGGCGTGCGGCTGCCCGGCGTCAGCATCGGCGAGGTGAACCTGTCGGTGGCCCGGCTGATCGCGTTCGGCGTGGCGCTGGCGGCGATCGTCTCGACCTACCTGTTCCTGACCCGTACCTACATCGGCACGGCGATCCGGGCGATCAGCCAGGACCGCGCGATCATGCCGCTGATGGGCGTCGATTCATCGCGCATCTACCTGCTGACCTCGGCGCTGGGCGGCGCGCTCGCCGGATTGGCCGCCTGCCTGCTGGTCTTGCAGTACGACATCCATCCGGCGATCGGCCTGTCCTTCGGGCCGATCACCTTCCTGATCTGCGTGCTCGGCGGGCTCGGCAACCTGATCGGCGGCTTCCTTGCGGCCTTCGTGTTCGCGCAGTTCATTTCGGTCGGTGGCTTCGTCTTCCATCTCGAGTGGGGTTACGTGCTGGCCTTCATGTTCTTCATCGTGATGATGTTCTGGAAGCCGCAGGGTCTGTTCGCGAGGCGGCGCTGAAATGCGAGGCGGCGTCGAAATGAACCTCGGGAATCACACCCGACTTCCTGATACCGGGCGGGGAGCGGCAGGCTCCGGGCAGCTTGGGCGCGGTTCGGGAGGAAACCCGCCCCCTCCCTCGTCTGTTCGTCGTTCGCCTGGCGTGCGCACGCAACGTGCGCCAGCGCACTGGCAGAGCCCTACGCCGTTGCTCGCGCAGATCTTTGCTCGTGCAGAACGAGACAAGCCCAGCTCTGGTCGTCGGTGGCCGGAAGGCGGCACGGCACGCCGTGAGGAGCCGAGATGGCCGCACGCAATCCGATGACGGCCAACAATGGAACCGCGGCCAGAGCTCCGGCAAGCGCCCCGGCGCGCAGCGGCCTTGCCGCTCGCGGCGCCGGCCTGGCCGCCGTCGCGCTGCTGGCGCTCACGCCGCTGTCCGGGCTCGGCGCCTACCCGCTGCACCTGATGATCATGGCGCTGCTGTGGGGCTTCATCTACACGAGCTGGGCGCTGATGGGCCGGCTCGGCATGGTGAGTCTCGGGCACGGCGCCTTCTTCGGGATCGGCGCCTACGTGGTCGTGCTGGCCTGGAATCTCCTGAGCTGGCCGCCGCTGGCCGGGGCCGTGGTGGCGGTCGTGGGCGCCGCGCTGGTTGCGATCGTCATCGGCTATCCGTGCTTTCGCTTCAAGATCGTCGGCCACTATTTCGCGCTGGTCACGCTGGCGCTGGCGGAGGTGGTTCGCCTGGTCATCGTCGCGCTGCGCGACGTGACCGGCGGCTCGCTCGGCATCACGCCGAAGCCCGGGCTGCTCGATGGCGCCACGGCCTCGATCTGGGCGATGCAGTTCACCGACAAGCGGGTCTGGTTCTACATCGTGCTGTCGTGCTGGCTGGCTGCGCTGTACATCTGGCGCCGCGTCGACCGCAGCATGGACCGGCTTGCGCTGCAGGCGATCAGCGAGGAGGAAGACGCGGCGGCCTCGATCGGCATCAACGTGACCCGCACGAAGCTGCGTATCGCCGTACTGTCGGCTGTCATGACCGCGGTCGGCGGCGTGCTCTATGCGCAATACCAGCTGTACGTGAATCCGGAGACTGTCTCAGGCATCGGCATTTCGCTGCAGATGGTCTTCGGCGCGATCGCCGGGGGCATGTTCGTGATGCTCGGGCCCACGGTCGGCGCGGTGTTCCTGCTGCTGCTTTCCGAGGGACTGCGCATCCTGATCGGCAACCAGGTCCACGGACTCGACCTGCTGATCTACGGCGGGCTGCTGGTCTTCTTCATCATCTTCATGCCGAAGGGCATCCTCGGCGAGCTGCTGGCACGGCTGGCGCGCCGGCATTGAAACGGTCGTGCTTCCCCGTCACCATCGAAGAACAGTCAGAGGAGAGTCGGTCATGAAACGCATCCAGTCGGTACCGCGACTTGCCGCGGTCGCGTCGGCGGTCACGCTCGGATTCGCCGTGCAGGCGCCAGCCGGCGCCCAGGAAACCTTCCGGGTCGGGGTCGTCAGCTTCCTGTCCGGCCAGGCGGCCGAGAGCTTCGGCATTCCGGCCGTCGACGGCGCCAAGGTGTTGTTCGAGGCCTTCAACGCCGGCCAGGCGCCGGCGCCCTACGACAAGAAGGGCTTCGGCGGACTGACGATCGAGCCGATCTACGTCGACGAAGCGGGCGGTGCGACCAAGCAGGTTCAGGAGCTGAAGAACCTGTACGACCGCGAGAAGGTCGATGCGGTCGTCGGCTACGTGAGCTCGGGCGACTGCTTGGCGGTGGCACCGGCGGCCGAGGAGATGAAGCGTTTCCTGATCCTCTACGACTGCGGCACGCCGCGGATCTTCGAGGAGCGCGACTACGAATACGTGTTCCGCACGGCCGCGCACGGGGCGATGGACAACGTGTCGCTCGGCCGCTACCTGAAAGCGATCGACATGAAGGTCGGCTCGATCAACTACATCAACCAGGACTACGCCTGGGGGCACGATTCGCAGCGCGACTTCGAGCTGACGATGGCGCAGCTGTATCCCGAGGCGAAGAAGCAGCAGGACCTGCGGCCCAAGTTCGGCGCCGGTCAGTACGGCACCGAGATTTCGGCACTGCTGTCGAAGCCGGCCGACGTCACGCATTCGAGCCTGTGGGGCGGTGATCTGCAGGCTTTCATCCTGCAGGCGGCGCCGCGCGGCGTGATGAAGCGCTCGCAGGTCGTGTTGTCGGCCGGCGACCACGTGCTGCCCGGGCTCGGCGACAAGATGCCCGACGGCGTGATCCTCGGCGCACGCGGTGCCTACGGCCTGATGTCGCCGGACACGCCGCTGAACCGCTGGTGGTTCGATCTTTACGAGAAGAAGTACGGCGTCTACCCGGTCCAGGCGCCGTACCGGATGGCGCAGGCATTGCTGGGGCTGAAGCTGGTCGTCGAGAAGGCGATGGCGGCCAACGGGGGCAAGAAACCCGATTCGGCGCAGCTCGCCGCGGCGCTGAAGGGCTTCGAATGGGAGTCGCCCGCTGGCGTCATCCGGATGGCCAACGGCAACGGTCATCAGGCGATCCAGGAAACCGCGATCGGCCGCACGAAGTACGACCCCGAGAAGAAGCGCGTCGAGCTCGTCGAGATCCGGCGCTTTCCGGCCGAATGCGTGAATCCGCCGCCGGACATGAAGGCCGAGGACTGGATCAAGAGCGGCTTCAAGGGGGCGAAGTGCTGAAGCCTGCGATCTGAAACCGACGCCGGCGGCGATTCCGTGCTCCTGCTCACCATCTTCGTCGACGGCGTCGTCTACGCGTCGTGGCTGTTCATCGTCGCGCTCGGGCTGACCCTGGTCTTCGGCGTGCTGAAGATCCTGAACATCGCGCATGGCAGCTTCTATGCGCTCGGTGCTTACGCCGCGGCCAGCTTCGTCGGCTGGTTCGCGTCGCTCGGGCTGGCCCCGGCGTGGTCGCCGGTGGCGATGCTGCTGGCGGCCGTGGCCGTCGCGGCGGTGGTCGCTCCGCTGACCGAACGCGGACTGCTGCGTGCGTTCCACGGGCGCGACGAGGTGCTGCTGGTCCTCGTCACCTATGCGCTGTTCCTGATCCTCGAAGACGTCACCAAGCTGATCTGGGGTGCGACGCCGTACTACGTGACCGAGCCGTACATGCTGTTCGGTACCGTCGAGTTCGGGGTCATGTCCTACGTCGGCTATGACTTCGTGCTGATCCTCGTCGCGGTGGTCTGCGGCCTGCTCGTCTGGTGGGGGCTGAACCGCACGCGCAGCGGCAAGATCGTGCTGGCCGTGATCCACAGCGAGGAGATCGCGTCGAGCATGGGCGTCAACGTCTCGCGGATCTACACCTTCGCCTTCATGGTCGGCGTGTTCCTGGCCGCGCTCGGCGGCGCGCTGACGGCGCCGATGCTGTCGGTGCAGCCGGGGCTGTCGGTCGGCGTGATCATCGTGTCGTTTGCGGTGGTGATCATCGGCGGGCTGGTCAGCATCGAGGGCGCGGCGATCGGCGCGCTGATTGTCGGCTTCGCGCGCGCGCTGGCCGTGCACACCTGGCCCGATGCCGAGCTGTTCAGCATTTACGTCGCGATGGCCGCCGTGCTGGTGTTCCGCCCGCAAGGCCTGTTCCAGCGCATGCAGGCAAGGAAAATCTGATGGCGGATCGATCCCCGCGGGCGGCGTCGGTGACGGCGACCGCCCTGGCCGGCCTGGGCTTGCTGCTGGCGTTGCTGGCGCTCGGCTTCGCGATGCCTGGCTGGCTGCTTCTCCTGTCGACGATGGCGATCTCGCACGGCGTCGTCTCGCTGGGCATCGTGCTGCTGATGCGCAGCGGCGTCGTCTCCTTCGGCCAGGGCATGGTGTTCGCAGCCGGCGGCTATGCAGCGGCGCTGGCGGCCAACCACCTGGGCATCAGCGACGCGCTGGTGCTGATCCTGGGCGGCGGGCTCGCGTCGGCGCTGCTGGCCGCGCCGTTCGCGCCGCTGCTCGCGCGCTACCGCGGCATCTTCTTCGCGATGCTGACCCTCGCGCTGTCGATGGTGCTGTACGGGATCCTCGTCAAGTCCGCGGCGCTCGGCGGCTCGGATGGCTTCAACGTCGGGCGCCCGACGATCTTCGGCGCCGAGATCGCGGCCGAAAACGCGAACTTCACGCTGTACGCGCTCGCCGTCGTCATCGTCGGCGTGCTTGCCACGCTGTCCCGCATCTACGGCGACTCGGTGCGCGGCCTCGTGTCGATGGCGATCCGCGAGAACGAGTTGCGCGTCGAATACCTGGGCGCCTCGGTCACCAGCGCGATCGCGGTGAACTTCGTGTTCGCCGCCTTTCTCGGCGGCGTCGGCGGCGCGCTGACGCTGCTCGCGCTCGGGCACATCGACCCGGCCTTCAGCTACTGGACGGCTTCGGGCGAATTCGTCTTCGTCGCGATCCTGGCCGGCCACCACAGCATGCTCGCGGTCTTCGTCGCGTCGTTTGCGGTCGAGGTCGTACGCTCGTTCTCGAACCTGTACTTTCCGAACACCTGGCAGCTTGCGATGGGCGTGTTCCTGCTGGTCGTGATCCGATTCCTGCCGCGCGGGCTCGGCTCCTTGTGGACGGACCGGCGCACGCGCGCCGGAGCGCGCGCATGACGGCCGCTCAGCAGAGCGGCGGCACGCCGATCGCCGCCACGCCCGGCACCGGCAGCGGCGCATTCGAGCCCGGCACCGGTACGCCGATCATGCTGTCGGCGCGCGGACTGAAGAAGTCCTTCGGCGCCGTCGTCGCGGCCGATGCCGTCGACATCGAGGTGCCGGTGGGCCAGCGGGTCAGCCTGATCGGCAGCAACGGCGCCGGCAAGACGACCTTCGTCAACATGGTCACCGGCTACCTGAAGCCCGATGCGGGCTCGATCGCGCTCGACGGCCGGCAGATCGACGGGCTCGGCCCGCGGCGGATCGCTCGGCTCGGCGTGGCGCGCTCGTTCCAGATTCCGCAGCTCGCGCTCGAGATGAGCGCGCTCGACAACATGCTGGTCGCGGCGGCCTGCAACGACGGCGAGCTGTCGTTCTGGCGACCGGCGCGTTCGCCGGCGCGCCGGGAACGCGCGATGGCGCTGCTCGAACGTTTCCAGCTCGCCGAACACGCGCAGCGCCGGGCCGCGGAGCTGCCGGGCGGCGTGCGCAAGCTGCTCGACATCGCGATGGCGCTGACCGGCCAGCCCAAGCTGCTGCTGCTCGACGAACCGACCAGCGGCGTTTCGGTCGACGAGAAGTTCCCGATGATGGACACGATCGTCGCGGCGCTGGCCAGCGAGAACGTCACCGTGCTGTTCGTCGAGCACGACATGGAAATAGTCACGCGCTACGCCGACCGGGTCATTGCCTTCTACAGCGGTCGCGTCATCGCCGACGATCCGCCGCAGGCGGTGCTCGAGGACGCGCAGGTGCGCCGCTACGTGACAGGCAGCCTGCGGCCCCCGGGAGGCGCAGCGTGCTGAAGATCGATTCGATCGACGTGACGATCCAGTCGGTGCAGGCGCTGCGCGGCTTCTCGCTCGCGGTCGACACCGGCGCCATGGTCGGCCTGGTCGGGCGCAACGGCGCCGGCAAGACGACGCTGCTGCGCACGATCATGGGTCACCTGGCGCCGCGGTCCGGCAGCATTGCCTGGAACGGCACCGACCTGCGCGGTGTGCCGCGCCACGGCCGGGCCGGCCTGGGCATCGGCTACATGCCCGAGGATCGCGGGCTGGTGCCCGAGCTGACCGTCGAGGAAAACATCCTGGTGCCGGTCTGGGTCTCGCCCGCGCTCGAGGAGCGGGAACGGCTGGCGATGGTCTACGATGTACTTCCCGAACTGCACGAGATGCGCGAGCGGCGCGCGCTTCTGCTGTCCGGCGGTCAGCAGAAGCTCGTCGCGCTGGCGCGGGCGCTGGCCGTCGGCACGCGGCTGCTGCTGCTCGACGAGCCTTTCGAGGGCGTCGCCCCCGCCTTGTCCGAGCGCCTGTCCGAAGTCATCTTCGGCTTGCGCGGCAAGTCGCTGACGGTGCTGATCGCGCAGTCGGAACTGAACCATGCGGCGTCGATGCTCGATCGGCAGGTCGTCATCGAGCGCGGCGCCAACGCGACTGCGAAGGAGAGCATTCGATGAACTGGGCCGGAACCCAGCGGCCTGCGGTGCGGATGGAAGCGCACTACGACGATCGGGTCGTGCGTTGCTTCGTCGACCGCCCGAGGTCCTTCCACAGCCTGTTCGCGGATACGGTGGCAGCCCACGGCGAGCGCGAGGCGCTGGTCTGCGGCGGCGAGCGGATGAGCTGGCGCGGACTCGACGACCGGGTCGCGCAGGTCGCCGGCGCGCTGGCTGCGCGCGGCGTCGGCAAGGGCGACCGAGTGGCGCTGTTCCTGTCGAATCGGCCGGCCTTCGTGATCGCACTGTTTGCCGCGCAGCGGCTCGGGGCGATCGCCGTGCCGATCGGCACACGCGAGCAGCGCGCCGGGCTGGCGTGGATTCTCGGCCATTGCGCTGCGCGCGTGCTGTTTCACGACGCCGAACTGATCGATCGCGTGCCGGATCCCGGCGAACTGCCGAACCTGGAGCTGAAGATCGCGTGTGCGGCGCCTTCCGGGACCGGAGCGGAGCCAGCTCAGGCGGCTACCGCGTCCGAATCCTTCGACGCCTTCGAACAGTCCGGCGAGCGGCTGCGCACTGTCACCCAGGTCGCCGAGGAGGACACCGCCGTGATCCTCTACACCTCGGGCACGACCGGTCGTCCGAAGGGCGCGATGCTGACGCATCTGGGTATCGTGCACTCGTCGCTGCACTTCGTGCACTGCATGGGGCTCACGCACGAGGACCGTTCGCTGCTCGCGGTGCCGGCCAGCCATGTCACGGGCCTGATCGCGAACGTCAGCTCGCTGGTCGCCTGCGGCGGTGCGCTGATCATGATGCCGAGCTTCAAGGCGGCCGAGTTCATCGCATTGATGGCCGGCGAGCGGATCACGCACACGTTGATCGTGCCCGCGATGTACAGCCTCGCGCTGCTGCAGCCGGCCTTCGCCGACGCCGACCTGTCCGCCTGGCGCCTCGGCGGTTTCGGCGGCGCGCCGATGCCGGTCACGACGATAGACGCGCTCGCCGAGCGGCTGCCGGGGCTCACGCTGGTCAACGCCTACGGCGCGACCGAAACGACGTCGCCGACGACGATGATGCCGCCGGGGCTCACGCGCGACCACGCCGACTCGGTCGGTGTGCCGATGCCGTGCGTCGACGTCATCGTCGTCGACGACGTCGGCTGCGAGTTGCCGCGCGGCGAAACCGGTGAGCTGTGGATCTCCGGACCGATGGTCGTGCGCGGTTACTGGGAGGACGAAGCCGCCACTGCGCGCGAGTTCACGGCCGGCTGGTGGCATTCGGGCGACCTCGGGTCGATCGACGCCGACGGCTTCGTCCGGATCTTCGACCGCAAGAAGGACATGCTGAATCGCGGCGGCTACAAGATCTTCAGCGTCGAGGTCGAGAACCTGATCGTCGCGATGCCCGGCGTCGTCGAGGCCGCGGTCATCGGCCGGCCGTGCCCGGTGCTCGGCGAGCGCGTCCATGCCTTCGTGCACGCCGACGACCCTTCGGTGACCGTCGAATCGATTCGCAACTGGTGCTCCGAACGGCTCGCCGACTACAAGGTGCCCGAGACGGTCACGCTGTCGGCCGAACCGCTGCCGCGCAATGCCAACGGCAAGCTGCTCAAGCGGGTGCTGCGCGAAACGCTGGCGTAGCAGAACCGCTGGCCTAGTAGAACTGCTGGCGTGGTGGCGTCGCTGGTCGGCAGTGGCTGGCGCAGCGGCCGTTGGCCTGGCAGCCGCGCTATGCTTGAAGGTTCACCGACAAAAGCGCCCCATGAGCATCCACGCCCCCGACCACGTCGTCGACCCCGACAAACACGAACGCGAGCCCGTGACCCCGTGCGCCGCGGCCTCGGTGCGCTGATGGCCGAGATCGAAAAGCTCGCGCTGCTCGGCGTCGGCCTGATCGGCGGATCGCTGGCCGCCGCACTGAAGAATGCCGGCACGATCGGCGAGATTGCCGCTTTCACGCCCGGTGACGATGCGGCGGTCGCGCGCGCGCTCGGGCTGGTCGACACGGCGGCGGCCAGCGTCGAGCAGGCGGTCGACGGCGCCTCGGTCGTCGTGCTGGCCGCACCGGTTCCGACGATGCCGCAACTGTTCGCGCAGATCCGGCCGGCGCTCGCACCGACGGCCATCGTCACCGACTGCGGCAGCACGAAGCGCAGCGGCATCGACGCC
>ENA-UOUJ01001078-UOUJ01001078.1-activated-sludge-metagenome-genome-assembly--contig:-NODE-1078-length-15292-cov-6.045481_pt1 | contig 15292 bp, 13 predicted proteins | sample MGYA00249839_ERZ747224 | MGnify/ENA primary metagenome ERZ747224 (study PRJEB28782, sample SAMN03220277) | activated sludge metagenome | biome: wastewater; feature: sewage sludge; material...
TCAATACTTTCGTTGGGTCAAATCATCCTTTTTTGAAAAAGTTCGGATCGCAGTGGTCCAAAATATAATTTACCAGTTGTGATAATTTTTTACCTATCAGGAAACTAATCCATACATTGGTATCAATAATAACCCTAATGTTTTTGCTTGTCATACAGCATTTGCCTTACAGATTCCACTTCCTCGTTAATTGTATTTTCATCAAGGTTGTCTGTTTTAAATTCTTTAAGTATTCTTGACAGCTTGGTGTTTATTGCTTCTTTTTCCAATTCTTTGCTGAGGCGCAATTTTTCTTCTTTCGATAATTGTTGCACTATCGAAAGAATTTGCTCAAAAGTTAAATCAATTTGTAATGCCGCTTTCATTTCAGGTTTTTTCTTTTTTCAAATTTATTAAATTTCTCTTTAAATATTTTGATTGATGCTATATAAAAACTGTTTTTTTGCTCAAAACTAAAGATTGCCGAAAATATTTATCTTTAGCGGGTCTAAATTAATCAACAAAATAAACGATAATGAGTAATTCTGTAACGAAAGCGGCAAATATGAGTCATCCCAAAGGAATTTATCTTTTGTTTTTTACCGAAATGTGGGAGCGGGTAAATTATTTTGGAATGAGAGCCATTTTCATTCTTTTTCTTACCAAAGCGCTGATGTTCAGCGATCAGGATGGCTCTACTATTTATGGTAGTTTTACGGGTTTAGTATATCTCACGCCTTTGTTGGGCGGTTACCTGTGCGACAGGTATCTGGGCAACAGAAAGAGTATTATAACCGGTGGCATCTTGATGGCTATTGGTCAGTTTATTATGTTTTTATGTGCCAGTGTACTTGAGAACAGAGATCTTTCTATTACCCTGATGTGGATAGGGCTGACGATTATGATTATGGGGAATGGTTTTTTTAAACCGAATATTTCTACAATGGTAGGGAAATTATATCCCAAAGGCGATCACCGGATTGACAGTGCATTTACTATTTTTTATATGGGTGTAAATGTGGGCGCTTTCATTGCTCCGCTAATATGTGGTGGCGCATGGGTTGTGGGCGATATTCATACCTTCAAATGGGGCTTTTTGGCAGCATTTATTGGAATGATTATCAGTGTGTTGGCATTTTACTTTTATCAAAACAAATATGTGGTTACAGCAGAAGGCGAACCAATCGGAATGCCGGTTCAGAAATTAGATTTAAAAACACTGGGAATGATCATCGGCGCTACTCTTTTATTGTTTTTTTTATTATCATTTAAATCTTTTTTCAAATTAGACTGGGATGTGGCCTGGTATCTGATATTAACCGCCATGATTGCAGTACCGGCATTAATCATTACCGATAAATCGCTTACCGCACAAGAGCGCTCAAGAATCTGGGTGATTTTTATTATTGTGTTTTTTGTCATCTTTTTCTGGAGCGCCTTCGAACAGGCAGGCGCTTCGCTTACCTTGTTTGCCGACCGAAATATTGACCGAGCCATCAATGTAAAAATCCCGAAGGAGGTATTGGTTATTTTGGGTATTGCTATTGCGTATTTTGCATCTCGAGCGCTTGTCTGGCTGTTTGAATGGAAGAAAATGATCATTTATATTGTTACCGGATTGGCTGCGGTTATTATGCTTTGGTTAGTATTTAACGGAACCCTCACAGGTCTTCATTTGACCGAGTTTACGGCAAGTTGGTTTCAGTCTGTTAATCCTTTGGCAATTATTGTATTAGCGCCTTTTTTCACTTTTTTGTGGGGATGGTTGGATAAGAGAAAGATGGAACCTGCATCGCCTGTAAAAATGGTTTGGGGCATTGCCATTTTGTGTTTAGGATATATTTTAATCGCTTATGGTGTGAAGGGAGTGGACAGTCAAACCAAAATTGCGATGTGGTGGTTAGTTGCCCTGTATGTATTGCACACCATTGGCGAGCTGTGTTTATCACCTATCGGATTATCAATGGTTTCAAAATTGGCACCTGTCCGGTTTGGTTCTTTGCTGATGGGTACCTGGTATCTGTCAAGCGCTTTTTCCAACAAATTTGCCGGAACACTCAGTTCTTACATTCCTCCTTCTGCAGAGGACGTGGCGGCAGGTATAGCCCATTACCGGTCATTATTGGGTTTTCAGATTACTAATTTGTACGATTTCTTTACTGTATTTATAGTAATGAGCGGCGCTGCTGCAATTATTTTGTTGATACTTAGCGGTTGGCTGAAGAAAATGATGCACGGGATCAGATAGATATTTAAGATTGATTACCTCTTGTAATAATAAAGGTTATTATTGTTTTATCGAGATAGTATTAAAGACAAATCTGATCTTCTTTTGTGAATAATTGAAACCTGATTTCGACGGGGCAACTAATTTTTTTTTCAATATTACTTCAACTGTTTAGCTTTGTTATTAAAACAAAACAAGCTATATGCAAAATTCTAACGAGCCGAAAAAGTTTATTCCTTTTATTGCTCCCGAAACTTCAATGCCCGAGTTTACACTTAAAGCGCTTATCATCGGTCTGGTGATGTGTGTAATATTAGGCGCAGCCAATGCTTATCTGGGTTTGCGTGCCGGTATGACCATTGCTGCAACCTATCCTGCTGCCGTAATTGGTATGGCTTTGATTAAGGTTATGAAGGGTAATATTCTGGAAGAAAATTTTGCCCGTACAGTAGGTTCCATTGGTGAATCGGTAGCCGCAGGAGCTATATTTACCTTGCCGGCTTTCTTTGTAGCCGGTCTTTGGGACCCGTTTTTTACAAAAGGACATTTAATCACCTCTGCCATCATATTAATAGCCGGCGGTATTTTGGGCATCATGTTTGTGGCTCTTTTGCGCAAAGTGATGGTGGAAGATGTGGAGTTGCCATTTCCTGAATCAGTGGCTGCGGCTGAAATTCATAAAACCGGCCGCAACTCCGGTAGTGGCGGCTCCTTGTTTTTATTTGGTGCAATGGGTCTTGGCGCTTTAATTCAGGCACTGGGGCAAATGAATTTTTTCAGAATCAGTTATGATAAGTTTATTGAACTGAAAGCTCAGCTGATACCAAGCACTTCAATCAAAGTACAGGGTGGCGCTTTGTTGAGCGCTCCGGCAGTAAGCCCGGCCTACATGGGTGTAGGCTACATCATTGGGCCGGTATTGGGCGCTTTAAACTTTAGCGGGGGATTGATAGCCTGGGGCCTGCTAACCCCTGCCATCTATTATTTTGTGGCTCCTTATTTTGACGCTAATTTTTTAAACTTATGGGCTGCAGAATTTGTAAAGGCATATCCAAAATTTACAGCAGCCGAAGCATTGGAAAAAGTGAGCAGCCACGAGTTTCAGATTTCCCAAATCTGGCGCTTAATTGTTCGCCCGATTGCAATCGGCGGTATGTTGATGGGTGCAGGATTTACATTGTTCAAAATGCGCAAAAGCCTCTCAGTGGGTATTTCGCGCTCTATCAGTGATGTAAAAAAGGCAGCCTCAGGGGGACACACAGCATTGAGGACAGAAAAGGATATCAGCTTTCCTTACATTATGCTGGGTATTGCTTCTGTAGCCGTGGTAACATTTCTGATTACGTTTTTTATATTTAAAACGTCTTTTCTTCCTGCTATTGTGGCGGCAACGGTATTAATCGTTTTGGCTTTTTTCTTTGCAGCTATTTCGGGGTATCTGGTAGGCATTATGGGTTCCAGCAATAATCCCATCAGTGGTTTAACACTCACTGCTTTGGTGGTTACTGCACTCATTATGGTGATTATGGGCGTGGATGCCAATTCCGGGGGAGTAGCTGCAGTTTTGGGTGTGGCGGCAATCGTGTGTGTGGCGGCGGCTGTTGCAGGCGAAATGCTTCAGGACCTCAAAGCGGGCCATATTTTAGGCGGTACTCCCTGGAAAATGCAGATAGGCGATATCATTGGAGTAGTGCTGGCCGGTGCGGTGATGTTCTTTGTGCTAAACTTCTTAAACGAAGCCGATATTGCTCAGGGTAACATGCCTGTGGCTCAGGGCGGCGGATATATTGGCGGATTCGGAAGTAAAAATCTGGCAGCGCCTCAGGCAGGTCTGATGGCAATGCTTTCCCAGGGAATTGTGGGCGGTCAAATGACCTGGCCACTGATTATTTTTGGAATGTTGATGGGGCTGGCATTTATATTAATGGGCGTAAAAAGCCCGATGCTGGTGAGTGTGGGCATGTATCTTCCTCTTGAAACTACTTTTGCTATTTTCATTGGCGGCATCACCAAAGGAATTGTGGATATGGTAGCCAAAAAAAGGAAGTTGAATGAAGCTCAAAGAGCTAGGGTTGACAATGTGGGCGTACTTCTTGCTGCCGGCCTTATAGCCGGAGAAGCGCTTACCGGCCTTGCCTTTGCTCCTTTTAAAATAGCCAATATGAATATTACGCAGAGCCTTTATTCCAACCCTTCGATTGTGATAGGCTTTACAATTATTATTCTGGTAGCACTTGGGCTTATTTTTATCCCTATCAGAAATGCAGGAAGAGCAGATGAACCGGCGCCTCCATCAGCTAATTTTTAATTAAATAACTTTAACAGTCATCCATGTCTGGTAAGGAGATATGCTGCCGGACATGGATGACATTTTTAAATAAAAAAATCTTGACTTCTACCGAAAAGAAAACCGTCAATTATTTTGAACTGGTTCCAATACTTTTGTGTGAACACATTGTTGAACCTTCCGGGTTAGTAACGGTATTGGTTCCTCGTTTCAGAAAAGAATTCTGGAAGAAATTGCTGCCGGCAAGACTAACCGAAAGGGATATTAAAATCCATCTGGACGAATTGGGTTCTGCTGTGTGGCTGCAAATCAACGGCACTAACAATGTTAGCGCAATATGCACTCATTTGAACAACACCTTTGGCGAAAAAATAATTCAGACAGAAGAGCGTGTTACCAAGTTTATTTCCCGGTTGTTTGGAAACAATATGATTTCTTTTAAACAGGATGAAGTTTAAAAATATTTTTTATCATTTGTAACTTTGGTTACTAATACGCTGGTTGAGTGTAGATAATTTTAGAAAAAATTGCCATGTCTAAAATTGTTATACTCGGAGCCGGAATTGCCGGTTATACTGCTGCCTCACATCTCAGAAGAAAATTGGGGAAAGAACATGAAGTTTTAGTGGTTTCGCCCAACAGTAATTATCAATGGGTGCCCTCCAATATCTGGGTGGGCGTGGGAAGGATGAAGCCAAAAGAAGTTATTTTTCCTTTGGCGCCACTTTATAAAAAGAAAGGGATCGGGTATAAACAGGCCAAAGCAGTTAGTTTTCATCCCGAAGGAGATATGCAGGAAAACGCTCCTTATGTGATTGCAGAATATGTGGTTGGAGAAAATAAAGGGAAGCAGGAAAAGATTACTTATGACTACCTGATTAATGCCACAGGGCCCCGGCTTGCCTTTGACCAAACAGAAGGACTAAATCCCGGTGAAAACAATATGTACTCGGTATGTACCTACGGACATGCCGAACACGCAGCACAAGGGCTAAAAGAATTGGAAGAAAAACTAAAAAATTCGGATAAAAAACTCAAAATACTCATTGGTACCGGCCACCCGAAAGCTACCTGCCAGGGTGCTGCTTTTGAGTATATTTTAAATGTAGAAAACGAACTGAGAAGAAAAGGGCTGCGCGATAAAGCTGAAATTACCTGGATTTCAAACGAATATGATTTGGGTGATTTTGGTATGGATGGCATGTTACTTTCTTATAAGGGATTGAGAATGAAGTCCTCCGAAATGGTAGAAATGGTTTTTGAAGACAGAGGTATCAGGTGGATTCTGAAAGCAGGCGTAACCAAAGTGGAGCCCGGTAAGGTTTACTATGAAACGCTTGATGGCGAATACAAGGTAGAAGAATATGATTTCGGAATGTTGATACCGGCTTTTGCAGGACATCCGTTTAAAGCTTATGATAAAAATGGTGAAGACATTACGCCTAAATTATTTCGTGGGTTTATGGTAGTTGATGCCGACTACAGCGAAAAATCTTATGAAAAATGGACAGTGCAGGATTGGCCCGAAACCTACCAGAACCCGCATTATCAAAATATTTATGCGCCGGGCATTGCTTTTGCACCGCCACATTCCATTTCAAAACCCAGAACAAGTAAAAATGGTAACCCGATTTTCCCGGCACCTCCCCGAACAGGTATGCCATCGGGCATTACCGCCAAGTTAGTGGCAGATAATATTATTGATGAGATAAAAGGGATAAAATCAAGCATACATAAAGGGTCTATGGGTAATATGGGCGCTGCCTGTATTGCATCAGCCGGATTTGGATTGACAAAAGGCTCTGCCGTAAGTATCACCACTTTTCCCATTGTGCCGGATTATGAAAAATATTCAAAAACAGGCGGCAGGGATATCCGTAAAACCTTTGGCGAAATCGGGCTGGCCGGTCATTGGGTAAAATATGCACTGCATATCGGTTTCCTTTGGAAAGCAAAAATGAAACCTTTTTGGTGGCTAATACCCGAATAATTTTACCAACCTTCAAAAACTAATATCATGTCTGAAAGAATATCGAAATTTGAAAAATTTAAGATGCAAAACCCTGTTATCCAGTTTTTTAAGTTCTTTTTCCTCAACTTCCGAATCCTGAATGTGGTTGCCAAAGGACATGGAGGAACAAGAGATGAAGCGTATAAAGACAAAAGATAAAATACCGCTTTTACACTGCAATTGCTTTTTAGAATGCTCTTTCCTCCAGATGGTCGGCAAGTTTTAGTTTGTCCACTCCGTTCTTCAACCACTCGGGCATTGGCTTGCCTTTTAAGTAATGATCAAAAAACTCCATCATACGGACAGCATAATCTTTTCTGTTTTCTAACTTGGATAAACCATGATTTTCTCCCTTATACTGTAACATTACCACCGGTTTTTGAAGCCGCCTCAAAGCATTGTAATATTCAACTCCCTGAGTAAAATCTACAGCGCCATCTTTATCATTGTGCAATAATAATAAGGGGGTTTTTACATTCTTTACATGATAAATAGGAGAGTTTCTAAGATAAGAATCCCAGTTTTCCCAGGGCGCCCCTCTGAAACGGCCTTGTGAAGCCTCAAAAATTGACATATTGCCGCCGCCGCTGTTCCAGTAAATAAGGTTGTACATACTTACCATATCTGTAAGCGGCGCTCCTGCTGCTGCGGCTTTAAACATATTAGTTTGCGTAATCAGAAATGCAGTTTGATAACCACCCCAGCTATGTCCTGTAATGCCAATTTTGTCTGCATCAATCACACCGGTTTTGATTGCTTCTTTAACGGCAGGAACTACCGCCCACACGGCGCTCATTCCAGGGTCATCGAGTTTATAAACAATATCGGGAATAAATACTGCATATCCGTTTCCGGTGTACATGGTAGGATGCCAGCCTCCGCCGGGAAAAGATGGATTTGAATAATTATGGGCTGTTTGCGATAGTTTTTCGTAATAATAAACCAGGGTAGGGTACTTTTTCCCTTCCTGATAACCGGCCGGTAAAAATAAAGTGCCTTGAAGGGAGTCTCCTTTTTCTGTTACATAATTCACAAGCTTTATTCCCGCACTCCACAAATATTTATTGTAATCGGGGGCATTTTTTGTTATCTGCACCGGATCTAACAACTGATTGTTTGCTGCAAAATACTCTGTAGGTTTATTATTATCTTCCTTGGAAAAAACAAAAACATCAGCATTTTTAGATTTTAATAAACTGTTGATGGTTACATCATCCCAAATTAGTTTTTTGGAACCTGAGTTCAAGCCCTGTTTACCGGGTTCTATTCGGGCAATTCCTGCTTTTTTATTCTGCTCGCCATACACTCTGAAATATTGGGGCTTTGAATAATCATATCCTTTTTCTTCCGGGTCAAGCGTAAACCTGTTTTGATATCGGGTTTTTGTGGTTCGACCGTCTTTTGTGAGGTTAGAGGCGCTTTTTCCGTTGGCAGCTATTTGCCAAATGTCCCAGCCATCACTTATCAGTACATAACGACTATCGTTGCTCCAGCCCAGAAATCCGGTTAAAGGTTTGGTAACATTATGATCATCTTCTACATCAACAAAGCTCACCGGCAGTTTCCCGGTAAGATTGATAGAATTTTGTGAGGGGATATCAAAAACGTAATAATTGCCATCTTCGCCATACACAAATTTTTCACCGTCTATCGAAGCTTTGGGTCTGGATGAAAACGAAGGGGAATAAAATTTTTTCTTAAACAATTTGCTGTTGCCGTTTTTAAGATTTACAATGTATAAATCTGAATATGACTGACCGTTCAGGCCCTGCTCTAACTGATAGGCATCCACATCCTCGGCTAATGCAAATTTTTCATTGGGGAAAATATTCAAAAGTCGTTTGGTGCTGTCGTTCAATTGTGTAAAGTTTTTGGTACCGATGTCATACATGGCGATATATGAAAAATTTTTATCCTGCTGCTCCATTACCTGCTGCACACTTTGTAAGCGTTTGTCTTTCCAGTGCCAAATGGTCATATCAGGTTTAGCGGCATCGTTTTTCTTTTCGGGTGTAGGTTGCGGCATTTTCATTTTTGAGGTATCGGTTCTGGCCAAAACCTTTTTCAGGTCTTCGATGGATTTAATACTGGTGTCTGCTTTTATTTTTTCAAGCGTTAAGGCCATAGTATCCTTTGAAGGCGCTGTTAATTTTTTCTTCATGGCGGTATCTGCTGCCAGTTCTTTCTTTACGGCTTCAAGCGTATTGATGCCAAAGAAAACACGGGTCATATCTTCAGACCAAAAAGGAGTTCTTTCTCCACTGATTGTCATCTTAGCCGGAAAATGTGCAGAGTCTTTTACAGGATCGTAGCTGAAAATTTCTGGTTTGGCAGAAATATTTTTAACGGCAATCACAGCTCCTTTATCCTTTTTAAATTTTTCGTCCTTAGTCATTTTTAAGGCAGTAAGCGCATCTTTGTCCTTTTTCCAGTTGAGCGATTTATAAGTGGTTTTATCATTATCCAAAACAATTGTTTGTTGATTTTTCAAATTAAAAACATACAGCCCGTTTGCAATTTTATTGGCGGCATCTACAGCGTAGGCCAATAAGTCTCCCTGTGTATTGAAATCAAATTCGCCCACATTTCCAATATTAATTATTTTTCCGCTTTCCAATTCCAGTACCACTAAGTCAAAGGAAGTTGTTCTGCTTGCCATAGAGCCGGCCTGACCGGCAATTGCCGGAGCAGCTCCTCCTCTGTCTGGCGTTATTGTAAATGCCAGATAGGTTGACTGCTTATTATTCAGTTTAAAACCACCCACTTTTTCAAATTCGGTTTTTTTATCTTTAAGTAGATCTATCACGTACAGTTTATCACTGCCCCTGGGAGCCATTGGGTTTTTCATGGCTGCCTGCATTTCCTTATACTTTGGTCCTTCTTTATACACTAACCATCGGCCATTTTCCGAAAATTGAAACGATGGCATAGAAGTGCCGCCAATTGAATACTTTTTTACAACAGTATCCTTTATTTTTTGAACAATCAATTCTCCATCGCCTTCTACAGTAAGCATGGGATAGGCAAACCATTTGCCGTCAGCCGAAATTTTTACGTTCATGGGCTGCATTGACTTCCAATTGGAGACATCTTTCCAGTTTATCATTTTTGCAGTAGTGTCTTTGGCAGGCTTTTGCGCATGAAGGTTTATTGAAAAAAGGAAAATCATTCCGAATAACAAGCTCTTGTTCATATAAATTACAATTTATTTTAACGGTCGTGAAGGTATGACTATTTAAAACGTTTTTAATGTCTCTTATCAATTTATTTGGCCGCTCCAAAAATTGTACTAAATCGAGTCAGTTTCCCTAATTTTATTCCATGATTGAAGGTACCACACAAACGGCATCCAAAAGGGTGATTAATGGATGGGCAATGTACGATTGGGCAAACTCAGTTTATAATCTCGTTATTACCACTACTTTTTTTCCAATATACTTTTTGGCAGTTACCAATGGAAATGGCACACATGAGGTAAGTTTTCTGGGGCGCAAATTTGTAAACTCTTCATTATATGATTATATTTTGGCAGTAGCCTATCTAATCATTGCGTTGTCTTATCCTATACTTACTTCAATAGCAGATACACGGGGCAATAAGAAAAATTTCATGCGCTTTTTTTGTTATTTAGGCGCTCTTGGGAGCAGTTCACTGTTCTTTTTTAAATCGGACACATTAGGCTTTGGTATTATTGGTTTTATGTTAGCCGCTATGGGTTTTGTAGGCAGCCTTGTTTTTTATAATGCTTTTTTACCCGAAATTGCCGCACCTGAAGATAGGGATCGAATAAGTGCACGAGGTTTTTCGTTTGGTTACATCGGCAGTGTCATTATGCAAATGGTAGGCTTTGCTTTAGTAGTATTTATGTCGGATCAGGGGCTGGCTACCCGCATTACCTTTCTATTGGTTGGAATCTGGTGGTTTGGCTTTGCCCAAATAACCTTTGCCCGGCTGCCCAATGCAAAAGTAAAAGCAAAGGCAAAAGGCAATATTTTTAAAGACGGCTTTGCCGAAATCAAAAAAGTTTATAATCAGATAACACATTTGCCTGTATTGAAGCGGTTTTTAAGAGGTTTCTTTTTTTATAGTATGGGGGTGCAAACGGTGATGCTGGCAGCTACTATTTTTGGCAGCAAACTGCTAAAACTGCCCGATACCAAATTGATAATTACGGTAGTCATTATTCAATTGGTGGCCATACTGGGCGCATGGGGTATGTCGCGGCTGTCGGCTATATTTGGAAATTTAAAAGTCTTGTTAGGTGTTATTATATTTTGGATATGTATCTGCCTGTTGGCTTTTTATACAGCAGGCATTGTAGAGAATGGCTACAGCGCCGAGTACTATTTTTATGGATTAGCGGCGCTGGTGGGCCTGGTAATGGGGGGGATTCAATCATTAAGCCGATCTACCTACTCCAAGTTGATGCCCGAAACAAAAGATACGGCATCTTTTTTCAGTTATTATGACTTTACCGAAAAAGTGGCCATTGTAATCGGAATTTTTATATTTGGTTACATTGAAGAAATTACAGGCAATATGAAAAACTCGATATTATCTTTGATCATTTTCTTTGCCATAGGTTTCTTCTGGTTGTTTACAGCATTACAAAAACAAGGGAAATTGAAATTAGTCACTGAATCATAAAAATTATGAACCTTTATAGTATTAATTGCGGGCATTTTAAATTAGATGGAGGCGCCATGTTTGGCGTGGTACCCAAAAGCATTTGGAACAAACTGAACGCTGCCGATGAAAACAATATGTGTAGTTGGGCGCTTCGCAGTTGGCTCATCGAAGATGCGGGTAAACTGATACTTGTGGATTGTGGCATGGGTAACAAACAGAGTGAAAAATTTTTTGGCCATTATTATCTTCATGGCGACGATAATTTGGACAAAAGCCTCGCTGCTTATGGGTTTCATCGGAACGATATTACCGACGTGTTTTTAACACATCTGCATTTTGACCACTGTGGTGGCGCTATTGAGCGGGATGGCGAAAAACTGGTTCCGGCATTTAAAAATGCTGTTTATTGGAGTAATCGGGAACACTGGAAATGGGCTACCGAACCCAATGCCAGAGAAAAAGCCAGTTTTCTGAAAGAAAACATTTTGCCAATTCAGGAAAGCGGGCAGTTACGGTTTGTAGAGAAAAAAACGCATGAATTTGGAAAATTGGAATCGGCGCCATTCTTTAATGATTTTGATATTAGATTTGCAAATGGCCATACGGATGCCATGATGTTGCCACAAATAAAATACAAAGGAAAGACAATTGTGTATATGGCCGACCTGCTGCCTTCCTATGCTCATGTTCCATTACCCTATGTGATGGGTTATGATACCCGGCCACTGATAACAATGACCGAGAAAGAACAATTTTTAAATGAAGCGCTGGAAAACGATTATATTCTGTTTTTTGAGCATGATGCTGCTCATGAATGTTGTACGCTTCAACAAACCGAAAAAGGAATCAGACCGAAGGAGTTTTTTAAATTGAGCGAAATTTAAAACTTCTTTATCAGGGCGCTCATTGGATTTTTCAAACCCTGAAAACTGGTCATATCAATTCTGACCTTACCTACAATGATGGGGCTTTCAATTCTCACAGGCATACGATTCCTGTCGTCTGTTACCCATACAGTCATTTTTTCGCCACCTTCAAAAATGGTTCCTTTGATGGTAAGTGGTTTAAAAACAATCGTTTTAAATTTCCCATATTTAGTGCTGATGGTTTCTTTTCCTACATAGCGAACATACATTTGGAATATCTCGTTATCCAAAAATAAATTAATTGGCACTCTGTCATTAACGCGAAGTTTATTGAAATCAATATTGCGGGCATAAAATACGGCGCTCATTACATCATGCACACAGGTAGGAACTTTAAAAACGCCTTCATTAGTGATGGCGGTATTTGCCGATTTATTGAAATTGACATTTTCATATTTTTTATAGCCGCCTTCGTTCACGTTTCTTACAAATTTTAACGGTTGCATAGTTTCTACATCCATATAGGTTTCATAAACATCTTTTGCCTTATATGCCCATTCATAAGAAGGCAGTGTGCGCCCTTCACCAACGATATGGTAAACATTTTTGCCATTTAGTTTTTCAAGCGTGGTAGTAAAAGAACCCACCCCGGCCGATACGTTCAAAAAATTTCCGGGAACTGAATAATATACTGAAAAACCCACCTTTTCTCCAGGTTGAAAACTGGTGTTTTCAATATAACAACTTGCAGTAGAAGCTGATTGGTTATTGTTAAAAGAAATATCTTTTTTTCCCGAAATCATCAGGAAAACAAAAGGAATAATCACTAACTTAAATGTCTTCATATTTATTTTTTAAAATCCTCCTGATACCTAAGATTAGCAAACTGCCTATTATAGCCGGTATCACAAGGTTTATTATCCATACACCGAGTGTTGTCAAACTTATACCTAAATGGTTAGTATTAAATAAGCCCAGCAATTTTAAATTAATTTCATTTTTCAAGGTGAGGTCCGTAAAAAGCGCAATAGTTGGTATGATGGCCATCAATAAAAACATTGCACCCACAGAAATCCAAACCTCACCAAAACCCATTACTACTCCAAAAAACTGCAATAACAAATAGTATTGCAATATAAATATAAAATATCTACCTACTGATAATGATAAAAATCTTAACAATTTAGTTGCATTATACTGCTCCAACGCCTCAATTACCCATGAAAACTTCTGAAAAGCCGGCAAAGTGTTAATTATTTTTACTAACCAGGCAATTCTGAAATAAAACAGTAAAAATACAATCAGAACTGCAAAAATACCCCAAAAAACAGATCTTATCCATGCTATTGATAGTAATCCTGCCTCCGCAATAGGCTCCTGCAAAAAATACAACGCTATGAAACCCATAAATATAGTGGTAATCAACTGGCTCATGCTGCAAACAATGGTTAGGGAGGCTACTTTAATACGTTTCCCTTCTTCTACATACAATACCCTTCCAAAATACTCTCCAATTCGGTTGGGTGTGGTCATTGAGAATGAAACTCCCGATAAGACGGCCTTATATGCTGTTAAAAAATTGACCTTTTGTATTCCTTTAATAGCCAGCTGCCACTTAAAAGCCTCTATACCCCAATGCACAAACATTAACAAAAAAGTGCCAATCAATAAAAATACCGACGGGCTTGAGAAAGCCGCCTTTATATATTGCCAGGATTCTCTGAGTCCTGTTTGTGACTTTATTTGGTTATAAATAGACCAGCTTAACCAAACAAATAAAACAGGCCCTAAAAAATAGTTGATGAATATTTTTATATTTTTGGGAACCTTCATGAATTAAAACGGTAAATATATAATTCTTGCAAAGATCAGGTAAAATAATTTTAGGTATTGATCCCGGCACATTAATAATGGGTTATAGCGTTATTGAATGTACCGGAAATAAGGTGCATTTACACGAAATGCGCTCTCTGAAACTCAATAGCCGCATCGAAGGTTATGAAAGACTGCATCTGATTTATCAGAAAGTAACGGAAATCATCAAAGAGTTTAAACCTCATGAATTTGCCATTGAAGCGCCTTTTTTTGGTAAAAATGTGCAAAGTATGCTCAAATTAGGGCGTGCACAAGGAGTTGCTATTGCTGCTGCCATGCAGAGTCACTTGCCCATTACCGAATACTCTCCCCGAAAAGTAAAGCAAGCCATTACCGGAAATGGTAATGCGGCTAAAGAACAGGTGTGGGCGATGCTGCAGCAGATATTGTCGCTGAAAGAAATGCCGGATTACTATGATGCCACCGATGCGCTGGCTGTAGCCATGTGCCATCATTATCAAATACATGCTCCAGTACACAAAAGCGGCACACTTAAAGGATGGGATGATTTTTTGAAAAAAAACCCATCGAGAATCATCAAATAAATGGTAAGAGAAATAATTTTTCTTGCCTAAACCTGCGGTACTTTCCCACAGTCATTTCACTCTTTGTCACGGTCATATCGACCGAAGGTAGATGTCTTATTGTTTTGGAAAGGAGGAGATTTCTCACTCCGTTTCACTCGAAAAATGACAGGAAAAAATAACTGTCCTAACACAATTTTTCAAAGACATCTTCAGGTAGCAGCTGAATTGGTTGTAATATTTAATATTTCAGAATTTAAAACTAATCTATTGCCTGCTTCAAGTCTTCAATCAGGTCTTCCGCATCTTCAATGCCCACACTCAGCCTGATAAGTGAATCGCTCAATCCGTTTTTAATCCGCTCTTCTCTCGGTACAGAAGCATGAGTCATGGTGGCAGGATGATTGGCTAACGATTCTACACCTCCCAGACTTTCAGCCAGCGTAAATACCTTGACAGAACTAAGTACTTTCTTAACTGCCTCCATGGATTCGTCTTTCAGTTCAAAGCTAATCATAGCGCCAAAATCGCGCATCTGCTTCTTTGCAATTTCGTAGCCGGGGAAATCTTCAAACCCGCACCAGAATACTTTCTTCACTTTATCATGCGATCTTAAATATTCAGCTACTTTTCTTCCGTTTTCACAATGCCGCTGCATCCGCACATGCAGGGTTCTGATGCCGCGCAGCACCAAGAAACAATCCATCGGGCCCGGAATGGCTCCGCAGCTTTTCTGGATAAAAAATAATTTTTCACGTAGTTCGTCATTGTTCATCATCAGCGCTCCCATTACCACATCACTATGACCGCCGAGGTATTTGGTTACCGAGTGCATCACAATATCTGCCCCCAGGTCAAGCGGATTTTGCAGATAGGGAGAAGCAAAAGTGTTGT
>ENA-UOUJ01001079-UOUJ01001079.1-activated-sludge-metagenome-genome-assembly--contig:-NODE-1079-length-15285-cov-4.461589_pt1 | contig 15285 bp, 20 predicted proteins | sample MGYA00249839_ERZ747224 | MGnify/ENA primary metagenome ERZ747224 (study PRJEB28782, sample SAMN03220277) | activated sludge metagenome | biome: wastewater; feature: sewage sludge; material...
GCGCCGCCTGGTCCAAGCGCTCCAACGAGGGCCGCGACTATCTGGGCCTCAAGCTGGACGATCCGAGCTTCAACGCTCCGATCTACGCCAACCTCTTAGACGAAGAAGACGGCGAAACCTTCTCCCTCATCTGGTCCCGTCCCAACGGTCGCCGCGGCGACTGAGGCGAGGCACAAAGGCCCCGGCCGCAAGGTCGGGGCCTTTCTCATGCCCGCAGGAAAGCCGCCAGGCCCGGCGACCTGTCCGGGCTGGAATTGCTCAGCCCGTCAGGATCGGGATCATGGTTTTCACATGGGCGTCGATCCGTTCCAGCACGGGCGGGGGGACCACCTCGCGTTCCGGCAGTGTCCACCATTTCGCATCGATGCGTTTCACCGTCTCGAGAACGGCCTTGAGTACGGCTGGCTCAGGAAGCCTTGCCCGGTTGGCAAACGTCTTCCAGCGGGCCGGGGCCAGGCCCTTGAAGGCCCGCTCGCCGCCCAGAGACAGCGCCAGCCCATCTGCCGGAATATAGGGAACGGTCGAAAGCATGTCGTAGATCGGTGCAAGAGCGGGCGTGTCGCCGTCACCCGGATAGATCAGCGACCAGTTCTTGAGGTGCATGTCGCCATTGCCCATGACCACCGAGAAAGTCAGCCGCCGGACAAACTCCAGCGCGGCGAACGGCGAGATCGCAACATTCAGCACAGAGGCGATGTCGTGGGAGGCGGCGCCATCATATTTGCGCGCCGGGTACAGGCCGAAAACCTGCGCGAAATCCTCGATATGGATGCGCTGCCCGTCTGCCCCGCGATCAAAACGCCGCACGAGCAGGACCAGCCCCTCGGCAAGTGTTTCGAACTCTTCGGGAATGCCCTCGAACTGGTCTCGGTTGACCAGTTCTCGCTCAGGCACGTCCATGCCGATGGCTTCGGCAAGCGCGAGGTTCGCGAACTCGTTTTCCGACACGCCCGGAAAGGCGGTCGAGGGGAATTTCGCAATATATTGGCCCTCGTCATCCCCGAGCGGCAAGGTCAACCCGCCACCCTTGCCGGTGTTCTTCATCACCGAGAGCTTCATCTGCACGCCCGCCAGCGAGAAGCGGGCTTTTGGCCGCCCTTGGGATGGCGCCGCCCCAATGCCGGGTTGACCGTCACCGGGCAACACCCGAACGGCCCCCGGCAGATCCGCACCAAGGGTGGCTAGGAGATCGAAATCATTCCCCGGCCGCACATTACCCGCATGGTGCTTTTCCATCGCCTCGCGTAGCCGGTCTTCGGGCAGTAGGTTGGCAAAGAAGGGCGGCAGGCTGCCTGCGACAGGTCGCGGATCCTTGCGCAAACCCCCTGATGCCGCGCGCAGGGACAGGCTCAGAACCGGAATGCCGCCGGTCGCACGATAGGCCGGATCAAGGCTGAAGGCGTTGAAATCACCCGGCGTCCTGACGATCGTGCCAACCTTCGCACTGTTCAGGAACACGTCCAGCGCGGTGATGGTCTCAGCGGTACGGACGGCTGTCATCGTCGCTCTCCGGTTGCGGGCTGAAGGCCGGATGATCGTCCTCGGCATCGGGGCGCAAAAGCGCTTCGATGGCGGGCACCATTGCCTGCGGGACCAGCATCATTTCCAGCCCAAGCGCCCTGGCAATGCTGATCAATGTCGTGGTGCGCGCAGCCGCTGCTCCCGTCTCGATGTCGCGGTAGCGCGGGCGCGAAATGCCGGCAAGATCGGCCACTTGCTCCTGGGTCAGCCCCGCTGCAAGACGCGCGCGGCGAAAATGGTCGCCGATCAGCCCCAGTGTTTCTGCTTCCGCCTTCATGTGATGCCTTTACGGATCATTCCTGCCTAATTGATCTGGATGGGTATCATATCCAGTGTAGAATGCAACGGAAATGATCTCCAAACATATCACGATCATTTCTCATGGAGCGTTTGAGGATCATCTTGCACTGGTCGGCGTTACGGCCAGCACAAGCGCTGCAATTGCGGCATGCAGGCGAATCAGACGGGCTGCATGCTCAGCCGTGCAGATAACGCCCTGGCCAGATTCGACGATTTCGTATGGCGTATCGGACGAAGGCGACTAAAATAGCCGTAGTTCTGGAATGCGCGCCGGTCGCGATGGGAGGTGATCATGCATGATCACCGCTCGACAGTCGCGGGCCGCACGCGCGTTACTGGGTTGGACGCAGGAGACGCTCGCTGACAAGGCCCGAATATCGCTGACTGCCCTGAAGCGCCTCGAGTCCGAGAACCGGCTCGAGGTGTATGAGACAACGCGGGATCAGGTGCGCCGGGCGCTTGAAGCAGCAGGGATTGTTCTCCTGTCCACGGATCGCGGGCAAGGAGTATTGCTGGTTCATGACCAAGACGAGAAGAGATACCGACAGATCCATGACGCCTGACCGGCGCGGGCAGCATCATCGATCCGCTGCGGCGGCTTGTGCTCTGTGGCGACCCGCGACATGACATCTCCGCTTCCCCCCTTCGACGATATTGCACCTGTTAGCGGCGAGCTGACCGAATATGATCGCGCACATATCAAGCTCTATATGCGGCTGCTCGATGCCGCCGATGATGGGGCGGAATGGGCCGAAGCCGTCAATGTGCTGTTCGGAATTGACCCTGTTCGGGAACCTGAACGCGCCCGGCAGGTCCATGACAGCCATCTGGCACGGGCGCGCTGGATGACACAGAGCGGCTATCGTCAACTGCTGCGTCATCCGACAGATCGGACCTGACCTCGCCGCCATCGCACCAGTGATGCCCTGAGAGCATCACCCCATGTCTTCGTTCCGGCTTCCATCTCGGTAGAGGCGCCGCAATTCTTTCACGCTCCACCTGTGCAGTTTCAACCAGGAGCGGAGCAATGAAGCCGGATACATCCCGCTGGCGAGACCAAGACCAGTATGAATTCTTCGATGCGCTGCCCGTTGAGGGTGTCGCCTGGGAATGCCTGCGCCGTAACGCCTCCTATCAGGCCAGTTTCGATGATCTTGTAGCGCAAGGCGCCGGGCATCTTCCCTTTGCGGATGACGTCCAAAATCGCTGGGGGTTGCGATTTCCCGGCAGACCCCGGCTTTTCCGCGCTCGACCAACCGGTCATCTGGTCGCCTGTTGCCAATCCGGACATGCTGATGCTCGGGGCAGCGCCCGATTTTCTTCCGCCTTCTCCGTCCGCCTTATCGGTCGATCTTGCTGATGCCATCTGCGGACCAGAGGGGACATATGGTGTCTGTGACGCCAGCGACGGCGTTCAATACCTAATCCTCGCCGACACCGATGCCAATTCGCAGCCGGCGATCATCCTGCCACTTGACCAAAATCTGCCGGATCGGCTCGAAGCCATTCTCAGGCTCTGGCACATGCTGGCCGGGAAACCCGCGCGCCGCGACCCCAGGATGACGCCGTATCAGCGCCGGCGGTTCCGTCTGATGATGCAAGCCGCCGACGGAAACGCCAACCACGCGACTTATCGTGAGATTGCCATCGCCATCTACGGAGAGGCGCGCGTTCGGGCCGAACCGTGGAAGACATCGGCTTTGCGCGCCTCTGTCATCGCCCTTGTCCGATCTGCCGCCGCGCTGATCGACGGCGGTTATCTGGACCTTTTGCGCCATCGTCGCAAACCCTGACGATGACGTCTGATCGAAGGTGAGGATTTTACCCCTTCGATCTTCCTCATCCCCCATGCCGCTGCGCCTTCGCCACCGTGCGCATGTCATGCCGTTGATCGTCAGCGGCATCCTGCACAACCACGGAGGCCACCCCATGCGACCTGATCTCGCCACCTTGCCGCCACGCTACCTGCGCACCAAGGAAGCCGCCGATTTCCTCAGTCTGTCCGCGCGCACGCTGGAAAAGCACAGAACCTACGGAACGGGACCTGCCTATCACAAGCTCGGCGGCCGCGTTGTTTATTCGGTCGAGGATCTCGCGGCCTGGGTTGCGCGTGGATCGGTCACCTCCACGTCGGATCCGCGTGGACAGGTTCTCCCGGCGAAACCTCTGCCGCCGACCGCGTTCACCTCGCCCAAGCGCATTACGCGCTGAACACGGCGGTCAGCCCTTGATGGCAGCGCAGCACCCATCCGCCTCGGAACGCGGGCAACTCGATCTGTTTCGGGCGCTTCCCGGTGAACTCGCGCCACGAGACGCGCAGGATCTCATGGCCTATCCTTTCTTTTCCCTTTCCAAATCGCACCGTATCCGCCCGATTGACTTTGCACTGGGCAACGTCTCGATCCGTGTCGAAGCTGTTCCCGATCACGGCATGGCGACGATCTGGGATGCCGATATTCTGATCTGGGCGGCCAGTCAGATTGTTGAAGCGCGGGACGCCGGTCTGCGCACGTCGCGCCTGATGGCGGCAACGCCCTATGAGATCCTGACATTCACAGGGCGCGGAACATCCCTGCGGGACTATCAGCGTCTGAAAGCGGCGCTGGACCGCCTGCAATCGACCACGGTTGCGACGTCGATCCGCCAGCGCGCCAACGGACGACGCCATCGCTTTTCATGGATCAACGAATGGCATGAGCGGACCGATGCCAATGGCCGCCCGGACGGTATCGAGATGATCGTGCCCGACTGGTTCTACAGTGCGGTTCTGGATGACGCCCTGATCCTCACCATCGACCGGGCCTATTTCAATCTGACCGGCGGGATGGACCGCTGGCTCTATCGCCTCGTGCGCAAGCATGGTGGGCGGCAGAGAAACGGTTGGCGGTTCGACTTCCGTCACCTGCACCAGAAATCGGGCAGTCTCTCGCCGTTCAAGCGCTTCGCCTTCGAGCTGCGCGACATTATCCGCCGCCAACCGCTGCCCGGCTACACCCTGTTCGCCGAGGTCGAAACCGGCGGCCGGATGCTGCTCGCTTTCGAGCCTGTCCCGGCCTGTGGAAAACCTGTGGATAGCCTCGTGCTATCGGGAACCCGGACTATCGTGCCATCAGGAACCGGAGGCTCGTGCTATCGGGAACCTAAACGCCTCCTATCCTTCGGTAATAAAAGCGAAAATTGCGCCCTTAACTTAGAGTCTAACACAGAATCTAACTTTGAAGAGCGGCGGCGCGATGTAGAAAAGCTCATCGCGAAGGCTGGTGCGGCCCTCCGATCGGGTGCCCATAAAGGCAAGCTGACACCCCCAAAGCAGGGATCGCCCGCGTCAACAAGCACGCCTGAACTTCCTCTCGGCAAACCGGGAGGACGGCGATGATTGTTGCGCTCCTCAATCAGAAAGGCGGCGTGGGCAAGACGACGCTGGCGCTGCATCTCGCCGGAGCTTGGGCTGCGCAAGGCAAGCGGGTCATCCTGATCGATGCCGATCCGCAAGGCTCCGCACTCGATTGGTCGGAGCGGCGCAGCCATGAGGGGCTGCCGAGGCTATTCACCGTCATTGGCCTTGCCCGCGATACGCTGCACAGGGAAGCGCCGGAGCTGGCGCGTGACGCTGATCATGTCGTCATCGATGGTCCGCCCCGTGTCGCCGGTCTGATGCGCTCTGCGCTGCTGGCAGCCGATCTGGTGCTGATCCCGGTGCAGCCATCGCCCTTCGACGGCTGGGCCTCGGCCGAGATGCTGGCGCTTCTGAACGAAGCACGCATCTATCGTCCCGAGCTTGCCGCCCGCTTTCTGCTGAACCGATGCGGTGCGCGCACCGTGATCGCTCGCGAAACGGCCGAGACACTGGCTGACCATGATCCGCCCTTGCTGGCCACGACGGTCGGCCAGCGTGTCGCCTTCGCCGAAACCGCACAGACCGGACGGCTGGTATCGGAGACCGATGGCGGCGAACGGGCCGCACGGGAAGTCACAGCGCTGGTGGCCGAGATCGATGGCCTGGGTATCGGGAGGATCGTGCCATGACTCGTCCGCCCGTCAAATCCGGCTTCGCATCGCGTCCGGGCAATCCCGATAGCTGGGTCAGAGCTGCCGATGCGCCGACAACCGGCAAGTCGGCGACGGAGGCGTTCACCGCCCGCCTGACCATCGACATTACGCCCGAACTGCGCGGGCGCATCAAGGTTGCCGCTTTCCGGCGCGGTGTCACCGTCGCCGTGATGCTGCGCGAGCTGCTGGTCCGCGAGTTTCCATCCATTGAAAGAGATCAGCCATGACCGGCAAAACTGTGCGCGCTGCGCATGAACATCCGCAGGCGGACGGGCCTGCACCGTTCACCACATTGGTCGAACTGACCTTCCAGAAGAAGAAGGTCGAGCGCTGGATACGCTTCGGCCGCAAGAGCTTTGAACAGATCATCGACCGCCGCCGCAGTCTGATCGGTTTTGCGCCCGAAAGCATCTTCGCCTTCGTCCGCTGGGCCTCCAACGATTACGGCACCATCGTTTCGCGGCTCGACATCCTGCGCGCTGTCGGGCGTGGCGAACCGTACCAGACCGTGCCCTTCGTTCGTCCTGGCGGCGAGATCCTGCTGCGTATCGACGGCTGGCGACAAGTCCAGCGGGTGCTGGCCCTGATTGATGCCGTGGACGCACTTGGCGTCGATCCGGCGGATGTTGCGCCGGATCATTGGCGGCACGTCCACAACCGTTTGAGTGCCGGCCAGGAACCCAACCCCTACACCCCGGAGCGCCATGCCGCATGGGTCAGCCGCCGGAGGATTGCACCATGAGCCGCCGTCTTATCCTCGCCGTGTCCATGTTGGCCGTCGGTACGCTTGTCGCCACGGCTGTTGCCGATCCGCCAACCAGGCTGATCTGGAATGCGACCGCCAGCGCACCCATCGGCTTCTACACAGTTGTTCCTGCCGATGTGGTCGAAGTTCCTGAACTCGTCGTCATCGCGCCGCCCGAACCGCTGGAGCGGTTCATGGTCGAGCGCGGCTATATCGGGCGGGACGTGCCGCTGCTGAAACGCGTCCTCGGCTTGCCGGGACAGCGCGTCTGCCGCAGCGGTGCGACGATCACCGTCGATAACGTCGAGATGGGCGATGCACTGGAGCGCGACCGCATGGGACGCGATCTGCCGGTCTGGCAGGGCTGCCGCATCATCCGCGACGGCGAACTCTTCCTCATGAATTGGGAAATCCGGGACAGCCTCGACGGCCGTTACTTCGGACCTGTTCCCGCCAGTTCCGTCATCGGCCGGGCGCTTCCGCTCTGGACCGATGAGGAAGGCGATGGCCGCTACGAATGGCGGGCGGTCACGCATTGAACCCACGCCAAACCCACCAACACAGGAGACATACCATGCCACAGATCGGTCAATTTGCGCGTGACGCATCCGGCTTCGCCGGTCAGCTCGTCACGCTCACCATGAAGCGCGATCTCGTCATCGTGCCCACTGAGCATTCCGATGCGGAGAATGCGCCGGACTATCGCGTCCATTTCATTGAACATGACGGGCCGGAGGTCGGTGCTGCATGGAAACGCACCGGCGAAAAGGCTGGCGAATATCTCTCGGTGCTGCTCGACGATCCGGCCTTACCGCACCCGATCCGCGCCAACCTGTTCCGCGACGACGATGCAGGCTCGTCATGGTCGCTGCACTGGAGCCGCCCGCGGCCCCGCGAAGATCGCGACTGAGATCATGCGATCCCGCACCTTTCTTCTCTTCACGGCCCTGCTGTCGGCTGGCAGCGGCTCGATGCCGGCCATGGCGCAGGTCACGCTGCAACCTGCGCCTGTCACCGCGCATCCCCATGCTGCGTTCATTGCCGAGGCGTCACAGCGTTTCGGCATTCCAGAGCACTGGATTCGAGCCGTGCTGCGCGTGGAAAGCGCGGGCGATGTGCGCGCAATTTCATCGGCGGGATGGGACTGATGCAGGTCATGCCCGATACCTGGGCGGGCCTGCGCCGCCGCCATGGTCTCGGGCGCGACCCTTACGATCCGCGCGATAACATCCTCGCAGGCACGGCGTATCTGCGCGAGATGCGGAACCGCTACGGCAATGTTGCGGCCATGCTTGCCGCCTACAATGCCGGTCCCGGTCGCTATGACGAGCATCTGGCGACGGGCCGCGTTTTGCCCGCAGAAACGCGCGCCTATGTCGCTACGCTCGCGCCGCTTCTTGGGCATGCGACTGCGCCCGATGTGCCGACAATCGTGCCGCCACCACCACCGGATTGGCGCGAAGCCCCGCTCTTCGTTGCGCAATCCGGCGGCATTTCAGCGGCGGCAAATCAGCCGTCGGGCGACATCCAGGCAACCGTTTCTCTGCGCGATCCTGCCGTTCAAGAACCGCAGGACAGCGGCATATTCGTGGCCCTTGCGGGCGATGGCGACAAGCCATGAGCATGGCGTTTTCGCGCTCGTTCGGTCCATTTCCGGTGTGCAGTCAGGCTTGGGGGCGCCTGGCAGCATTCCCGGCAGGAAGGGCAAAAAGGGAAGGAAAGGCGGAGGGCAAGATAAAGGAAACCGGCACCCTGTCGGGGCGGTTTCTGGGCAAGCCCTTGTCTGCACACTGTTTTGGGACGCGGGGCACGGCACCATGCTTTTGGGTTTCGCGTGCCGCGATTTGGCGCAAAGCCTTGGCTTCGCTGGGTTTTGACCGGCACTATAGCCGAATATATGTCGTTTGCGTGCCTACACGGCATGGGATGCGCTCATGAGCGCCGACGACGAGAACCGCGTTCGCCCGAAGCCTGGCCGCATCAGGTCGGACGTGCCGAAGGCGGGCAAGGCGAAGAGCTTTCTGACGCAGGCGAAGAAGCTGGCGCGTCAGCATAGCAACAGCCCCGGCAGATCATCTTCATTCGCATCACGGACATCCTCGTCGTCTTCATCTGGTTCTGCCGGAAAGAGCGGGAAGGCGTCGCAGGCTGGCAAAGGTCCGGGCGTCAAGCGTGGCCGTGGCGCGGCCTTTGTCCGCGCCCGAACCCTGTCGAGCGGCTGGCGTCACAGTACGGCTGGCGCGCGTCGCGTCGTCGTCAAAACCCGATACGTTCAGAGCGCGGGGAAGAATGGCAAAGGTGCTGCCCATCTGCGCTACATCCAGCGCGACGGAACATCGCGTGATGGCGAGCGTGGTCAGCTTTATTCCGCCACCGACGATCGTGCCGATGGAGATGCCTTCCTTGATCGCGGCAAGGATGATCGCCACCAGTTCCGCTTTATCGTTTCCCCCGAAGATGCCGCCGATCTTTCCGACCTCACCGAACACACCCGCGACCTGATGAACCGCATGGAGGCCGACCTTGGCACGAAACTCGATTGGGTGGCGGTCAATCACCACAATACCGGCCATCCCCATGTCCATGTCATCGTTCGGGGCAAGGACGATCTGGGCGAGAACCTGGTCATCAATGGCGATTATCTCGCCAATGGAATTCGTGAGCGGGCGAGCGAACTGACCACGCTGGAACTCGGTCTCGTGACCGAGATCGAGCAGAGCCGTAAGCTGTCTGCCGAAATCGATCAGGACCGTTTCACCCGCATCGACCGCGCCATGACCGAGGAGGCCGACGAACGGTTCCTCGATCTGCGCCATGAACCGGCCGATGCACGCCGCCAGTTCAACCGCACGCTTCGTCTGCGCCGTCTCGCCAAACTGGAAAAGATGGGGCTGGCCACCGAACACGCACCCGGCGTCTGGGAGCTTGGCGCGAAGATGGAACCGGCGCTGCGTGAACTGGGTGAGCGCGGTGACATCATCCGTAACATGCAAGAGGCGCTGAAGGCCGATGGGCAGGAACGTGATCCGATGACCTTCCAGCTTCACGATGCCGCACCCGCGGCACCCATCACCGGCCGCGTCGTCGACAAATATCTGACCGATGAGATGGGTGAAAAGCTGACCCTCGTGGTCGACGGGATCGACGGGCGCACGCACCATCTTCCCGGCATTGATCCGGCCCGCGTCGAAGATGCCCGGATCGGCAGCATCGTGGAAGTCGGTCCCGCCGATACAGCACAACGTCCCTCTGATCGCACCATCGCTGCGATCTCGGAAAATGGTATCTACCGACCGAGCCGCCACCTCGAACAGGCGAAGTTCGAGGGACGTGTGCCGGGTGGCGACTATGAGGGCTATGTCGATGCCCATGTCCGGCGATTGGAGTCGCTACGCCGGGCCGGGATTGCCGAGCGGATCGACGCCGACCAGTGGCGCATCCCGGAAGACTTCGAGAGCCGCGCCACCGCCTATGATGCCGGTCGCAACCGGCAAGCCAGCATCCGTGTCGTCTCGACCTTCGATCTGGAAAAGCAGATCGGCGCCGATGGCGCGACCTGGTTGGACCGGCGATTGGTCACACCGGACGCCTCTGACCTTACCCCGGCAGGGTTCGGCCAGCAGGTGCGCGAGGCTATGGACCAGCGGCGTGAACACCATATCGCACAGGGCGATGCCACGCGGCAGCAGAATGGACGCATCCTCTATCGGCGCAACCTGCTCGCCAATCTGCGAGAAAGGGAAGTGGCCCGCGTCGGTGCGGAAATGGCCAGCAGCAAAGGCTTGCCGTTCCGGGCGGCTGCCGATGGCGAAAATATCAGCGGCAAGTTCACCGGGACCGCACATCTATCGAGCGGCAAGTTCGCCATTGTCGAAAAGAGCCACGAGTTCACTCTTGTCCCATGGCGGCCAGTGATCGACCGCCAGCTCGGCCGCGAGGTTGCGGGCATCGTGCAGGGTGGATCGGTATCGTGGCAAATGGGGCGAACACGAGGGCTCGGGATTTGAGCCTTTGCCGATCTGGCACCTCGCAAATTGTTCTGTCGACATCGGCATCTGAAAGGGCCTGTCCGATGTGCCGCCGATAGTATCCGGCAACACGGCACCCCTGCTTTTCCTGTTGCCGCTTTCGAAAACGTCTATTCTTTGATCGGCTCCGACTCTCTTGCCGATTGGAGCCTGTATGCGTGGTGGCCGAATACTCTGGGGCCAGATCATTGTCGTATTCATCATTGTCCTGGTGATGGTCTGGACTTCGACACAATGGGTGGCCTTCCGCCTTGGCTTTCAGCCCCAGCTCGGCAATCCATGGTTCGATGTTGCCGGATGGCCGGTCTATTATCCTCCGGCCTTCTTCTGGTGGTGGTTTTCCTATGACGCCTATGCGCCCGGTATTTTCACCGAGGGCGCGTTCATCGCCACGTCCGGGGCGTTGTTCGCTATCGCCGCCGCTTTTTTCATGTCGATCATCCGGGCGCGCGAGGCGCGCAACGTCGCCACCTACGGTTCGGCGCGATGGGCCGAGGACAAGGAAATCCATGCTGCCGGACTGCTCGGTCCCGATGGCGTGGTCCTTGGCAGGCACAGCAAGGACTATCTCCGGCACGACGGCCCCGAGCATGTCCTTTGTTTCGCGCCCACCCGATCAGGCAAAGGCGTCGGCCTCGTTGTGCCGACGCTGCTGACCTGGCCGGGAAGTTGCATCGTGCACGACATCAAGGGTGAGAACTGGAATCTGACGGCCGGCTTCCGGTCCCATCACGGCCGCGTCCTGCTGTTCGATCCGACCAATGTGCATTCCGCAGCTTACAACCCGCTGCTGGAAGTCCGTCAGGGGGAGTGGGAAGTCCGCGATGTCCAGAACATCGCGGATATTCTGGTCGATCCCGAAGGCAGTCTCGACAAGCGCAACCACTGGGAAAAGACCAGCCATTCGCTGCTGGTCGGCGCGATCCTGCATGTCCTTTACGCCGAGAAGGAAAAGACGCTCGCCGGCGTCGCGAGTTTTCTGTCCGATCCCCGCCGTCCGGTCGAGGCAACCTTGCGCGCCATGATGGACACGCCGCATCTGGGCGAAGCCGGTGTGCATCCCGTCATCGCTTCGTCGGCACGCGAGCTGCTGAACAAATCCGAGAACGAACGCTCCGGCGTGCTGTCCACGGCGATGTCCTTTCTCGGCCTCTACCGAGATCCGGTCGTGGCCCGCGTGACGGCCCGTTGCGACTGGCGCATTGCTGATCTGGTCGGAGCAAAAGAACCCGTCAGCCTCTACCTCGTCGTACCGCCATCGGACATCAATCGCACAAAACCGCTGATCCGCCTCATCCTCAATCAGGTCGGGCGGCGGCTGACCGAGGAGCTGGAAACCTCCGGCAAGCGCCATCGGCTGCTGTTGATGCTGGACGAGTTTCCCGCGCTCGGCCGGCTTGATTTCTTTGAATCGGCGCTCGCCTTCATGGCCGGTTATGGCCTCAAAGCGTTCCTGATCGCGCAGTCGCTCAACCAGATCGAGCGCGCCTATGGGCAGAACAACGCCATTCTCGACAATTGCCATGTGCGTGTCGCCTTTGCTGCCAATGATGAACGTACCGCCAAACGGATCAGTGATGCGCTCGGCACGGCCACGGAAATGCGCGATTCCACCAACTATGCGGGCCATCGCCTCGCGCCATGGCTGGGGCATCTCATGGTGTCGCGGCAGGAAACGGCGCGGCCGCTCCTGACACCGGGCGAGATCATGCAGCTTCCGCCAACCGACGAGATCGTCATGGTAGCGGGTGTGCCGCCCATCCGCGCCGCTAAGGCGCGCTACTATGCCGATGCCCGGTTTCAGGAGCGGGTGTTGCCGCCGCCCGATCTAAAAAAGCAATCGGTGAAAATGGCAACATCTGCACCAGACGACTGGGCGAGCCGTGTTGTTACGCCCGCGGCTGGCCACGAACCCGCGTCGAACACGTCCGACGACGATCCTGCCAATGCCGGTATCCGGCGTGAGCCGGAGCTTCCCGAGCATGAGGAAATCATCCCGCCACCACCGCCGCCATCGCAGGAGTTCGACTTTCTCGATGATGAGCCCGACGTCGATGCCGCCAAAGCCCGTGCCATGCGTCAGCGGATGCGCATGGTCGCGCGGCAGGCGTCACTCGACCCAAATGACGGCATCGAGCTTTGAGAAGGAAGACAGGCATGACGAGTCGCACCCGCATGAATGTCTACTTCTCCCCGGATCTGCTGAAGCAGGTCGAGGGTCTGGCGCTGCGTCGCAATGTTTCAAAATCCGCATTGATCGAGGCTGCGGTAGCATCCTTCCTGTCCGGTGACACGACCGAACGGCTGGAAGCCGCAATGTCGCGACGCCTGGATAAGCTTGGCCGCCAGTTCGATATGCTGGACGAAGATGTCGCCATCCTCGGCGAGACGCTTTCGCTGTTCGTACAATTCTGGCTCACCATGACGCCGCCGCTGTCAGATAGCGCGAAACAATCGGCGCGCATCAAGGGCAACGAGCGCTTCGAAGGCTTCATGCAGACGCTGGGCAAGCGCCTGGCTTCCGGCGACAGATTCCTGAAAGAGTTGTCGCGGGATATGGATTCGCTTCACGATCTTTCGTCACAAGGCCAGTCCGAAGCGGATGGAAACCAGCTCTGAACTTTCGATCCATCCTATTTGCCGCCCTGCGCCGCCGATGCCCGCACACGCGTAAACATCTGTTGAAACGGCCCTAAATCAGGTTCTTTTAATCGACCCCAATCCGGGGTCCGTCTTTTGCGCGTCCCGCCATGAATGGGGCCGCCATGACCGCATCACATCAGAAACCCGAGACGATTGCGCGTGGTGCGCGGATGCTGCGCACCGCGCTCGGGGTATCGATTGCCCGGTTTCTGGAAGATCCAGCTGTGGTCGAGGTGATGCTGAATCCCGATGGCCGCATCTGGGTGGATCGGCTCTCTGAAGGTCTGGCCGATACGGGAGAGAGGCTGTCGGCGGCTGATGGCGAGCGGATCGTCAGGCTGGTCGCCCATCATGTTGGCGTCGAAGTTCATACCCGAAGTCCGCGTGTATCGGCCGAACTGCCTGAGACCGGAGAGCGTTTCGAGGGCCTGCTGCCGCCGGTGGTCGCAGCACCCGCTTTCGCCATACGCAAGCCCGCCGTCGCGGTGTTTACGCTCGACGACTATGTAAACGCCGGGATCATGACCAGCCCTCAGGCCGAGGTGTTGCGCCTGAACGTCGCCACGCGGGCCAATATCCTCGTCGCGGGCGGCACCTCCACTGGCAAGACCACGCTGACCAACGCGCTGCTGGCGGAAGTCGCCAAGACTTCGGATCGCGTCGTGATCATTGAAGACACGCGCGAACTGCAATGCGCCGCGCCCAATCTGGTCGCGATGCGTACCAAGGATGGCGTGGCGACGCTCTCCGACCTGGTGCGTTCGTCGCTACGCCTGCGCCCGGATCGTATCCCGGTCGGCGAGGTGCGCGGCTCCGAAGCCCTCGATCTCCTTAAAGCCTGGGGCACCGGCCATCCGGGCGGGATCGGCACCATCCATGCCGGTTCCGGCATTGGCGCGCTACGACGTCTCGAACAGCTCATCCAGGAAGCCGTCGTCACCGTCCCGCGCGCCCTGATCGCCGAGACCATCGACCTTGTCGCCGTCCTTGCCGGACGTGGGTCGTCCCGCCGGCTGGTCGAACTCGCCCGCGTCGATGGGCTGGGACCGGACGGCGATTACGCCATCACGCATCCCATCACTTTGGCACCCACCTCGAAAGGAAACCCTTCATGATCCGCACGATTTCACGCGGCTGCCGCATCATGGCAACCGCCGCTGCCGCTGTTTCCATCAGTCTGATGCTGGCGCCTGCCGCACACGCCTCCGGCTCCTCCATGCCCTGGGAGGCGCCGCTTCAGTCGATCCTCCAGTCGATCGAGGGTCCTGTCGCCAAGATCATCGCCGTCATCGTCATCATCGCCACCGGCCTGGCGCTGGCCTTCGGCGATACCTCCGGCGGCTTCCGCCGCCTGATTCAGATCGTCTTCGGCCTGTCCATCGCCTTCGCCGCGTCGAGCTTCTTCCTGTCGTTCTTCTCGTTCGGCGGCGGGGCGCTCATCTGATGGCGGGCGGGTTTGAACAGCTCGATGCGGTGCCGGGCTTCTCCATCCCGGTTCACCGGGCGCTGACCGAGCATATCCTGCTCGGCGGCGCACCGCGTTCGATTGCCATCGTCAACGGCACGCTGGCCGGCGCCGTCGGCCTCGGCCTTCGTCTCTGGCTGGTCGGCATCGCCATCTGGGCGGTCGGACATTTCCTCGCGGTATGGGCAGCAAAACGCGATCCGCTTTTTGTCGAGGTGGGCCGTAGGCATCTGCGCATCCCCGGTCATCTGTCGGTGTGAGGGCGCGGCCATGATGAACCTTACCGAATATCGCCGTACCGCCACCCGCCTCGCGGATTTCTTGCCCTGGGCCGCGCTGGTCGGCTCGGGCGTCGTGCTGAACAAGGACGGCAGTTTTCAGAGGACTGCGAAGTTTCGCGGGCCGGATCTCGATTCCGCCGTTGCCGCCGAACTGGTCGCGGTCGCCGGGCGCATCAACAACGCCGTGCGCCGCCTCGGCTCCGGCTGGTCGATCTTTGTTGAGGCACAACGAAGCGAAGCCGCAACCTATCC
>ENA-UOUJ01001080-UOUJ01001080.1-activated-sludge-metagenome-genome-assembly--contig:-NODE-1080-length-15283-cov-4.268125_pt1 | contig 15283 bp, 13 predicted proteins | sample MGYA00249839_ERZ747224 | MGnify/ENA primary metagenome ERZ747224 (study PRJEB28782, sample SAMN03220277) | activated sludge metagenome | biome: wastewater; feature: sewage sludge; material...
GGTGGCGGCGACCACGGGGGCCGGGGCCTCGGGAGCAGGTGCTTCGGCGGCGGGCTCCTCGGCCTTGGCGGCCTTCTTGGTGGCCTTCTTCGGCTTGTCCAGGTCGATCTTGCCCAGGGTCTTCGGGCCCACGGCCTTCTCCACCCTGGCCTTGATCACCTCGGGCTCGGCCGGCGCGGCAGGCTCCGCAGGGGCCACGGGGGCGGGGGGTGCAGGGGCGGGCGCCTTGGGCTCGGGCTTGGGAGCGGGCAGGGGCGTGGCGGCGGGGGCCTTCGCTTCGGGCTTGGGAGCGGCCAGGGCGATGGTCTCACGCTCCTGGCGCTGCTGCACCACCTGCTGGCTCTTGGCCTTGATCTCCTTGTCCGTGCCGAACTCGGCCTGCAACAGGTCATAGAGATCACCCGGGATCTTGGTGTTCGGGTTGCTCTCCACCTTGTGGCCCTTCTTTTCGAGGAACTCCACGACCGTGTGCAGGCCGAGGTTGAATTCCCGCGCCACCTTGCTCAGTCGTAGTCCTTTGTCCGTCGCTTCGCTCATCGTGCCTGTTGTCCGTTGCTCCTCCTGTTCGCTGGTCGTTGTCGCGCCGCCTGACCGGTCGGTGCGCCTCAGCCCTCCAGCTCGGCCTTCAGGATGCGCAGCACCTCGGCGATGGTCTCCTCCTCCAGGTCGGTGCGGCGCACCAGTTCCTCGGCGGGGATGTCCAGCACGCTACGCGCGGTGTCGCATCCAATGTTCTTCAGTTCGTCGATGATCCACTGATCGATCTCGTCGGCGAAATCGTCCAGCGCCACGTCGTCGGTGACCTCGTCGGTCTCGCGGTACACGTCGATGTCGAAGCCCGTGAGACGGCCGGCCAGCTTGATGTTGTGGCCGCCCTTGCCGATGGCGAGCGCCACCTGGTCGGGCTTCATGTACACCTCGGCGCGCTTGTGCTCCTGGTCCAGCTTGATGTCGCCCACCTTGGCGGGGCTCAGCGCACGCTGGATCAGCAGCTGCTCGTTCGCCGTGTAGTTGATCACGTCGATGTTCTCGTTCCGCAGCTCGCGCACGATGCCGTGGATGCGGCTGCCCTTCATGCCCACGCACGCGCCCACCGGATCGATGCGGTCGTCGTAGCTCTCCACGGCCACCTTGGCGCGCTCACCGGGCTCGCGCACGATGCGCTTGATGGTGATGAGGCCATCGGCCACCTCGGGCACCTCCTGCTCGAACAGTTTGGCGAGGAACTCGGGCGCGGTGCGGCTCAGGATCACCTTGGGGGTGTTGTTCACCATCTCCACCTTCCACACCACGGCGCGCACGTTGTCGCCCTTCTTGAAGAAGTCGCTCTTGATCTGCTGGTCCTTGGGCAGGATCAGCTCGTTGCCCTCGTCATCGAGCACCAGGGTCTCGCGCTTCCAGATCTGGTACACCTCGCCGGTGATGATCTCGCCCACGCGGTCCGCATACTTCTTGTAGAGGTGGTCCTTCTCCAGCTCCATGATGCGGCTCTGGAGGTTCTGCTTCAGGGCCAGGATGTTGCGGCGCCCGAAGTCCTCGATCTTCACCTCCTGGCTCACCTCCTCGCCCACCTCGAAGTCGGGCTCGATCTTGCGGGCCTCGGCCAGCTCGATCTCCAGGTTGTCGTCCTCGCTCATGCCATCCTCCACGATGATGCGGTTGAGCCAGATCTCCAGGTCGCCCTTGTCGGGGTTGATGATGATGTCCACCTTGGCTTCCTCTCCGAAGCGCTTCTTCACCACCCCGCGGAAGACATCCTCCAGGATGCCCATCATGGTGACGCGGTCGATGTTCTTGATGTCCTTGAATTCCCCGAAGGATTCAATGAGGTTCACGGTGCTCATGCTTCGTGCGCCTAAGGCCGGCGCAGGCGTAGAGGGTTCAATTGAACGTGATGGTTGCTTTGGTCGACTTGATCCCGTCGAAGGGGATGGATGTGATCTCTTCGTCCAGCTTGGGCATGCGGCCCTTCACCTTGCTGGGGTGCTGGATGCGCAGGCCGAGGTGCTGGGCATCGGCGCTTTCCAGGCGGCCTTCCAGGGTGCGGCCATCGGCCAGCTGCACCTGCACGATGCGGCCGGTGTGCTTCTGGTACTGGCGCATCACCTTGAAGGGGCGGCCCATGCCCGGGCTGCTGAACTGCAGTTCGCAATCGTCGGCGGCCTCGCCCAGGTCGGTGCGCACGGCCTTGTTCAGGTCGGCCAGCTCCTGCAGGGTGATGGCGCGGTCGTTGTCCACCTCCACCACCACCTTGCCACCGGGGCGCACGTCCACGTCCACCAGGAAGTGCGTGGTGCCTTCCAGGTGCCGCTCCAAGCTCTGCCTGACCTGCTCTGCGGTGACCATAGTGAACTGAACGTCAGGGGATAGGAACAAAAAAGAGGGGCGGCCCCCTCTTCCTCTTTCCGCCATCTGACGGTGCAAATGTAGCATTCTCCGGCGGAAGCCGTACATGGGGCCCCGGATCAGCGGCGCCCCCCCCGGCACCAGCGTGAACACCGCCTTGCCGCATCCTCTTGTGGATGCGCTTCCTCCCGGCCAGTTATCCAGCCGGATCGACCACCTGCAAGATCGCTGTGGTGCAGAACGGTCTTTGCGAGTATTTTCCACGTCCTATAGAACTTCCCTCCTCATGCACGTTCCGCTCCTCTGCCTCGCGTTCGCCTGCTCCCCGGCTCTACTGCACGCACAAGGCCCACCAGTTATCGAGTGGCAACGGTGCTTTGGGGGAACCAGCTTGGACCGCGAGGGAGGCGTTCTGGAACTGCCCAACGGCGAACTGCTGTTGGCCGTGAATCCGACCGCAGGCGGCGGCAATGTTCCAGGCCCGGTGCAAGGTGGCGGGGATGTCTGGCTGATGCGGCTTTCGCAGACAGGTACCATTTTGCAACAGCGGCTCATCGGCGGGCCAGGGGTGGATGGCGGCGGCCAGCTTTTCCAAGCGGCTGATGGAGGGTACTTCATGCTAGGAGGAACTACAGCGAACGGGGGCGATGTGAGCGGGCATCTTGGAGAGAATGACCTCTGGTTGGTGAAGTTGGATGCGGGTCTGAACATCCTGTGGCAACGGTGTTACGGTGGTAGTGGCAATGAGTACGGGAAACTGATCAGCGCAGCGGATGGCGGGTTCTTCTTGGTAGGCGCGACCCAGTCCGAGGATGGAGATGTCCCACTGAACAGGGGCAACTTCGACGCCTGGGCCATGCGGATAAGTGAGTCGGGAACGGTATTGTGGTCTCGCACCTATGGTGGCACGAACGACGACCGTTTCCGCTCGGCCATGCTCACCTCCGAAGGCCAGCTCATCTGTGTCGGCTACTCATGGTCAGATGATGGGGACATAGCAAGTAATGATGGCTTGGCGGATGCATGGATCGCTCGTATCGATCAGTCCAACGGGGACCTGATCGAATACGTCCTATTCGGCGGCACGGGTTATGAGAGCGCCAACGAGGTCATCATCACGCCGAACGGAGACCTGCTCATTGCGGGCGTAACGGACACAAACGATGGAGATTTCACCGGGTACAACGGTGGTGTGGGAGATGCCTTTCTCTCCCGGTTCAGCTCCAACTTTAACCCCATCTGGGCCAAGTGCTTTGGCGGCAGTTCAGCTGAGGAATTCAACGATATCATTCCTGGCCCTGACGGCGGCGTTGTCTGCGCCGGCTTCACCGGCTCGAACAACGGTGACGTGACCGGCAATCAGGGCGACGCCGATCTCTGGATAACAGGCATCAACGGTAATGGCGACCTGCTCTGGCAGCATTGTTATGGGGGCGCAGGCAATGATCGCTGCTACAGCGTGCAAAGAGTACAAGATCAAGGCCTGGTCGCCATGGGCACCACCAACTCACCCAACGGGGATGTCAGCGGCTTCAATGGAGGTTTCAGTGATGCCTGGGTGGTGCGGCTCTCTGAGGAGACGGTCGGCATGGCTGAACCAATGAACTCATTTTCAGTATCCCTTGGTCCGAACCCAGCAAAGACAACCGCGTTACTCACGTTGGTCGCGGCTGCACCAGACATCTTGAAGACCCGACTCATGGATGCCAGGGGAGCGTTGATAACGAACGCAACCAGCACTTATGTGTCGGCAGGTGTGAATCATGTACCGCTATTCCTAGACGACGTCGCACCGGGTCCATATCTCCTCGAAATACTGATTGGCAGCAGGCGTACCACGGTCACTATAATAAAGGAGTGATGCGCTTTGCACACTACTTCCACTTATTCAGCACCGTTGACCAGTTATCTACTGTAATTAACCAGTTAGCGATCCGCTATTGGAATCAGCACCGTTGAGAATGAGTTTCGGGACGCATGCGAATCTCTCCATGCGCAACCAAAACCCACTTTCATGCGACTGCCCATACTTTCCTTCGCCGCACTCTGTGCGCTGACCACCTTGGGTCAGAACAACCCGAGGGACCTTTTCGTCATAGACCCTTACGATGCCAATGGCTACTTCATCACCTCTCCGGGCCTGCTTGATCAGCTCGGCGCAGCCAACATTCATGTCGATATCGTCTCACGTACCGATGATGGAAGTGGTGGAACAAACACAACCATACTGCAGAGCTTCGATCTCGACCGCAACACGCTACACAGCCACGTATTGGCCAGCGTTATCGAGACCTTGCCTGCTGGTGCAGAAGTTGCGTACGATGCTTACGCTCGTAACGGAAACAACAACGTGGTGGGCGAGATACATGCCTGGCGACCCGGACCGGTCCTCAGCGAGAAATGCAATCTGATCTGCGAACAGAACCGGCATGGCTGGAAACTGACCGCATACGCTGATGGAGGAAATGGCAATACAGCGATAGAGATCACGAATCCTGCCCGATACTTTTTCGTGACCACGCACAACGGGCATTGGGAGCAGTTCAAACAGCAAAATCAGGCAGAATGGTACGGACTCGACGACTGGTCCAACTACGACTGCATTCCAGGTGCATGTGAGGAAAGTATTGACTGCTTCAAGCTCAGTATATCTCCCACATCTGGCATTTCTGGATGCTACAACCTGACTGACGAAAACGGCTACCCGCTTCCCGTATCGGCTAACGACGCTCCCTGCTGGGCCATCCGCAAGGACAAGGGCGCTTGGCGCGACCTGCACCAAAGCGCAACCGAGGTGTACAGCTTGGGCAGCATGTGCGATGGCCAACCCGGCACCGGTTCAGCGAACCTGCTTGCCAGTTATAATGCCGACGATCTCGTGGAGAATGCCATCGCCACTCTGAACCCAAACCCAGGTCCATTGAATTGTCCGAATGGCTCGCTCTCATCGGTCAGCGACTCGCCCGGCAGCGGACCATCCGTAGGATGCAGTTGGATACCATTTCTTACGAACTCAGCTGTGGAAGATGCTGACGGAAATGTGGAGATCATCGAAGAAGTGCTGTATGCACTTCACTGCGAGGAAGGTGGGTCTGGGTCATGGCCAAGCTCCGCTTCGGTGCACGAAATGCTTAGTCGAGTAGGAGGAATCGTTATTCGCCTATGGGCAGACGGCAAAGCGACCGATGTTGTGAACATCCCCATTCCGAAAACAGCAGATGGCAAGGCCATTGACCCCAAACTCATCAAAGTTGTAAAAGCCGAACTTGCCCCAGGTTTGTACGAGGTGGTCGTACCGCTTAACAACGGACGTATCCTCCGACATTTCGAGCAGATCGATCAGACCATCGTCGTAGGTGCAAGTTTCGCGTCGTTCGTGCAAATGAACATTTACCCCGTACCTGTGAGGGACCAGATTTTCGCCTTGGACTTCGACATCGCTTGGCCCATGGAAATCGCCATGACCATTGTGAACAACACAGGCGCCCCCTACCTCGCTGAGACGCTCAGTTTTGAGCTGGCCGGCAGGAACAAACATGTGGTGAAGATGCAAACCCCTTGGCCAGCGGGCATCTATCACGCCATCTTCCAATTCAGTGATGGATCTACAACAAGCAGGACGTTCACCGTAGCAACTCCCAATTAGAGCGTAACCTTCCAAGAAAGGGGCACTCCATTTGATACGGGGTGCCCCTTCTCATTGGCCCTATTCCTCGCCGGCCTCAACCATGGTCACCACGTGCTTCCATCGCCGGCGTGAGATCGGAACGGATTCGCCATTGCTAAGTACTGCTCGGTGCCCATCTGAGGCAAGAAGGCTGACCACATGATCTACATTGACAACATGTGTATGGTGAATGCGTATGAACCTTGTCTGTGGCAATTGATCATGCAGTTCTCCTATGCAACGGCATACCGTCAACTTCGAGCCGTTCACACAATGGATACGTGTATAGCTGCCGTCGGCTTCCAAACGCAGGACCTGCGCTGGCTGTAGTATCGCCTTGCCTGCCGCGATGGGAACGCTGAAGCGTTGACCGCGTCCCGGTCCTCCGGTTCCTTGCCGACCCGGAACATCGCCCCCATCAGCACCAGCCTGCCCTGAACCCTGCGGGTCATTGTTGCCGATCATGGATGCAGCGGAATTATGGTCCATTCATTTACAGATCCAACAAGGCAACCAGGAAGTGAACAGCGTGTCCCAAAACAGCGGACCTTGGCCGGTCTATAGGTCTGGCAAGTCGGCAAGTCGGCAAGTCGGCAAGTCGGCAAGTCGGAAAGTCGGAAAGTCGGCAAGTCGGCAAGTCGGAAAGTCGGCGATATGGCGATAAGCACGCATTGAGCGATACCCCACTGATCGCGGGCATCGGCCATGAACGCTGGCCTGGGATAGGAATACTGTCCGAAACGAGAAAGGAGTAATTCATTCGTCAATCACCCAACGTACAAGACGAATATAGCCCCGAACCGAACGGAATGCAAACCGATGTACGGACTTTCCGAAGCCCGTGATATACGTATCCAACGATTCAGGAGATCCTACCTCCGCCCTCCGGGCACTCCCCCGCCTTGCGGCTTCTGGGGCGTAGCGGGCGGTGGCGCCTTTTTCACCTGCCCGTTCTCGTACTCCACGCTCTTCGTCACCTTGCCGTTGCGGTCGTAGAAGTTCATGGTGCCATGCAGGCGGCCTTCCTTGTAGGTCATCTCCTGCACCACGCGGCCACGCTGGTCGTACACCTTGCAGGGGCCATGCGGGTCGCCGTTCTGGAAGGACTGCTCGCGCATCTTCACCCCGGCATCATCGTAATAGGTCCAGGCGCCGGTGGGCATGCCGTTGCTGAACAGCCCTTCGCTGATCACAGTGCCCCCTACGCCGTAGGTGATCCAACGTCCGCTCTTCTTGCCCGCCGCGTAGAACCCTTCCTCCCGCACCCGTCCGCCGATGGGCTTCTCGGGTACCGGCTCGAAGTAGAACTTCCACGCGCCGTCCTTGAGGTCATCCTTGTAGTAGCCTTCGAAATCAGGTTGGCCATCGGGGAAGAAACCGCGCCACAGGCCGTCCATGCGCCCCTGCTTGAACCGGCCGATGGCCTTGACCTTTCCGTTCTCGAACCAGCTGTGCCATTCGCCTTCCTCCTTCCCGTTCACGTAGGGTCCCTCCTGCAGCTTCTGGCCGCTCTCGTACCACGTGGTCCACGTGCCTGACCGCACGCCCTGGGTGTAGCTGCCCTTGCGCCAGAACTGCCCGCCCTCGTAGAAGTAGACCCACTCCCCTTCCTCCTTGTCGGCCGCAAAGGCGCCGGTGCTGCTGAGCTGTCCGTTGGGGTACCAGAACTTCCACACGCCTTCGCGCAGGCCGCCCCGGAAGGGACCTTCCATGTCCTTCTTGCCAGAAGTGAGGTACCAGGTCCACACGCTGTCCTTGAGGCCCTCGCGGAAGGCGCCGTTCACGTTCACCTGGCCGGAGCGGAACCACAATGTGTAGGCCCCGTTCAGCTTCCCGGCGCGGTGCGTCTCGGTCTTCTCCAGCTTGCCGTTGGAGAACCAGTAGCTCCACGCACCGCTCTTGAGCCCGCCTTGGTAAGCGCCCCGGGCCTTCTCGTTGCCGGCGGGGTAGTGCTCCACGTAGGGTCCGTTGCGCACGCCCTTGGCGTAGGTGCTCTCTTCCTGGAGGCTGCCGCTGGCGTAGTAGGTGCGCACCACACCGTCGCCGTTGGTGAGGGTGCGGGTGCCGGTGCTGTCCCAGGCATCGGTGACGAGCACCAGGGTGTCCTGCCACACCTCGCGCAGCATGGGTACGCTGTCGCGGTAGTAGTAGGTCCACGGACCGGTCTTGCGGCCCAGGGTGTAGGCGCCCTGTTCCATGATGTCGCCATCGCGGTAGCGGGTCACCCGCAGGCTGTCCTCCTTGCCGCGCTTGAACCAGCCATCGTGCTGCACGCCTCCACCGGGGTAGAAGATACGCACATGGCCATCGCGTTCGCCCGATTTGAACTCGGCCTGTTCGATGAGGCGGCCTTCGCGGTCGTAGAACTTCCATTCGCCCCACTCGCGGCCGTTGACCATGAGGCCCTCGCTTCGCTTGATGGTCTTCTTCGCATCCCAGTGGTCCACGAAGGGCTCCACGCTTTGGGCGGAGACCTGCAGGAGGAAGGGCGCGAGGAGGGCGATGACGAACAGGCGGAGCATGCGACGAAGGTAGCGGGGCGCGGCGGGCGGATGCGACGGCGGCGCACCACCGATGAACAACGCGCTGGTGATGTGCGTCTGTATGTGCGGCTCAGGAACGCCGGAATGGTGCGCGATCGGCATGCACCGGCGATCATTGGCCACGTACCTTTCGCCGAACCCGCTCGTGATGCGCCGCTGGCTGTTGCTCTCCTCGCTGGTGATGGTGGTGGTGCTCTTCGCCGCCTGGAACGAGGCCGTGCGTCCGGTGAAGGGTCCGCATAGCAGCCTGGAGCTGAAGCTGCTGCGGAGCACGGACAGCCTCACGGTGGTGATCGGCACCTACTTTACGTCGGCCGGGCGGTGTGCAGGCTGCCATGGGCGTGACCTGCAGGGCATCGCCAGCGTGGACGCACAGGGCCGCGATGTGAACGTGGTGAACGATTGGCGCAGCACCATGATGGCGAACAGCGCGCGCGATCCCTTCTTCCGCGCCAAGATGGAGCACGAGGTGCTGGTGAACCCGGCACACCAGGGACCGATCGAGAACAAGTGCCTGAGCTGCCACGCCCCGCTGGGCATGCACGAGGAACGCCTGCTGGGCCACGCGCCCTTCACCGCCGCGATGCTCGACACCAGCAAGCTGGGCCTCGATGGCGTGAGCTGCCTGAGCTGCCACATGCAGCGCGAGGCCACGGCGGGCACCTACTTCAGCGGCGAACTGGAGTTCGATTCGGCGCGTGTGTACGGCCCCTACAGCGACGACCAGATCAACCCGGCGATCATGCAGTTCTTCGTGCGGTTCACCCCGGGCTTCGGCTCGCACATCGTGAACAGCAAGGTGTGCGCGGGCTGCCACACGCTGGTCACCGAAACGGTGGACCTGGAGGGGAACCTCACCGGGGACACGTTCATTGAGCAGGCCACCTACCACGAATGGCTGAACAGTGTGTACAGCGCGAACGGCACGCAGTGCAACACCTGCCACATGCCGCGCATCAGCGATCCCATCCTGCTGGCGGCCGAATACCCCTTCCTGAACGGACAAACGCCCTTCGGCCTGCACCACCTGGTGGGCGGCAACGTGCACATGCTGGAACTGCTGAAGGCGAACAAGGAGGCGCTGGACATCCCCGCCACCGGGACGCAGTTCGACAGCACCATCGCTCGTACGCGCCGCCTGTTGCAGCACCACACGCTGACGGTGGATGTGGACCTGGTGGAACACACCAGTGACACCGTGCACTATGCCGTGCGGCTGGAGAACCTGGCCGGGCACCGCTTCCCCAGCGGCTATCCCTCGCGCCGGGCCTTCATCGAGTTCGTGGTGCTGGACGACCAGAACGACACCCTCTTCAAGAGCGGTCTGCTGAACAGTGCGCTGGAAGTGGAGGGGCATGATGTCGGATACGAACCGCACCACCAGGTGATCACCTCGCCCGACCAGGTGCAGATCTACGAGCTGGTGATGGGCGACGTGAACGGCGATGTGACCACGGTGCTGGAGCGTGCCAAGGACCCGATCAAGGACAACCGCCTGGCACCGGTGGGCTTCACCACCACCCACCCGAGCTACGACACCACGCGCATCGCCGGGGTGACGGACGACCCCGACTTCAACCGCAACGCGTTGGGCGAGGAAGGCAGCGGCACGGACATCGTGCACTACCGCATTCCGGTGGGCACGGCGGTGGGTGGTCTTCGCGCGCGCGCACGCGTGTTCTATCAACCTGTACCCCCGGGCTGGAACCAGGAGATGTTCGCCATGAACGGTCCGGCCATCGACACCTTCCGCGACATGCTGGCCGCCAGCGACGGCACCCCCACCCTGGTCGCGGCCGACTCGCTGGCGACCGGACCCACGGGACTGCCCGCGCGTGATGCGGACCGGTTGGTGGTGTTCCCCAGCCCCACGGCCGATGGTCGCGTGACGATCGATGTGCCCGACGGCGGCACCCTGGAGCTGATCGGTGTGCGCAATGCACAAGGACAGCTGGTGCCCGTCCGCTCCGAGCGACGCACACGTGGCCTGCGGCTGGAACTGCCCGTGGCCGATGGCACCTACTTCGTGCTGCTCCGGCTGGATGGACGTCCGGTGATCACGCGCGTGGTGCGCCAAGGCAGTGCGGCCCGATGACGCTGACCCTGTCGAAGATCCGCATCCATCCGATCAAGTCGATCGGCGGCTTCACGGTGAACGAAGCGCCCCTCACCGACCGCGGTCTGTTGCATGACCGCCGCTGGATGCTGGTGGATGGTGAAGGCACCTTCGTGAGCCAGCGTGAAGTCCCGGCCATGGCCTGCCTGCACACCGCACCGCATGAGGATGGTTTCCGCGTGACGGATGTGCGCGATGGTGCCACGCTCGATCTCCCTTGGACATGGCGTGATGAACGCACGCTGATGACGAGCGTGTGGAGCGACCGCGTGCGGACCATTCCTGCGCATGAAGAACACAGCCGCTGGTTCAGTGCACGCCTTGCACGACCGCTCACGCTCGTGCACCTGCCCGATGCCACGAAGCGCCGCACCGATGGACGGTATGCGCAGGGCCTCACCTCGCTGAGCGATGCCTTCCCCTACCTCATCGCCTGGCAGTCCTCGCTCGATGACCTCAACGCGCGGCTCGATGTGCCCGTGCCCATGGACCGCTTCCGTCCGAACTTGGTGATCGCAGGCGGCACGCCGTACCAAGAGGATGCATGGCGCGCGATCTCGATCGGCACCGCGCGCTTCCACTTGGTGAAGCCGTGTGCCCGCTGTGTGATCGTGACCACCGACCAACGCACTGGCGCGCGCGGCAAGGAACCGCTGCGCACGCTGGCCTCCTATCGAAGCAAGGGCAACAAGGTGATGTTCGGCATGAACGCAGTGGGCGACACCAACGGCACGGTGAAGGTCGGTGCATTGGTGTCCGTGCTCAGTTGAGCACTGGTCGATCTTCCGCATCTTCGATGCATGGCCACGAACAAGCTGAAGGTCCAGAGCCTCCGTACGGAGGTGGACGCCGCGTTCCTGTATGAACGGATCGCCGCCAACGAACAGGACCCGCATGTGGCACAGCTCTTCAAGGAGATGGCCACCATCGAACGTGGACATGCCGAGTATGCCTTCCGCGGACTGAAACAAGACGGTATTCTGAACGTGATGCCGGGTCCGTCATGGCGGGCGCGCACCCTGGACCGCATCGGGCGCATGCTGGGGTACGATCATGTGATCGCGCAGCTGATGGATGTGGAGAAGGGGCTCGCGAAGGCCAGCCTGGCGCAGAAGCAGCGCAGCGGCACACCGGTGACCGGTGCCGAGCAGAACCATGTGCGGATCCTCAGTGCACTGATCGCCGGCAAGCGCGGCATGGGCGGGGAACAGCTGGGGCGCATTGAAGGGCGGCACAAAAGCGTTGGCGGCAATGCGTTGCGGGCGGCCGTGCTCGGTGCGAACGATGGCTTGGTGAGCAACATGAGCCTGGTGATGGGCGTGGCCGGCGCCACTGAAGGGGAGCAGGGCGTGCTGTTGGCGGGCCTCGCCGGATTGCTGGCCGGAGCGCTGAGCATGGCACTCGGCGAGTGGATCAGCGTGAAGAGCTCGCAGGAACTGTACGAGCGGCAGATGGCCCTGGAGATGACCGAGCTCGAGACCAATCCGGAGGGCGAGCGCAAGGAGCTTGTGCTCATCTACATGGCCAAGGGCATCAGCGAGGCGGAGTCGCACCGCCTGGCGGATGAGGCCATGAAGGACACCGGCAAGGCGCATGCCCTGTTGGTGAAGGAGGAGCTGGGCATCAATGCGGAGGAGCTCCAGGGATCGGCCTGGGAGGCCGCGATCACCTCCTTCCTGCTGTTCGCTGTAGGCGCCATCCTTCCGGTGATCCCCTTCTTCTTCCTCACGGGCTTGAAAGCCATCGGGCTCAGCCTTGGGCTCAGCGCGATCGGCCTCTTCGGTATCGGTGCAGCGATCACCCTCTTCACCGGACGATCGCTCCTGTTCAGCGGCATGCGACAGGTGCTCTTCGGTCTTGCGGCGGCAGCGATCACCTTCGGCATCGGCAAGCTGATCGGCGTGAACGTGGCAGGCTGAGACCTGTGGCTTCCGCTACCTTGGAGGCGTGATCCACTCCATCCTGGCCGACAAGGGCACGCGCCTCTACCTGGTCCTGGGCGGCTTCTTCGTGGCCAACGCGCTCATCGCCGAGATGATCGGCGTGAAGCTCTTCCAGCTGGAGACCCTGCTCGGCATGGCGCAGGCCGACTTCGAGCTGCTGGGCCAGCCGCACCTGAGCTTCGTGCTGAGCGTGGGCGTGCTGCCCTGGCCCATCGTGTTCATCATGACCGATGTGATCAACGACTACTACGGGGTGCGCGGCGTGCGCTTCCTCACCCTGCTCACCGCGGGGCTCATCGCGTTCGCCTTCCTGGTGCTCGCCACGGCCATCCACATCGCACCGGCGCAGTTCTGGGTGGAGAGCGGTGTGCAACAGGGCGTGCCCGACATGCAGGCCGCCTTCGCCGCCATCTTCGGCCAGGGGATGAACATCATCCTGGGCTCGCTCACCGCGTTCGTGATCGGCCAGTTCGTGGACGCGCTCAGCTTCCGCGGCATCAAGCGCCTCACCGGCGACCGGCGCATCTGGCTCCGCGCCACGGGCAGCACGCTCATCAGCCAGCTCATCGACAGCGTGGTGGTGACCTACATGGCATTCTGGGTGCTCAAGGACTGGAGCTTCGCGCTGTGCACCGCGCTCGTGCTCACCGCCTATGTCTACAAGTTCACCGTGGCGCTGCTGAGCACACCGCTCGTGTACCTGGTGCATGCGCTGGTGGAGCGTTACCTTGGTACGGAACGCGCGCACGCCATGCGACAGGCGGCGTTGCGCGGACGCGACGAACAATGAGCGATTCGGTCATCATCGAACCGATCACCAAGGACGACCACCACGGCCTGTTCCGGTTGGTGAGCAGCAACCGTGCTCGCCTCCACCCCTACTTCCCGGTGACCTGTTCGCGCTGCACCGATCCGCGGGCCACGCGCACCTACATCAAGGAGATGATCGCCGCGGGCATGCGCAACACGCTGCACTGCTTCGCCATGCGCGACTACGAGGAGGGCGCCCCCATCGGTCTGGTCTTCCTCAAGGAGTTCGACCGTTCGGTGCCGAAGTGCGAGACCGCCTACTTCATCAGTGGTGCGACTATGAAGGACGGGGGCTCACCACCATGTCGCTCCTCTGGACCATGGACCTGGCCTTCACCACCATGGGCATGGAACGCGTGTATGCACGTGTGGACCCGGAGAACATGGGCAGCCGGCGCGTGCTGGAGAACTGTGGCTTCCTGGAGGAAGGTGTGCTGCGGCATGACTTCCGCCTGCCGGATGGAAGGCTCATCGACCTGGTGATCTACGGACGCACCCGCTGAGGCGATCATGGCACGCAAGCGCAGATCCCCCACCATCGATGAACGCATCGATCGCAGTGCGAAGCGTGCCGAACAGAAGGCGGCCGGCATGTTCGATGGACGCTATCGGCTGCGCGTGGTGCGGAGCGGCAAGGTGTACAAGCGGCGGCCAAAGCATCGCGGCGATCAGGAGTGATCGATCGGGGGTGCATGGCCTGCGCACCCTCACCGTTGGTGTATCAAGAGAACGATGGAACCTCCAGGAACGCCGAAGGGCCTGCTTTCGCAGGCCCTTCGTTCGCGCTGTTGAAGCAGCTTACTTCTTTGCAGCGGCTTTCTTCGGAGCGGCCTTCTTGGCGGCCTTCTTCGGAGCGGCCTTCTTGGTGGCCTTCTTCGCTGCAGCCTTCTTCGGAGCGGCCTTCTTGGCGGCCTTCTTCGGAGCGGCTTTCTTCGCGGCTTTCTTGGGAGCTGCTTTCTTTGCCATTGTGTTTGGAGTTTGAACAAACGTAGGATGATGGACCGTGCGATCACCCATTCCTATGAAAGATCTTTTCACGGCCCATTGTTGAAAGCGTTGAACGTCGATGTCATGATCATGGTTGCATCGATGCCTTCATCATCGATCATCACACGATGATGATGCATGCACGAAGCGCTTCACGCATGCACCGCACACACCACAGCAACGTAGCGAAGCGATCCGCGCAACAGCTCAACGCATCGCTCGACACACACCACGATCCATCCTAACTTCGGATCCACATGTCCAAGAACATCTCCTCCCTCTCCGGCCGTCCGGACAAGGAACTGAACGATCCACTTTGGGAACGACTGCAGCAGGCCGCTGATGCCAACGGTGGTTCACCTACAGCAGAGGCATTGACCCAGGTGGCCGATGACTTCCTCGTTGGTGAGGCCATCGCGTACGGCACCAGCAGCTTCTACGACTTCCTGCGCCGCGAGAACCAGGGCAAGAAGGTCTACGTGTGCAACGGCAGCACCTGCCTGGTGGCCGGCACGCAGGACAAGGTGCACCACGAACTGCGGAAGCACTTCAAGGAGGAGGAGATCGGCCACATGTGCTGCCTGGGGCGTTGCCATGAGAACAGCGCGTTCAACATCGGTGGCCACAACTACAGTGGTGATGCCATCAAGGACCTCGATGGCATCCTGTCATCGAGCAGCCTGCCTTCCACCCAGGTAACGGACCGCCTTCATGTGGGCACCTCCATGGCCTCTCCCATCCTCACCGCACCGATGCCGCCGCTGGAGGAGTTCTATGCCATGTGGGAGCGTGTGCTGAAGAGCGACAGTGCCGACATCCTGCAGGAGATCAAGACGGCGACCATCCGCGGTCGTGGCGGTGCAGGCTTCCC
>ENA-UOUJ01001082-UOUJ01001082.1-activated-sludge-metagenome-genome-assembly--contig:-NODE-1082-length-15270-cov-5.513572_pt1 | contig 15270 bp, 10 predicted proteins | sample MGYA00249839_ERZ747224 | MGnify/ENA primary metagenome ERZ747224 (study PRJEB28782, sample SAMN03220277) | activated sludge metagenome | biome: wastewater; feature: sewage sludge; material...
CTTTTGTCCCATAACCATAAAGATAATAATAGCACCTCAAAAAAAGAATTAGCCTTAAAAATCAAGTAAATATAATGATGGGCGAAGGGTTTAATACGAGCAAAATATAAGATGCAGGCAAAATCGTCAGACTACCCTTTTTATTGTAGATTTATTATTTTAAGTTTCAATTTGATGATATTTTTTTATCTTTCCCCCTAAAATTCTTTACATTGAAAAAATTGCTTTTCTTTTTTGTCATTTCCATTTCGACTATTATTTCCTCATTGGCACAACTGCAATCGCCCGAACAGTTTCTGGGCTACAAAATAGGAACCAAATACACTGCTCATCATCAACTTGTAGCATATTTTAAGCACGTGGCAAAAGAAATGCCTCAAAATATGAAACTGACACAATACGGCCTAACTAATGAAGGCAGACCGCTTTATCTGGCTTATGTGTCCACTGCTGAAAATATTGGTAACCTTGAAAATATTCGTATCAACAACCTGCGGCTGGCACTCCAGAACAATGATAATATTGCCGGCAACACTGCCACACCCGTTATTGTGTGGTTGAGCTATAATGTACATGGCAACGAAACTTCCTCCACCGAAGCATCGATGCTTACACTTTACGCACTCATTGACCCAAGCAATGCGCAAACCAAACAATGGCTGCAAAATACTGTAGTAATCATTGACCCATGCCTCAACCCCGATGGCAGGGAGCGGTATGTAAACTGGTACACCTCGGTAATTGGCAGAGAATACAATCCGGTTCCATATTCCAGAGAACATGTAGAGCCCTGGCCCGGCGGCAGAAGCAATCATTACTACTTTGACCTAAACCGCGATTGGGCATGGCAAACCCAAATTGAAAGTCGCCAGAGGGTGAAGCAATACAATCAATGGTTGCCTCAGGTGCATGTGGACTTTCATGAACAAAGCTATAACCAACCCTACTATTTTGCGCCTGCCGCAGAACCCTACCACGAAGTGATTACCAAATGGCAGCGCGACTTTCAAAAAACCATTGGCCGAAACCATGCCCGATATTTTGATAAAAACGGATGGCTTTATTTTACGGGTGAACGATTTGATTTGTTTTATCCGTCTTATGGAGATACTTACCCCATTTACAACGGCAGCATCGGCATGACTTACGAGCAGGGCGGCATCAGGGCAGGATTGGGCGTTATCACCGCCGAAGGCGATACTTTAACCTTGGTTGACCGAGTGCTTCACCATTTTACCACATCAATGAGCACCATCGAAATCTCTTCAAAAAATGCTGTTGAATTAGTAAATGAGTTTAAAAAATATTTTGCAACCGACAATGCAGGCCAGTATAAATCATATATCATAAAAAATAAACCGGAAGACAGAGAGCGAATTAATGCGTTAATTCAGTTTTTTAATAACAATAACATAGAATATGGTCGAGCTTCAGGTAGTGGTAGCGGTTATGATTATCATACTGCTAAAACGGTTCCATTTAGTATTTCAAATGACGATATTGTGGTAAGTGGCACGCAACCCAAAGGCGCTTTCGTAAGAGTGCTTTTTGACCCAAACCCAAAGCTCAGCGATTCCATAACTTACGATATCACATCCTGGGCTTTGCCATTTGTGTATGGCATTCAGGCATTTGCCAGTAAGCAAGGCTTTCCGGTACATGATAAAAGATTTACATTACCTGCTATTCAAAATCAACTTTCTGATGCTTACGGCTATGTCATCAAATGGCAGGGCCTGCAGTCTGCAAAAGCCGTTGCACAACTCCTGAAGCAGGGCATCAGGCTACGCCATGCCGAAGCGCCATTCACCACAGAAACGCAGTCCTTTCCGGCAGGGTCGGCAATTATTCTTAAAAATGGAAATGAAAAGTTTGGGATACAGCTTCCGGCCATCCTCTCAGAAATATGTAATAAAAACAATGTAGAAGTGGCAGCCGTTAATACCGGAATGATGGATAAGGGCTTCGATTTTGGCAGCACAGGAGTGCATCTTACAAAAGCGCCACGGGTAGTGCTTTTATCGGGCAAAGGCACTTCATCGCTTTCGGTGGGCGATATCTGGCACTTTATGGATCAGGAATTGCAATATCCCGTAACACTTGTGGATGCAGACAATGCAGAAAGTATTGATTGGGATAAAACAGATGTTTTGATTATGCCTGACGGCTTTTTTAATTTTCTTTCCGCTGCCACCGGCGAAAAAATAGCAGCATGGGTAAGGGCAGGCGGAAAAATCATAGCTTTCGAAAGTGCAGCCATGCAATTGAGCAAACAAAAATGGAGTACGGTAAAACTAAAGTCCCTAAATACTGACGACTCCTTAAACGACAAAAAAGATCCCTACGAGCCTCTGAAAAACTTTGACAACCGCGAAAGAGATCAGATTCCTAAAATGGCTGTCGGGCCTGTAATAAAAGTAGATGTGGACAACACCCACCCTCTCATGTTTGGATACCCTAAATATTATTACAGTTTGTTGCTGAATAACGATTTGTTTGACTTTATACAGGATGGCGGCTGGAATGTAGGCGTAATCAAAAAGGAAAGTCAGCTATCAGGTTTTGTGGGATACAAGTTAAAACCAAAACTGAAGGACGGATTGATTTTTGGCGTACAGGATTATGGCAAAGGTTCGGTAGTATATTTTACTGAAAATGTATTGTTCCGCAATTTTTGGCAAAACGGAAAACTGATGTTTTGTAATGCCTTGTTTTTGGTGGGGCAAAGGTAAAAAACCACACCCGTTGAAGGTGTGGTTTAAGATTTTTGAGCGCTTTTAATCAGGCATTTTCGGCATGAAGACCTTCAGCGCCAGCTTCGGCATATTCTTCCTCGTCATCGCCAAAACTTTCAAATTTATCTGCAACACTGTCAATGAAGTCTGCAAACTGATTTTTAAGTTCATTTCCCTTATCTGCAATTTTTTTGCGGGTAGCAGTTCCTTTATCGGGGGCAAATAACACGCCTACAAGAAGACCCAGCGTAAAACCTGTAATAATTTTATTCATAATTAAGTATTTTTTTGAAGTAATATTTTCTTATTATAAAAGTACGAATAATTATGCCAAACTATCTTTATTTAACACCTCGTTTTATCAGATTATTTTAAAAGATATATGATAATTACCTTCCGGTAATCAATCCAGGCAAGTCAATACTTCATTTTTGCTACTTTGGAATTGTTTTATTTGAAAATTAGACCTGGCAGCAAAAAAACATATCTTATAACCAATATATCTCTGCCAATTTTTTATTTATTTTAAAATAGTACCTAATAGTTTTTTAGGCAAAATCGATTAGATAATAAATTATAATCATCAGACAAACAATCTATTGCAAACAGAATCAAGATATTTAAACAGGTGTATTTCAATGGAAAGTATGTTATTAAACTTTCTCTTTTTTTTGAAGTCGAAGGTTTATTGAACATTTTTTAACAATTTAGGCGAAGGTTTTTTTAAAAGTATTCATCTAAACATTTATCAACTGAATATTTTTAATCTTAAAATCTGTATGTTATGAAAAAGATAGTTTTAACCGCTGCATTATTTGCAATTACCTCACTGGCATCTGTGCAGGCACAGAATATACCACAGCGTTCAAATAATGATAATAAAAAATGGGATAACTCCCTGAACCTGACGGATGCTCAAAAGCAACAAATGAAGGACTTACAAGAAGATGGCCAAAAACAAATGGAAGCCATCAGAAATGATAATACACTTACTCAAGAGCAAAAAAAAGAAAAAGTGATAGCTTTTCAAAAAGAACAAAGAGCCAAAAGGCAAGCGCTATTAACCCCCGAACAAAAAGCAAAAGCCGAAACCTTTGCAAAACAAGGTAACAGGCGGGATATGAAAATGAATAATAGAAAATTTAACCACTCTTCAGGCCGGGGAACAGGTTTCGGAAGAAACAATAGTCAAAAAGGATATAATAACCTGAACCTGACGGATGCTCAAAAACAACAAATGAAGGCGCTACAAGAAGATGGCCAAAAGCAAATGAATGTTATCAAAAATGATAATAAATTAACCGCCGAACAAAAGAAGGAGAAAATGCAGACGCTTCAGCAAAGTCAGAGAACCAAAAGGCAGGCGATCTTAACACCCGAACAAAGAGCCAAAGTGGAAAATTTTTCAAAACAGGGCAGACAAAGAGGAATGGGAATGAACCATTACAGACAATTTAACAAATTTGGGAACAATAAAAATGGCTTTGCTGCCAGAGGTTTTCATAACAGTTGGAATGATCTGAATCTGACAGACATACAAAAAGAGCAAATGAAAACCTTGCAGGAAGACCATCAAAAGCAAATGAATGATTTGCGTCAGCAGCAAAAAACAAAAATGATGTCTATTCTGACTCCCGAACAAAAAGCCAAATGGGAAGAACGTAATAATAATATGCATAAAAATTTCAATCGGGATAACAGTAAATAACATATAATCTTACAACAAGCGTAATCTTTTAACAAATAATATAAAAAAATGAAAAAAACAATTTTAATCGCAGCAATGGTTTGCTTCTTCGGACTTGCCTCTTATGCTCAAAACGGGAATAACCCTAATCGTCAGGATTTTCAAAAACGCACCGAAGCAATGTATGACAGCTTAGGGCTCAACAAAGACCAGCGAGCTAAAATGAATGCTCTAAATGATGAAAATCGTAAACAAATGATGGAAATCAGAAATGATGGTTCACTTAGTGATGATCAGCGCAGAGCGAAAATGGAAGACCTGAGAAAAGACCAAAATACAAAAAGAGAAGCTATCCTGACTCCCGAACAAGTGAAAAAATATGATGAAATGATGCAGAATATGCGTCGGAACAGGCCGCAACCTCAAAGGAATCAATAACAAGGAAATAATAATATACACTAAAAACTCCGCAGAAAAACTGCGGAGTTTTTTTATTATTTGTTAATAATCTGAATTTATTGCTTGGTAAGTGTGTATTTACCGGTTGCAAAGTTCATATCAATCAGATAAGTACCTGCTACATCAGGAGATGGGGTATTTGATCCGGGAACAGCATCATCTACCAAGATATCTCCACTCATTGCCGTAGTGCCGCCATACTTATGACTCCAGTCGCCATTAACCGGTAACAAGAGATAACTCTTTCCAGCGTTTAAAGCAAGTTTCAGCTGGAAGTGGGTCAGGCTCAGCCTGGTAAACTGCTGAGATGGCACCGGTACAGGATTGTCCCATCCGCCCGGTGTGGCATCGCCCACAATAAACAGATTTTGCGGCACAGGTAATACGCCTGTATATGGTGTAACTGTGTATTTTCCGGTTGCAAAATTCACCAATATCTGATACATTCCTGTTGTGGATGGAGCAGGGATATTGGTATTATATTGAGAAGGATTAGCACCTGAATAATACCCAAATACATCACCCATTGGATTTACTGAAGAATTAACAACCGCGTACTTCTGATCCCAACTTCCGTTTTCAGGTAATAACAGGTAACTTCCTCCGGCAGTTAATTTGGTTATCAGGCCAAAAGTAACTGCGTCCACTCTTGTAAACTGTTGAGAAGGTACAGGCACCGGATTGTTCCAGCCTCCATCAGTAGCATCACCCACAATGAATAAATTGTCGGGGATGGTAGTAGAAACCGGAGTAACTGTATAGGTTGCGGTTTGAAAATTAACCACAATCTTATAGGTGCCACTTGTAGCCGGAGAAGGCGTATTGGATCCGGGAACAGCATCATCAGTTAATAATGGCCCTCCGGTAGCGCTTACACCACCATATTTATGGCTCCAATCGCCATTAACCGGTAATAATAAATAGCTCTTGCCGGCAGTTAAGTTAATAATGATACCATAGGACACATCGTCTAAGCGGCTGAACTGCTGAGAAGGAACAGGCACAGGATTATCCCATCCACCCGGTGTGGCATCGCCCACAATATACAAGGCCGGCGGCACAGGGGTAAATGTAGTAACGTTTATGGTTACAATATTGGAATAAACCATAAAATTGGAATAGCTTGTCCCTATTGAGCTTACCACTCTGAAATCGAGATTTTTGGAAGAGCCGCCGCTAACTCCGGCAGCTATTGCCAGATTGTTCAATTCATTAACCGTAAGACCGGAACCCGAATTTAAAGCGCCGTCATATTTGATAGTCTGCGGATTGGCAAAATTCGTTCCCGAAACCGCAATCTGCAAAGCATAGCTGATGACATTACCGCCATAAGGACTTTCTGTCCAGCTAAATCCAACAGCCTTATTAGTAGCATTTTTAACATCCAGAACAATGGCATTGGTAGAAGAAGGTGTGAGGGTAATGGGCACTCCGTACGAAGTAGCCGATACCTTCAACACATTTGAAATCTTCATGTCATTATTATTGGCATAAGATGCTTTCAACCTCACATCCAGATCTTTGGAACCATTTACCGGAACACCCAGACCTGCAAGGATATTATTGATGTCATTGCCAATTAAAGAATAGGCTCTTTGTGTCATTACGGTGTAGGCTACCGGATTGGCAAAATTGGAGCCCGAAGCAGCAAACTCAAGCACGTATTTGTAATTGCTTGTATCTGTAGCAAAGCCGGGGTCTGACCAACTCAGATTAAGAACAGGTTTATTAGCATCGGAAGGGGCCGGCTTAACCGATGTAGATGAAATCTGCAGTGTTACATCCTTTCCCGAACCATAAAACGGTAATGGATCAGCTTTCTTTTGGCAGGAGCCAAAGACTGCAACGGCTGCCAAAGCAAGTGATATATATTTTATAAAATTCTTCATTTTAAATATTTTTAATATGGCTTATATCTTTGTTAATGTGTATTTACCTGTTTGGAAGTTAATCTGTACTTTGTACTTTCCTGCGGCTGGTCCGGGGAACTGAGGGTCTGAATCTTTTTTCTCAAAAGAACCCGATAATGCCGCCCCCGCCGAACCATCCAGCGCATGATATTGAGTACCCCAAACCCCCTGAGTTTGGATCAATTTATAACCTCCGCCACCAACGAAGGTTAAAGTAGCTTCGTAGTGCATAATGTCAATTCGTGTGAATTTCTGAGTAACATCGTAAGGAGCAGGTAAAGGGTTGCTCCATCCTCCTGCCAATGCATCTCCCACTGCCCATAAGTTTCCATCCAAATATTTGTTTGCCTCAGTACCGGGTGGTTCAATGGCAAAATCCAGATAAGGATTCACCTTCACATTTATGGTATTAGATGTAAGCGGCGCACTGCCATTTGACAAAGTAGATTTCACCCTCATATCCACCGCCTGCACCACGCCTGCGACAAATTCCATTTTGGACAAAAAGGCATTTAACTGCTGTCCGGTAAGCGTTACTCCTAAGTCACTGGCTATAGTCATTTCCTGCAATTTAGGACTGGCAAAATTCTTTCCGGCAGTATCAATTTGCAAAACATAATTCACATTTTGAGAATTTACCCCTGTATTAAACATATAATTGGGGTTCGTCCACGCAAGAGTAAGCGCATTTTCTTTATTCTTTTCTTTAATCAATACCACTGTGCCGGTAGCTGTAGTGGACAATACCGGTGCAGTACCTCCCTGATATACCACTTTGTTTTCAACCTTTTCGCAGGCCGTCATAGCCAGCACTAAAGATGAAATAAGCAATAAGGTTAAAATATTTTTAGTCATAGTATTCATTTTATACATTATTAATAACCTGCATTTTGAGTAAGATTTTTATTGGAATTGATATTAGCTGCAGGTACAGGATAGATATTGAACTTGCTGTTCACACTACTGCCCGATGCCACACCACCTTTCCATGGCCACAAATAACTACCTGTTGTAAGCAGTCCGTATCTGATCAGGTCGGTACGACGATGGCCTTCCCAATAAAGTTCTCTGGCTCTTTCATCCAACAGGAATTGCAGGGTCATATCTCCTGCCGAAATAGTAGTGGTAGTGGCCCTGGTTCGCAAGCTGTTGATATAACCCAAGGCTGTGGCAGCATCTCCTCCTGTTCCACCTCTCAATACAGATTCTGCATAGATGAAGTACATTTCAGGAAGACGGATGATTGGGAAATCAATATCGGCAAATTCTGAATTTGGATCACTCACTTTACCTCCGTCAGCCCTTATGTTCTTATACTTAACCACATGCAAGCCATTACTGAAATCACTGATATCATTAATTTCGGCCTGTGCCATTGTAGCAGCAAATTCCGATGTCTGGAACATGGCTCTCTTATCGGTTGCACCTGTCAAATCGGGCCATAGCGCTGCGAAAGCCTTAGTAGCTCTGTAACCAAACCAGCCATTATTGGCGCCATACTCCGGATTGTCGGCACCTGCCGGAGCGTGAATCAGAAAAGTTGTATTGGCAAAAGATTTACTGTTCAATCCATCGCAGGTAGCAACAAATATAAATTCGTCTTTACTGGTACGATCATTATCAGCCATAAATAGCTGTCTGTAATTAGGATTCAGTTTATATCCAGCGGCAATCACTTTTTTAGCATAAGTAATCGCATCAGTATAACGATTGGCGCCGGTATAAACGCCTGCATTTAAGTACAACCTTGCCAGCAAAGCCCATGCAGCGCCCTGATCCACACGGCCATACTCGGCTGTTTTGGCGGCAGCCAGTTCACCTTCGGCTGTTTTTAACTCCGTTTCAATGTAGGTAAACAAGTCTGCTCTGGAGATTTCTTTTGGTAAAAAGTATCCTGCCCCATCAGCTTCGGTAATGAAGGTGGACTTACCAAACCAATTGAGCATCAGCCAATAATTGAAAGCACGAAGGAAGCGAGCTTCTCCTCTTGTATTTTTTACTGCTGTTGCATCAGCGCCGGTGATGCCATTCTTTGCCAATACATCATCAGTTGCCTGCCTCATGTATTCATTAATCAGGGTAATATTCCAAATAGGACGAGCATAAGCGCCTTTCAAAAACGGATCGCCACTTGTCCATTTCAGATTATGAAAATCCCAGATGGTTTGGTCGTTCCATGCTACTACTGCCTCATCGGTAGGCAGTTCTTCCAGATTAAAATAGGCACGGATAAAACCTACCTGAGAACCTTCGTCCAAGCCGCCGCCAATATCTGGGCTGCCGGCGGGACCATCGGCTCCGGTTACAGAAAGTGTAGCATATAATTTGGCTAGTACAGATTTATATCCGTCCACCGTGCTGAATATCTCTGATGGAGACTTAGCATTGGATGGATATAAATCGAGCTTCTTAGAACAAGATGCTAATAAAACCAACATAAAGGTTATTAGCGAAAAAAACTTTAAATTATATTTCATTTTATGCGGATTTATAATATTAAAAATCAAGATTTGCCCCTATTGAGAAAATTCTTGGACGGGGATAAATGTTATTATCAATTCCGTCCACACTTGCATTTTCAGGGTCGTTGCCACTATATTTGGTAAAGGTTGCAATATTTTGGACGCTTGCATTTAACCTCAATCCTACTTTTTTCTTTATAACCTTACCCATATCGTATCCCAGATTAATATTATCAATCTTGAAGAAACTTGCATTTTCGATATAATAATCGGATTGGAACCTATTATTTGCAAAAAGTGTTTGTAAATAATTAACGCCGGCATTTCCCAAATAAAGAACTGGATTTTCAATATTTCTTAATACGGATGAATTGGCATTGTAGTTATTGTATAAATAATTTCCGGCCATACCATGCCCGGTAATCCCCAAGGTGAATTTCTTGTAATTGAAATTGGTACTCATCCCAAACAAATAATTTGGTGATGCATGATTGAAGTAATACCTGTCAGCATCAGAAATAACGCCATCTCTGTTGATATCTTCATACAATCCTTCAATCGGTTTCCCGCTTTGGTCATACACTTGCTTTAAAGGAAGGAAAGTAAATGGAGTTTGTCCAACAGCATGTACTCCAATATTATTACCGGTACCTCCTTGAATTCTTCCTACCTCAATTCCTTTGAAATTAGGATTATCATCCTGTCCGTATAAGGCAGTGATTGTTGATGTATTATAGGTAAAGTTGAAATTGAAATCCCAACTAAAGTCTGCTTGCTTAATGGGAACTGTATTCACTGATAGTTCTACCCCTTTATTCTCCAGACTTCCAATATTTCTTAATTGTGTAATATCAAAGTTGGCTCCGGGCGCAATATCTACATAACTCAATAAATCCTTAGTTTTCTTTACATAATAATCTATTGAACCATTAATTCTGTTACCCAAAAAGCCATAATCTAAACCAATATTATTGGTAGTAGTGGTTTCCCATTTGAGGTCTTTATTATAAGCGCTTGGCCTGTATGGGTAATAAAAGGTATTACCAAACTGAGTCTGTGCAGTAGGATTAGAAATGTAATAGAGAGGCAGGTAATAAGAATAGTTGATTCCGTCTTGCTGCCCTGTAATACCCCAACCTAAGCGTAGTTTCAAATCAGATATCAAATCTACAGTTTTAAATAATTCATCCTTCAGCTTCCATGCTAAGGCAAAAGCAGGGAAATAACCTATTCGATTATCCGGCGAGAACTTAGAACTTGCATCGCGCCTGATTGAAGCAGTCAATAAATATTTATCTGCTAAAGTAAGATTCATCCTGCCTAAATAAGATTCAATAGCAAAGCCATTATGAAGAAAAGAATCTACCGGCTGCGTACCTGGAATAGTACCGCCGTTCAGATAGGTTTGTGCATAATTATAATTATCCGTAAAGAAATCCTGATAGCCATGACCTACCAAAATGTCTAAAATATTTCCACCACCAAAGTTTTTCTGATAAAAAAGCTGCACATCAGCCAATTTGCTCAATTTTTCCTGCTTATAGATGGATTGTCTTCCCAAGCCGGAATAACTCAAAACAGAAGATGCGGAAGTAGAATCAAGGATATCAGTACCAGATCCAACCGACTTATCCATGCCCAGATTTAATAACAAATGCAAATCAGGCAAAAAATGTAATTTATAATCCATTTGAATATTTCCTACAAAACGATCAACCGTCGAATTATTGTCTCGAAGCATAAGCAAGGCTACAGGGTTTCTGGGGCCTATGCCATTCAATACTCCATTGCTTTGAAGCCATTCATAATATCCTCCAAAATTATTATTGCCACTCATCACAGATTGTGTAGGGTCAAAATTTACTGCCGATCCTATTGCTCCTTCATCTGCAAACCGGGTTTTTGTATTTGCATATTTAGCATTAATGTTGAAACTCAAATAGTCATTGAAAAATTTTGGCGACAAATTAATTGCTCCCGAGAATCTGTCAAAATTATTCGTTTTCAAAACTCCTTCCTGACTTAAATAACCCACCGAAAGTCTGTATGGCAAGCTAAAATCATTTGTGATTCTTGTTTTACCTGCCACGCTTAGGTTATTGTCATATCCCATTGCTGACTGATAGATTTCTTTCTGCCAGTCTGTATTTTGTGCTCCCAGCATACCAATGTAATTAGCCTTACCGGTTCCTTTTACAATATCTCTTATCTGATCTCCGGATAAAACATCTACATACTTACTAACCTGGCTTATAGATACCTTGGTATTGAAGTTAAATTGAGGTTTACTGGTAGTCCCTTTTTTGGTTGTAATGATAATAACCCCATTAGTAGCCCTTGACCCATACAACGCGGTAGCAGAAGCATCTTTCAACACACTCATGCTTTCTATATCATTAGGATTGATCGTATTGAGCAGGTTGGCCGTTCCTGAAAGGCTATTTCCTTCCACCGGCACTCCATCAATAACAATCAATGGGTCGTTACTGGCATTTAAAGATGCAGAACCCCGAATCCTGATTTTACTGCCCCCACCGGCAGCGCCGCCCCCGGTTGTAACTTCAAGCCCTGGAACTTTACCCTGCAAGAGTTGCTCAGAAGAGTTAATACTCCCTTTTTGAAAATCTTTGGCAGTAACAGCAGTAACTGAACCGGTAAGATCACTTTTCTTACGGGTTCCATAAGCTACCACTACTACATTTTCCATTGCAGTCGTGGTGGAAATTAATGCTGCATCCACTTCATTTCCTGTAATTAAAAGCTCCTGAGTTACAAAACCCACCGATGTAAACACCAGCGTATTTGCAGAAACCGGAACATTCAGGCTGTAAGCGCCTGACGCATTGGTTTGAGTAGCAACTGTGGTACCTTTTACCGACACTGTAACTCCCTGCAAGGGCATTCCATCTTTAGAATCAGTTACAGTTCCTGTAATGATTTTACCTTGAGCATAAGATAACTGGCTCAACAATAGAAACACGAGTGTAAATGTTGCTACAAACAATCTTTTGATTAACATAGACAAACAGATATTATTTTAAAAATTTAATGTGTATTTTATACACATTAGTTAACTTGAATACAAAGATAAGAGGATTATTGTGTATTAAGTACACATTTTGATAAAAAAATTTTTAACTTTTTTTTGAGAACCCGTTTTTCAGGTATTTTGGTTTGAATTTATAGAGTTTTCCGGGCCGGTGAGATACATTATCTTCCATTTCATTCAAATCCTGAAGCCATTCTTTGACGGCAATTTTTTTTCGAAAATTTCTTCTGTCAAGCGGTGAAACCAAAATAGCCTCATACACTTCCTGTAACTCTCTCAGCGAAAATTTTTCAGGCATCAGGTTATGAACCACCGGTGCCTCCATCACCTCCTGTTGCAGATGAGCGAGGCAGGTTTCTAATATTTCTTTGTGGTCAAAAGCTAATTTGCGGATATTTTTTACCGAGTGCCAGTTCAGGTCGTTGTCCACAATCTTTAGTTTATGACTGTTAATATTTATTAATGAGTAATAGGCAGTGGTAACCACCCTGCCAGAGGGGTGCCGATTCACCTTTCCGAAGGTGTGAACCTGCTGCAAAAAAACATCATCCAGATCAGTGCGTTCCTTCAATATCCGGTAAGAGGCAGCATCTAAGTCTTCATCGGGTCTAACCAAATCGCCTAATAAGGAATTTAATCCCGAAAATTCTTCCAGATCCGACTGAATTAAAAGCACTTTTAAATCCTTGTCAAGATAACCAAAAATCACACAGTCCACCGAAACAGCAATCTTAAAATATTCGAGGTGGCTGATTTTTTCGAGTTCCGCAGTCTTAAAATTCGGGTTGTTTACCATTTTTTAAAAGTGAATTAACACAAATAGTTACAATAGCTTGACCACCACAAGAATACAATATTCTTAACATTATTGATTATTCTAAAACATATCTTTTAATTAATAATACGTAATGCGCTTATAAATAATTAAATATAGTCAATTATTAAAAATTTTTCTGATTTTCGGTGGTATAGTCTATTATCTAATCTGTTTGTGTATTACATTTACCGCTAAAAACCGTATGGCCACAAGTGCTAAAAAATCCGCATTGGGAAAGAAGAAAAAAGTTAATCCCAAAATACCCCTATCGCACAGCCGGAAGCCACAGTATATGACTGAAGCCGAATGGCAACTGGCACTCCGGAAGCAAATAGCCGAAAAAGAAATTTTCACTATAAAAAACCTTGGCAATCAGCCCATCTATAGCGATTTTGAAGTACATAACCCACTCTCAATAAAAACCTATAAAGTTGCTATCAGAAGCAAGAATAACAGCCGCAATTTTTGCAATTGCCCCGATTTTAAAACCAACGGGTTAGGCACCTGCAAACACATTGAAGCCGTAAAACTGACGCTGAATAAAAAAAGAGGATTTAAAAAACTGTGGGACACGATACCGCCACAACCCTATTCATCACTTTATCTGGCTTACAATGATGACAGAAAAATAAAACTGCGTATTGGTGCCGATAATCAGGCGAAAATGCAGCAATGGGCAAAAAAATATTTTTCTTCGAGCAATGAAATTCTGGAAAAAGCAGTGCCATTGTTCGATAAACTTCTGGCTGAGGCCAAAGCCATTAACCCCGGCTTTCGTTGCTACCCCGATGTGCTGGATACCATCATTGAGCAACGCAGCCGAAATCAAAGGCATCATTTAGTCTCTTCTCAAGGCAGCTCACTATTGAAAGGTATTGTAAAAACCGCTCTTTTCCCTTACCAACAGGAGGGCGTACTGTTTGCCACACGGGCAGGTCGCTCCATTATTGCAGACGATATGGGTTTGGGCAAAACGCTTCAGGCCATTGCCTGGTCGGTTTTGATGCAAAAGAAACTGGGTTTGGAAAAAGCAATAATCATTTGCCCTACCTCATTGAAGTATCAATGGAAAACCGAAATCGAAAAATTTTCTGACGCCACTGTTACCGTGGTGGAAGGCAATGCAATGCAACGGCAGCATCTATATGAAAAAGACAGCAATTTTTTTAAAATCATCAGCTATCACGTGGCAGGCAATGACTGGAAGTACCTGAACGAAATGGCTCCCGACATCATCATTCTGGATGAAGCCCAGCGCATTAAAAACTGGCGAACAAAAATTTCGGGCAACATAAAGCGCTTAAAATCAACCTATTCTTTAACGCTTACCGGTACGCCACTCGAAAATAACATTGAGGAACTTTATTCATTGGTTCAGTTCACAGACCCTTTGCTGTTAGGTACCCTTCGCAATTTCCTTGTAAAACACCAGCAAACCGATGATACCGGAAAACTATTAGGTTATACCAACCTGAATGAAATAGGCAAAGCGCTTTCGGGAATTTTGCTACGCAGAAACAAGAAAGAGGTTTTGAAACAATTGCCCGAGCGGATGGACAAAAACCTGATTATCCCCATCACTACCCAGCAAATGGAAATACACGAAGAAAAGAAAGATATAGTTGCCAAACTGGTGAGCAGATGGCGACGAACAGGGTTTTTGAGCGAAAAAGACAGGCAAAACTTATTGAACAGCCTCAGCATCATGCGGATGATTTGCGACAGCACCTACATTCTTGATCAGGAAACCAATTATCAAACCAAGTTGGATGAGCTTTTTAGTATTTTGGAAGGTGTGATTTCGATAGAAGGCGAAAAAATGGTCATTTTTAGTCAATGGGAACGGATGACCCGCCTGATAGCCCTGGAATTGAATAACAGAGGAATAAAATTTGAAAACCTGCATGGCGGCGTACCCAGCAAAGACAGGGAGGCGCTGTTTACCAATTTTAATACCGATCCCGACTGTCGCATTTTTCTTTCTACCGATGCCGGCGGTGTGGGGCTGAACCTGCAATCGGCGGCCTATATGGTGAATATGGATATTCCCTGGAACCCGGCAGTATTGGAGCAGCGCATAGCCCGAATATACCGCATGGGGCAAAAGAAAAATGTGTCCATCATCAATTTAGTAGCTCAGGGAACCATTGA
>ENA-UOUJ01001083-UOUJ01001083.1-activated-sludge-metagenome-genome-assembly--contig:-NODE-1083-length-15261-cov-4.681442_pt1 | contig 15261 bp, 9 predicted proteins | sample MGYA00249839_ERZ747224 | MGnify/ENA primary metagenome ERZ747224 (study PRJEB28782, sample SAMN03220277) | activated sludge metagenome | biome: wastewater; feature: sewage sludge; material...
TCGTAACCATGTGTGCTTCCAGGTGTAGCTGCAAAAATGGGTGAGGCATAAATGGTCGTGATGCCAAGCTCTTGCAGATAAGAAATGACGCATTCAAAATCTACGAACGTAAATTCTTTATGAAACTGTAAGCGATAGGTAGTGGCAGGATAGTGCATAGCGATCAGAGATTGGAGTAGATCAAAAAAGTTTCGGGCTGCAATGAAATATTTTCATTGTCTTTTATTGAAGAAGTAGCAGCTTGCATGCCTTTCCATTTTGGATCGCCACTGTCGAAAAGCAAATTCCAATTTTGTTGCATTGGCGGAATTAAAATAGTCTGTGGTTGTTTTGAAAAGTTCATCAAACAAAGCAAATGATGTTCTTCATGCCAGCGATGCAGCATTAGCACTTGCAATTGTTCCTCAGTTCTTACGTCCAGATTTTTTCGATTGAGGTTGGAAAGAACAGGGTTTGATTTTCGCAGCGCTATCAATGCTTTGTAGTAGTTGAGCATTGTTTGATGTGGTTCTTTTTCAAGCAAATTCCATTGCAGTTTCGATTGAATGAAAGTTTCCTTCGCTTGCGGATCAGGCGCTTCTCCTTTTGCATGAAATGCTTCAAATTCTGCTTTGCGTCCTTTGCGCACAGCTGCTACCAGTTCAGGATCGGAATGACTTACGAAATAGAGAAACGGATTCTGTTCGCTGTACTCTTCACCCATAAAAAGCATAGGCAAATATGGCGCTACCATCACTGCACCAGCCATCAGTTTTTGCATCTCAAAGCTTACAAGCTGACTGGTTCTTTCCCCCAACATTCTATTTCCTACCTGATCATGATTTTGCGAAAAAATAATGAACTGTTGTCCGGCATTGTTTGCACGCACACCGAATTTTTTTTGCCGGTGCGGCGAATATTGTCCATCGTAAACATAAGCGTCTTTGTAAGCCTTTGCCAGATGTTGCAAACCATTAAAATCGGAATAGTAGCCGCTGCGTTCTTCACCCGCAGTTACGCGAAGAGAATGATGGAATTCATCTATCCATTGCCCGTCCATTCCAAACCCATGTTCTTCGAGCGAATCAATATATTTTGAGTCATTAAGATCACATTCTACAATCAGGTAGTGCATTCGTCCTGTGGCTTCCATTAACTCATTGACACACTCTTTTATTTCCTGCAAAATATGCTTCGGACTAAAATCTTTGATTGCATGAACGGCATCCATCCGCAGTGCATCAATATGAAAATCGCGAAACCACATCAGCACATTTTCAATCACAAATCTTCTTACCCCATCGCAATGCGCGTCATCGAAATTGATAGCTCTTCCCCAGGGCGTTCCATATTTATCTGTGAAGTAGGGAGCAAACTCATTCAGATAATTTCCCTCAGGCCCAACATGATTATAGACAACATCCAGAATTACTGCAAGCCCTTTTTGGTGACAGGCGTTTACCAATTTTTGCAAACCTTCCACGCCACCATAAGAATTTTGCACTGCGAAAGGATACACCCCATCATACCCCCAATTGCGCGAACCGGGAAATTGTGCAACAGGCATTATTTCAATTGCGGTAATGCCCAGCGAAAGGAGATGATCCAGTTTTTTTTCAATGCCTTCAAAAGTTTCTTCCGGCGAAAATGTACCGGTGTGCAGTTCATAAATTATGTAGTCTTTGAGCGGAACGTTGCTCCATGAATCATCAGTCCAGTTAAAATTTTTCAGGTCAATGGCTTGCGAATTTTCATGCACGCTATCAGGCTGAGCAAGAGAAGCCGGATCAGGAAAAGTTTTTTCTTCATCGAGTTTAATTTTATAGTTGTCATTGGGTTTTATTAAATCAGTAGTTGCATTCCAATAGCCATACTCCGATTTAGTGAGCGGAATGGATTCTTTATCATTCACAACTACTTCCACCTTATTCTTCAAAGGAGCCCACACGCATATTTCTGCCAGCGCTTCTGTGTTGAAATTGATGCCTATAGTTCGTTGGGTAATATTCAATTCGTTCATAGTGGTTTATTGCTTTGCAGGTTGCTTGAACACGGCTATAGAGCGGCTTTTTACAATTACCAAATCATCGGCCTTGTAAGTTTCATTGTTGTCTTCTTCTATTAGGTTTTGGGCAGTGTCTAAAACTCTGGTCCAGTTATCGCCGTATTTCTTTGCTGGTAGTTTGCATTCAATGGAGCCGTAGTGTGCATTGAAGATCACATAAAAGCTGTCGTCCGTTATCCTGTTTCCTTGTTCGTCTAAAGAATGAACACCCAGTCCGTTCAAATAAACTGCCAGCGATTTTGCGAAGCCATTTGTCCAGCTTTCCTCACTCATTTCGCTGCCATCGGGTTGAAACCATGCAATGTCTTCTACTCCCACTCCATGAATTCTTTGTCCCTGAAACCACCGCCTGCGGCAAAAAACGGGATGGTTTTTTCGCAACTGAATTACCTTTTTTGTAAACTCCATCAAATCCTTATCTGCATTTGCCCAATCAATCCAGGAAATCTCATTGTCCTGACAGTAAGCGTTGTTGTTGCCTTTCTGTGTTCTCCCTATTTCATCGCCGGCCAGCAGCATGGGTACACCCTGAGATAGGAAAAGAGTGGTGATGAAGTTTCTTTTTTGCTTGTTGCGAAGTTTGTTTACCAGGTCATCGTCTGTTTCACCTTCTTCGCTACAATTCCATGAACGGTTATGACTCTCGCCATCGTTGTTGTCTTCACCATTCTCGATGTTGTGTTTTTCGTTGTAAGAAACGAGATCATTGAGTGTAAAACCATCGTGTGCGGTGATGAAATTGATGCTTGCAGAAGGTGTGCGATAATCGCCTTTGTATAAATCGGAACTTCCTGTGAATCGTTCGGCAAATTCGCCAATCACGCTGTCGGCGCCACGCCAGTAATCGCGAATAGTATCACGGTATTTTCCGTTCCATTCACTCCATCCTTGCGGAAAGTTTCCAACCTGATAACCCCCTTCACCGATGTCCCAGGGTTCGGCAATTAGTTTTACCTGCGAGATCACAGGATCCTGATAAATTATATCGAAGAAAGAACCGAGGCGATCTACTTCGTGAAGTTCTCTGGCAAGTGCGGATGCAAGGTCAAAACGAAAACCGTCCACATGCATTTCCAATATCCAATAGCGCAAGCTATCCATAATGATCCGCAGCACATTTGGGAACATCGTATTGAGTGTATTGCCTGTGCCCGTGTAATCCATGTAGTAGCGTCTGTCTTCCGTTAACCGGTAATATGCTGCGTTATCTATTCCGCGAAAACAAACTGTCGGTCCCATCTGGTTTCCTTCTCCTGTATGGTTATATACCACATCGAGTATCACCTCAATACCTGCGCGGTGCAGATTTTTCACCATCTGCTTAAACTCATTTACCTGCCCACCAGTCAATCCGCTACTCGAATAGCGCACATCGGGAGCGAAGTAGCCAATGGTGTTGTAGCCCCAATAATTGGTGAGGTTCTTGTCTTTTAAATACCTGTCTGTAATAAAATGATGAACGGGCATTAGCTCTATTGCGGTTACACCCAGTTCTTTTAAATAGGCAATGGTGACCGGATGTCCAAGTGCAGCATAAGAGCCTCGTATTTCTTCTGGAATATCAGGATGAAGTTTGGTAAAACCTTTCACGTGCATTTCGTAGATAATGCTTTGATGAAAAGGAATGTTTGGTGGTTTGTCTCCTTCCCAGTCAAATGAAGGGTCAACTACCACTGACTTTGGAATAAAGGGAGCGCTATCTAAGTCACTAAAACTTAAGTCTTCCTCTTCATGCCCTATTTCATAACCAAACAGAGAGTCGTGCCACTCAATTCTTCCAGCTATGGCTTTGGTATTGGGGTCTATCAACAATTTATTGGGATTAAAACGATGCCCATTTTGGGGTTCGTACTTTCCGTGAACGCGAAATCCATACAACTGTCCGGGTTTAATTCCGGGAATGTAAATATGCCAGACGTGTCCCGTCCGCTCCAGCATTTTTACGCGAATGGACTCAGATTCGTCATATAGATTGTTGAAGAGACATAACTCCACTGCTGTGGCGTTTTCTGAATAAACAGAGAAATTTGTTCCATTCCCATCCCATGTTGATCCCAAAGGGAAAGGATTTCCGGGATATAAGGCTGTATTCATAATACCTGGTAAATAGCGGTTTGTTAACCTGTTTAGTCTTGTAAGTAAGCCCTCAAGACAATAATATTTATGCCATCCCGTGTTCAAGTTTCATTGATGCGGGATTCTCAATTTTAAAGGACGGCGTGGTATGAATTTTTAGGCATCTACTTACAATTTTCTCCCGATGCACAAACCACTAACACTTGAACAAGCACAGAAAATATGTGGGAGCTATCAATTCCTCAAAGGCATGCCCTACGATAAAGATTTTCACAATGCTACGCCAATACTTGCTGTGATGATTGCCCCTTTTCAGGAGCAAGCGCAACAGGAATTTATGGACGATTATGATATGCTCGGCTATACAGATTTAAAGTCATTCAACGAGAAAGATGGCTACGATGTAATAGTGATAGCGCGATATCAGCACGATCAGGAAATTTGCTTGTGGATGGATGTTCGTTCTTTCGTGAAAAGAAATATGATACAGGTGGTTAAGTACCATAAGTCTCATATTATTTCCCGAGACCAGAATGAAGTAGCCGCTTAGTCTATCCACACGTCATTTACTAAAATCGCTTTGCCCTTACAGGCAAGGCATTTTTTATTATTTTTCCAGCTAAAAGGAGACCTAAAATCGTGAGCAAAGAAAATACTAACGCTGGAGAAACCGAAGCTGACCTTGTGGATTTCAGCTACATAATAGAGCTGGGGGGTAGCAAGCCTGAATTTATAAAACAGGTTCTTACCATTTTTATGGAGAATACGCCGCAGGGGTTAAAGGAGCTTGAACATTTTATTCGCAAAGGCCGCAACTGGGACAAAATATCGAAGCAAGCTCATTTTTTGAAGTCGAGTGTGGGGATAGTAAAAGTGCGAGGAATGCACGAACGGCTTCAGCAAATAGAAACACTTGCGCGGGAAAAACGGGACAAGAAAGTTATAGTGAACTTGCTGGATGAAATAGTTGAAACATTTGTAAAGGCAGAGAAAGTAATTTTGAGTAAGCTGGAATCAGTTTCATAGGAGTTTCTCAGCAAAGTTTTCATTTTCGATATTGGCTAAAATGAGAGGGGCGGCAAAATTTTGCCGCCCCTCTCATTATTATTATGCTTGAATTTTATGCCATTTTCTTCAGCTCTTCAATACGAGCATCCTTATCTACTTCAAGTTTCAGTTTATCGCTCTTATCCATGTCAACGAGCAGCGGTGCAGCTACAAAGATGGATGAATAAGTTCCGGTGATAACTCCTATAAGCATAGCGAAGGCAAAACCGCGTGTTACTTCACCACCTACAATAAAGAGAATCAACACCACAAGGAATACAGTAAGTGAGGTCATAACCGTGCGGGGAAGCGTATCATTGATAGCTCGGTTTACTACCGATTGTTTATCTTCATTTGGCTTCTTTCTGAAGTATTCTCGAATACGGTCAAATACAATGATGGTATCGTTCATAGAGAAACCAATAACGGTAAGAATAGCTGCAATAAAGTGTTGGTCTATTTCTAACGCGAAGGGTACTTTACCTCTTAAGAAAGAGAAAACAGCAATTGTTGCACACACGTTGAAAATTAACGACACAAATGTTCCGAGTGAATATTGCCATTTGCGGAAGCGTAAAAGAATATAAACCGAAATGGCGATGAGCGACATAATTGTTGCCCATTTTGCTCCATCAATCAAATCGTCGGAGATAGTAGGCAAAACGGTTTGAGAGCTTTGTACATACCTGCTGATAAAAGTTTCAAGGGTAACATTAGCCGGAATAAATCCTTCTTTTGTCAAACCTTCATGAAGTTTTTGCTGTACTTGCTTTTCTATTTCCTGCCCTGGTTGTTTGATGAGATAAGCAGTAGTAATATTTAGTTGATTGTCGGTACCAATTGTCTTTACAATAGGATATTCACCAAAATAGTTGTGCAGTTTCTCACGTACATCCGATACTTCAAGTTGCTTGTCGAATCTTACAGTATAGCTACGTCCACCTGCAAATTCAACTCCATAATCAAAACCATTAAACAAAGACGCTACACCTGCAAGCACCACTATTGCAGAAATGATGTAGGTGCTTTTGCGCATCTTCATAAAATTGAAGTTCGCCTTTTGGAATACAGCTTTAGAAATAGGAGTGAAGTATTTGAAATGCCGGTCACCCTTAGTATAAATATCCTTCACAAGGCGAGATACCAGAATGCCACAGAACAACGAGATGGAAATACTGAGAATTTGCGTAGTAGCAAAACCAAGTACAGGACCCAAACCAAAGAAGAAAAGTATAAATGCGGTAATCAACTGCGCTATGTGACCATCAAGTACGGGCGCATAAGAACGTTTATAACCATCTGCAATTGCCTGCTGATGTCCTTTTCCTGCTACCAGTTCTTCTTTTATACGCTCAAAAATAAGTACGTGCGCATCTACCGCCATACCGATACCAAGCACAAGTCCCGCAATACCCGGTAAGGTAAGCGTTGCATGTAGTGCAGAAAGTACACCTACGGTAAACAACAAGTTGAGTGTAAGAGAAATATTAGCAACCCATCCGCTGGTGTGGTAATAAACCAACATCAAAACGAAAATGGCAATGAACGAAAGTATAATCGCATTGAAACCTGCTGCAATTGATTCCGCTCCAAGTGTTGGACCTACCACCTGTTCTTGCACAATACGTGCAGGTGCAGGCAACTTTCCTGACTTAAGAATGTTAGCAAGATCGGCCGCTTCTTCTGCTTTAAAACCTCCTGAAATAGAAGTTCTACCGCCAGCAATTTCATCATTTACGCGAGGTGAAGAATAAACCTTATCATCGAGCACTACGGCTACAAAACGACCTTTATTATCGCCAGTCATTTTCTTCCACACACGAGCGCCAGCCGCATCCATTTCCATAGAAACTTCAGGCTCTCCGGTCATAGGATTATAATCCATGCGGGCTTCGGTAACACGGTCGCCTTCCAGCTTCGATTCGCTTGCACCGGTTGCAGTTTTTATAGCATAGATCATCAAAGGTGCATTAGGATTTCTACGCGTATCCTTTTGCTCTGCACCATACAGAAACTTAACGTTGTTTGGGAACTTGTTACGAACTATATCCAGATTCAGATATTCATTCAGTTTCGCAGTATCCTTCTTTGCCACATAACCCAATACAGGACTCGGATTGCTTGCCAGTTCTTCAGGAATGTAAAGGATAGAACGGATTGGATATTCTTTTTGTGCTTTTTCTATAGCTGCTGCGTTGGTATCGTTGCTTGAATTGTTTCCGGTTGCACTTGTAGCGCTGTTGTTTCCAAGTAATGAAGTAAGGCTCGCAGTGTCCGTAGCTTTTTTTGTGGTGTCGGTACCTGCGTTGGCAGCTACGGTGCTAACGGTAGAAGAAGTGTCTTCTGATTTTACACCCGAAAGGTATTTTGAAAGAGCTGTTTCGGCGTCTATCAAACCTGCATAGATTTCCTGATTGGTGTAGGTTTCAAAAAACTGAAGTTTTGCTGTGGCTTGAAGGTAGTTACGTACCCGCTCTGGGTTGCGCACACCAGCAAGTTCTACAGTGATGATGCCTTTGTTTTCATCAAGGTTCATGTTAGGACTTACCACACCAAACTTGTCAATACGAGTCAACAAAACATTGTACGTGCGTTTGATGGCATCTTTTGCTTCCTTGCGAATTTCTGCGAGCACCTGATCGTTAGTAGAATTTAAGGTGATGTCTTTTTCAGAAGGTTTGGTGAAAAGATAAGCAAGCTTTGCGTCTTTATTATTTGCTTTAAAAGCATTGCCGAACAAGGTTACAAAGTCTGCCTGGCTGTTTGCTTTTGCAATATTTGCATCAGCAATTGCTTTGTTGAGCGCAAGATCTTTTGGGTTGTTCGACATGGTGCGAACCAACTCGTCGAGGCTTACTTCCAAAGTTACGTTCATACCGCCCTGAAGGTCAAGCCCCAGGTTTAATTCCTGTTCTTTTGCTCCCTGATAAGTGTATTTCTTCATCAGTGGAATTGAAAATACTGTTTCGCCCTGCAAACTGTCTGTGATATGTTCGTAGCGTGCTTCGATCAGTTTTTCCAAATCATCGTCTTTGGCATCCGGGTGTGCGGCAAGTGCCTGTTGACGAGCCTGGGCACGAGCCTTACTTTCTACATTCTGAACGATGAACGTGAACGAAAGTTGATACAGTGAAATAAGGATGAGCGCAACGGTAAAAAACTTTACCAATCCCTTTAATTGCATAGGTGTCTGTGATTATACTTAAACGTGAAATTTTTCAGAGTGGGCAAAGATAGGATTTAATATAAAAAAATAACCATTCAGTAGAAGTTTATGACACATTCAATTTAAAGGCAAATAAGACACAAAACGGAAATCTTTTAGCATATTGTTATTGAAAACTTTATTTTTACGAGCTACATCGAATCTTGAAAATTTAATCAACTATAAAGCATGATACGTAAAGTTACGCTCTTGTTCCTGGCGTGTTTGGGAATGTTTGTAAATGGCAATGCTCAGTATTGCGGTTTTGATGAATTACATCAGCAGGCTTTGGCGCAGAATCCTGTATATGCCCAAAAGGTGCAACAGATGAATGCCAAGATTGCACAGATGACGCAATACGGAAGTAAGCATAAAATTGTGAACACACTAAATGGTCCTGTGTACCAAATTCCTGTGGTGGTGCATGTGATTCATACGGGCGGCGCAATCGGTACTAACTACAATCCAGATTCTGCACAGATCGCCAACATGATTGCCTATTTAAATCAATCTTATGCAGCTACTTGGCCTTCTTATCCTAACGCTACAAACGGAGGCACTTACATTCCATTGCAATTCGTTCTTGCAAAACGAACCCCGCAATGCACACCTACCAATGGTATAATAAGAGTAAATGGTTCGGTGCTACCTAATTACGCAACCGGAGGTATCAATAGAAGTCAAACTATAGGTGAGGCGGAAGCTACTGTAAAAGCCTTGAGTATCTGGCCTAATACTGAGTATTATAACATCTGGATCGTAAATAGAATTGATGGGAAAGATGGCTTTAGCACTTCTGGAAGTTTTACTGCAGGTTTCGCATGGTTTCCTGGAGCCAATCCCAATGTAGATGGAACGGTAATGCTTGCATATACGGCACAAGCAGGAGAAATTACACTTCCGCATGAGGTAGGACATGCTTTTGCACTAAACCATACATTCGATGGAGATGGAGGTGGCAGTGTCTGTCCGCCAAACAATAACTGCCTGACCGACGGCGACGAGGTTTGCGACACAGATCCACACATGAGATCAAACTTTAACTGCCCTTCCGGTACCAATCCATGTACTAATGCTCCTTTCGGAACAGTAGTCAATAACTTCATGGATTATTCCAACTGTCAAAATCGTTTTACCCCAGGGCAGTCTGTAAGAGTACTCAATGCTTTACTCACTACCAACCGGGCAAGTCTTATCAGTTCGCTTGGAGGAGAGCCGTTGCCACCTACTTCTTTACCATCTGCATGTGTACCTACAAGTGTTACAAATCCCGGCACTAATTCAGGTGTGTGGGATGTAACTATCTCCGATGCTTCAATAACTTATTTGTCTGTTGGTTCACAAGGTTATTCCGGCGATGGAAATAAATTTTATGTTGATAATACTTGTAAGCACCAGGTAGAATTGACTGCTGGCAATATTTATAATTTTGAAGTTACCACAGGGCCAGTGGCAGAGAAGGGAAAAGTTTTTGTGGACTACAACAACGATGGAATTTTTCAAGGATCTGAGGAAATCTATTCCTATACAGGTACTTCTGGTTTTCAAACACACTCTTTTCAATACACAGTTCCCACTACCACCACTATTCCGAGTCTCGTAAGCTGCGTGCCGCTTAGAATGAGAATTGTTTCTGACCGTATTGCTGCTCCTGCTATTACAGCATGTCCGGCTTCAATTGGATGGGGACAGGTTGAAGATTACACCATTGTAATTCGCGGTGGTGGAGCCACTACAGGTTCTGTATCCGTAAGTCTTACCGCCGGTTCAAATCCTTCCTGCTTCAATTCACCTCTTACATTTACAGCAGTTCCTGGTCAAAGTTTGATTCCCAACGGATATCATTGGTATGTAAATGGTGGTAGCACCGGCATCACTACCAATACGTTCTCTTCTTCTACCTTAGCAAATGGTGATGTGGTTGCAGTGAAAATGTATTATGCAGGGCCATGTGGCAACGACAGCACTATTTCCATGAACTACCTCATTCAGCGTGCTGCAACAGTACCAGCGGCAGTTTCGATTGTAGTTACATCGGGCACAAATCCCGGCTGTCCCGGTCAAATGCTAACCTTCACGGCAAACCCCATAAATGGTGGTACAGCCCCTGTTTATCAGTGGAAAGTAAATGGCAACCCTGTAGGAACAAACAGTCCTTCTTATTCGGCCGTTTTCAACAATAACGATGTGATATCAGTTGACATGGTGTCAAACTCAGCTTGCGCCTCACCAACCAATGCGACTTCACCTGCCATTACAATCCAACATTTATTTGATGTACAGAACATTGCCATTGGGTTAACAAGCGGCACTTTGCCAGCATGTTCAGGAAAGCCCCTCACATTTACGGCATTGGTTACCAATGGTGGCAGCAATCCACAAATTCAGTGGTTGGTGAATGGCATCATGATACCAGGAGCAACAAGCAACACATTCACTGCTACCAATCTTACAAACAACGACGTAATCACTGCAACTTCAGTAGTAACAGGTCCTTGTATTTTTAATCCAGCCGATACTTCCGATCCGATTGTAGTTTCGATAATTCCTTCAAATACTCCGAATATCAGCGTAGCAATTACCAAAGGTTCTAATCCCGGATGTCTTGATTCCCTGATTGAGTTTACGGCCACAGTAATGAATCATGGACTTACTCCCGATCTAATCTGGTATGTGAACGGAATAGCAGTGGATACAGGTTATATCTACAGTTCGAATACCTTGTTTAATGGTGACGTTGTAACCTTGCGTTCCGCCGCCACCGACACAGCTTGTTACACATCCGATACCTTGTTCAGCGCTCCCATTACTATGGTGCGAAGCAGCACACCAGCGGCACCGCTTATTTCTTTAATTAGCAACATGCTCGTAAGCAATGTGAGCGGAAACCTTCAATGGTTTGGGCCGAACGGTGTAAAAATTCCAGGCGCTACTAATCCATCTTATCACCCCACCCAACCTGGCGCATACTACGCTGTAGTGTATAACAACGGATGTAATTCTGCACCTTCAAACGTGCTTACGGTATCGCTACTTGATATAGCTACCTACGACATGAGTCAGGTAAAAGTGTATCCAAATCCTACAGAAGGAATGTTGACACTCGATTGGGGTTCAAAGCTTGTAGATGTAAAAATTGATATTTACAGTTCCAACGGACAAGGGTTGCTGCACGAAACGCTCAAAAATGGTTCTCGCAAACAAATCAATCTGTCTCATTTCGCAAATGGTAACTACTTTATAGTTATCCGCGACAATGCCGGAAATATTGGTTCTGCGCGTATTACTTTGAGCAAATAAACAATCTGCTAACTTACAGGAATGGCTGCCTCCGATGGCAGCCATTTCTTATTTTATCACCCTTCAACTTGCCATTTTTCAAGCCATCAGTTACACCCCAAGAGTGGACTAACTTGTATGCCCATTACCTTTGGCAGTGTTTTTCGTTTGTTGTTATCTCCTTTTGGATATGAAACCTTTTGTAAGAATTTTATTGTTGATGATGATTTCCTGTGTTTTCAACGCAAATGCTCAAAAAGCAACACTGGAAGTTTCGGCGGGTGGGGCAATTTCTTTTGTTAGTAAAAAAGCAATTAGCACACATTTTTCTCCGGTAGCCACATTAGTGGGTGGTTTTAATTTTTATAAGCCTGTCAATGAAAAGTGGTCAATTAAAACAGGATTGCTTTACCAACAAAAAGGAGTTAATTATTCAAGTGAAGTTGCAGTTGAAAAGTCAGAAACAGTTGTTCAAACCAAGGTGCGTACAACATTGCACTACATGAGTATTCCGCTCCAATTGGGTTATTCGTGGCAAGATAAAAACAACAAAATTTGGCGGGCATCTTTTGGTATGAACTACGGTTTTTTGCTGCATGCGCATACCCGTCAAAAAGTAAGTAATTATGAGAACGGCATTTTCCGAAAAGATAGTTCGTACAGTTTTTCAAATTACGTAGCCGCTTCGCGCAGCCGTGACGAAAAAAGAGGAAATGACCGAACTGAATTGTATCTATTTACACCTTCCCTAAGAACTGATCTGAGTTATCAGTTCCACAAAAAACTTTCCCTTTTCCTATTTTATGAGTACAACCTGAGCGATGTGAGTAGCAATGGAGGAGTGGGGCGCATAAACCTGCACACTATGGGTCTTAAGGTAGGTTACACCTTTTGATGAGAATAATAATTGACAATCAAGCACATAAAGAAAGCAACAGTTAACAGAAGAGGTTGGCACAACTTTTTGAACTATAGTTGTATGATTTCTACACATGACGCAGGCACAGCTTTATGATGTTTGGGTTACTTGGCCGTACCTGAAAACAAAAGTTGGTGTCCTGCGTTTTATTATTGCTAAAAACCCGTGCCTTTAGCAAGTTTAGGGCAAGTCCGGCCAAAAATTTCCAAAGTATTGAGCATATATTTTTCTTAGCTTTACTGACATGAGGAACTTATTATTTCTTGTCTCATCGGTTTTGGTATTATTGGCTTGCAATAAACAAGATAGCGTTACAAAAACAGATCATTACCGAAAGGTGATTTACCGTGTATCAACCCAAGACTCTAATCTGCTTATAAATTTCCCCAGAGCCATTTATAATGAAAATCAAAAAGGGAATATTAAGAAGGATTCCATGATTTATGCACCAGGAGTTTATCTCATACCGGCAACCGTACTCAACGAGGAAATTGAATTGTATGGAATGAGTTACATAAGTGGCAATTTTAGTTTACAGATATTGGGAGAGGGAAATAATATTCTCGCAGCAACCGATTCAATTCCTTTAGATCCTGCAAATCCACTCCATCCTGACATGTGGTATGCAAGGATTAAGGCGCAGCCATAGCTTATCATTTTTCAAGCCACTCTTTTGTTTTTTGCATTTCAAGATTATCTTTTCGGTCAATCTTTCCGATGCATAAAACTTACAAACAGCCAGTCCTAATAGTTGGCGGATTATTGCTTTTCGCTCTTCTTGTTGTTATAAATCCATTTGGACTCGATCCACTGGCAGCAAAAGTTCTGGCTATTGGTGCGCTTATGGTTTCTTGGTGGATTGGTGACGCTGCTCCAATGCCCATAGTAGCACTACTTCCCTTAATTCTTTTTCCATTTTTAGGAATTGCCCGAATAGAGGAAGCCGCCGCACCTTATGCCAACCCTGTGATTTTCTTATTTATGGGTGGGTTTATGATAGGGCTGGCAATAGAGAAATGGAATTTACACAAACGTATTGCCCTCAATATTATAAAACTCACAGGCACCAGCGGCAATCGGATCATCTTCGGATTTATCATTGCAACCGGATTTTTAAGCATGTGGCTAAGCAATACAGCTACTACGATGATGATGTTTCCGATAGCAATGAGCGTAATAAAAGTAATGGAGGAGAATGATGATGGAATTGGAAACCAGGGTAATCTTACTGTGTGCTTGCTCTTGTCTATTGCATATGCTTCAAACATCGGCGGCATTGCCACAATAATCGGAACGCCTCCCAATGTTGCTTATGCTGCATTTCTTGAAAAACATAACGGCTATTCCATTCAATTTTCAGAATGGATGCTCTTGTGTACGCCCCTCAGCATTTTGTTGCTCTTAGCATTGTATGTAGTGATGGTGAAAGTGCTTTACCCAAGCGGTATAAAAGATAAAGAATCCACGAAAAATTTGATTGTTTCAGAGCTGAGAAAAATGGGGAAGCTATCTATTGCTGAAAAGCGTGTTTTGGCTATTTTTCTGCTAACCGCTTTTCTGTGGATCATTAAAGATGTACTCAATCGATCGCAGCAGTCCTATAAGTTAGATGATTCAATGATAGCTGTTTTTGGAGCTTTTTTACTGTTTGTAATACCGTCTGGGATGCATAGTGAAGGAAAAAGCGGGCCACTGATGTTGTGGAGCGATACAAATAAAATGGCGTGGGGTGTTTTGCTGCTATTTGGTGGCGGTATATCTCTTGCTGCCCAACTCGAAAAAGCAGGTTTGATACAAGCTTTGGGAAATTGGGTAGCGGGTTTTGCGGAGGGCGGTTTTATATTGTTATTATTGATTACGCTGCTATCTATTTTCATTAGTGAAGTGATGAGCAATGTGGCGCAGGTAATTGTATTTGCACCAGTGATAGCGGGCATTGCTGAAGCGCTAAATGCCAACCCTCTTCAATTAGGTATTGCCATGACGCTTGGTGCCAGTTGCGCCGGTATGCTTCCTATGGGTACGCCTCCCAATGCAATTGTATTTGGTAGCGGAAAACTGAAGCTAATCCACATGACCAAGACAGGCTTTGTTATGAATCTGATTGCAGCGGTGCTGATTAGTTTATTTTGTTGGTTTATCCTGCCTATGGCATTAAGCGTAGTGGTGCCTCATTGACTGGTTATATTAGGAAAGAAATTTTTCAAAAAGAGTTTGGAGAAATGAGGTCGCTGCCTATCTTTGCAATCCCAAAACGATACGGTAAGTATCTAAGTTCTTAAAAGGAAGCATAGCTCAGCTGGTTCAGAGCATCTGCCTTACAAGCAGAGGGTCCGCGGTTCGAATCCGTGTGCTTCCACTTGATTATCAAGGGTTTCAGATTTTTGTCTGAAACCCTTTTTATTTTGTCCTTCTCCCGCTGTTTCTATTCTAAGGATTTCGTTCTTCTTAACCGTTTGTGCAGAAATGCCGTAAGAATTATCGGTGTGTTACAAACTTGCTGGTCTTGCTTAAACGATCCTGAAGGGCGAAGACCCGGAAGAGACGAAAAAAAATGGCTGAACGCAAATCGTCCAGCCATTTTTAATTGTTCAAAAGAAAGATTCTATCTCATCAAACTCACATCTCCTTTGTAAGTTTCAATATAGCCATCGGGGTATGCAACTTTTATCAGGTATTGGTAAACGCCCA
>ENA-UOUJ01001085-UOUJ01001085.1-activated-sludge-metagenome-genome-assembly--contig:-NODE-1085-length-15236-cov-69.599368_pt1 | contig 15236 bp, 16 predicted proteins | sample MGYA00249839_ERZ747224 | MGnify/ENA primary metagenome ERZ747224 (study PRJEB28782, sample SAMN03220277) | activated sludge metagenome | biome: wastewater; feature: sewage sludge; material...
ATCATATTTAGTGCAAATATACTTATATTTGCTTACCATTTTCATCATATTTAGTACAAACATACTTATATTCGTTTACCATTTTCATCATACTTAATTATATCAGAAAATCCGTGTCGTAAATAGTTTTATAATTTAATTTGTCCATTTTCATAATATTCGATTACGGGAGGACCATGTTCCCTATAAAATTCTCCATATTGTAAATAGTTTTCTAATTTAATTTGTCCGTTTTCGTAATATTCAATTTCAGCGGGGCCATCTTTTCTATGAATTTTATCATTTTGTTCCCATGTCATAAACTCAATTTTACCATTTGGATAATATTCAATTCTGGCAGGGCCATCTTTTCTATGAATTTTTCCATTTTGGGCCCATAATATATATTGAATTTTACCATTTGGATAATATTCAATTTTAGCATAACCCTGATAAGGGATATCAGAATTGGAATTCATTGAATTTGCATCTCTATGAAATACGCCATGCTCATACCATTTTTCTACCTGAATTTTACCATTATCATAATAGCCAATTTCAGCAGGTCCATCATATCTATGAAATACACCACGTTCATACCATTTTTCATAACTAATTTTACCATTTTGATAAAATTTAATTTCAGCAGGTCCATCATATCTATGAGATACACCATTCTCATACCATCCTTCATATTTAATTTTACCATTTTGATAATAGTAAATTACAGCAGGTCCATCTTTCCTATGAATTGCACCATTATCAAACCATTTTTCATAACTAATTTTACCATTTTGATAAAATTTAATTTCAGCAGGACCATCTTCTCTATGATATTTTTCATCTATAGGATAAACACTATCATACCAACGTTCACGTTCAATTTTGCCATTTTCATAAAGTTCAATTGAAGAGGGCCCATATCTTTTTAAATTGCCATACCAATATAATTGTATTATATCACTTCGATAATAAATATAATTAGGTAAATCCAATATATTACTATTATATACACCACGATCTTTTATCACAGCGTTATTAGTATGATGCAAAATATCTTTGCACACAAAATATTTATTAATACTGGGATTGTATTTTTTTATGTTTGAAAATAATAACATTTATATTACTATTTTTTAATTAGAATTTATTTTATTACTATCCATTCACAAAATTAAGAATCTAATAATTTTGTGAATGGATTTAGTGGTTTTAGTTAAATAACATATAATGACGTTATGGTTAAAAAAATAATAACATACAATGTTATTATTTCAATTTGTAACTTCTCCTTCTATCCAATAACTCAATTCATTTATATCAAATAATTTATTTACATGTCGTATATATACGGGTATCCTTTCATAATTTTCTAATGTTTTTATAAAATCTTTATCATATTCTAATATTTGAGTTATATGAATATTTACTTTTGTGTAATTTGATATACTCACATGCAATTGATATTTACCATCTTCAATAATCAATTTACCATGAAGTTTCTTATCGTGTTCTGTTATTTCCTTTTTTGATGAAACAACTTTGCCTTTTACTATATAATAATGTTTTACAATATGAACCTCATTCATTTAATTATGATATAACTTTCTTTAGAAGATTATTTTTTAAAATTGTGTTTAAGGTATCCTAATACAGCCAAAAATTGAAATGATTTTGTTTTTATAAGAATAAAAACAAGTTCTTTAAACCCAATCAATAGATATGCCAAAATTACCTTTTAATCCTGTTTTTTTAATATTTTCTACAACCGCCTTTATTTGTTCCCAATTAAAATTGACTAATAGGTTGCATTCGTTATAAGAAGGATTTTTAGGTTTGTGGCCATATATATTTCTATTGTTACCAAGTTCATCCGTAGTGACAATATCTACTCCAATAAAACCAAATTTCGTACGAAATTTCATTCCGGATTCGATATGAATTACTTCATACAAATCAACGAACATTTCTTCAAAAATCGAATGGAATTCATTATTTTCATAATCGGTTTCAAATTCGTCTTTGATTGTAAAACTAATTTCCCAATCACTATATTTAGACTTCAGATCATTATAATTTTCGCAAAAAGTCTGAATATCAAATTCGATAGTATCAATTCCCTCGCTAATGGAAATGTTTCCATCTACTAAAAAATCAAAAGTATCAAGAAGACTTTCAGAGTAATATCCACAACTAATGTAAGCCATTCTCAACGGATTGTAAATTTACAAAAAATGATTATTCCAATCATTTTTGTAAATTTACAAAAATGATTATTCCAATCATTTTTGAATAATTAAATGTCCATATTAGGACATTTGTATACTTTAAAAAAACATTGTCAATATTTAAATGAAAATTTTTAAACCCAATCAATAGATATGCCAAAATTACCTTTTAATCCTAATTTTTTAATTTTTTTTACAACCGCCTTTATTCGTTTCCAATCGAAATTGATTAATAGGTCAGACTTATTATAAGAAGGATTTTTAGATTTGCGACCATATATATTTCTATTGTTACCACGTTCATCCGTAGTGACAATATCTACTCCAATAAAACCAAATTTCGTACGAAATTTCATTCCGGATTCGATATGAATTACTTCATACAAATCACCGAATATTACTTCATCCGAATCACCTAACATTTCTCCAAAAATCGAATAGAATTCATTATTTTCATAATCGGTTTGAAATTCGTCTTTGATTGTAAAACTAATTTCCCAATCATGATATTTATACTTCAGCTTATTATAATTTTCGCAAAAAGTCTGAATATCAAATTCGATAGTATCAATTCCCTCGCTAATGTAAATGTTTCCATCTACTAAAAATTCAAGAGTATCAAGAAGACTTTCAGAATAATATCCGCAACTAATATAACTATTACCCATAAAAACATCACTACTCATTCTCAACAGATTTTAAATTATCAGTTTTGATTAATTATATGCATTTTTATACAAAAATTTTTAGAATATTCGTAAGAACAAAGTTTTGTTTTTAAATTATACGAAAAATATTTATGAAGGTCATAATATTGATACTTGAATATAAAATGATTTTATAAAAAATTAATAATAACAATATAAAATGTTATTATTTTCTAACATCAAAAAATATGACCCAAGGATCAATAAATATTTTATATCTATAGATATTGTACATCATACTAATAATATTTTTTTACAAAGTAGATCATGGTACGATTTGCAATGTAATTATATATTAGATTTACCTGATAATAAAATTCGCAGTCATTTTAAAATTATTAACCAATATCATAAAAATGGTAAATTGCATAGAATAGATAATCCTGCAGAAATTCACTATGATGCAAGTAATAGAATCGTTGTTGAAAAATGGTATGAGGATGGTAAATTGCATAGAATAGATAATCCTGCAGAAATTCACTATGGCACAAATAATAGAATCGTTGTTGAAAAATGGTATGAGGATGGTAAATTGCATAGAATAGGTAGTCCTGCAGAAATTCATTATGACACATATAATAGAATCATTGTTGAAAAATGGTATCAGAATGGTAAATTGCATAGAATAGGTAATCCTGCAGAAATTCACTATGATGCAAGTAATAGAATCGTTGTTGAAAAATGGTATCAGAATGGTAAATTGCATAGAATAGGTAATCCTGCAGAAATTCACTATGATGCAAGTAATAGAATCGTTGTTGAAAAATGGTATCAGAATGGTAAATTTCATAGAATAGGTAGTCCTGCAGAAATTTATTATGACACATATAATAGAATTGATGTTGAAAAATGGTATGAGGATGGATTAAAGAATAGAGTAGATGGCCCTGCAATTGTTAAGTCACGTTTTGAAGAAATATTCATCGGCGACGAATATTTCTCCAAATACACCAAAATTAAAAAAAAATGGTATCAGTATGGAAAATTGCACCGTAAAGACGGTCCTGCATTAAATAAGTGGTTTAATAATGGTAGAAAACAAATTGAGATGTGGTATGAAAATGGAAAATTGCACCGTAAAGACGGTCCTGCATTAAATAAGTGGTTTAATAATGGTAGAAAACAAATTGAGATGTGGTATGAAAATGGAAAATATGAACATGTAATTAAATGGTATAAAAATGGGCAAAAAAAAATTGAAAGATGGTATAAGAATGAAAATTATTATAAGAAAGATGGTCCTTGTAAAATTTATTGGTATAAGAATGGACAAAAGAAATTAGAAGAATGGTCTCAAAAAATGTCTGATGTTCCTTTTGTTAAAATGGTGTGGGACGTTAATGGAATGTTAAAATATTATCGCTAAAATTTATTATAACAATTGTTATAATAACTGTGTTTTAATGATATATCAAAAAATTATCATTTTAAAACAATATCGAATTTCGTCACACTTATAAGAATCTAAAGTTATCGCATTTTTGATCTTATAAATAACAACATTCATATTTTATCTGAAATTGTGTTATAAATTTGAATACTAATATAGAAGTAATCTTTAATACTTTATGACGTGTTTGGATTGTCCTGTTACAGATTTTTTATTGCAGGTTTGTTGCTTATAGAAGCTTTCTCCTTGAGTGTCAGAAGTTAGAGAATTGTTTCTCTATTTTTCCAAAAACAATATTACCATTTTCATAAAAATTTCAGTTAATTTACATTTAAACTATAATTAGGTCCATATATATATATATATGTTTTTTTTATTAAATCTAAGATATAATATTTTAACAACATTGTGTAATGTTGTTATTTTTAAATTTGTCCTATAGACAAAAAAATCAAATACAATTAAAAAATATATAAATAAAAATGCAATATTTAAAATATATTTATGATTATTCTATAATTGTATATAATATATGTAAAGATAAAACTTTGGAATATTTATCGAAAAATTACAATAATAAGAGAGCAATTGAATATAAAGGTGCTTCTGATTATCGTTTGGATAGTATTTCAGGAAAATCAACTCCAAATACAATGGAAGATATTCTTATATATAAACAAAATTTTATTTATGTATACAATCAATTATATAGAAATGATAATTGTGTTTATCCTAATATTTATGACTCTGAATATGGTTATACAGAAGACTAGAAGAACTTATTGTTGTGCTAATACGATTAGAAAATGATAATTATGTAAATCAATCATTACATAATTTTTAAATTTTCTAGTTTCATCAAATGGGTCAGAAGTTCCCAACAACGAAAAGTTTGTTATGGATATGATAAATATTTTTTCTTGGTGTGAAATTACTTATCCAACTTCCTTTCTCATTCTCGAAAATGTTCACAGTATTTAATTAAAAATTTCTCAACCATCGATATTTATTGCAAATTTTGAACTCATTAAATATGGTTATTTGCATTATGATTTACATGCTAAAAATATTTTGGTGAGAAAATTTAATACGGAAGTGAAAAATAAAGAAACAAAATATCTACCATACATTATGTGTATACACACAACAAATTTAAGTTTTGATTACAAAGTATGATTGGCTTCAAAAGGGGGGACTAATATTGACAAAAATGTACTTATATTTTAATACAATATTCATATGCAAGTATTCGCAAAAATCATATATCTAAGATTATAAAAAAGTTATTTACCGAAATTCGTGAAAGATTGTATTTACAAATGTATCGCAATTTAGCATAACTTTATTAATTTTGTCTATAAGTTAAAATGTTGTTATTTTCAAATTTAAAAAAGTTCATTCTTAGAGGTAATATTTATTTTAATCATACAAATAATATTATAACAGATAGTTCTCAACCTAGAAATTTACCAAATTATGTGTTATATTTGCCTGATCAAATTGAATATCATAAAAATGGTAAATATAGAGAAGGTGATTTGCCTACCGAAATTCATTATTACGATAATGGACAACTTAAATTTGAATTGTGGTATAAAAATGGTAATTACCATAGAGAAGGAGATTTGTCTGCTATTATTCAGATGATGGACAACTTGAAGAAGAAAGATGGTATAAAATGATAAATTGCATAGAGAAGGAAATTTGCCTGATGTTATTGAATATTTTGCTATAAAAATGGTGAAAGGGTAAATTGCACAGAGAAGGAGATTTGACGAAAATGCCAAAATAATAAATTAATATATTCAATATGACAAAAATGATAAATTAAATAGAGAATATTTTTCTGCTGTTATTGAATATTCCAAAAATGAACAACTAATTTTGTAAAAACATATAAAATTAATATTATTAAAATATTAATTGTCTACATTGATACAAACTAAAAAATAAATTTTATTTTATGTTATAAAATGTTGTTGTTTTCAAAATTAAAAAAGTACATTCTTGAAGGTAATATTTATTTTAATCATATTGATATCATACATCATACAAATAATATTATTATACCAGATAGTTCTCAACCTATAAATTTACCAAATTTACCAAATTATGTGTTAGATTTGCCTGAGGAAATTTTCTATTACATAAATGGAAAACTTGAATATGAAGCTTGGTATAAAAATGATAAATCGCATAGAGAAGGAAATTTACCTGCTGAAATTTGGTATTACGAAAATGGCCAACCTAAGAGACAAATTTGGTATAAAAATGATAAATATAGAGAAGGGAATTTGCCTGCTGTTATTAAATATTACCAAAATGGACAACTTGAAGAAGAAAGGTGGTATAAAAATGGTAAATATAGAGAAGGGAATTTGCCTGCTGTTATTCAATATTACCAAAATGGACAACTTTGGATAAAAAGTTGGTATATAAATGGTAAATTGCATAGAGAAGGAGATTTGCCTGCTGTTATTAAATATTACGAAAATGGACAACTTGAAGAAGAAAGGTGGTATAAAAATGGTAAATTGCATAGAGAAGGAGATTTGCCTGCTCATATTAAATATTACGAAAATGGTCAATTTAAATTTGAAACTTGGTATAAAAATGGTGAATTGAATAGAGAAGGAGATTTGCCTGCTATAATTGAATATTACGAAAATGGACAACTTTACACACAATTTTGGTATAAAAATGGTAAACAGCATAGAGAAGGTGATTTGCCTGCTTTTATTCAATATTACAAAAATGGACAACTTGAAGAAAGTTGGTATATAAATGGTAAATTGCATAGAGAAGGAGATTTGCCTGCTCATATTAAATATTACGAAAATGGTCAATTTAAATTTGAAACTTGGTATAAAAATGATGAACGGCATAGAGAAGGAGATTTGCCTGCTATAATTGAATATTACGAAAATGGACAACTTTACACACAATTTTGGTATAAAAATGGTAAACAGCATAGAGAAGGTGATTTGCCTGCTTTTATTCAATATTACAAAAATGGACAACTTGAAGAAAGTTGGTATATAAATGGTAAATTGCATAGAGAAGGAGATTTGCCTGCTCATATTAAATATTACGAAAATGGTCAATTTAAATTTGAAACTTGGTATAAAAATGGTAAACGGCATAGAGAAGGTAATTTGCCTGCTTTTATTCACTATTACGAAAATGGACAAATTCGGGAAAAAATTTGGTATAAAAATGGTAACAAGTTACAATAATATTCAATATGACAAAAATGATAACTTAAATATTTCGAAAATGTGCAGCTAATTTGGTAAAAACATAGGAAAGAATAAGATAAAATTAATATTATACAAATATTAATTTATGCTAATTTGAAAAATTTTATTTTTATTATAATGTAAAATGTTATTATTTTCAAAATTAAAAAAGTTCATTCTCGAAGGCAATATTTATTTTAATCATATTTATATGATACATCATATAAATAATATTGTAAAAGATAATTTTGTAACAGATAATTTTGTAGCAGATAGTTCTCAACATATAAATTTACCAAATTATGTATTAGATTTGCCTGCTGATATTTACTATTACGAAAATGGACAACCTAAAATTTGGTATAAAAATGGTAAATTACATAGAGAAAGAGATTTACCTGCTATAATTGAATATGACGAAAATAGACAACTTATTTTTGAAAGATGGTAAACTACATAGAGAAAGAGATTTACCTGCTATAATTGAATATGACGAAAATGGACAACTTAAATTTGAAAGGTGGTATAAAAATGATGAACAGCATAGAGAAAGTGATTTGCCTGCTTATATGGAAAAATGGTAAAAATCATAGAGAAGGTGATTTGCCTGCTTTTATTGAATATTACTTCAATAGAAAAATTGAAAGGTGTATAAAAATGGTGAACGGCATAGAGAAGGTGATTTGCCTGCTCAAATTTACTTACATAAAATACATAGACGGAAGCTTAAAAATATTAATTGTCTATTGAAAAAAATTATAAAAAAAGATATTTTTATAATATAAATGTTGTTGTTTTTAAATTTAAAAAAGTTCATTCTCGAAGGTAATATTTATTTTAATCATATTGATATTATACATCATACAAATAATATTATACATTATACAAATGATATTATACATCATGCAAATAATATAACATATAAAAATTTACCAAATTATGTGTTAGATTTGCCTGTTGAAATTCAACATTCATTTGAATTTGAGGAAAAAAGAAGATGGTATAAAAATGGTAAATTGCATAGAGAAGGTGGTTTGCCTGCTATAATTGAATATTCCTTCGAAGAAGGTCAACCTTGGGATGGTCAACCTTGGAAAGAAAATTGGTATAAAAATGGTAAATTGCATAGAGAAGGTGATTTACCAGCTTATATTGAATATGACGATTATGGCCCTTTTAAAGAAAGTTGGTATAAAAATGGTAAATATCATAGAGAAGGTGATTTGCCTGCTGAAATTGAATATTACTTCAATGGAAAACTCGATGGACAACTTAAAAAAGAAACTTGGTATAAAAATGGTGAATATCATAGAGAAGGTGATTTGCCTGCTGTTATTCATTATTACGAAAATGGACAACTTAATATACAAAGTTGGTATATAAATGATAAATTACATAGAGAAGGTGATTTGCCCGCTATAATTGAATATTACGAAAATGGACAACTTAATATACAAAGTTGGTATATAAATGATAAATTACATAGAGAAGGTGATTTGCCCGCTATAATTGAATATTACGAAAATGGACAACTTAATATACAAAGTTGGTATATAAATGGTAAACGGCATAGAGAAGGTAATTTGCCTTCTGTAATTTACTATTACAAAAATGGGCAACTTCAAGAAGAAAGATGGTATAAAGAAGGAGAGTTGCATGCTATAATTGAGTATGACAAAAATGGAGAACCTAAAAGAAAAACTTGATATAAAAACGGCAAAATAATATTTGAATATTAATTTTTTCTATATTGAGACAAAATAACATTTATAATGTTATTATTTTCAAATTAAAAAAAAACACATTATTGAAGGTTTTTATTTTGAGTTAAAAATTTGGAAAAATAAATTTTAATTTATGTTATAAAATGTTGTTGTTTTCAAATTTAAAAAAGTACATTCTCGAAGGTAATATTTATTTTAATCATATTGATATCATACATCATACAAATAATATTGTTACATATTGTTATATAACAGATAGATATCAATATCAATATATAAATTTACCAAATTATGTGTTAGATTTGCCTGAGGAAATTTACTATCACTACACTGGACAACTTAAGAAAGAAACTTGGTATAAAAATGATAAATTGCATAGAGAAGGAGATTTGCCTGCTGATATTGAATATGACGAAAATGGACAACTTAAGAAAGAAACTTGGTATAAAAACGATAAATGCCATAGAGAAGGTGATTTGCCTGCTGAAATTGAATATTACGAAAATGGGGAACTCAAAGAAGAAACTTGGTATAAAAATGATGAAGTGCATAGAGAAGGTGATTTGCCTGATATTATTGAATATTACCAAAATGGACAACTTTACAAAAAAAAATGGTATAAAAATCGGGATCGCCATGACGGTATACAGATTTTGTATAAAAATTATGAATTGCATAGAGAAGGAGATTTGCCTGCTGTCATTCAATATTACGAAAATGGACAACTTAGTATACAAAGTTGGTATATAAATGATAAATTACATAGAGAAGGAGATTTGCCTGCTGTTATTGAATATTACGAAGAGGGACAACTTAAAACAGAAAGATGGTATAAAAACGATAAATGGCATAGAGAAGGAGATTTGCCTGATGTCATTGAATATTACGAAAATGGGGAACTTAATATACAAACTTGGTGTAAAAATGATAAATTGCATAGAGAAGGAGATTTGCCTGCTATAATTGAATATTACGAAAATGGACAACTTAAAAAAGAAAGTTGGTATATAAATGATGAAGTGCATAGAGAAGGAGATTTGCCTGCTATAATTGAATATTACGAAAATGGACAACTTAAAAAAGAAAGATGGTATAAAAACGATAAATTGCGTAGAAAAGGAGATTTGCCTGCTGAAATTGAATATTACGAAAATGGTCAATTTAAATTTGAAACTTGGTATAAAAATGATGAACGGCATAGAGAAGGAGATTTGCCTGCTTTTATTCACTATGACGAAAATGGACAACTTTACGGAAAAACTTGGTATAAAAATGGTAAATATCATAGAGAAGGAGATTTGCCTGCTATAATTGAATATTACGAAAATGGACAACCTTGGATGGAAAGTTGGTATAAAAACGATAAATGGCATAGAAAAGGAGATTTGCCTGCTCAAATTAAATATTACGAAAATGGACAACTTCAATATGAAGGTTGGTATAAAAATGATAAATTACATAGAGAAGGAGATTTGCCTGCTATTATTGAATACTACGAAAATGGGGAACTCAAAGAAGAAACTTGGTTTAAAAATGATAAATTACATAGAGAAGGAGATTTGCCTGCTATAATTGAATATTACGAAAATGGACAACTTAAAAAAGAAACTTGGTATAAAAAGTATGAAGTGCATAGAAAAGGAGATTTGCCTGCTGATATTGAATATGACGAAAATGGACAACTTAAGAAAGAAAGATGGTATAAAAACGATAAATTGCATAGAAAAGGAGATTTGCCTGCTGAAATTGAATATTACGAAAATGGACAACCTTCATATCAAAGTTGGTATAAAAATGGTAATAAATATAGAAAAGGTTTACCTTATGAAATTCATTATTACGAAAATGGACAACCTAAAATTTGGTAAATCTCATAGTAAAAGTAGATTTACTATGACAATACTATAAATTAATATTTACTTTAATCATATTGATATGACTAGAGCTACAATTGTTAAAAATTTTTGGTCAAAATGATGTCCATTTTCACAAATTTGTGAAAATAACTTTATGAATTTTGTAAAATAATTTCAAAATTTGGTATTTATTTTTTGAAATATCAAGTCTGACTAAACAATTCACCTTTGGTGAATTGCCAAGTTGGATAACATCTTCGATGTTATCTTACCCTAGGGTTATTTTGGGTTAAAAATGATGTATTTTACCATATAGTTTTGATGTACATTTTTCACAAATTTGTGAAAAAAAACTTTATGAATTTTGTAAAATAATTTCAAAATTTTGTATTTATTTTTTTAAATATCAAGTGTGACCTTAGTCATATTTGCCTGATGTTATTACGACAAAGTTGGTATAAAATGGTAGGTTGCATAGAGAAGATGATTTGCCAGCTTTTATTGAATATTATAAAAATAGACAACCTTACAGAAAAATTTGGTGATTTGTCTGCTATAATTCAATATTACGAAAATGGACAACATATAAATTATGAATTACATAGAGATGGTGCTGAAATTCACTATGACAAAAAAGGAAAAATAATATTTTAATCATTTTTATGTGTTAGATTTGCCTTCTAAAATTGAAAAATAAAATAAATTTTATTTTATTTTTCAATTTTAGAAGGCAAATCTAAAATGTTATTATTTTCGAATTTAAAAAAGTTCATTCTTGAAGGTAATATTTATTTTAATCATATTGATATGATGCATCATACAACTAATATTGTAACAAATAGTTCTAAATATTTACCAAATTATGTGTTAGATTTGCCTGCTTTTATTGAATATGACGAAAATGGACAACTTGAAAAAGAAAGTTGGTATAAAAATGGTGAATTGAATAGAGAAGGAGATTTGCCTGATATTATTGAATATTACCAAAATGGACAACTTTACAAAAAAAAATGGTATAAAAATGATAAATTGCATAGAGAAGGTGATTTGCCTGCTATTATTGAATATTACGAAAATGGACAACCTTACATTGAATATTGGTATAAAAATGGTCAATTACATAGAGAAGGAGATTTGCCTTCTCTAATTGAACATTACGAAAATGGACAACCTTACATGGAATATTGGTATAAAAATGGTGAACTGTATAGAGAAGGAGATTTGCATACTTTTGTTAAATATTATGAAAGTGGACAACTTTGGGTAGAAAAATGGTATAAAAGAGATTTGCCAGCTTTTGTTGAATATGATCAAAAAACAACTTTGGAGAAAAAGTAGATATATAACATCGAGAAGGAGATTTTCCTGCTAAAATTGAATATTACGGCAATGGTAAACTTTGGAGACAAAGTTGGTATAAATATCATAGATGGGGAGTTTTGCCTGCTCTAATTGTTTATTACCAAAAGTGAAATTTGGTAATAAACATAGAATAAGTTTACCTTATGAAAATGGACAACCTAAATTTTGATAAATCTCATAGAAAAGTAGATTTACTATAAATTAATAATATTAATTTTTTCTATATTGAGACAATTATATTTATGTTATTATTTTCAAATTTAAAAGTACATTCTTAAAGGTAATATTTATTTTAATCATATTGATATGACTATGGTTAGAATTGTTAAAATGATGTATTTTACCATATAGTTTTGATGTACATTTTTACAAAATTGTGAAAATAACTTTATGAATTTTGTATTTATTTTTTTAAATATCAAGTGTGACTAAACAATTCACCTTTGGTGAATTGCCAAGTTGGATAACATCTTCGATGTTATCTTACCCTAGGGTTAGGATTGTTATTTTGAGTTAAAAATTTGAAATTATTTTCCAAAAATGATGTATTTTACCATATAGTTTTGATGTCCATTTTTACAAATTTGTGAAAATAACTTTATGAATTTTGTAAAATAATTTCAAAATTTTGTATTTATTTTTTTAAATATCAAGTGTGACCCATAGAGCAATTGAATATAAAGGTGCCTCTGAATATCAGTTGGATGGTATTTCAGAAAAATCAACTTCAAATGAAAATGATTATATACATGAACAAAATATAATTTACGCATATAATCAATTTTATAGAAATGATAATTGTGTTTATCCTAATATTTATGATTCTGAATATGGTTATTTATAATAGTAAATTATTTCATATAATTTACTTATTGAAATCTAAATATATCGCAAAAATGATAATTCTGTAAATCAAGTACCATAGATTCATTTGATGAAACGATAATCCTCAAATGATCCAGAACTCTTAAACTTTGAGTTTTAAATAAAAGTCGTGAATATGTTCCTATTATTTCTTCACTTATCTAACTTCTTGAAAATGTAATTAATTCACAGCATTTCTTCGATGTCATTAAATATGGCTCAGCATGCTAAAATGAAACAGGAGAATTAAAAAATGATTTACTGGTAACTTATTGCATTTAATAGTTCACGAAATGAAAGATTGCTATTTTTATAGCGAAATTTACGGTGAAATCATTTTGAAAATTGTATTCACAAATATATAATTAAATTTTGTCTATATTGAGACAAATTTAAAAAAATAAATTTATTTTTAAATTTATATAAATGTTAGATTTGCCTGATTTAGTTGAATATGACGAAAATGGGCAACTTAAGATAGAAAGTTGGCATCAAAATGGTGAATTGCATAGAGAAGGAGATTTGCCTGCCGAAATTTACTATTACTCCAACGGACAACCTTCCACAAAAGCTTGGTATAAAAATGGTAAATTATATAGAGTAAATTTGCCTGCTGAAATTCAATATTACGACAATGGAAATCTTCACACGCAAATTTGGTACAAAAATGGAAAATTGCATAGAGAAGGAGATTTACCTGCTATAATTGAATATTACAAAAATGGGCAACTTTTCAGAGAAACTTGGTACAAGGGTGGTAAATGTTATAGGGAAGGTGATTTACCTGGTGATATTTGCTATTATGACAATGGACACCCTAAGGTACAAAATTGGGTAAAAAATGATTTATGGCATAGAGAAAATGATTTACCTGCTATAATTTTCTATTACAGAAATGGAAAACTTGGAAGCGAAACTTGGTATAAAAAAGGTAAATCTCATAGAGAAGGAGATTTGCCTGCTGTAATCGGGTATTATGAAAATGGACAACCTAAGAGACAAAGTTGGCACAAAAATGGTAATTATTATAGAGAAGGAGATTTACCTACTATAACTGAATATTACAAAAAGGGGCAAACTAAGATAGAAAGTTGGTATCATAATGAACATAGAAAAGGAGATTTGCCTACTGTAATTGAATACTACAACAACGGACAACTTAAGACACAAACTTGGTATGAAGGTGTTCATAAATATAGAGAAGGTGATTTGCCAGCTCAAATTGAATATTACGATAATGGGAAAATTGAAAAAGAAAGTTGGTATCAAAATGATAAATTGCATAGAGTAAATTTTCCTGCTGAAATTACTTATTACGAAAATGGACAAATTGAAAAAGAAACTTGGTATGAAAGTGGTAAATTGCATAGAGAAAGAGATTTGCCTGCTCTAATTTACTATTACTCAGATGGAAAACCTTACAGAAAAAGTTGGTATAAGAGTGGTAAATTGCATAGAGAAGGAGATTTGCCTGCCGAAATTTTATATGACGAAAATGGCAAAATGCTATTTTATAATTAAGTAGTATATTGATATAAATTTAAATTTATATAAAGTATTTCTTGGTGATATAAGTATTCACCAAATTATGTGCTACCTATTCTAGATGAAAATTGGCAACTTGAAAACGAAAGTCGATTATAAATTGCATAAAGTTGGTTTAAAAATGGTAAACAATCTATTGAAATTTATTATGACGAAGACGGTAAAATAAAATTTTATAATTAAATCATTATATTCAATAGTAATTTTTAATCAAATAGTTCTTTAAATTTGTCTGAATTACAAAGAACTATTTGACACTAAATTGCATACGAGATTAGTCTGTTATTGAACAACTCCTAAGTTACAGAGAAATTTGACACTAAATTGCATAGGAGATTAGTC
>ENA-UOUJ01001086-UOUJ01001086.1-activated-sludge-metagenome-genome-assembly--contig:-NODE-1086-length-15230-cov-5.596573_pt1 | contig 15230 bp, 15 predicted proteins | sample MGYA00249839_ERZ747224 | MGnify/ENA primary metagenome ERZ747224 (study PRJEB28782, sample SAMN03220277) | activated sludge metagenome | biome: wastewater; feature: sewage sludge; material...
GCCTGCGGCCACGCGCCGCAGGCAGCGTGCCGAATTCTCTACTGCGCGCGGCGCCCGGAACCCGCGCTGCCAAGCCGCTGAATCTCGACCTCCCGATACCCAAGCTCAGTCAAGACCTCGGCCGTGTGCTCGCCTATGCCAGGAGCCGACCTGCGGACCGCGGTCGGCGTGCGCGACATGTCCACCGGCGATCCGGGCTCCCGGATCCGGCCGACGGCCGGATGCTCGGCCATCCTCAGAAAGCCCGAATCGACGAGTTGCCGATCGGTGAGCAGATCCTCGACCGTGCGAACCGGCGAACACGGGATGTCGGCCTTCTTCAGTTGCTCGAGCCACTCGGCCGTCGTGCGCGTGGCAAGGATGCTGCCAAGCAGTTCGTAGAGCGCCGCGGCATTCGAAGTGCGCGCGGTGATCGAAGAGAATCTCGGGTCCAAACCGTATCGCTCCCGTTGGCCGACCAGGTCGAACAGGGCCAGCCAGTGCTTGTCCAGGTACGGAAGCGCGCAGACGTAGCCGTCTTTCGTCCTGTATGGCCGACGCTCGGGCGCGAGCACCCGCGGATAGCCGACACCGCCTTGCGGCGGGCTGAACGATTCCCCTGCCAGGTGGTCCCCCAGAAGAAAGCTCACGACCGACTCGTACATCGGGACTTCGATCTCCTGCCCCTCTCCGGTCCGCTCACGGTGCAGCAGGCCCGCGATGGCCGCGTGCGCAGCGGTCAGGCCGGTCACTCGGTCTGCCAGGTTGGCCGGCACATACCGCGGTGCGGCATCGCCTGCGTCCCGAAAAAGCATCGACAGTCCGCTGCCCGCCTGGATCAGGTCGTCATAGGCGGGCGAGCCGGCATAGGGTCCGCGCTGCCCGAACCCGGCGATTCTCAGGTAGACGATCGAGTCATTGGCTCGCTTGCACGAGGCGTAGTCGAGCCCCAGGCGAGCTGCGGCATCGGGCCGCATGTTGCTCACGACGATGTCGCTTCGCTTCACGAGGCGATAGGCGGCTTCCAGGCAATCGTCACGCCTGAGATCCAGAGCGACGCTTCGCTTGTTGCGTCCGAGTTGCAGGTGCATGTGACCCATGCCGGGATCACGCAGCGGTCCGACATGGCGCATGATGTCGCCGGATGGCGGCTCGAGCCGAACGATCTCGGCGCCGTAGTCACCCATGATCTGCGTGCACAGGGGGCCGGCAATGACCGACGTCAGATCGACGACCCGAATATTCTCGAGAGCGCCTTTTCCGATGGGGTTTCTGTGTTGTTTCATACGGATTCTTTTAAAGAAGGTGCTTATCGGTCGAAAGTGCCCGATAACATCCCGTTCATTTGATGAACGGCCCGATTCCTTTGTTCACGTGCGCACTGCCCGCTGGCTGACGTAGGTTTCGCTGATCTCCTGCGCAGCGCTGCGAAGCGCCGGCAGGCAGTGCTCGGCCACGATCTCGGCGCTGCTGGCGTTCGATACGTAGACGCAGTTCAGCGTACAGACCACATCCGGTCCGACCATCACCGGAATCGCGATTGCGTTCATCTCCGGCCGGGCCTTGGGATCCCTGATCGCATAGCCACGTTCCCGCGTCCGTTCGATCTCGGCAATTACCGAGTTGCGTTCGGCAACGTTCAGGATCAACTGCAGCAGCCTCTTGCGCTCCGTCTCCCCGCAATACGCGAGATAGGCCCTGCCGCCGCTGGAATGCGCCAGCGAACCTTCCGCGCCGACGAATCTCCTGTCGACATTCAGCGCCGTCATGTGCCGGCTGGAGTTCACGACGATGATCCGGGTTCCCCTCAGGATCATCACGTCGGACGGCCAACCGATTTCATGAACCAGGCGCCTCAGCGTCGGCGTGGTGATCGTCACCAGCCAGCCATGCGAATTGAAGCCCTCGGAAAGGCACATCGCCCTGGGGCTGGGCTCATACACGCCGTTGGCCGCATTGCGGGCGATATAGCCGCCGGCCTCGAGCGTCTCGAGCAAGCGAATCACCGTCGGCCGCGGCAAGTCGACCCGTTTCACTATCTCGGAAAGCCGACCACATCGCAGCTGATTGACGACTTCCAGGACCGCCAGGCCCCGCTGCAACGACCTCACTGGAGAAAAGATCGGCGCAGCCCCTTCAACGTTCGAGTGGAAACCATCGCGTGAGACCATACTGCTCCCGAAGAGGCGCGCCGCCATTGAATGAGAAAACCGGACCGTGCAAGGCAGCAGCAGCTTGACAAGCGGCCAGTCGCGGCTCTGTTCTAATGACGCGGCAGCAACGCCGCCTGCTCCAGGGCTTTTCGCTGCACGTCGTACTCCGACTTCCACCATTCGGTGTAGTCAGCAGTCGACTGGTAGATGACCTTGTCGTACAGGCTGTTCATCAGCCTCTGGCTGGCCGGGTCGAAGAGCGCCACCTTGAAGGCGTCGTGCAGCTTGCTCACCAACTCCGGCGACATGCCTCGCGGACCAACCAGCCCGTAGGGTGCGGAACCGGACACATCATAGCCACTCTCCTTCACGGTCGGAACGCCGGGCAACTGCGGATTGGGCTCTTCATCGAAGATCGCAAGCAGCCGGACCCGACCGGACTCGACCTGGGCGACCTGGCTGCCGACGGCATTGATGTTCACCATGATGTGGCCGCCGAGCAGCGCCTCGGTGACCTGCGCTCCGCCTCTGAACGGGACATGATTGGCTTCGAAGCCTGCTGTGGCCGCCAACTGTTCCATCAGCAGATGGGTCGACGATCCGGGGCCTGGAGAACCGTATGTCAGTTGCCTGGGATTGGCCTTCGCCCAGGCCACCATTTCCTCCAAGGTCTTGAACGGAGAGTCAGCCAGCACGGCGACGCCGAAGGTGTAGCCCCCAAGCCCGATGATCGGCGTGAAGTCCCGAATCGGATCCCAGTCGACTTTCTGCAACTGGGGCTGGCGAAACAGGCCGACGAAGGCTGCGGCCACCGTGTATCCATCCGGCTTTGCCGTCTGGGCCATCTGCGCCGCTCCCAGCGTTCCGCCTGCGCCCGGCTTGCTCAAGACCACGACGGGCTGGCCGAGCTCCTTCGACGCGACGAGCGAAAACTGCCGGAACAGCGCGTCGGATCCGCCCGGCCCCAGCGACATCACCAGCGAGATCGGCTTGTCGGGAAAATCGCCGGCCTGCGCGATTCCTGCGTGCGGGATACCTATGACCATAAAAGCCCATAGGGCAAGGAAATGACGAATTTGCTTCCTCATTGGAATCTCCTCCTGTTTCGAGAAGCCGTATCGTAGGGCAGCGCGACGGCAAGCGATCAGCCAAAAGAAATGATCTGTTCACCGTACGAACAAATATCTCGACTAATGCAAGCACCGGCGCCGTACACTCGATCCGCAGCTTGCTGGAGCTTCGTTTCCGACCCCTTAGAGAACGAAGGCGCCATCGAGATCGCGTTTGCGGAAAAGCCTTTTCCGCGCGAGTTCATGAAGCGAAACACACCACCGGAGAGCAGAAGCATGGGACTTTATTACGAGGATTTCGAGGTCGGGCAGGTTTACAAAACACCGTCGCGTACGGTCACCGAAGCCGACATCGTGATATTTGCCGGTCTCTCCGGAGACTACAATCCGCTGCACGTCGACGAGACCTATGCTGCCGCCACGCCGTTCGGAAAGCGTGTGGCACACGGCCTCATCGGCCTCTCGATCGTCACCGGCTTGAGCGCCAGAACCGGTCTGTTCGACGGTACGACGCTCGCCATGATGGAAATGAACTGGAAATATGTCGCACCGATCTTTCCCGGCGACACGGTTCACGCCGACATGTCGGTCAGCTCGAAAAGAAAGACGTCCAAGCCCGGCCGCGGGATCATCGTTCGCGATATCAAGCTGGTAAACCAGGAAGGAAAGGTCGTCCAGGAAGGGACCTTCACCGTGCTGGTCAAATGCAAGCCTGAATGAACATCTCCCGGGAGATCGACTTGATTCATGGAATGCCCGAATGGGGTTTGACTCCGGATCAGAGAATGATCCGTTCCAGCGTCCTCGACCTTCTCGAAAGGATCCTTCCGCGGCCGTTGATCATGCAGCTCGACGAGGCGGGCGAGTTTCCCGCCGAAGCCTATCGCGCACTGGCAGAAGCCGGATGGATGGGGCTGCCGTTCGAGAGCGCCTACGGCGGGATGAATCTCGGATACATGGATCTCGTGGTGCTGATCGAGACCCTTGCCTATTATTGGAACGGGATCAGTTCGGCCTACCTGACCACCGTCGTCCTGGGTGGCGGACACATCAAGCTTTACGGCAACGAAGATCAGAAACAACGGTTTCTTCCCGGAATCATCTCGGGAGAAAAGAGGTTCGCCTTTTCGCTCACCGAGCCGCCAGCCGGATCCGATGCCGTCGCCATTCGCACCCGTGCGGTCCAGGAAGGGAACGAATGGGTCATCACCGGCTCGAAGATCTACACCACCGGCGCTCACGTGGCCGACCATCTCATCGTCGCCACGAAGACCGACCCGGACGCCGGCCACCGCGGGATCACGATGTTCATCGTCGATACCAAGGCGAAAGGCGTGACGATCCGCCCCTTGAAAGGGCTTGGCCGGCGCACGCTCCATACCAACGAGATCTTCTTCGACGAGGTTCGTGTCCCCGATCAGGATCGATTGGGCGAGGTCAACGAAGGGTGGGGCAACCTGATGAAGTGCCTGAACCTGGAACGAACGGTCATCGCCGCCTCGCATGTCGGAAACTCACAGAGGGTGGTCGACTACGCGAAGAATCACGCCCTTCAGCGGGTCCAGTTCGGAAAACCGATCACGAAGTTCCAGGCCGTTGCGCACAAGTTCGCCGACATGCAGATGCTTACCGAATGCGCCCGCCTCATCACGTACAAGGTCGCGGCAATGATGGACCAGGGCGAGGCTCCGGTGATGGAGACTTCGATGGCGAAGGTCATTGCAACCGAGAACAACGTTCGCGTCGTGGACAGAGGCATGCAGATCATGGGCGGTGCCAGCTACATGATGGAATTCGAGATGCAGATGTACTACAGGGACTGCCGGATCGGCCCGATCGGGGCAGGTGCGAACGAGATACAGAGAACCGTGATTGCGAAACAGATGGGCCTGTAACGCCCATCGAGATACAGGAGGCCATCATGGAAGCCAATTCGGAGATGTCGCCGCTGGCGACGTTCCGGCAATACCTGTCACAGGGCAGGCTGGCCTATCAGCGAGATCGGGATGGTCGGGCCGTTTTCTATCCGCGCGTCGTTGCCCCCGGATCGGGCGGCGCACTTTCCTGGGAAATCAGCAAGGGCTACGGCCACGTGTATTCGACCACCACGGTCTTTCCGCGAGAAGGTGCCCCGTACAACGTTTCGCTGATCGATCTCGACGAGGGTTTCAGGCTCATGAGCCGCGTCGAAGGATTGAATCCCGATGCCGTGCGCATCGGCATGAGGGTGCGCATGCGAGTCCTCGAATCCGAAGACGCTCCGCCTTACCCTGTCTTTGACCCTGTGGGGCCGCAATGATGTTGACCAGAGGAGCGGCAGCCATCGTCGGCGTTGCCGAATCGGATCTGGGCGCAGTGGCAAGCGGACTGAGTCCACTTGACCTGATGGCCCAGGGCATTTCGAGGGCGCTCGATGACTGCGGGCTTCAGCTCTCGGACGTCGATGGGCTCTTCGCCGCGGCCACGCAGAGCCGCATGGCGACCACCGCGCTTGCCGAATACCTCGGCATTCAGCCGAAGTATCACGACTGCACCTACATGGGCGGGTCTTCGTTCATGACGCTGGCCATGCATGCGCAGGCGGCGATCGAAGCAGGCCTGTGCGAGGTGGCAGTGGTCGCTTACGGCAGCACGCAACGGACTGCCGGCAGGCAGAACGTTGCCCCGCACGACTTCAATCCCTACGAAACGCCCTTCCGACCTCTGCTCCCCGTGGGTGCGTACTCGCTGGCAGCCGCCCGGCACATGCACGAGTTCGGCACGACCCGCGAGCAACTCGCGGAGATCGCAGTCGCGGCGCGCGGCTGGGCGCTGCTCAATCCGGCAGCATGGGAAAAGAAGCCGCTGTCGATCGCCGACGTCATCGGATCGAAAATGGTCTCCTCCCCGCTGACCGTGCGTGACTGCTGCCTGGTCACCGACGGCGGCGGGGCCATCGTCCTCACCTCCGCCGAGCGCGCGAAACAGCTGCGCAAGCCGCCGGTGTTCATTCTCGGCGCAGGCGAAACCCTGAGCCACCTGACAGTCAGCAACATGGCGAACCTGACCGTCACCGGCGCATCGCGATCGGGGGAACTTGCCTACCGGATGGCCGGGCTGCAGCCCGCCGATATCGATGTCGTCGAGGTCTATGACGCCTTCACGATCTCGACGCTGCTCTTCCTGGAAGACCTGGGTTTCTGCCCGAAAGGAGAAGGCGGCCGCTTCGTTCTCGACGGCGCCATCGCTCCGGGGGGAAAGCTGCCGGTCAATACGAACGGCGGGGGGCTGTCCTACTGCCATCCGGGCATGTACGGAATCTTTCTGCTGATCGAAGCCGCAAGGCAACTTCGCGGAGAATGCGGCGCACGCCAGGCCAAGGATTGCCAAACCGCGATTGCCCATGGGAACGGCGGAGTGATGTCGACGCAAAGCACGCTCGTTCTCGGCACCGAAGCCACGCTGTAGGCAGCCATGTGCATCGAAGCGAAGAGCGCTGCTCTGCGCCTCGATGCCCATGCGCGCCCGCGCGGGACCTGACCTGTCGAACCCAACCGTTCACTCGAGATGCCTGAATGCCGAACCTTTATCAGACCTTGATGTTCCATGCCCGGCGCCGCCCCGATGCGATCGCCGTGTCCGATCGTGAGCGGCAGCTCACCTATGCAGACCTGGCGGCGCGCACGCGCCAGTTGGCCGACTGGCTCGAGTCGTCCGGAATCCGGCGCGGCGATCGCGTGGCACTGGTTCTCTGGAACTCCATCGACTACATCGCATTGATTCATGCGACGGCGCTGATCGGCTTCGTTCTCGTCCCCGTGAACACCCGATATTCGGCGAAAGAGCTCGCGTTCCTGCTCGGCGACTGCGAGCCCTCCCTGATCATCTACGACGAACAGTTCGAGGCGCTCATGCAGCAGACGCGCGACGGCAACGACCTGCCTGCAGCGACCAGATGGCTGCCGAGCAAGAGTCTGCCTGCATGCGAGAACAGTGCCGCAATCGTCAAGGCCACTCATCCCGACCAGATGTTCGGACGCGTGGAAGACGACGACGTCGCGATGATCGTCTACACCTCGGGCACGACTTCCAGGCCCAAGGGCGCGATGCTCACGCATGCGAATTTCGTCTGGAACGCAATCAACCACCTGATCGAGCTGGGAATCGACGAGAACGCACGCACCGCACTGGCCACGCCCCTGTTCCATATCGCGGGGCTCGGGGTCATCAACGGCCCCGTGCTCTATGCCGGCGGGGAGATGCACATCGTCTCCCAGTTCAATCCGGACGATGTCCTGGAGACACTGACCTCGTTTCGCCCGACCCACCTCTTCCTGCTGGCGACGATGTGGGTCGCGCTCACCGATCATCCCGACTTCAAGTCGTTCAAAGCCGAGTCCGTATCGTACGTGCAGGCAGCGGGAGCAACGCTCAGCAGTTGGCGCCAGGAGCTGATACGCGAGGCGTTTCCGAATGCGCAGTTCGGCCTCGGCTTCGGCATGACCGAAACTTGCGTGACAACGATCAAGAACCGATATACGTCGGAGCTTCTGGATCACCCCGGCTCGCTTGGCTACGCCTGGCGGCATGTCGCCTATCGCCTCGTCGACGAAGACGGCGCAGTGCTGGAAGATCAGCGAGGTCCGGGCGAATTGCAGATCAAGTGCCCTACGGTATTCAAGGGCTACTGGCGCCAGCCCGAGCTGACCGCCGAAGTGCTCGATTCCGGCGGCTGGCTCAGCACCGGCGACCTCGTTCGATTCGACGACAACGGCTTCCTCTACTTCATCGGACGATCCAAGGACATGATCAAGACCGGCGGCGAAAACGTCGCCGCGGTCGAGGTGGAGGAGTGCCTTTCGGAACACCCGGGCGTCAAGCAGGCCGCCGTGTTCTCGCTGCCTCACGAGTATTGGGGTGAGGAACTGGTGGCGGCGGTCATGGCGATCCCCGGCACCCAGCTCGAGCCCGACGAGTTGCGCCTGTGGTGCCGCGAGCGCATCAGCGGCTTCAAGGTGCCAAAACGCGTGTTCATCGTCGATGAACTTCCCGTCTCGTCATCCGGCAAGGTGCAGAAGTTTCGCCTGCGCGAGGCCTTTGCATCGGATTCCTCTCCCGTCGCGGGTACCGTCGCCCTGCAGGAGGAACGATGAGACCGGAGCATCGGTTCGGATCCAGCGTCGTCGTCAACGTATCGGGACCGCTTGCGCTACTGACGTTCGACCGGGGAGTCAACCGCAATGCCATCGACCAGGAGACGCTTCTGTCGCTCACCGAGGCGACGAGCTGGCTCGATCAGCGTGCGGATATTCACGTGGTCATACTGACCGGAGCTCGCGATCACTTTTCCGCGGGTATCGACCTGAAGGATCCGGCGAAATGGCAGGACGAGAACGCGAGTCTGCTCGAGCGCCGCGAGCTGGCGGCACGAGGTGCGAAGCTCTGCCGGCGCTGGGAGGAACTCCCGCAGGTCACCATTGCCGCGATCGAGGGCCCGGCGATCGGCGCGTCCGTCGCCTTGGCTCTCGCCTGCGACTGGCGAATCGCCAGCCGCAGCTCGGTCATGCACCTGCCCGAGGTGAGAATCGGACTGAACATGGGATGGGGCGCGATTCCCAGGTTGATCTCCCTGATCGGGCCCGCGCGAACGAAGCGAATGATTCTTCTGGCGAAACGCATCGAGATGGACACCGCCGAAACATGGGGACTCGTTGATTTCGTCGCCGAACCCGGCCAGGTTCTCGATGGCGCGCGAGCGCTGGCCGACGACCTGCTCCAGGCACCGGGTGTCCAGATCCGGATGACCAAGGAGGCGGTGAACCTCAATACCAACGCAGGCCACCGGATGGGCATATACATGGACGTCGACCAGGGCCTCGTGTGCCGCGACAGCGCCGAGGCGCGGCTCGCGCGCAGCGCCTTCTCGGGAAGAACGAAGAAATGACGAATCGATGTTCGAAACACTGATAGAACCCCATGCGCTTTACCGACTGGCGAACAGCGACCCAGGCGGGATACTGATAGTCGACTGCACGTTCGACAGCACGGATCACCAGCGCGGCGAAGCGATCTATCGCGATGCGCACATTCCGGACGCCATGTACATTGACCTGGAAACCGAACTCAGCGGTGAGAAGTCCGGGTCGAACGGCCGTCATCCCCTGCCGTCGCGAACCGGCTTCGCGCGGCGCATCGCGGATCTCGGGGCGAACGACGACACGCAGATCATCACCTACGACCGCTCCGGAGGCGCCTACGCGGCCCGAGCATGGTGGTTGCTGCGCTGGGTCGGACACAGGGCGGTCGCAGTGCTCGACGGCGGATTCGGCAATTGGGAGCACGCCGAGTTTCCGGTGACCGGCAGGATGCCGCAGGCCCCTGCGCCGGGGAACTTCAGCGTGCGTGAATCGCTCGCCCGCACGGTCGACCGTCACGCGGTCATCGAAGCGCTGAGGGACCCGGGAATGATCCTTCTGGATGCCCGCAGTCCGGATCGCTTCTGTGGGGAGAACGAGACTGTCGACCCTGCGGCCGGGCATATCCCGGGCGCATGCAACCGCTTCTTTCACGAGAACCTCGAGCCAGACGGTCGCTTCAAGTCCAGGGCGCGGCTGGACTCGGAATTCCGCGCACTCATCGGCACTCCCGATCCGGCTCGCGTGGTCAACATGTGCGGATCCGGCGTAGCCGCCTGTCACAATCTTCTCGCCCTGGAGATCGTCGGAGTGAAGGACACGGCGCTTTATCCCGGATCGTGGAGCGAGTGGTGCGCCTATCCGGGCATGCCGCTGGCGATCGGCCCGGATTCGACCGCCGGGATCGGTACGCAGATCGCCGACCGACGATCGGACTCGAGGCAGCCGAGATCATGAAACCTCTCGCCATGGTCCGTCCCTTCGTCGACGGCAGCACCGGCACGGTGACCTACGTCGTCTCGGACATCGACACGAGACACGCAGCGATCATCGATCCCGTCCTGAACTACGAGGCCCGTTCAGGCCGAACGGGCAGCGGCTCCGCCGACCGTGTGCTTGCCTGCGTTCATGAACACGGCCTGACCGTCCAGTGGATCCTGGAAACCCATATCCATGCCGACCACCTGTCGGGCGCCCATTACCTGAAGGAGCGGATCGGCGGAAAGACCGCCATCAGCGAGAAAGTCCGGGAAGTGCAGGCGACATTCAAGCGCTTCTATCGTCTCGAACCGACTTTCCCGGCCGACGGCAGCCAGTTCGACCACCTCTTCCGGGATGGAGACAGGTTCAGGATCGGAAACATCGAGGCAAGCACTCTCCTCGTGCCGGGGCATACGCCCGCTGATCTTGCCTATCTGATCGACGATGCCGCTTTCGTCGGCGATACGCTGTTCATGCCGGACCTGGGAAGCGCCCGGAGCGATTTTCCGGGTGGCGATGCGCAAACCTTGTACCGATCAATCCGACGGCTGCTTGCCCTTCCGCCTGAAACCCGTGTCTTCGTGGGTCACGACTACCCTCCCCACGGGCGCCGGTTCCAATGGGAAACGACGGTCTCCGAGCAACGCGCGAAGAACGTCCATGTGCGCGACGGGATCACGGAGCAGGCGTTCATCGCGCTTCGCCAGGCGCGCGATGCAACGCTCAAGGTACCCGATCTGATGTTGCACGCCATTCAGATCAATATGCGCGCCGGACGGTTTCCGCGCCCCGAAGAGAACGGCGTGAGCTACCTGCGCCTGCCTTTGAATCTCCTCTGATCCCTGATCGACGGCACTGAACCGATCGGCGGCACCGAACGGACGGCGCCCGGTTCAGTAACTGGCCCCCATGCCTTCGCGGACGTCATTCTGAATGCCGTAGGGTGGGATCGGGTATCTCAGGCCGTTCTTCGAGAGGGCCTTCAGTCCCTCGATGGCAATCGGCAGGTAACTCGGAGGCAAGGCGATCAGCAGTTCATCGTCGGGCACGCCGCCATAGCGCCGCTCCGCGAAGCAAGGAAGCGAAAGGCTGGGCTGGCCCGTCGCGAGCGCCCGTCCCCATGAGTCGGCACAGGCCGATTCGCCGACGACACTCCAGTCGAATCGCTTGTAGCCTTTCCACTGCAGGCCATTGATCAGCAATATCATCTGCGCCGGATTGGCGAAGATCAGACAGATATCGGGCGGATCGAGCCGCCCTTGCACAAGGGGAGAGACCACCATGGCCTGGTAACGGCCCGCCTTCACGACATGCAGCGCCTCCTGCCGGCGGCGGGCATCCTCTGCGGTTTCATGCCAGATACCGATATAACGCTTGCCGCTTCGCCATTCCTCGTCCTGCGGAGCGAGGCCGATGATGGCCCGGCACTGCTCTCCGACGAGATCGGATGCCGTGATTCCAACGGTCCATCCAAGGCGGGCAGCCATGCCCACGATCTGGTCGGTCGTATGAATTGCCTTGGGGCGTCGCAATTTCGGAATGGCCTGAAGCTCGGCGACATCCTCGAACAGCTTCATTCCGATGATCGTGGTCTTGAGGCGCAACAGGGCATTGAGATCATTGACCAGTGCGCCCCAGTCATATCCAGGTTCCGGCGCGGACATTTGCTTGGACTCTCCAGAGAAAACAATATGGAATCGGCAGCCATCGATGATAGCCGCCATGAAAATCGGTCATGGGCAGCTTGTCGAGTAGTGTTCCATCCGTGAACACCCCCCGAGTCCTCTGTCATTTCTCATGAGCGTCTTCGCCGGTTCGGATGCTGCATCGGCCGCTTCCTGGTGGATCCTGTGCCGCGTCGTCGACAATTTCGGCGATGCCGGGGTCTGCTGGCGGCTGGCGCGGCAACTCGCCCTCGAGCAGCACGCGAAGGTAACGCTGTTCATCGACCGACCCGAGCTTGTCTCGCGCCTGTCAGGAGGCGCGACGCCGACGGCCGGGCTTGCCGTTCGTGCCTGGACCGGGGCCGAACAGGCGGATCTGCTCATCCCCGACGTGATCGTCTCGGCCTTCGGCTGTGAACTGCCTGCCTGGCTGCGCGCGCATCTCGCGGGCGCTCCCGCTCGCCCGCTGTGGATCAATCTCGAATACCTGAGCGCCGAGCCCTGGGTCGACGGCTGCCATGGCCTGGCCTCGGTCAAGCCGCAGGACGGCGCCGTCGAGCACTTCTTCTTTCCCGGCTTCACTGCGCACACCGGCGGGCTGCTGCGCGAACGCGATGCTCTGGCGACCGAGACACCGCCGCCGGACGACGCACGAGCCCGGGCGCTGAAGGATCTGTGCGACCTGCTTCAGGAGCCCGGCGAGTGGATAATCAGCCTGTTCTGCTATCCGGAAGCGCCGCTCGACGCCTGGCTGCACGCGCTGACACGAGGCGAACGCAACTGCCTGCTGCTGGTGCCCGAAGGCGTCGCCGATGCGGCGCTCGAACGCTTCATCGGCGAACCTCTTCGGGCGCCCGCCGCGCTGCGACCAACGAGCATCGCGGCGCTCGCGCCGGGCGCACCGCCGCTTCGCCGCGGCCGCCTGCGAATCGCCCGAATCCCGTTCCTGCCTCAACGGCGCTACGACGAACTGCTGCGACTGTGCGACCTGAATTTCGTGCGAGGCGAGGACTCGTGGATCCGCGCGCACTGGGCCCGCCGCCCCTTCGTCTGGCAACCCTACGTGCAGGACGATGGCGCGCATCTGGTCAAGCTCGACGCCTTCCTGTCGCGCTTCGGCGAGGTCGCAGGAGCCGCCGCTGCCACAAGCGCGCCGGCATCGGACCCGGCATGGACTGCGATCGACGCGATGATGCGTACATGGTCCGGCCAGGGCGATCCGGCGGCCGGCGATCCGGCGGCCGGCGATCCGGCGGCCGGCGATCCGGTGGCGGCCTGGCATCGGTTCGAAGCTCGCCTCGAGACGATCGCGCCGTGCTTTCGCGACTGGACCGACAGCCTGCTGGCGCACCCCGACCTGGCCTCGACCCTGTTCAACTGGGCCCAACGAAAGTTATAATTTCAGGTTACCCAGCAGATCAAGCATCAGGATTCTTTCCACATGATGAAAATAGCCCAGGAACTCCGCGCAGGCAACGTCGTGATGATCGGCAAGGACCCGATGGTGGTCCAGCGGGCCGAGTACAACAAGGGCGGCCGCAGCGCGGCCGTCGTCAAGATGAAGCTGAAGAACCTTCTCAACAACTCCGGCACGGAGTCGGTCTACAAGGCCGACGAGAAGTTCGACGTCATCATCCTCGACAAGAAGGAAGTCAGCTACTCGTACTTCGCCGACCCGATGTACGTGTTCATGGACTCGGAGTACAACCAGTACGAGATCGAGGCCGAGAGCATGGGCGACGCGCTGAACTACGTCGAAGACGGCATGCAGTGCGAGGTCACCTTCTACGAAGGCCGGGCGATCTCGGTGGAATTGCCGAACTCGCTGGTTCGCGAAGTCGAATACACCGAACCGGCGGTCAAGGGCGATACGTCGGGCAAGGTCATGAAGCCCGCGCGCATCAAGCCCACCGGCTACGAACTGCAGGTACCGGCCTTCGTCGAGATCGGCGACAAGATCGAGATCGATACCCGGACCAACGAGTACCGGGCGCGCGTCAAGGCCTGAAGCCCGCTCGGCGCGGTTTCATCGACGCAAGTGCCGTAACACCGTTGCGCGCAGCGCCCGCAAGGGCACCGGCTTGACCAGGTAGCTGCAGCACCCGGCCAGCGCGCCGCGCGCCCGGTCGAACGGCGACGAGCGGCTCGTCAGCAGCACCACGGGCAGGCCGCGCAGCGCGCGATTCTTGCGGATCGTTCTCGTCAAGCGATAACCGTCGAGCTCGGGCATCACGACGTCGGCAAGCACCAGTTCGTAGCGCTGGATCTTCAGGCGATCGAGCGCCTCGTTTGCGCTGGCCATGCAGTCGCAATCGATTTCCATCTGCTCGAGCGCCGAAGCGAGCTGTCGACGCACCGTCGGACTGTCGTCGACGACCAGCACGCGCGGACGACGCAGTTGCCCGAAGTCCGACACGACGAGACCCGGATTCGCGGCCGCAACCAGCGCGCTCGCCCGCCGGTGCGCCGTCAGGCGATCGCTGCTCCGCTCGAGCACCGGCAGGACCCGGGCAACGAAGTTGTCGAGCAGCAGGTCGTCGGGACGGCGGGAATGCGTTTCGCGACGGCGCCCGATCCGCACGATCGCGTCGTCGGCGAGAACCCGGCCGAGCGCCTCCGCGAGCCGGCCGCTGCCGCTCGCCGTCATGTCGACCAGGGCGAGCTCGAACTGGCCTGGAAGCTGCGAGCTGGCGATCGAAAACCGATAGCGCCCGTGCCGCGCGTGGCGCAGCACGATTCCCAGCAGCCTGCGATAACGCTCCGGCATGCCGAACACGGCAAGCCGGAACTCCGGGCGTTCGTCGGCGGTCTGTGAACTCATCGTCGAAAGGCTCCGACGGACCTGAGGCTCCGATACGCTGCGCAATGCAAGCCGAGGCGCCTGGAACCTTCCTCCAGGCCGTTCAGTATCCGAGCGCGTTCGGCAGCCAGAGCGCCAACTCCGGCACGGCGATCAGCACGACCAGCAGCACCAGCATCGAGAAAACGAACCAGACCGCCCAGCGCGCCGTCTGCTCGATGCGCACGCCGGCCAGCCGTGCCGACACCATCAGGTTGACGGCCATCGGCGGCGTGAACTGGCCGATCGCGACCATGAAGGTCAGCAGCACACCGAACCAGACCGGATCCCATTGATAGAGTCTCATCAACGGCATCAGCAGCGGCACGAAGATCAGGAAGATCGAGATCCCGTCGAGCACCATGCCGATCAGCAGCAGCACGAGCACGACGATGGCCATCGTGCCGTAGGAACCGAGGCCGCTCGTTTCGGCGAGCCCGGCGATCGGATCGACGAGGCCGAGTGTGTTGACCGTGTAGGCAAAGATGCTCGCCAGTGCCACGACGATCATGATCACGCCGGAAACCTCGGCGGCCTCGACCAGGACCTCGAACATCTCGCGCAGCCCGATCGTTCGATAGACGACCATGCCGACGAAGAAGCCGTAGACCACGGCCACGACGGCGGCTTCGGTCGGCGTGAACCAGCCC
>ENA-UOUJ01001087-UOUJ01001087.1-activated-sludge-metagenome-genome-assembly--contig:-NODE-1087-length-15219-cov-3.945595_pt1 | contig 15219 bp, 8 predicted proteins | sample MGYA00249839_ERZ747224 | MGnify/ENA primary metagenome ERZ747224 (study PRJEB28782, sample SAMN03220277) | activated sludge metagenome | biome: wastewater; feature: sewage sludge; material...
GCTGCTGAAGCCCGGGGATGAGGTGGTGAGCACCAACGACCTGTACGGCGGCACCTATCGCCTCTTCACCAAGATCTTCGAAGGGTATGGGGTGAAGTTCCGGTTCGTGGACATGGGCGACCTCCGCAACGTGGAGGAGGCCATGACGCCGAACACCAAGCTCATCTGGACCGAAACACCGACCAATCCGCTGCTGCGGATCGTGGACATCGCAGCGCTGGCCGCCATCGCGAAGAAGCACGGCTGCCTCTTCGGCGTGGACAACACCTTTGCCAGCCCCTACCTGCAGAACCCGCTGGACCTGGGCGCCGACCTGGTGATGCACAGCGTGACCAAGTACCTCGGCGGCCACAGCGATGTGGTGATGGGCGCCCTGGTGGTGAACGACGATGCACTGGCCGAGCGGCTCGCCTTCATCCAGAACAGCAGCGGGGCCACCCCCGGACCGATGGACTGCTTCCTGGTGCTGCGTGGCCTGAAGACCCTGCACCTGCGGATGCAGCGGCACTGTGAGAACGGCCGGGTGATCGCCGACTACCTGACCTCCCATCCCAAGGTGGACAAGGTGTACTGGCCCGGACTGCCCACGCACCCCAACCATGAGGTGGCCAAGCGGCAGATGCGCGGCTTCGGCGGCATGATCAGCTTCACCCTGAAGGGCGACAGCATGGACGATGCCAAGCGCGTGCTGAGCAGCACCAAGCTGTTCTCCCTCGCCGAGAGCCTCGGCGGCGTGGAATCGCTGCTGGGCCACCCGGCCAGCATGACGCATGCGAGCATTCCCCGGGAAGAGCGTCTGCGGAACGGCCTGGCCGATACGCTGATCCGGCTCAGCGTGGGCCTGGAGGATGCCGAGGACCTGGTGGAGGACCTCCGCCAGGCGCTGGGCTGAGAGCGGCACGGCCTTCCAACGAACGGCAGCGCTTGGGCAAGGCGTGGCGAACATGCGCCTGTGCGCCTTGGTTTACCTTGCAGCACCCTCGTTGCCCCATGTTCAAGTCCTTCCTGTCCCTTGCGCTCCTCGCGTGCGCACTCACCGCCGTCCGCGCACAGGACGATGGGTTCAACTGCCGTGCGAACGACCCGGAGATGCTGGACCGCATGGAATTGCTACGGCCCGGTTCTCGGCAGCAGGCCGCAGCGGCCAAGGCGCGCATGGCCGCCCACCTCGCCGACCCGTCCCGCGGTGGTGGTGGACCGTTCGTGATCCCGGTGGTCTTCCACGTCATCCACGCCAACGGCATCGAGAACATCAGTGATGCCCAGATCACGGATGCAGTGCGCGTGCTGAACGAGGATTTCAACCGACAGAACTCCGATTGGATGAACGTGCGACCCGAGTTCCTGGACCGGGTGGCCGATGTGGGCATCGAGTTCCGGCTGGCCCAACTGGACCCTTTCGGCAACTGTACCAACGGCATCACCCGAACCATGTCGAACGCCACCTTCGCTGGCGACTTCGACATGACCCAGCTGATCCAATGGCCGCGGGACATGTACATGAACGTATGGGTATGCTCGGATGCGTCCGGCGCCGCCGGATACACTTACTATCCGATCTGGCTGGACAACTGGCCTGAAGCGGACGGCATCGTGGTGCGCAGTGATTACGTGGGCAGCATCGGGACCAGTTCAGCGTTCCGCTCGCATGTGCTCACCCATGAGGTGGGCCATTGGCTGAACCTGATGCATTGCTGGGGCGACAGCAATGAACCTGGGCTGCCCTCGAACTGCGCCGAGGATGACGAGGTGGAGGATACGCCGCTGACCGTGGGATGGACCAGTTGCGTGCTCAGCGGCTCGTCGTGTGGCTCTGCGTTGGACAACGTGGAGAACTACATGGAGTATGCCTACTGCAACAAGATGTTCACTGTGGGTCAGAGCGACCGGATGCTCGCCGCTTTGACCTCCTCCATCGCCCAGCGCGACCAGCTGTGGCAGCCGGAGAACCTGGTGGCCACCGGTGTATCCGGGCCTGGCATCCTGTGCGAGGCCCGCTTCGAAGCCGACCGACGGGAGGTCTGCGCGGGCACTCCGATCAATTTCACCGACCTCAGTTTCAACGGCGTGCAACAACGCCTGTGGACCTTCTCAGGTGGTGAACCGGCCACGGCGGATGGCCTTCAGGCCACCGTGGTCTACACCGAGCCCGGTACCTACCCCGTATCCCTGCAGGTGAGCGATGGCAATGCCACGCTCGAGGCCGTGGAGCCTGCCTTCATCACCGTGCTCCCTGACCCCGGGGCCGCCGTTCCCTTGGTGGAGGGCTTCGAGGCTGGACTGAATGAAGGGGGATGGTCCGTGGTGGACCCTGATGTGGATGGAGGGTTCAGCATCACCTCCTCCGCCGCTTACACCGGCAGCCAAAGCGTCCGCCTGCTGAACACCCCAGCACAGGCCGGACGTGTGGACGCGCTCATCTCCTCCACCTATGACATGAGCTTGGCGGAGGACATCCAGATCTCCTTCCGGTATGCGTTCGTGCGGCGCACGGCCGGCAACGACGATGCCCTGCGGGTCTATGTCAGCAACAACTGCGGGGCCAGCTGGAGCATGCGCAAGGTGCTCCGGGCCACCAACACGGTCTCCAATATCCTCACCACGGGTGGCGACCAGATCTCCGGCACCTTCGTACCGAACGGCCCCGACCAATGGGGCTTCAGCCTGGTGGACAACATCAGCGAGGCCTACCATGTGGCCGACCTACGGGTGAAGTTCGAGTTCACCAGCGGTGGTGGGAATGCATTCTACCTGGACGACATCAACATCAACGGCGCCCCTGTGGGCATCGGCACGATCGATCAGGAGCCGGGCCAAGTTCTTGCTGCTGTACCGAACCCGGCGACCGGTTCAACGGTGCTGACCTGGCGGGCCGCGCAGAGCGGGACCCAAGTGATGGAGGTCGTGGATGCCACCGGCAGGATCGTGCATCGGACCTCCACGGTCGCTCTGGCCGGCACCGAGCAACGGATGGAACTGGGTCTTTCCGACCTCCGGGCTGGCCTTTACATGGTGGTCCTTCGCGATCCAGAGGGCATGCTGAGCACTCGGTTGGTGGTGGAGTGATCGGCCTTCGTCGATCATTTTGTCCCATCGGCACACCCGATCGTTCATCCCGTGGAAAAGTTGACGAACGCAACCCAGCCCTGCTCCCGGCTCAGGATAACCAGCTTGCGACCAATGATCGACGCGACCGTGACCAATGGCGGCTCTTGGGATGAGTAGTTTTACCGAACCTGCAACCCTCTTTTCCTGGAACCCTGACCGACATGACGATACGCTACTTGGCCGTGCTCGCAGGCCTGACGCTTGCCACAGCCCTGTCCGCCCAACAGACCGATGTGCACCCTTGTGGTGCGAACGAGCTCCACCGGCTGGAGCGCTTCCATCACAACGATCCGGTCCAATTGGCCCGGATCGCGGAGGCCGACGCTGAGCTCGAGAACTTCACGCGTGAATTCGAAGGGGCTCCGAAAGGGGGCACGGCCTACATCATCCCCGTGGTGTTCCACATCATCCATAACAATGGACCGGAGAACATCAGCGATGAGCAGGTCTACGATGCCATGCGCGTCCTCAACGAGGACTTCAACCGCCTGAACGCCGATTGGCAGAACGTGAACGATGCCTTCCTGGGCATCGTGGCCGATGTGGGTGTGGAGTTCCGACTGGCCCGCAAGGACCCCCAGGGCAACTGCACCAAAGGCATCACACGCACGGTGTCCACGCTGACCAATGACGGGTCGCAGACCATGAAGGACCTGATCCAATGGCCGCGGAACAAATACTTGAACGTGTGGGTGGCCGCCTCGGCGGATGGGGCTGCGGGCTATACCTACCGGCCTGGTGCGGTGGCCAGTTGGCCCCAGGGTGATGGCATTGTACTGTTGCACAATTACACCGGGAGCATCGGTACCGGCAGCCCCTCGCGCTCCCGCACGCTGACGCACGAAGTGGGCCACTGGATCAACCTGGCGCACACTTGGGGGAACACGAATGAGCCCGGACTGAGCACGAACTGTAGTGACGATGATGGCGTGAACGACACGCCGAACACCATCGGCTGGACCAGCTGCAATGTGAATGGTGCCACCTGCGGTTCCCCGGTGGACAACGTGGAGAACTACATGGAGTACTCCTACTGCTCCAAGATGTTCACCGAGGGTCAGAAGGTGCGCATGCTCGCAGCCCTCAACTCCGGTACCGCACAGCGCAACCAGCTCTGGACGGCCAGCAACCTGACGGCCACCGGGGTCTCCGGAACGCCCATCCTCTGCGCGGCCGAGTTCAGCGGCACTTCACAATTGGTCTGCGCGGGCACCACCGTGACCTACACGGACCAGAGCTATCATGGCGTGACGTCCCGCACGTGGAACTTCCCTGGAGGCACACCCTCCTCCAGCTCCGACCCGAATCCCGAGGTCACCTACACCACGCCGGGCATCTACCCCGTCTCGTTGACGGTAAGCGATGGTTCAAACACCCTGTCCAGCACGGCGAACAGCTACATCACCGTGCTGGCCGATCCCGGCATGCCCGTGCCGTTCACGGAAGGCTTTGAGCCCATGTCCAGCTTCCCTTCGGACATGTGGTCGGTGAGCAACCCGAACAACGACAACACCTTCGTGCCCACCACCGCAGCGGCCTACACCGGCGCCCAGAGCGTGCGCATCCTCAACCAAAGCTCCATGTCGGGCCGTAAGGACGAGCTGGTCTCCTCCACCTTTGACATGAGCGATGCCACGGATGTACAGATCTCCTTCCGGTACGCCTATGCCCGTCGTTCCAACTCGAACGATGACCTGCTGCGCGTGTATGTGAGCAGCAACTGCGGTACCACTTGGAGCCTGCGCAAAACGCTCCGCGCGAGCAACACCTCCACCAACGTGTTGGTCACCGCACCGAACACCACCTCCTCGTTCGTACCCAACGGCCCCGATCAGTGGGGGTATTCCGTGGTGGAGAACGTGAGCACGAGCTTCCACACGTCGCGCTTCCGGTTCAAGTTCGAATTCGAAAGCAATGGCGGGAACAACCTGTACATCGACGACATCAACATCAACGGCATGCCCGTGGGCCTGCAGGAGACCCTGAACGCGGCCGATGGTGCCTTGGTGCTCGTGCCCAATCCCACCGAGGACATGGCACAGGCCATCTTCACCTCCACCGGTGAGCGCGTGCAGGTGGACCTGCTCGATGTGACCGGTCGCTTGGTCCGTGCGGTCTACCAAGGTCAGGCTGCGGCCGGGCAGCAGCGCATGGAGGTGGCCGTTGGCGACCTGCAGGGTGGCGTGTACTTCGTGCGGGTGATGCAGGGCGGCCGCTCTGAAGTGGCCCGTCTGGTGGTCCGCTGAGCGAGGGCCATCACGGTCCTACGGACAGCTTGAAATGCCAAGAGGCCCGGGTGATGCCCGGGCCTCTTCCTTTTTCGTCCGTACGATCAATCCTTGAAACCGACCAGGATGGCCACGCAGCCCACGTGGACCATGTCGCTCTTGCCCTTGGTGGGCACCCACACCACCACACGCATCTGCGTGGTGCTGGCGGCCTTCAGATCGAAGTGGTGCTTGGGTTCATCGGCCAGGCTCTCGAAGATGACCTTGTTGTTGGCATCCACCAGCTTCCAGTTCACCTCGCCCAGGATGGGGTGGCTGCACACCATCACGCGGTATTCCTGACCGCTGTAGAACGTGAGGTTCACCTCAGCCTCCTCACCCGGAGCGAGCTGGGCGGCGTTGAACGACTCGTTGAACTTGTAGGGTGCCAGTTCGGGCACACACTTGTTCTTGGCAAAGGCGCGGCACTGGGCCGTTGCCGCAGTACCCGCCAGGATGAACGCGCCACTGAGCACGGCGTGGAGAATGCTGGTCCTAACGTTGCGCATGGCGTCGGTCAGTTGATGTAGGTGTTGCGGATGGCAGCGGCCTTGTCCCGGATGGCGGACAGCTGAGTGTCGGTCAGGGTGGCCGCACCGGCCGGACCTCCGACGACGGTCACACCGCCTTCCTGCGTCACAGTGCTCTCCCCACCCGTTGCGGTGGCCACGTCGGCATAGAGCGCGGACAGGGCCTCCAGGTCGGCCTTCACACCATTCAGGGCAGGCTCATCCACCTCATAGGAGGCGATCAGCCCGATCAGGTCCGTCAGGGAATACTTCTGCTCAGCGATGCGCTGACGCAGTTCGGGGGAATCGTTCGTCTTGGCGACCTGGGTGGCGATGTACAGGCCTTCCACCCACCCACCGGCGATCATGAGGGCGCTGATGTTGTCGCGGCCGTTCTCCTTCAGGTAGCCATCCACGTTCCAGTAGGTCTCGCTGATGATGTCCAACAGGGCATCGCGGTCGTTCTGGCTGCGCTCCATGGCCTCCAGCGTGCTGTCGTTGAAGGCGGTGCTCACCCCGAGGCGATCGGCCAGCTTCTTGGAGCACGAGGTGTAGAACATGCTCTCCTGGGTGTGGTTGAAGACACTGGCATAGCTCAGGTCCGCACCATAGATGCCCAGGTTGAGGGCCTGCTTGCTGGCGGCGGTGTACTTGTCCACGTTCTTCACATCGTTCAGGATCTTGCCATTGTAGTCCGCACCGGCCTTCTTCAGCAGGGAGGCGGTCTCCATGGGCGAGGGGATGTTGTAGAAGATGTTCTTCGTCTTCTTCATCCGGTCCGCCACCAAGGCACTGTCCTGTCCGTTGTCCACCTGAAGTTGGTCCTGCTGGGGCTGTTCACCGCCACAGGCGCTGAACAGGGCCACAAGGGCCAGCAGCACCGGCCATTTGTTCGCTTGCATCGCGATCATCGTAGATCGGGGGATTTGGCGTAAAGGTCCATCATGGCCATCCGGGGGTCAGTGGGCCTCAAGCCAGTTTTTCCCCATGTTCATGTCAACAACAAGCGGCACATCCAGTGCCATCGCGCTTTCCATGTGCTCCTTGACGAGCGCTTTTACGTGGTCGGTCTCGCCATGTTGCACATCGAGCACCAATTCGTCGTGGACCTGGAGGAGCAGCCGGCTCTTCAGGCGGTCCTTGGTGAGCTTCCGGTGGATGCGGACCATGGCCACCTTGATGATATCCGCTGCCGTCCCCTGCATGGGGGCGTTGATGGCGATGCGCTCCGCCTGGGCGCGCACGGTCTGGTTGGCGCTGGTGATGTCGGGCAGGTAGCGCCGCCGGCCGAGCAGGGTCCTCACATACCCGTGCTTGCGGGCGAACTCGATCTGCTCATCCATGTAGCCCCGCACGCCCGGGAACTGAGCGAAATAGTCGTCGATGATCTGCTTCGCCTCAGCGCGTGGTATGCCCAGGTTCTGGCTGAGCCCGAATGCGCCCTGGCCGTAGGCGATGCCGAAGTTGACCGCCTTCGCCTTGCTGCGCTGCTCCCGGGTCACCTCGGCGATGTCGACGTTGAAGACCTTGGCGGCCGTGGCGGCGTGGATGTCCAGCCCATGCTTGAAGGCCTCCTGCATGTTCCGGTCGCCGCTCATGTGGGCGATCACCCGTAGCTCGATCTGGCTGTAGTCCGCGCTGAGCAGCCCGTGATGCCCGTCGCGCGGCACGAAGGCCTTCCGGATCTCGCGCCCTTTCTCAGTGCGGATGGGGATGTTCTGCAGGTTGGGGTCCTCGCTGCTGAGGCGGCCCGTAGCGGCCACCGCCTGGCGGTAGTTCGTATGCACACGGCCGGTGGCCGGGTCCACCATGGCGGGCAGGGTGTCCACGTAGGTGCTCTTCAGCTTGCGCAGAGCGCGGTACTCCAGGATGAGCGGCACGACAGGATGCGCATCGCGCAGTTCGGTGAGCACATCCTCGCTCGTCTGGTACTGACCGGTGCGGGTCTTCCGCGGCTTGTCCCCGCCGATCTTGAGCACGTCGAAGAGGACATCACCGAGCTGCTTCGGTGAATCGATGTTCAGGTCGGTGACACCGCAGGACGTGTGGATCCGGTCCTTCAGGTGCGCGATGTCGTGGCCCAGCTCCTTGCTGAAGGCGTGCAGGGCCTCCACGTCCAACCGGATGCCTTCGCGTTCCATGTCCGCCAGCACGCGCACCAGCGGCATCTCCACCTCTTCGAACAACTTCTGCAGCTCATCGTGCTCCAGCTTCGGTGCGAACCGGTTGTGGAGCTGCCAGGTGATGTCGGCGTCCTCCGCGGCATACTCGGCCACCTGTTCCACCGGCACATCGCGCATGTTCTTCTGCCCGCGCCCCTTGGGACCAATGAGCTCGGTGATGCTCACGGGCCGGTATCCCAGCACCGTTTCAGCCATGTAGTCCATGCCGTGCCGCAGATCGGGTTGCAGCAGGTAGTGGGCCAGCATGGTGTCGAAGAGCGGTCCGTCCAGATGGACGCCGTGGTTCTCCATCACCTGCAGGTCGTACTTGATGTTCTGGCCCACCTTGGTGATGTGCTTGTTCTCCAGCACAGGGCGGAAGCGCTCTACCACGGCCCTGGCCTCCTCCGCGTCGGCAGGCACCGGCACATACCAGCCTTCATGCGCCTTCCAGCTGAAGCTCATGCCCACCAGGCCGGCGTGGCGCTCCTCCAGACCGGTGGTCTCGGTATCGAACGCGAAGCGGTCCAGCGTGGCCAGCTGCTCCGCCAGTTCCTGCTGCTTCGCGACCGTATCGGCCAGGTGGTAATGATGCTTGGTCGTGTGGATGGTGGCCAGGTCCTTCACCGCCACGGGATCATCCGTCACCTCGGCATCACCGCCGAAGAGGTCGATCTGGGACGCATCGCTCTTGCGTGATCGGGGGGCGGCGGCCACCTTCACCTCGGCCTCCTCGCCCAACACCTGCTTCAAGAGGTTGCGGAACTCCAGTTCGCTGAACACCTCGGTGATCTTCTCCTGATCGGGCGGATCGAGATGCAGGGCATCGTGCTCCAGTTCCACCGGCGCATCGGTGAGGATGGTGGCGAGCCGCTTGGAAAGGACGCCCTGCTCCTTGTGCTCCAGGATCTTCTCCCCCAGCTTCCCCTTGATCTCCGAGGCCTTTTCGATGACCTGTTCGAGGCTGCCATACTCCTGCACCAGCTTCATGGCGGTCTTCTCCCCCACCCCCGGAATGCCCGGGATGTTGTCCACCGCATCCCCCATCAGCCCCAGGATATCGCGCACCTGGTCCGTGTTCTCCAGGCCCCAGCGGGCACACACCTCCTTGGGACCGAGCACCTCGGGTGGAGCCCCAGCCCGGCCCGGCTTGTACATGAGGATCCGGTCGGTGACGAGCTGCCCGAAGTCCTTGTCCGGGGTTACCATGTAAGTGACGTAGCCCTCCTGCTCGGCCTTCTTCGCGAGGGTGCCGATCACATCATCGGCCTCGTAGCCATCGCTCTCGATCACCGGTATCCGGAAGGCCTCGATGATGCGGCGGATGTAGGGAATGTTGCTGCGCAGGTCGTCCGGCATCTCCTGCCGGTTGGCCTTGTACTCCACATGCTCGATGTGCCGGTCGGTGGGGGCGGCCGTGTCGAAGACGACCGCGATGTGGGTGGGCTTCTCGCGCCGGATGAGGTCCAGCAGGGTGAGGGTGAAGCCGAAGGCCGCGCTCGTATTGATGCGCTGGCTGTTGATGCGCGGCGCCTTGATGAAGCTGAAGTACGCGCGGTAGATCAGCGCATAGGCATCAAGCAGGAAAAGCCGCTTGTCCCCGTTGTGAGGTAGCTGGGTGGCAGGCGCGGCGTCGGTCTGGGTCTCGGACATGGGCCGAAGGTAGCGCGCCTCCCTCCCCTTGGTCCCCAACGGAACAGCCCCGCGCACCAGGGCCTTGCAGGCGGTGCGCGGGGCTGTCAGCCGCGGGTGGCAGCAGGCTTAGCGGATCACTTGGAACGCACGTGCGGTGCCGAGGCCCTGTACGGAGCGCAGGGCATAACGGTACACGCCGGGCTCCAGGCCGGCCACATCGATGTCGATCACCGTGGCGCCCGCACCCACGCGCTGACGCAGGATGCAACGACCACTGGCATCGAACACGTTCAGCTCGGCGGCTTCCGTCAGCTCGTTCAACGGAATGGTGATGCGGTCGGAGGCCGGCACGGGATAAGCCTGTCCCAAGGCGTTCGCCAGCTGACCGTCCAGTTCATCCACGCTGACCACGCCATAGAACCAGTCGTGACTGAGCTGCACCATGGCACGGCCCACGGCGGCATTGTTCATCTGCTCCGGACCGACGCCGAAGTAGACCACCTTATAGGTGCCGTTGTCGCAACGCAGCGCCCCGATCTTGTTCACGTTGGTGCCGTAGTGCAGGATGCCGACGGCGGGTGCGATGGGCGTGATCTCCTCCGGATAGGTGTTGTTCGCGAACACGTTGGCCACCGTGCTGTTGGGCACCGTGCCGAACACCGCGTCCGCATCGAGGAAGTTCACCAGGTTGTTGGCGCTGCTGCCATCGGCCACAAAGGTGGCGTGCATGTACGAGGCGTAGAAGGACTGTGTGGCCGGCGTGCCGTAGCTCCCCGTGGCACCGCTCTGGTCCCAACCGATGTCCTGTCCGGCGATCATCACATCCCCACCGCCGTCCATGTGCGCGATCAGCAGGGCCACTTCATCATCGGTGAGCGAGGGGAAGGTCCAGCTCACGTTGACATAGAGGTTGTTGATGCCGCCAAGGGCACCATCCGCTCCGAAACGCAGGAACTTGGCCTTGGAGGTGGCGGCGTAGGCCTGGTTGCCGGCCTGCTCCAGTCCATCGATGTACAGCTGCTCCCACTGCTCCGCGCCGGTGTGGGTCACGATGAGGTCGGTGATGCCGCTGATCACGTTGAACTCCTGCTCGAGCACGGGCGCTCCCGGGTCGTTCACGGAAGCGATGCTCAACACATACCGGCCGATCCCCGGAGCGGCATCGGGGGTCACCTGCACGGCAATGGTCACCGTTGCGGCATCGGCCACGGCAATGGTTCCGGGGTTCGCGATGGGCGTGCCGTCGACCACCATGGAGCTCGCCCAGGTCACCGGTGATCCATAACTCGTGAGCGTGACCTGATAGTCGGCATCCCCACCCAGCACGTTCGTCAGGGTGCTGTTGAACACCGTGTTCTGGCCATTGCTTCCCGCCACATGGGTCAGGGCCGGTCCCACCAGTTCGCCAACGACCAGGGTGGTACCGCCGATGGCCGGCACCTCACGCACCTGGTACACATCGCTGTGGTCCTCGCTCACGAAGGCCACCACATCGCAGTTGGCGGCGTTCCACTCCTCGGGCACGGTGAAGGTGTAGGTACGGATCACCGAGGTGCCCTGCGCGGTGGTGCCCACGGCCTCACCCCAGGTGGGCGTGATGTAGGTGCGCAGCACATGGTTGTGCTCATAGTCCGTGTGGTTGCCCGATGGTCCGTAATCGGTCTGGGGGCCGATGATGCCGTTCTCGGTGAGCAGCACGCTGATGAAGTCCTCACCGGCCGGGCTGTCCGCGGTGTACAGCAGTTCGACGGTCACGGTCAGCTCACGGGTGCCCGCGTCGAAGGCACTGGCCACACCGAGGTTGACCGGTGAAGGAAGCGCGAGCATCTCGTTCACCGCACCCTCCCAAGCCCCGCGGCCCAGGTCGTCCGCGCCATCGAACAGGTGGCGGCTGATCACACCGGCGGGATAGCCACCGATGGTGAAGTAGCTGTCGATCGCGATTCCGTCCGTGGTCCGGAAGTCGGGCTCACCCGTGGCCGGTGTGGCATAGGGACCGGCATGCACGCCCACCACCGCGATGCGCGGGCCATGCTGGGCCTCCAGCGCGGCCGCGATGGCATGTCCTTCCGGACAGTATCCGCAGTGGATCCCCGTGAAATCCTCCAGCAGGACGGTCCTGCTCTGGTTCGATGTGGAGACCAGGGACTGGCCTTGTGCCATGGCCGGGAGGACGGCCAGAAGGAGTAACGCGTGCTTCATGTTCCGGTGGATAGGTCGAGTGAAGCTACCCGGCCTGCCCCATCACGGTGCCACACGATCACCCCTCCCTTGGAGTGCTGAGCCCGCAAGGCCCCTCACCGCTCCTTCCAGACCACTTCCAGCACGGTGGAGCCCACGGCGTTCAGGGAGGCCCGGTCGATTACGGCCATGTTGTCATCGTGGGTGTGCCAGCTCGGATGGAAGGCACCGGTGGCCTCGTGGTACTCGATGATGTCGATGGTGGGGATGCGCAACGTGCGGTTGATGGGCACATGGTCATCCGTACCCACGAAGTACTTCGTCTCCTGCACGAAGCGCTCGCCATACCCCAGCGCTGCCGCGGTCTTCCACACCTTGGCCACCACGGCCGGTGCGAACTGCATGCTGATGGCCTCCCGGTAGAAGACCGCATCCTTCGCACCCACCATGTCCAGCAGGATGCCGAAGCGCGCCTGGTAGCCGGGCACGGGCGGGTTCTTGGCGAAGTACTGCGCACCGAGCGCCCAGGTATCGATGCTGTTGTCGTCCAGGGTCATGGCGCCGCTGGGCTGTCCGTGGTCCTCCACATCGGTGAAGAGGATGTCCACGCCCGGACCATGCTCCTTCGCGGCCAGGTGCCGGGCGATCTCCAACAGCACACCCACGCCGCTGCCCCCATCGTTGGCGCCATCGATGGGCTGGTTCTTGCGCTCATCGTCCTTGTCGGCCATCGGGCGCGTGTCGTAGTGGGCCAGCAGCAGGATGCGCTCCTTGCGGTCGGGCGCCCAGCGAGCGAAGAGGTTCCGCAGGGGCAGCTTCTGGCCGGTGTACACGGTCACCGTGCCGGTCTGCTCGATCACCCCGGCCCCGGCGGCCTTCAGGCGGGCCACCATCCAATCGGCACAGGCCGTGTGCGCGGGCGTGCCCGGCACACGCGGTCCGAAGTCGACCTGACGCTGCACGAAAGCGTAAGCGCTATCGGCGTTGAACACCGGCGTGGGCGGCAGTTCGGGCAGCGCGGGTGTGGTGGGCGGCGGGGTCTCCGGCGCATCCGGGGTGCACGCCGTGAAGGCCAGTGCGACAAGGAGGCAGGCAGGCCACTGATGGCTGCGGAGGAAGCGGTTCCGGTTCATGATCAGGCGCGTTGCCAGGTGGTGCCTTCCTTGGTGTCCTTCAGCACGATGCCCATGGCCGCAAGCTGGTCGCGGATGCGGTCGCTGGTGGCGAAGTCCTTGCGGGCCTTGGCCTCGGCGCGCATCTGGATGAAGACCTGCACGAGGCCGTCCAGCGCCTTGTCATCGGCAGCGGCCTGCGCCTCGCGCTTCAAGCCCAGCACATCGAAGACCATCGCGCGGAAGAGCTCCTGCAGACCGCTGATGGCGGCCGCGCCGAGCAGCACCTTGCCGTCGTTGGCCGAATTGATCAGGCGCACGCCCTCGAACAGCTCGGCGATCAACACCGGCGAGTTGAGGTCGTCGTTCATCGCCTCGTGGCAGCGCTGGGCCAGGGCCTTCACCGCCTCGTCCTGCGCGGCATCCGGAGCGGGTGCAGGCTTCAGCTTGTCCAGCACGTCCATGGCGGCCATCAGGCGCTCCAGCCCTTTCTCGGCGGCCTGCAGGGCGGCATTGCTGAAGTCGAGCGTGCTGGCGTAGTGGCACTGGAGCATGAAGAAGCGCACCGTCATGGCGCTGTAGCCCTTCTCCAGCAGCTTGTGGTTGCCGGTGATGAGCTCCTCCGGGGTGAAGCCATTACCCTCGCTCTTGGCCATCTTGCGGCCGTTCACGGTGAGCATGTTGCCGTGCATCCAGTAGCGCACCGGAGCATGCCCGTCGGCCGCGACGCTCTGCGCGATCTCGCACTCGTGGTGCGGGAACTTCAGGTCCATGCCCCCGCCGTGGATGTCGAAGGTCTGCCCGAGGTACTTGGTGCTCATGGCCGAGCACTCCAGGTGCCAGCCGGGGAAGCCTTCGCCCCAGGGGCTGGGCCACTTCATCAGGTGCGTGGGATCGGCCTTCTTCCAGATGGCGAAGTCGAGCGGACTGCGCTTCTCGTCCATCCCCTCGGTGTCGCGCGTGTTGGCCTGCAGCTCATCGATCCTTCGGCCGCTCAGCTCCCCGTAGGCATGCTTCTCCGCGAACTTCGGCACGTCGAAGTACACGCTGCCGTTGGCCTCGTAGCCATAGCCCGCGTCGATGATCCGCTTCACCATCTCGATCTGCTCGATCAGGTGGCCCGTGGCCGTGGGTTCAATGCTGGGCGGCAGGATGTTGAAGAGCCGCATCACATCATGGAAGCCGTTGGTGTACTTCTGCACGATCTCCATGGGCTCCAACTGCTCCAGCCGGGCGCGCTTGGCGATCTTGTCCTCGCCCTCGTCCACATCGCCCACCAGGTGGCCCACATCGGTGATGTTGCGCACGTAGCGCACGGTGTAGCCCAGGTGCCGCAGCCAGCGGTACAGCAGGTCGAAGGTGGTAAAGGTGCGCACGTTGCCCAAGTGCACATCGCTGTACACGGTGGGACCACAGACGTAGAGGCCCACGTGCGGGGGACGAAGGGGGATGAACTCCTCCTTTCTCCGGGTAAGCGTATTGGTGAGGTAGAGTGGACCTTTCTGCGCGTGGGACATGGCCTTCGGGAACGTCCGCGAAGGTAGCCCGCGCGCGGGATGCAGCGGTCCCTACTTCCGGTCCTCGTCGGTGATCACGGCATCCCCGGCATAGCGGCCGCCCTTGTAGACCTGGATCCGCGAGAGGATGCCGTTGGCGTCGTAGATGTACCGCTTGCCGTCGTACAGCCGACCGTTCACGAACTCGCCCTGCTGGGAGATGCGCAACTGACGGTCGTAGAGGGTATTGAACCCGTTCTCGCGGAAGGCCACGGCATTGGTGGTCTCGGCCGGGGTCACGGCCGGTGCGGGGGCGGCCTTGGGGTCGGCCTTCACGTCATCCGCCTTCGGCACCGAGCGGATGTAGCGGCTGTTGGCCGGGTTCACCACCCCGTCGTTGAACTCCGCCACCTGCTGCAACTGTCCATCGGTGGTGTAGCGCTTCAACGTGCCATCCTCCTTGCCCTCCTCGATGTTCACCTGCACGGCCAGCTTGCCGTTCTCGTGGAAGTACTTCTGCTCGCCATCGCGCACCCCGTAGGCGTTGAACACGAAATCCTGGGCCAGCTGGCCATTGGGGTGCCAGCGCTGGAACTTGCCCGTGTTGCGGTCCAGGTCCCAAGTGCCCTGCTCCTCCACCCGGCCATTGGGGTAATAGGTGGTGTAGGCGCCCTTGGGACGGCCCATCTGGTAGGTGACCTCGCTCATCACCTTGCCATTGGGCCAGTAGCGGCGCCAGAGGCCCACGC
>ENA-UOUJ01001088-UOUJ01001088.1-activated-sludge-metagenome-genome-assembly--contig:-NODE-1088-length-15217-cov-10.272260_pt1 | contig 15217 bp, 12 predicted proteins | sample MGYA00249839_ERZ747224 | MGnify/ENA primary metagenome ERZ747224 (study PRJEB28782, sample SAMN03220277) | activated sludge metagenome | biome: wastewater; feature: sewage sludge; material...
GCCGTGTCTGCCAGGCCGTGACCTCGCCCATCACCTCATCGGTGACACGGCTGATAGAGAGCGAAAAGCGGCCGAGAACGGGCCAGACGGCCAGACGGCGAAGTCCGCAGCTATCCGCATGAACCCGCGCAAACACGCGGGAACTGTCGCTATCGGACGAGAAAAATCCCCAACTGAGAACAGTTGGGCTGGCGTCTACTAAATGTTGATTACAACCTATTGATTTATATAGAAAATATCACTGCACGTTTGTTGATTGTTCCCCGATTTGTTCCCCGGTCAAAGCGCAGATACCCCCCTCTTGATGCGCATCCTGCCAACCGAAAAGGGACGCAAAAAATTTACGCTGCCAGTGTTGCAAATTCATCATTTTCTGGATGCTTGCCATCCTGCAACGCCTGATCGGCCAGAGCCTGGCAATCTAGGTTCGGGCTTCCGAGCATCGATGTCTTCAAGGCTGTCGCGATCTTTTCGGCTTTGGGAAAGATCTCTCAACTAGCCTAGCGATAGCAATTTTCTGGATATCAGAACTTGTCGGCAGGTTCAGCCATTCCCCATACGCTGACGTGTGGCGGTCGCGCTCGTCGCCAGTAAGCCTAGTGAGCCGCGGCCGGATCCAATTTTTGTCAAACACCCGGTAGTCGGAAATCTCGGGCAGAAAAAGCATTACAAATTGCCCGGAGCTCAGCTGACATGATGGATCGAACACCATGATCGATCCAGTTGGTGTCATCCCGGCCCAACACGCAGCGCGCACTCCTGTAGGTGCTTCTTGATGGTCTTTGAGTGCTCCGGTCATCTCCTCGCCAGCTTCGACTTTCATGAGCAGTTTCTCCATCTCAGCGTTCAGCCGCTCGTTCTCACTGTAGACAAAGAGTAGTTCTTGGCGCGCGCCATGCAACTGCTGTTGGAGTGCCCTGTTCTCAACAAGGGCCTCCGACAGCTCATCTTGGATTAACCGCGCCCTTTTGTGATCTCCGCCAAAAAACAAATTCCAAATACTGGCTACGCCAATACCCACTGCAGCGCCAACGGCGATCAACGGAGCACCTACTGCTGTACCAAGAGCAGCAATGCCTATAGAACCGCCGACCGCCACACCTGCAGCAGCACCGGCCAATGCGCCCGTACCTGCTACCTTGAGGGCGCGGCGCGCCTCCGACGCAAGTACCCGCCGACTGCGCCCAGCAACAACCACAGAACTCTTAGATCCTTCGCGTCCCATGCATTCACCCTCCGTCCAACACCTTGTAGAACCCAGCCTACATCAGGCTATGTTTAGCATCCCGACTATTGATACCGCTGATGTGAATCGGTGCGTTACGTACCCTAGGATGAAAGCCGCTTGGTGTTCGGTTCATACAAGTACCGCTGAAACCCGACAAACACCTGCCGGATCTGCTCGGCCCCGCCCAAGTCCTGGATAGCGTCGTCGAGGGCGCCGTACCTCAGCTTCAGCAGGGGCGGCAACTTCTCGCCATCCAGTTCGTCCACCCCCTGCTTGACGTACTGCGCCAGCACGAAGTCCACGAACGCCTGCTGCTTGTCATTGAACTGCTGGTGCACAACTGCCCGCGCCTTGCTTGCGCGCTCGGCCCTGGTTTCAGGCGCCGCCTCAAACGCAACATAGGCCAGCACGTCGAACAAGTCGCTGTTTTCGGCCTCGATTAACTTTTGCATTTCTGCCAGGGGCTCGTCGCCGAACCCCTTGTCGGCCAGGCCAGCAAGCAGGCTCTTGCGCGTGGCCGGATCGCTCCAAATTGCACGCAATTGATCCTCATCCTTGAAGAACTCGGGCAGGGCTCCAAACAGGCTTTCCAGGAACTGGGCCGCTGACATGGGCGTGCCATCCGCACTCCAGAACGAGGTGGCGGTCATGCTTTGAATCTTGCGCTTGTTGCCGTCAGCCAGTGTTACCTCAACCATTGGGGGGCGCGGCGGCGGTGGTGGCGGAGGGGGTGGTGGTGGTATAGGTGGCCCAACCGGAGGCACTGGCGGTGGTGGCCTTGGGCCAACGAGTTCTAGTGCTTCCGGCTCCCCATCCCACTCCGGGTCGGTAAAATGATGGTGAGCCTTCACAAAGTCATAGATCGTGAAGTAGTCCTTGCCGTCGTACAGGCGGGTGCCGCGCCCGATGATCTGTTTGAATTCGATCATCGAATTGACCTGCCGCATCAGCACAATGTTGCGCACATTGCGGGCATCTACCCCCGTGGAGAGCTTCTGTGATGTGGTCAGGACGGTCGGGATGGTCTTCTCGTTGTCCTGAAAATCCCGCAACGCCTGGTCGCCCAATGCGCCGTCGTCGGCCGTGACCCGCACGCAATAGTTCGGGTCGGTGCTGGTCTTCATCTGGTTGATCAGGTCCCGCACCAACAACGCGTGCGCTTGGGTGGCGCAGAACACGATGGTCTTCTGCCTCTGGTCGATCATGTCCATCAGCTTCTTGACCCGGTAGGCCTCTCGCTCCTTGATCTTGATGATCTTGTTGAAGTCTTTCTCTTCGTAGCGCTTGCCCGCCACGATGTCGCCTTGCACCACCAGGTCATCCGAGGTGTACACGTAATCGTCGATCGTGCTGGCAATCTGCTGCACCTTGAATGGCGTCAAAAAACCATCGTTGATGCCGTCCTTGAGCGAGTACACATACACCGGCTCGCCAAAATAGGCGTAGGTGTCCATATTGATGGCGCGCTTGGGCGTGGCCGTCAGGCCCAGCTGAACGGCCGGTGCAAAGTAGTCGAGGATGGCGCGCCAAGAGCCCTCGTCATTGGCGCCGCCCCGGTGGCATTCATCGATCACGATGAAGTCGAAGAAGTCGGGCGGGTAGTCACCAAAGTACGGCGAGTCGCCCGGCCCGCTCATGAAGGTCTGAAAGATGGTGAAGAAGATGCTGCCGTTTTTGGGCACACGCCCCTTCTTCTTGATCTCATCGGGCGCAATGCGCACCAACGCATCGTCCGGGAATGCCGAAAACGCGTTGTAGGCCTGGTCGGCCAGGATGTTGCGGTCTGCCAGGAACAGGATGCGCGGCCGGCGCGTGGGCTCCGCGGCCGATTTCCAGTCCTTGAGGTTCCACCGGCTTTGAAACAGCTTCCACGCCAATTGAAAGGCGATGAAAGTCTTGCCCGTGCCGGTGGCCAAAGTCAGCAAGATGCGGTCGCGTCCGTTGGCAATGGCGTCCAGCGTGCGGGTGATCGCCACGTCCTGGTAATAGCGGCCCTGCCAGGCGCCGCCCTTGTCCTCGAAAGGCACGGCCGCAAAACGGTCGCGCCATGCATTCGCCTCGGCAAATGTCAGATTCCACAGTTCTTCCGGGCCGGGGTAGTGCGGCGCATCGCCTTCGGCGCCCGTCGCCATGTCGATGCCATAGATGGCTTGCCCATTGGTGGCGTAAGCGAAGCGCACACTCAGGCGCTCTGCATAGCCCTTGGCCTGCCCTACGCCCTCGGTGTAGGGCTTGTTCCAGGCCTTGGCCTCCACCACGGCCAATTTGGTGTTGCGGTACACCAGCACATAGTCTGCAATATCGGCCTTAGCCCGCTTGGCGTTTCCCTGAAGTCGGCCCAGCGTGATGCCGTGCTCGCGCAGGATGCGGCTGCCTTCCACCACGCCCCAGCCTGCTGCTTTGAGCGCCGGGTCAATGTATTCGGCGCGGGTCTCGGCTTCGTTCATCTTTCTATCCCACGTTGGCTTTTTATCAATGAGTGCGTAGTCAGCAATCTAAAGTCTGCAAGGTGCTGGCCTCAGAGCCCCGCAAACCAAGTCTTGATCTTCTGGGCCATCAAATGCCGCCGCAGCTCAAGAAAACCCAGATAGTCAGGCACATCGCCTTCCAGCACACCTGCAGGAATGCAGTTCATCTCCAGGTTGTCCAACATCTCCTGGTGATCCGTGATGCCCCCGTACCCCTTGGCCCCGCCAGTGACCTGTTGGCGCAGCTCGTCGAAATAGGCCAAGGGTGCCTTGGCACCGATGGCGATGTTGATCTCGCTCTGGGCGATCACGTAGTTCGCGATCTGGTTGTAAGAGCCACTGGTCAGGCCCTTGTCCTTGAGGTACTGCCGGGGAAAGACGTGGTGCACATCGGCCCGGTTCAGCAGCAGATCCCGCACCGTGATGTCGCGTGACAAAAAGCCCTTGTCCCCCAGCTTCACCTGCGCGGCCTTGTAGCAAAGGAAATACGGGCTCTTGATGGACGACGTATCCATGAACTGGGGCAGCATCCCCGTCCAGAAGCTATCGGGTAGCTCGTTGGGGATAACGGAGTTCACATAGTCCTTCACGCCACGGCTGTCGATCTGCCGGATGTCGAAGTCGAACTGGGATTCGGGCGAGCCGCTATAACGACCACGCAGCACCGACATGGCATACCACCGGCGCACCAGTTGCTCCAGCTCGGCCGCAGGCACCTGCTCTTTGCGGCCTCGCAGGTACACGATATAGGCAAAGTTCACCGCATTCTGGCTGGTGATCAGGTCGCTGGTGATGAAGCCTGCCGAGCGCAGAATCATCGTAAAGCGATCAAAGTGCGTCTCGCTGATAAACGCCAGGATGCCGCTCTTGAGCTTCTGAAACGAGTCCTCGGCAATCGCATCTTCATAGGCCTTGGTCTCGAAATTCCGGCCTGAAAGCAGCGCCACCAGGTCTTGCAGCTTGCCCCGGCCAAACTCAGATGTGAAGGCCACACGCAGCATGTCGGTGTAGTTGGGGTCGTAGATGTCATCGTTGACATCACAGATCCACTTCATCTTCCCGTAGAACTCCGACTCAACAAAGGCTTTGTCGCCCTTCTCGATCTTGGCCTTGAAGTCCGGTGCCACCGCCAAGTGGCAGAAGTAATCGATGGCCTTGCGCAGCACGTTGCCGCCATAGGTCTCGTTGACGGCAATCTTGGACATCGCAAAGTCCGCCTGTGACAGTGCTTTGCCCGCCGAGTTCACCCGGATGAAAATCTCGGTCACGGTTTCGATGTCCAGGTCTTCCGCCAGCTCGATCACGCCCACATGGTTATGCACGATGCCACGCAAGCGCTCGATCACCTTGAACACCGCATCCTGCGAACTGCCAGGGTTCGCCTCGCAGTAGGCCGACACCAGTTGGAACATGCTAGCCTGGGGGGCGAACACCGCCGCCACATCCGGCAACCAAGCGGGGTTCTTGCGAATGGCCGGGTTGGCTACTTCAAACTTTTCGTCCTGCGGGTTGAACGCGATGCGAATCTGCACCGTCTCATAGTCCTCGGTCAGCACCTCCGTGCCCAGCAGCGCGGCCATCAGGGCGGTCACCCGCTGCTGCCCGTCGATCAGGATGCGCTTGCCGGCCGAGGTCGAGCCGTCCTTGAGCTTGACTGTCGGATTTCGCCAGGCAATCAGATAGCCCACCGGATAGCCCTGGTACAGCGAATCCAACAGGTTGCGAACCTGGGTGGCTTCCCAAACAAAGGGGCGCTGGATTTCAGGGATGGCGATCTCGCCCGACTTCACCCACGTCAGCAGGGTTTCAATCGGATGTGGCGTGACGGAATAACGTTGCGTGGACATGGTTCCTCCCTTTTTTATGGAATGACCTGGATCGGATCACAGTTGGCCGGTGAAAGCCTGGTGCAGCAGGGATTTTTTCAGCTCGTCGAGAGCGGCGAGCTTGCGAGAAGCAATGTCTGCAAGATATGCGGTCTTGCTGTGCATTGCCTCGATTTCATTGATGATCCTTTGTTGAATCTCAATTGGTGGCAATGGGATGACTACGCTAGAAAGCGTTCCCTGGTTGAGGCTTCTAATATTCGCTCCATTGCCCCCATCAATTAGCGTACGTCGCACGTCTCTAGACTTGAGGAATTGGCAGACGTACTGCGGCAGAGTGTTACCGTCATGAAGCCTGATCCTGATAGTGAACCCGGAGTGGGTGATGGGCTCCGAGAGACTGCCTACCAACATGCAACGCCCAATCAGTTCCGGGTTTCCGTTAGATCGAACACTGAGGATGTCGCCTTCTGCCAGGGTGTCCAGTTCGCTCAGTTCACCGTCTAGCGTGACGCTGTCAAGATCATCCAGCGGCGCCCAGAGATGATTCTGAAAGTTTTTGACGCCAATGATGGGGACAGATCGCCCCTTGCTCTGCTTGGTGAAGTTGATGCCGTTGCGAAAGCTTGCGATTTCACCGAGGCGGTAGTCGACCCATCCTTCGCCTCCCCTTGAAAACACTGACTGGTGGTAGTTCTCAAACAGCTCACGGGCGTTCTGAATGTTCTTCACGGCGTTTGCCTTGGCGGTGGCGATCCCCTCGAAGGCTTCGTCGAGGATGGCGACGATGCGCTGCTGCTCAGTGCGAGTAGGCACAGCAATCGGCAGAGAATAGACCTCGTTTCGGTTGATGCCCGGTTTAACGCCCTTGGCAAGTTTCGGCAAATCGAGGGTCGCCAAGAGGTAGTAAAGAAACTTTAAGTCGTGGCGCTGCCTGTCGAACTCAACGAAGTAGGTGACATCGAGGGGCCAGAACCTATCTTCGGTAAGCGTGATCTCTCCGGCAGAGCCTTTTCTTCCAACGATGATGCTCGGACAGTCCCGATAGAACTTGTCGGTGCGATCCTTCTCGCCGTTTGCACCATAGGCCGGATACATGCCGTTCGGATTGCGGTACTCAGGGGGCAGAGGTTTCCCGTATTCCAGTTGGATGACTTTACCCAGAGATTTGATTTCCCATCCCGCCTTCACACTAGCTCCCGAATCATTGTCAGCACCTCGGTGCTTTCTGCATCCAGCGCCGCAATCTCGTCCAAAATTTCCTGCGGACTGCGCATCGCCACCACCTCACCGCCGTTCGGATTCTTCACCGACAGGTCGTAGAACCCGGTGTCGATGGTCGCCACGTCCACCACCCAGCTCTTGGGAGATTCGGCCAGCGTAGCTTGCAGCGCCACGAACTCAGTCAGGTCGTCATCGTTCAGCGGGTTGGTCTTGCCCATGTTGCGGCCGGGATCAAGCTGGTAGTACCAGACCTTGCGCGTCGGTGCACCCTTCTCAAAGAACAGCACCACGGTCTTGACGCCCGCGCCCTGGAAGGTGCCGCCGGGGCAGTCCAGCACGGTGTGCAGATTGCAGCTCTCTAGCAGCAGCTTGCGGATGCTGACGCTCGCGTTGTCGGTGTTGCTCAAAAAGGTGTTCTTGATGACGATGGCTGCACGGCCGCCCGCCTTCAGCGACTTGATGAAGTGCTGCATGAACAGGAAGGCCGTCTCGCCGGTCTTGATCGGGAAGTTCTGCTGGACTTCCTTGCGCTCCTTGCCACCAAAGGGCGGGTTGGCCAGGATCACGTCGTAGCGGTCTTTTTCCTGGATGTCCGCAATGTTCTCGGCCAGCGTGTTGGTGTGGACGATGTTCGGGGCCTCGATGCCGTGCAGGATCATGTTCATGATCGCAATCACATAGGCCAGGCTTTTCTTCTCTTTGCCGTAGAAGGTGCGCGTTTGTAGCGTCTTGAGGTCGTCGGTGCTCAGGCCGGGCAAGGCGCTCATGTAGTCAAAGGCTTCACACAAAAAACCGGCTGACCCCGCTGCGCCGTCGTAGATGCGCTCGCCCACCTGGGGCTTGAGCACCTTGACCATGGCGCGGATCAGCGGGCGCGGCGTGTAGTACTCGCCGCCGTTGCGCCCGGCGTTGCCCATGTTCTTGATCTTGGCTTCGTACAGGTGCGACAGCTCGTGCTTTTCCGTTTGCGAACCAAAGCGTAGGTAATCCACCAGGTCGATCACGTCGCGCAGGTTGTAGCCGCTTTGGATCTTGTTCTTGATCTCACCAAACACCTCGCCGATCTTGTATTCGATGGTGTTGGGCCCGCTGGCGCGCTGCTTGAAGCCTGCCAGGTAGGGGAACAGCCTGCCGTTGACGAAATCGCGCAGGTCGTCGCCCGTCATGGCGGCGTTGTGGTCCAGCCGGCCGTCAGCCGTTTTGGGCGCGGCCCATGCCTCCCAGCGGTAGGGTGCATCCAGGATGAAGCTGTAGGTCTTTCCCTCCAGCGCCGCCTCGGTGGCCTTGTCGGCCTCCAGCGCGTCGAGGTACTTCAGAAACAGCAGCCAGGAGGATTGCTCGGTGTAGTCCAGTTCGCTGGTGCAGCCTGCATCTTTGTGCAGGATGTCGTCGATATTCTTGAAGGTTTGCTCAAACATGGGCAGAGGGGTCCAGTGGAATGCGATGGCATTCGATGGTGGTGAAGGTTACATGATGTAGCGCCTTCAAATGCCGTTTGGAGCCCTGCGCACCAATCTAGAACTGTTCAAGCAACCGCTGTTGTTCCTGCAGCCCCTTGTTCAGACGGCGAGTGATGTCACGCAGCTCCCGCCAGTAGCCCCCCTTGAAAGCGTTGCGCGAAACTGTGGCTTTACCGGCTGCGCTTTTTGGGCCGGTGGACTGCAGCCAGGGCTTTTGCTCTCTGATGCGTGCCGCCTGCTGCGCTCGGCGCTCCGGCGTCCAGCCATTGCTGCTTTTCATGGCTCAGCTCCTTCAGTTTGTTTTCTTCAAAAACTTTTTCCGGCGTGCCCGTGGGGGCGGTCTGGGAGCCATTGTTGATCTGCTGCGGGCCCGTGGTCACGTTGGCCTGCTTGGCATAGACGACAGGCGGGTTCTTGATGTTGGCTAGCGTTTCGAGGGTAGCGCGGCATTGGCTTTGGGCCTTGAGTGCCAGGCGCAGAGCCGTTTCCTGCTGGCGCAGCAAGTCTGCTTGCAAGCCGGTCTCGGTCAATTTCACGAACAGAGATTGCAGGGCTGTCGCCTGGTTCATCAACATAGCCTCTGCCGCTCGCAGGTCACCCTTGTGCACCGCCTGCGTCTGCTGGCGCAGCGCCTCGATCAACGCGGGCGTATCCAGTTGGTCGATCAACTCGCGGCGCTCGCGATTGGTGATCACCCGGAAACTCCCCATTTCGGGGGAGATCATCAGGTTGGCGAAGTTCAGAGCGGTCTCCTCCGACGTTGCACCGTTAACGCAGGGCACCGTTTTGCGATTCAAGCGCGGTGTGGGAGGGACGCTCTCTGGCGCTTCGGGTTTCTTGGCGGGCTTGCTCATGGGGTATTGTCTTGGGTGTAAAAGTTGATGAAGCCAGCACAGCGCTGCAGCTGGTGTGTCAGGCTGCTCGGCAGCTGCGTATCCGCCGTGTGCAGGCTGATGCCTGCCATCACGGTGTTGCGGCAACGCCAGCGCCCGGCGTCTTGCAAGTGGACGCACTCCATGCAGATGCGTCGGTCGTCCATTTCTCGGTCGCGCTGGAGCAGCTTGTCGGCCAGCGCCTCGGCGTCATTCAAGGTCAGCCCCTTATCGGTGAATCGTGCCAACCGCGCCGTGAAGGCGTCAATCTCCGCCGTGTTCATCGCAGTGTCATGCGGCCAGCACCAGCGGTCAGGATCTGAAGTGGCTTCGTTGGCCGGTGGCTGCTCTGGGGCTATGAAGTTTTCAGAAGGCCCATCGGGGCACGCTACAAAACCTACGAAACCGGGTTCTGTAGGTTTCGTAGCGTCAGTGCGCGCCTTTGCCGCGGCTTTTAGTCGCTGCAGCCACTTCATCACTGACCCCCTTTCACCAGCATGGGGTGCAGCACGTAGCGCTCGCTGGGGCGGCCTCCCGCCGCACTGCTGGGCGTGGCTTCACGCTCCAACCAACCGTAGTCGGTCAACAGATTGGCAGCTTTGCGCACCGCTTCGGGTGTGCCCAGCCCTGTCCAGTGCTTGACCGCGATTTGGCGAGGGGTGAAGGCATCCAGCAAGACGCCATCGCTGTCGGCCAGCTTGCCCGCCTTGATCTTGTCCAGCAGTTGCTTGGCTGCACTGGTTTCCGGCATCACCGCTGCGGCATACAAGCGCTCGGCATGGGTGCGCAGGTAGTCACCCCATGCCAGCGCCCGACCAATCTCCTGTGCATGGATCAAGTGACCACTGTCCGGTGTGTCCACCAGGGCAAAGATCAGTGCCAACGCCGGGATCAGCTTGCGGTACTTGGCAAGGTGCGACACCAGGGCCGGGTGCAGTTCTTCCCCGCGCAGTTCCGTCTCAAACGGGATCAGCCATTCCTCAAACAGCGCCTGTGCTTCAGGGTTGAAGCGCCATTCCTGCGCGTCGCTATCGGTGGCTGGCTGCAGTTGATTCAGGCGCTCAAACACCGCCCATGCAGCCTGTTTTGCGGGGGTGTCGGGCCACCGATCCACATAGGTAAATTCGCGGTTCACATCGGGCCACACGGTGAGCCCGAAGCGCTGCAGCAGGCCATCATCACCCGCACCACCTGCCACCGGCTGGGCGCTGACGCGGCCGTAGTGGCTCGGCTGCTGCAGCAGGCCATCATCACCCGCACCACCTGCCACGGCGTCACGCACATAGCTTTGCACTTTGCCGGGCTGGATGCCGCCCAGCATTGCCAGACACACGCGGGGCACAAACGATTCACCGCGCCCGATGCGGTCCACTGCATGGCCTTGGTTGCCGTCATAGCCCGTCAGGTAGAAGCCCCGCGCGCCTTCTTGCCCCTGTTTGTCCATGCTGCACAGCAGGCCGTGGATTTCATCGCGGTAAACCAGCGTGCCCCATGGGTTTACCGTCAGCAGCTCGGCCAGTTTTTCCACCGTGGCATCGTTGACCACGTAGCGCCGCATGGTGGGCTCTGGTGTCAGGTTGTCCGCTGGCTGCAGCAGCGCCCGCGCTTTGGCTGGGTCTTTGGCAGCCTGGGCTGCAGCCTGCTTTTCGTTGGCCTTGGCGGCCAGCTCGGCCACCTTGCAATCGAGTTGCCAGGCTTCGTGCGCTGCCTGCCATTGTTCCCGTTCTGTTTTTTCAAGGCGCTGCAGGGGCTTCAATACCTCGCTCAGTGCGGGCGACTTCATCACGCCTGGGCGGCCCACGATGGCGCCCCACAGGTTGGGCGTCACTGCCCAATCGTCGCGGGCCTTGGGTTTGACCACCGCACGCGCACCGATCAGGCTGGACAGAGCCACTAGCGCGCCCACCGCCGTGAAGTCGGGCGGGCACTGCATACGGTCTGCAATGTCTGCCACCCAGCCGCGTAGGGCCTCGGGCAGCAGCTCTGCATCAAAGGGTGCCACGGGTGGCAGGCCGCTGGGCAGGGGCACGGGGGCTGGCCAGTCGGTTTCGGTGGATACCTCCGTGGATACCTGCACGGCTTTATCAATACATGCACGCACGGCCTCCAACCCATGGTACTGGTGCAGGTCGTTGAAGTCGGTTTCCGCCGCGCAGCGCTGCTCGCTAAAGTTAGGTTTTGTCAGGTAGCCACCTACGGCCCTTGCCGCCTCAGTGGCCTTGGTGATGCCCGGATTGCCGTCGGTATAAGCATCATCGTCAGACGCCAGGATCAGGCGCAGCTTGGGGTACTTGCTGTGCAGTGCCTGGGCCACTTCCCGTAGATTGCCAGCGTTGAAAGCCACGGCAACGGCATGGCCGGTGGCCTCATGGATGCTGGCCCCGGTGGCAAAGCCCTCGCATACGATCAGCACGCTCTTAGGCTTGCCGATGCCAAAGTAGCAGCCCTTGATACGCCCGCCCGGTTGAAAGCGCTTGTCCCCCTCCGGGCCGATGGCTTGCAGGCTGTGCAAAGTGGTTGACGCATCGCGCAGCGGGATCAGCAGCGCCTCTCCCTCGGCCTTGATGCCGTGGGGCCCAATACCCTTGCGCACCAGGTACGGATGATCCGCCGGGGCAGGTAGCGCAGCTTCCCATCGCTGCGCCGCCGCCGTTGCTGCATCCTGCTGTCGCTGGGCCTTATCGGCTTCGCGCTGCTGGGCAATGGCCTGCATGCGCTGGTGGTGGGCGCTGCGCTCGGCCTGGGTCATGGCCTGGGTGTCCTTGCTGCACCAAGTCTGAGATAGACCGCTGCGCCAGCAGCCAAAAGCGCCCGCCGGAACGTCGCCATGATCGTGCAAGACATACCAGCCCGATTGATCCATGCGCTTGCCGTTGGTACTGAATCGGTACAGCGTGCCGTCGCCGTGGATCACCTCGGGCACTGGCAGGCCAGCACCTGCAATGGCTTGTTGGAATTGTTCGGATGCGATCACAGCCGCCCCCCAATCTGCGCCAGAAACAGCGCGGCATCGTGCAGGCTGGGCAGGTAGCGCACCAGCCCCCAGCGCTCGGCCCAATAGGTGGTTGCGCCGTCCTTGGATGTGACGCTGTGCAGGTGGTGGCCTTGCTGCGCGTAGGCGCTGCGCAGCGCTTTAAAATCAACGTTATCCGTTTTTGGAATAGCGCCTTTGGAGCCCGCCAGCTCCGGGGCGTTTTTGTTTTGGGGCATGCTCATTCGCACCCCTCAAACCGTCGCCAGTTGCTCTACCCGCTTGGCATGCAGGCGGTTCACCAGCTCGCGGATTTCCTCATCAGACTGGCCTGCGATGCGGGCCCGGACAATGGCCTTCACTTCGTAATCAGGCCACGCCTTGGCACGCTGCCCAATGGCTACGGGTTTTGTCCAAAGCCCGTCCCGGATGCGGTTGTAAATACTAGTGTTGCTGCGGTCGCCTGATTCAGCTTTGCAGGCGTCGATTCTCCAAAGTGCCATTGCTGCCCATCCTTTCACGGCATTGGTTGCCGGTGTTTCGATGGGTGGCAGTTTGGGTTTTTGGCCCTCGGAAATCACCCCAGCTAGGGGAGCACGCGCCCTATGTGGGGTAGTGCATCAGGTGGCTTTGATGCTTCGGTTAGCGTCGGCAAATTTTTGTTCCAGTGTCGAATCTGCAATACCAGGTTTGCCGCCATGGTGCGCCAGCAGGGCCGAAATGATGGCGGCTTGCGAATCGTAGGCCGATCCTTTTTGCCCGCCGGGAGTCGTTCCCAGCATCAACCCCAGCAATCCGCCAATGATGTTCAGGTACGTGGTTTCCGCCCGTCCTCCCGGTGCAGCAGCCCTTTCCACCATAGCGCGCAGTGAGTCACGCTCACCGCGCATAGCATTCAGTTCTTGATTCGCTTCCTGGGCCGCTGCCCTGGTCTTTTCAAGTGCGGCCCGAGCTGCATCCAGGTCAACTTGCAAGGCTCGAACGCTGTCGGCATTGATTGCCGTATGGGTGCTGCGTTCGATTGCGTCAAACAGGAATGAAGGCTTGTCCGAAGGATGTTCCTTTGCAATCCAAGCTTTCAAGTGCTCCCGCGATACGTGCCGCCGTTCGGGTGCAATGTGGTCGTCTGTGACCTTCCCGTTTTCACGCGATGCCTGAAGCGCCCCGCTCACAATCGCGTCGTGAATAATCTTGCAACGCACCTGAAAGCATGGGATGTATGGGTGTGTGAAAACCCCCCGAATATGTGCATGTGGGCTGATTCTGTTGAGTTCCTCTTGCATTTCATCGGGCGGCACATTGCACCATAGCATTGCCGCCGCCGGGACGGGGTAGTAGGCGTGATATGCCGCCAAGTGTTCACAGTCGTTTTGGTTGTACCAAGGCTTCATTGCTTCCCTGTCTCGCGCCCCCGAAAAGAAGCCATCGCCGCCGGGTCAGGGTGTCCCGGTTGTCCCCCGTCGGGTAAAGCGTGGCGTCAAACTGTTGTCTATGCCCGCTTGAGTTGCACCACGTCAGCACCTGCGGCCAGCTTGTCCAGGTAGTCCGCCCAGCGCTGCATCATGGTCTGGCGCTGCTTCAGGTAGGTGGTGCGGTTGTAGGCGCGTCCGTTGGCATCGCGCACGGCATGGGCCAATTGCGCCTCAATCACCAGCGGATCACATTCCAGCCGTTCGGCCAGCATCGTGCGTGCCGTCGCCCGGAACCCATGCCAAGTCTGAATGTCGGGCGTGTAGCCCATGGATATCAGCGCCGTGCGCACTGAGTTTTCAGATATGGGCTTGCTGCGCTGGCGCTCGCCGGGGAACACCAGCCCGGTTGATTCGGTGTAGGGCTTCAAGACTTCCAGAATCTGCACGGCCTGAGTGGGCAGGGGGACAAGGTGAGGCTGTCCGTTTTCCTTGCCGTCCTTGGTGCGCTTCATGCGCGCAGCGGGGATCGTCCACAGCGCTGCCTCCAGGTCGATTTCTGCCCAGCTCGCGCCGCGCAGTTCGCCGGGGCGCTGGAACAACAGTGGAGCAAGTTTCAACGCCGCCCGAACCACAGGCCCACCCTTGTAACCCTTGATGGCGCGCAGCAGTTCGCCCAGCCGCTCGGGGTCGGTGATAGCAGCGAAGTGCGTTCCCCGGTAGGGGGCCAATGCGCCTTTCAGGTCGCCGGTAATGTCCCGGTTCACTCTGCCCGTGGCTACCCCGTAGCGCCACACTTGCCGCGCCAGCATCAGGCCACGGTCAGCAGTTTCTACAGCGCCGCGTTCCTCGATCTTGCGCAGCGTTGCCAGCAGCTCCACGGGTTCGATATCCGCCAGCCGCCGATCCCCCAGCCAGGGGAACAGGTCGCGCTCAAACTGGCGCTTTGCCCGCACTGCATGGGCTTCGCTCCATTGGGGTTCCTGCTTTTCGTACCACTCCAGGGCCACCACTTTGAAGCTGTCGCCTGCCGGGTTCATTGCTTTGAGCCTCTCTACCTTCCGGGCTTGAATGGGGTCTTGTCCCTCGGCTTTTTGCAACTTTGCCGCATCCCGCGCCCGCCTTGCCGCCGTCAAGCCTACGGCTGGATAGCTGCCCAGCGCCAGCCGGGTTTCCTTGCCGTCACGGTAGATTTTCTGGAACCAGCGCTTGGAACCCGCCGGACTGATCTCCAGATACAGCCCCGCGCTGTCGGTCAGGCGCTCCCTTTTCTTGTCGGGTGGGCAGGTGGCATTTCGGCACTGGGCGTCGGTCAGCATGGGGTGTTTCCTGGGGTGTTCCCCGCTCTTGGCAGGGCAGTTGTTCCCCGCCTACCGGGGTAAATCAGTTTTTGTTCCCCGATATGTTCCCCGCTCACCGTTTGGCTGTCAATGGTTGCCCTTGTCTGTTCTTGCTGCGTAAGTACCTGATTTGCCAATGAAAAAGGCCGCCAGGTGGTGTTCCTTGGCGGCCTTTGTTTTGGTGGATGGTGGAGCTGGCGGGAATTGAACCCGCGTCCGCAAGCCTTCCTTGAGCAGATCTACATGTTTAGCGTTCTGATTTGAATCTCGTCTCCCGTATCGCGCAGACGCACGCTCTACGGAAAACCAGTACCCTTGGATCTCGCCCCAGGCCAAGGTACCCGGCTAGAGGCCAGCTGATGTAAATTCCCTTGCAGCCGGGAGGTATTGCTACCCCCTTGCCCAGCCCATCAGCGTGC
>ENA-UOUJ01001089-UOUJ01001089.1-activated-sludge-metagenome-genome-assembly--contig:-NODE-1089-length-15217-cov-4.672537_pt1 | contig 15217 bp, 11 predicted proteins | sample MGYA00249839_ERZ747224 | MGnify/ENA primary metagenome ERZ747224 (study PRJEB28782, sample SAMN03220277) | activated sludge metagenome | biome: wastewater; feature: sewage sludge; material...
GGCATCGCTCGTGCTGTCGAGGGGGTGGATTTCGGGCCAGTCCAGCACCCCGGCCTGCCGCGTGACCTTGTCGCGGCCGGCAATCGCGTCCACCGCCAGCACCGGCACCCCGTTCTTCAGCGCCAGCACCGTGCCATGCAGCCGCGTCGTCACCAGTGCATCCAGCCGCGCGCAGATGGATTCGAATTCCGCCGCCGAGCCGATCCCGCAACGGTTGGCTGATCGCGGCACCGTCGTGTCCAGTTCGACCACCGCGACGCCCGCCCGGCGCAGCAAGGCGCGCAGGCGTTCCTCGGCCTGGTCGTGCAACTGGCGCGCCCCGTATTCGCGCTGCGACCGCACGAGGCAGAGCCCCACGACCGGGACCCGCTGTTCCCGCTGCAGAAAGCTCAGATCCGGGCGCGTGGTGCGGTCGCTGTCGCGTTCCAGCAGCGCATCGAAGGGATTGCAGCCGGCCAGCGGCGCCACCATCGTCAGATTGATCCCGACATGCGTGCAATGGCGGAAGCGGCCGAAGACATGCGGATATTTTACCGGATAGTCGAGGCCATAAGGGCCGCAGACCACGATCAGATGCGTGAAATCGGCAGGGTCCAGACTGGCGGCATCGACCCACGCAGGGTCCAGCCCCAGCAGGTCCAGCGTATAGGGCGCCACTGCGAAAGGCATGTCCAGGTCGCGCAGGCGATGTTCGACCTGGTCCAGCACCTCGAGATCCCCGACGGTCGAGAAATGCCCGGTGACGAGGGCGCGGCGCGCATGACGCGGGGGCACGGGATTTGTGGACACGAAGGCTCCTCTGAAATCGGCTTTGCGGCGCGGGCCCGCGTCCCGTCAGGCCCTTGCCGGCTGGGCGACAAAGCGCAGATAGGGTAGCCTCATGTCCACCTTGCCGAACTTGGCTTCGGCCTGTTCGTCGGTCAGCGACAGGGCGGCGATCACGTCCTGGCCGGGAACCCAGTCGGCGGGCGTCGCGATCGGCACGCCGTCGGTGGCCTGCACCGCGTCCAGCGCACGGATGATTTCGGCAAAGTTGCGACCCACCGACATAGGATAGGTCATCATCAGACGCACCTTCCTGTCGGGACCGATGATATAGACGGTGCGAACCGCGGCGGTGTCGTTGGCGGTGCGGCCGCCGGGCAGATATGCCTCGGCGGGCAGCATGTCATAGGCTTTCGAGATGGCCAGCGAGGAATCGTCGGCCATCGGGAAATCCGCCGGGCATCCGGCCACGGTCTCGATATCGCGCTTCCATTTGCGATGGTCCTCGGCGCTGTCCACGGATACGCCCAGCACCTTGGTGTTGCGCTTCTCGAATTCGGGGACCAGCTGGGCCACCGCGCCGAATTCGGTCGTGCAGACCGGGGTGAAATCCTTGGGATGGCTGAAGATGATGGCATAGCCGCTGCCGATCCAGTCGTGAAAGCTGATCGGTCCGTCCGATGTCTCGGCCTTGAAATCGGGGGCGATGTCGTTGATGCGCAGGGCCATGGGCGTTCCCTCGTGAAAGTTGACGTTGACGGGAACATAGGCCCGAACGGCGGGATTGCCAGCCCGGCCACGCGCCCCGGCGGGGCCGGGAAATTCGGACATAATGCCGACCGAACCCGCCAGAACGCCTGTCCTGTCGGTCTTGAAGCCGGGGAACCCCGATGCAACCTTGTGGCCGACCACGACATGCAGGAGAACGGGCGATGGCCGATCTGGCGGACAAGCGCAAATTTCATATCGACGGCGAGTGGGTCGATCCCGTGCGCCCGAACGATCTTGAGGTGATCGACCCCAGCACCGAGGAAGCGGTCGCCGTGATCTCGGTGGGCGATCAGGCCGACACCGACCGGGCCGTTGCCGCGGCCAAGGCGGCGTTCCCGTCCTGGTCGCAGACCGCGCCCGAAGAACGGCTGAAACATGTCGAGAAGATTCTCGAAGTCTACAAGCGCCGCAACGACGACGTGGCCGCGGCCATGACCCACGAGATGGGCGCCCCCACCGACATGTCGGTCGAGGATCAGGCCGGGTCCGGGTCCTATCACATCGAAACCTTCATCAAGTCCTTCAAGGACTTCGAATTCATCCGCCCGCTGGGCGATCACGCCCCCACCAGCATGGTCGCGTGGGAGCCGATCGGCGTGGTCGGCCTTATCACGCCGTGGAACTGGCCGATGAACCAGGTCACGCTGAAGGTGATCCCGGCGATCCTGGCGGGCAACACCGTGGTGCTGAAGCCGTCGGAAATCGCCCCCCTGTCCAGCATGGTCTTTGCCGAGATCCTGGACGAGGCCGGACTGCCCAAGGGCGTCTTCAACCTGGTGAACGGCGACGGGCCGGGCGTCGGCACGCAATTGTCGGTCCATCCCGACGTGGACATGATTTCCTTCACCGGATCGACCCGCGCGGGCATCGCGATCACCAAGGCCGCGGCGGATACCGTGAAGAAGGTCGCGCTGGAACTGGGCGGCAAGGGCGCGAATCTGGTGTTTGCCGATGCCGACGACAAGGCGGTGGTGCGCGGCGTGCGGCATGTGTTCTACAACTCGGGCCAGTCCTGCAACGCGCCGACCCGGATGCTGGTCGAGCGCAGCGCCTATGAGCAGGCGATCGAGACCGCCCGCCGCGTGGCCGAGGAAACCCGGGTCGCCAGCGCGCATGAGCCGGGCAAGCACATCGGCCCGGTGGTCAGCAAGCAGCAGTGGGACAAGATTCAGGACCTGATCCAGAAGGGCATCGACGAGGGCGCCCGCCTTGTCGCCGGCGGTCCCGGCCTGCCCGAAGGCGTCAATCGCGGCTATTTCGTGCGTCCGACCGTGTTCGCCGACGTGATCCCCGACATGGCGATCTTCCGGCAGGAAATCTTCGGCCCCGTGCTGTCGATCACGCCCTTCGATTCCGAAGAGGAGGCGGTCGAGATGGCCAACGATACGGTCTATGGCCTGACCAATTATGTCCAGACGCAAGACGGCGCGCGCCGCAATCGCCTCGCCCGGCAACTGAAATCGGGCATGGTGGAAATGAACGGCGTCAGCCGCGGCCGCGGCTCGGCCTTCGGGGGCGTCAAGGCCTCGGGCCGCGCGCGCGAGGGCGGCGTCTGGGGGATCGAGGAGTTCATGGATTCCAAGCAGATTTCCGGCTGGCACAAGGAGGCGGCGGAGTAATCCCCCGCATCCCGCAGGAAGGGCGCGTCACCGCGCCCTTTTTTCATGCCCGCGCGATGCCTGCGGTCAGGGCTGCGCCGGGCCTTCGCCCTGCAGGGCGGCCATGGCCTCGTCCCACAGCACGTCGCCGTATTCTTCGCGCAGGCGGGCCTTGACGACCTTGCCGGTTGCGCCCAGCGGCAGGGTTTCGACGAAGATCACCTTGTCGGGCACCTGCCAGCGCGGCACCTTGCCGTCGTAATGGGCCAGCAGTTCGGCCTCGGTCAGGTCGGCCTGCGGGCGCTTCTGGACGCACACCACCGGGCGTTCGTCCCATTTCGGGTGGCGCGCGGCGATGGCGGCGGCGTTCGCCACCTTGGGATGGGAAATCGCGATGTTTTCCAGATCGACCGTGGAAATCCATTCGCCGCCGGACTTGATGATGTCCTTGGCGCGGTCGCGGATCACCATATAGCCGTCGGGGTCGAGGGTGGCGATGTCGCCGGTGTCGAACCAGCCGTCATACGTCAGCGCCGATTTTTCCTGTCCGAAATAGCTTTCGACGACCCAATGCCCGCGGATCTGCAATTCGCCCTGGGTTTCGCCGTCCTGGGGCAGCAGATGGCCTTCGGCATCGACGATGCGCAATTCGACCCCGTAAAGCGGCCGCCCCTGCCCGTTGCCGATGCGGTCCCGTTCGGCGGCCGGCAGGGCGGCGTGCCTGGCAAGCGGCGCGTTCATCGTGCCCAGCGGGCTGGTTTCGGTCATGCCCCAGGCGTGGATCAGTTCGACCCCGTATCTGTCGCGGAACACTGCGCGCATCGACGGCGGCAGGGCCGAGCCGCCGACCACCATGCGCTTCAGGCTTTCTGCCCTGGATCCGCTGGCCTCCAGCGCGTTCAGCAGGCCCATCCAGATCGTCGGCACCCCCGCGGCCAGCGTCACCCTTTCGTCGTCGATCAGGCGCGCAAGGCTGTCGCCGTCCAGCCGCGGCCCCGGCATCACCAGCCGCGCGCCCGTCAGCGCCGTGATATGGGGCAGGCCCCAGGCATTGACGTGGAACATCGGCACGACCGGCATCACCGAATCGGCCGCGCCGACCCCCATTCCGTCGGGCTGGTTGGCCGAGAGCGCATGCAGCAAGGTCGAGCGGTGCGTGTAAAGCACCCCCTTGGGATTGCCCGTGGTTCCGGACGTATAGCAGAGCGAGGCGGGCGCTGTCTCCTCGACCTGCGGCCAGGCAAAGCCGGGATCGCCTTCGGCCAGCAGCTCGTCATGGAACAGAAGGCCGGGCAGGGCCGCGGCGGCCTCCTCGTCGCGTGGCCCCATCAGGACCAGCCCGCGCAGCGTTTCCAGCCGGTCGCGGACCGCGGCCACCAAGGACACGAAGGTCCGGTCCAGAAACAGCATCCGGTCGTCGGCGTGGTTGACGATATAGACCAGCTGGTCCGGGGCCAGCCGCGGGTTCAGCGTGTGGCAGACCATGCCCGCGCCCGGCACGCCGAAATACAGTTCGAGATGGCGGCGGTTGTTCCAGGCCAGCGTGCCGATGCGGTCGCCCGGCGCCATCCCGCGCCGGGCCAGCGCCGATGCCAGGCGGCGCGCGTTTTCCGCCACCTGCGCCCAGGTGGTGCGTTCGAACCCGCCTTCGGTCAGGGCCGACACGATCTCGGTGCCGCCGTGATAGCGGGCGGCATGGTCGATCAGCGAGGCGATCGACAGCGGTTGCATCATCATCCGGCCCAGAAACATGGCCCTTCCCCCTGCGGTTTTGCGCGACTGTGCGGCGGCGGGGATGGACAGGCAAGCGCCCCGCCGCGTCAGCCCCAATCGACCTCGGACAGAAAGATATAGCCCGCGCCATAGATGGTCTTGATCAGCCGCGGATTGCGCGGATCCTCGCCCAGCTTGGTGCGCAGGCGCGAGATCCGCACGTCCATCGCCCGGTCGAAGCTGTCACCCGCAGTACCGCCCAGCGACTCCAGCATCTGCGCCCGGCTGATCAGCCGGCGCGGGCTGTCGAGAAACATCCGCAGCATTTCCGCCTCGGCATGGCTTAGCGGGGTCTCGGCGCCGTCCGGGGCGGTCAGGGAATAGCGGTCGAAATCGGCGGTCCAGCCGGAAAAGCGCGCCCTCTGGCCTGCGCGTGCCGTCTCGCGTCCCGGCTTGCGCAGGCGGGCGCGGATCCGGGCCACGACCTCGGCCGGATCGAAAGGCTTGGTCACGTAATCGTCCGCGCCCAGTTCCAGGCCCGTCACCCGGTCCTGCACCTGCGCGCGCCCCGAGATGATGATGATCGCGGCCCCCGATTCGGTGGCCAGCCGGTGCACGAGCGCCAGCCCGTCTCGGTCGGGCAGGCCAAGGTCGATCAGGCAGGCGTCCGGCGACATGCGGCGCAGCCCGGCCTCGAATTCGGTCGCGCGGGCGAAGGCGGCGGTGCGGAAGCCCGCATCCTCCAGCGCGGCAGCCAGCAGGCGGCGGATGTCGGGCTCGTCATCCAGGATGGCGATCAGCGGGGCCTCAGCGGTCATCGGCGATCCTTGCGAGTTGGGCCGCCAGGGTCGCTGCGGCGAAAGGTTTGGTCAGCACGGGGACGGGCAGGTCCCTGCGGTCCGGGTGGCCCGCGGGCAGCGCCGTCATCAGGATCAGCGGCAGGCCCCGACCCGCCAGCGCCGCCCCCGATCCGTCGCCCAGTTGCAGGTCGGACAGGATCAGCGACAGGCCGGGCAGGTCGGTCATCGCCTGCGCCTCGGAAAGCGAGCCTGCCTCGATCACCCGGTGGCCCATGCCGGTCAGCTGGCCGCGCACGGTTTCGCGGATGGCGTCGTCATCATCGACCAGCAGCACCATCCGCGGCGCGGCCTGGTGCCGCGGCAGGCGGATGCGCACCCGCGCGCCGCCCCCCGGCACATTGTCCAGCCGCAACGTGCCGCCCGCCAGCTTGGTCTGGTCATAGACCATCGGCAGCCCCAGCCCCGATCCCTGCCCGGATTTCGTGGTGAAGAACGGCTCGGTCGCCCGCGCCAATGCCTCGGGCGAAAAGCCGGGGCCGCTGTCGGTGACGGTCAGTTCCAGCCAGTCGCCCGCCGCCCCGGCCGCCAGCGCGATCCGGCCGCGGCCGTCCATGGCATCGCGCGCGTTCAGGATCAGGTTCAGCAGCGAATCCTGCAACGGGCCGGGGTCCAGCATCACCGGCCCCGGCGGCAGGTCGCACTCCACCGCCAGCACCACGCCCTCGCCCAGCGACGGCCGCGCCATCGCCGCCAGATCCGACAGCAGCGCTGCCAGATCCACGGGTTCGGGGGTCAGTTCCCGCGGGCCGGTGATCTTGCCGATCCGGTCGAGCAGCCGCGCCGCGGCCAGTGTGGCCTGCACGTCCGCCGCGGCCTGGGGGGGCAGGTCGGACCTCGCCAGCCGCCCCTGCAGCCCCAGGATGATGGTCACCAGATTGCCGAAATCATGCGCAAGGCCCGATGTCATCCGCGCCGCCAGCGCCCGGCGCGCGCCATGGGTCAGCGCCTCGCGCGCCTGAACCTCGGCGGTGACGTCGGTGGACAGGACATAGACGCCCCCGCCGCCCCGCCCCGGCGCCAGGGCGATGCGGATGCGCCGGCCCGATCCGGCATGGGTGATCTCGAACACCTGCGGCTCTCCGGCAAGGGCCAGATCGACATGGGGGCGGATGCGGTCGAAGGTTTCGCCCAGCATCTCGTCCCCGGTTCGGCCCACCACCGCCGGATCGACGCCCGGAAAGACCGCGCCGATCTGATGGTTGGAAAAGGTATAGCGGTAACCGGCGTCCATATGGGCGATATGGGCGGGCACCATCTCGACCACCTGGCGGGTATGGGCCTCGGTTTCGGTCAGGATGCGCTTGGCTTCCTCCAGCGCGGCATTGGTCGCGGCAAGCTGGCGGTTGGCGGCGGACAGCCGTTCGGCATGGGCCAGCACCTGCCCGGACAGTTCCGCCGACCGCGCCCGCAGCAGCTGTTCGGTGCGGCGGATGGCGGTGATGTCGGTATAGACGGCGACCCAGCCCCCCTGGCTCAGCGGCGCGCCCTCGACCGACACGATCGAGCCGTCGGGCCGGGTCCGTTCCAGGTAATGGGGCTGAAAGGTGCGCGCCTGCGCCACGCGGCTCTCGATCGCCTGTTCGATGTCGTCGGTCGGCCCGTATTCGCCGCGTTCGACCAGATATCTGATCGTCTCGGCAAAGCCCGTGCCCGGCCGCGTCAGTTCGTCGGGCAGATCGAACATGACCTGATAGGGCCGGTTGGACAGCGCCAGCCGCAGATCGGCGTCGAAGATCGAGATCGCCTGCTGGATCAGGTTCAGCCCGGATCGGGTCAGTTCGGCGCGGCTGTCGTCGGGGTTCATGACCTTTGGCTAGCATCCGCGGCGGCGGCGGGGAAGCGCCGGTAAGAATTCGTTGGATTCGGGAAAAACTCGGGCAAGAATCACCCCCCTAACTTGGGCCCGCAGCCGGACCGATCAGAGTTCCGGGATGCGGCGCCCGGCGCCGAGGGGGGGAACATGAACGCAGTCGCGCAGCCCGAAGGGGATCTGCGGTCGATTCCCGCGCTGCTCGCGCGGAACGCCGCGCAGATGGGCAATCGCCCGGCTTACCGCGAAAAGGAATTCGGCATCTGGCAAAGCTGGACCTGGGCCCAGGTCCAGGACGAGATCCGGGCGCTGGCCATGGGGTTCCTGGCGCTGGGCCTGAACCGGGGCGACCATGTGGCGATCATCGGGCGCAACCGCCCGGCCCATTACTGGACGATGGTGGCGGCGCAGATGTGCGGCGCGGTGCCGGTGCCGCTGTATCAGGACGCGATCGCGTCCGAACTGGCCTATGTGCTGGGCCATTCGGGGGCCCGCTTCGTCGTCTGCGGCGACCAGGAACAGGTGGACAAGGTCATCGAGGCCGAGGAAGCCAACCACGCCGTCGATCAGATCATCTATACCGACAAGCGCGGCATGCGGAAATACGACCATTCCCGCATGAACTGGCTGGCCGACGTGCAGGCCGAGGGCCGCGCCGCCCGCCAGCGGTTCGAGGCGGAGCTGGACGCCCGCATCGCCGAGCCGGGTTACGACGACACCTGCGTGATGCTGTATACCTCGGGGACCACCGGCAAGCCCAAGGGCGTGGTGCTGTCCAACCGCAACGTGATCGAGACGGCGCGCAACTCGGCCCGCTTCGACGGGCTGAAGCCCGGCGACGACGTGCTGGCCTATCTGCCGATGGCCTGGGTGGGCGATTTCATCTTCTCGGTGGGCCAGGCGATGTGGACGGGGTTCTGCGTGAACTGCCCCGAGGGCGCGCATACGATGATGACCGACCTGCGCGAGATCGGACCGACCTATTTCTTCGCGCCGCCCCGCGTCTTCGAGGGCCAGTTGACCAGCGTCATGATCCGCATGGAGGATGCGGGCCGGATCAAGAAGGCGCTGTTCGACCATTACATGAAGCTTGCGCGCCGCATCGGCCCGGCGATTCTGGACGGCAAGCCGGTCGGCATGGTGGACCGGCTGCGCTATGCCCTGGGCAACCTGTTCGTCTATGGTCCGTTGAAGAACACGCTGGGATTCAGCCGGGTGCGCGTGGGCTATACCGCGGGCGAGGCGATCGGGCCGGAAATCTTCGATTTCTATCGCAGCCTCGGGATCAACCTGAAACAGCTTTACGGCCAGACCGAGGCCACGGTGTTCATCACCCAGCAGCCCGACGGGCAGGTGCGGGCCGATACCGTGGGCGTGCCCTCGCCGGGCGTCGAGGTGAAGATCGCCGACAACGGCGAGGTCTATTACCGCAGTCCCGGCACCTTCGTCGAATATTACAAGAATGCGGAATCCACCGCCTCGACCAAGGACCCGCAGGGCTGGGTCGCCACGGGCGACGCCGGGTTCTTTGAACCCGGCAGCGGGCATCTGCGGATCATCGACCGCGCCAAGGACGTGGGCCGCATGGCCGACGGCAGCCTGTTCGCGCCGAAGTTCGTGGAAAACAAGCTGAAGTTCTATCCCAACGTGCTGGAGGCGGTGGTCTTCGGCAACAAGCGCGACTTCTGCACCGCCTTCATCAACATCGACCTGACCGCGGTCGGCAACTGGGCGGAACGCAACAACGTGGCCTATGCGTCCTATCAGGAACTGGCCGGGCACCCGCAGGTCTATGCGGCGATCAAGGCCCATGTCGAGGAGGTGAACCGATCCGTCGCCGCCGATCCGATGCTGTCGGGCTGCCAGATCCACCGCTTCCTGGTGCTGCACAAGGAACTGGACGCCGACGACGGCGAGATGACCCGCACCCGCAAGGTCCGCCGCAACGTGGTCGAGGAGAAATACGCCGACCTGATCGCCGCGCTCTATGAGGGCCGGGACAGCGTCCATACCGAAACCGAAGTCACCTATGAGGACGGGCGCAAGGGCAGGATCGCAGCCACCCTGCGGATCGAGGACGCCCGCACCTTCCCCTCTGCCGTCCCCGCCCCCGAACACAAGGTGGCCGCCGAATGAGCATGAACGACCTGGAACCCCATCTCACCCCCGACGGCCGCCAGATCGGCGGCGTGCTGATGGACATGAAGAACATCACCCTGCGCTTTGGCGGCGTGACGGCGATCAAGGACATCAGCTTCAACATCCGCGAAGGCGAGATCCGCGCCATCATCGGCCCGAACGGCGCCGGCAAGTCGTCGATGATGAACGTCATGTCCGGCTTTTATGTCCCGCAGGAAGGCGAGGTCTGGTTCCGGGGCGCCAAGCGCCCACAGATAAAACCCTATGAGGTCGCGCGGCTGGGCATTGCCCGCACCTTCCAGAACATCGCGTTGTTCGACGGGATGTCGGTTCTGGACAACATCATGACCGGCAGGCTGACCATGATGAAGTCGAACCTGCTGCAGCAGGCAATCTGGTGGGGCCGCGCCGAGGCCGAGGAAAACGCCCATCGCGAGAAGGTCGAGAAGATCATCGACTTCCTTGAAATCCAGAACATCCGCAAGACGCCGGTGGGGCGGCTGCCGTACGGGTTGAAGAAGCGGGTGGAGCTGGCCCGCGCGCTGGCGGCGGAGCCGAAGCTTCTGATGCTGGACGAACCCATGGCCGGCATGAACGTCGAGGAGAAGGAGGACATGAGCCGCTTCATCCTGGACGTGAACGACGAATTCGGCACCACCATCGCGCTGATCGAACACGACATGGGCGTGGTCATGGACCTGTCCGACCGGGTGGTCGTGATGGATTACGGCCGCAAGATCGGCGACGGCACCCCCGACGAGGTGCGGGGCAACCAGGAAGTCATCGACGCCTATCTGGGGGTGGCCCATGCGTAAGCCCGCCCGCCGGCACAACATTCAGGCACGGCTCATCCAGCCCGCAAGCATCCGGGGATCGCGCTGATGGAACAGCTTCTCTATGCCTCCGAGGTCGTCGTGAACGGCCTGATGGCCGGCGTCATGTATTCGCTGGTCGCCCTGGGCTTCGTGCTGATCTACAAGGCGTCCGGCGTCTTCAACTATGCCCAGGGGGTGATGGCGCTGTTCGCGGCGCTGACGCTGGTGGGCATCCAGCAGGGGCAGGTGCCCTTTGCCCATCTGATCAACGCGGCCTTCGGCACCCATCTGGAAACCTTCGGCTGGACCGTGCCCTCGGTGCTGGCGATCCTGCTGACCGCCGCCGTCATGGTGGGGCTGGCCATCCTGATTGAGAAACTGGTGCTGAAGCATCTGGTCGGGCAGGAGCCGATCATCCTGTTCATGGCGACCATCGGCCTGGCCTGGTTCCTTGAGGGCCTGGGCGACGTGATGTGGGGCGCCAATGTCAAGTCGCTGGACGTGGGCATTCCGCAGGGCCTGTCGGAAACGGTCGAATCGGCCACCTTCGCGCTGACGGGATACGGCTTCTTCATCGACCGACTGGACATCTGGGCCGCGGTCGTGGCCGTCCTTCTGGTCGCGGCGCTGGTCGCCTTCAGCCAGTACACGAAACAGGGCCGCGCGATGCGGGCGGTGGCCGACGACCATCAGGCGGCGCTGTCGGTCGGCATCTCGCTGCGCTTCATCTGGATCATGGTCTGGTCGATCGCGGGCTTCGTGGCCCTGGTCGCGGGCATCATGTGGGGCACCAAGTCGGGGGTGCAGTTCAGCCTGTCGCTGATCGCGCTGAAGGCGCTGCCGGTGCTGATGCTGGGCGGGTTCACCTCGATCCCCGGCGCCATCGTCGGCGGCCTCATCATCGGCATGGGCGAGAAGCTGTTCGAATATTTCATCGGCCCGATGGTGGGCGGCGCGACCGAAAACTGGTTCGCCTATGTGCTGGCGCTGGTCTTCCTCGTGTTCCGGCCGCAGGGCCTGTTCGGCGAAAAGATCATCGAGCGGGTCTGAACGATGGCGAACCGCATCCTTGCCACCTTGGAAGAAACATTCCCCGGCATCCGGGGGCAGGCAGCCGCCGGCGCGGCCGGGCAGAGGGAATGACCGACAATGTTCTATCGTGAAGCAGGCGACTTCAAGACCAGCTACCGGGACGACAGCCAGACCTTTCCGCTGAAGCTCGACCGGATGGGCTATTACGCGGCTCTTGCCGTCGCATTCCTGGTCGTCCCCCTCGTCATCAACGACTATTGGGCGAACTCGGTCTTCGTGCCCTTCCTGATCTATGCGATCGCGGCGCTGGGGCTGAACATCCTGACCGGCTATGCCGGCCAGGTGTCACTGGGGACCGGCGGGTTCATGGCGGTGGGCGCCTATGCGACCTACAAGCTGTCCACCTCGTTTCCCGGAATCTCGGTCCTGATCCACATCCTGCTGGCAGGCGGCATCACCGCGGTGGTGGGGGTGCTGTTCGGGCTGCCCTCGCTGCGGATCAAGGGGTTCTATCTGGCGGTGGCGACGCTGGCCGCGCAGTTCTTCCTGATCTGGCTGTTCAACAAGGTGCCGTGGTTCTACAACTATTCGGCCTCGGGGCAGATTACCGTGCCCGAACGCACCTTTCTGGGCCAGTTCATCACCGGCCCGCAGACCTCGGCCACTGCGAAATACCTGGTCTGCCTGGTCTTTGCCGTCGGGCTGGCCTGGGTGGCGCGCAACCTGACCCGAGGGACCGTCGGCCGCAAATGGATGGCGATCCGCGACATGGACATCGCGGCCGAGATCATCGGGGTGAACCCGCTGACCGCCAAGCTGACCGCCTTTGCCGTGTCGTCCTTCTTCATCGGGGTGGCGGGCGCGCTGTTCTTCAGCGTCTATCTGGGCGCGGCGGAGGCGTCCGAGGCCTTCGGGATCAACAAGTCGTTCCTGGTGCTGTTCATGGTCATCATCGGGGGCCTCGGGTCCATCTTCGGCAGCTTCGCAGGCGCAGCCTTCCTGGTGCTGCTGCCGGTGTTCCTCAAGAACGTGCTGGTCGGCGGCATGGGGTGGCCCACCGATCTGGCCGCGCATATCGAGCTGATGATCGTGGGCGCGCTGATCGTGTTCTTTCTGATCGTCGAGCCGCACGGGCTGGCGCAACTGTGGCGCCTGACCAAGGAAAAGCTGCGGCTGTGGCCGTTCCCGCACTGAAAAATCCAACGGGCGGCCGGGATCAACCCGGCGCCTCAACCTGACCCCTGGGAGGAAACCGGATGAAACTTCGCTTCGCTTCGCTGGTGGCGGGCGCCATCATGGCCGCCGCACCCGCACTGGCCGATCTGGTCGTGCCGAACCTCAGCTATCGCACCGGACCCTATGCCGCGAACGGCACCCAGTATGCCGACGGCTTCAACGACTGGTTCACCCTGCTGAACGAACGCGACGGTGGCATCGGCGGGCAGAAGATCCAGGTGCCCGAATGCGAGACCGCCTATAACACCGAAAAGGGCGTCGAATGCTATGAATCGACCAAGGGGCAGGGGGCGCTGGTCTATAACCCGCTGTCCACCGGCATCACCTATCAGCTGATCCCCAAGGTTTCGGCCGACAAGATCCCGCTGTATACGCCGGGTTATGGCCGCACCTCGGCCAAGGACGGGCGCGTGTTCGAATGGGTGTTCAACGCGCCCGCGAATTACTGGGACGGCGCCTCGGTCATCGTCAAGCACCTGCTGGACCTGAACGGCGGCGATCTGAACGGCAAGAAGATCGCGCTGGTCTATCACAACTCGGCCTATGGCAAGGAGCCGATCCGCACCTTGCAGGATCTGTCGAAGAAGCACGGCTTCACCCTGTCCGAGATCGCCGTGGACCCGCCGGGCCAGGAGCAGAAGTCCCAGTGGCTGCAGATCCGCCGTGAAAAGCCCGATTACGTGATCCTGTATGGCTGGGGCGTGATGAATCAGGCCTCGATCCAGGAGGCCGCGAACATCCGCTTTCCGATGGAGAACCTGATCGGCATCTGGTGGTCGGGGTCCGAGGTCGACGTGCAGCCCGCGGGCGCGGCCGCCAACGGCTTCAAGTCGGTGGCCTTCCACGGCGCCGGTCAGGACTATCCGGCGTATGCGGATCTGAAGCAGCATGTGATCGACCCCGGCAAGGCGTCGCAGGGTGGCCAGCACGTGGGTTCGGTGCTGTATTCGCGCGGCCTTTATGCGGCGGTCGTGATTTCCGAGGCGATCCGCAAGGCGCAGGAGATGACGGGCAAGGCCGAAGTGACCCCGGCCGACGTGCGCGCCGCCTTCGAGCAGCTGGACATCACGCCCGCGCGCCTGACCGAACTGGGCCTTCCCGACTTCGGCCCCGAGATCAAGATGAGCTGCGAGAACCATGGCGGCTCGGGCATGGCCCGGATGCAGCAATGGGATGCGGCCGCGGGCAAGTGGAACGTGATCTCGGAATTCACCGAGCCGGACCAAGAGATCCTGAACCCGCTGATCGCCGCGGATTCCGAGGCCTTTGCCAAGGAAAACAACATCCAGTTGCGTTGCAACTGACCTGATGCGATCTGCCCCGGCGGCCCGCCGCCGGGGTTTCTGCCCGACAGGACCCTGAAAGGACCACGGCCATGCTGGACGCCGCACCCGCAGCCCTGACCCCCGCCCGTACGGGCGAGCCGCTGCTCGAGGTCAGCAACATCGAGGTGATCTATAATCACGTCATCCTGGTGCTGAAGGGCGTCAGCCTGACGGTGCCCAAGGGGGGCATCACCGCGCTTCTGGGCGGCAACGGGGCGGGCAAGACCACGACCCTCAAGGCGATTTCCAACCTGCTGCATTCCGAACGCGGCGAGGTGACGAAGGGCAGCATCCTCTATCGCGGGGAAAACATCGCCGAGATGAACCCCGCGGCCCTGGTCAGGAAGGGCGTCATCCAGGTGATGGAGGGGCGCCGTTGTTTCGAGCATCTGACGGTCGAGGAAAACCTGCTGACCGGCGCCTATACCCGCACCGACGGATCGGCCGCGATCAGGCGCGACCTCGAAATGGTCTATGATTATTTCCCGCGCCTGCGCGAACGGCGCCGGTCGCAGGCGGGCTATACTTCGGGCGGGGAACAGCAGATGGTGGCGATGGGGCGCGCGCTGATGTCGCGCCCGGAAACCATCCTGCTGGACGAACCCTCGATGGGGCTGGCCCCGCAGCTGGTCGAGCAGATCTTCGAGATCGTGAAGGCCGTGAACGAGGGCGAGGGCGTGACCTTCCTGCTGGCCGAGCAGAACACCAACGTCGCCCTGCGCTATGCCCATTACGGCTATATCCTGGAAAGCGGGCGCGTGGTGATGGACGGCGAGGCGCAGTCCCTGCGCGAGAACCCGGATGTCAAGGAATTCTATCTGGGCATGTCGGACGAGGGACGGAAGTCCTTTCGCGACGTGCGTTCCTATCGCCGGCGCAAGCGCTGGCTGGCGTGACCATTTTCGCCGGGCGGGGCCGGGGCGATGCCGCCCCGCGGCCCGGCAGACGCAGAACGGAGGATCCCGCGTGACCCATTACGACGAGCTGGAAACGCGCAGCGCCGATGAACGCGAAGCGGGCCTTGCCGCGGCCCTGGCCCGCGCCATCGGCAATGCCAAGCTGGCCCCCAGTCTGGCGCGCGCCCTGCGCGACGTCGAGCCGCAGGACGTGAGGACCCGCGCCGATCTGGCTCGCCTGCCGGTGATCCGCAAGT
>ENA-UOUJ01001090-UOUJ01001090.1-activated-sludge-metagenome-genome-assembly--contig:-NODE-1090-length-15197-cov-9.070334_pt1 | contig 15197 bp, 14 predicted proteins | sample MGYA00249839_ERZ747224 | MGnify/ENA primary metagenome ERZ747224 (study PRJEB28782, sample SAMN03220277) | activated sludge metagenome | biome: wastewater; feature: sewage sludge; material...
GGGACCGACATCGACCCCGCCGCCCTCGCCGTCGCGGCGGAGAACGCCGCAAGGCTCGGGCTGGCCGAGCAGGCGGAGTTCCGCCGCCTCGACTGGACGGAGGGCCTCGCCGGCCGCTTCGACCTCGTCGTCTCCAACCCGCCCTACATCCCCGCCGCCGAGGTGGAGACGCTCGCGCCCGACGTGCGCGACTGGGAGCCGCGGCACGCGCTCACCGCCGGACCGACCGGCCTCGAGGCCTACCGGCGCATCGCAGCCGGCCTCGGCGCGGTGCTGGCGCCGGGCGGGCGGGCGCTCCTCGAGGTGGGCGCCGGGCAGGGCGCGGCCGTCGCCGCGCTCTTCCCGGGTGCCGTCGTCCACCCCGATCTGGACGGCCGCGACCGGGTCGTGGCGATATGCGGCTAATTGCTGCGGGTTTTTCGCTTGTCAGCGCCGCGCGAATGCTTATATCCTTTTATTGATCCCGCCACGATGTCCCAATTCCATCCGTGTGACGCCGGCGGGATCCGATACGTGCACTGACACACCCGGGGCGACGGACGGCTGCCGATGCGGCGGCGTGAAGCGCGTCCCCACAGCCACAATGGCGGAACTTCGCACCATATGAGACCATCGAACAAGCAGCGTTCCCGGAACAAGCCGGGCGGCAACGGCGGCCAGCACCAGCAGCGGCGCCCCAGCATGGGCAACATCATCAACCGCGTCTTCGAGAGCGCGGGGCCCGACGGCAAGGTGCGCGGCACGCCGCAGCAGATCATCGACAAGTACCAGCTGCTCGCCCGCGACGCCCAGCTCGCCGGCGACCGGGTGGCGGCGGAGAACTATCTCCAGCATGCCGAGCACTACAGCCGCCTGCTCGGCGACGCCCAGCGCCAGCAGCAGGAGGCCCGCTTCAACCAGGAGCGCGAGGAGAGCCAGCGCGCCGAGGAAGGCCAGCGCGAGGAGAACCGGCCGCAGCGCTTCGACGAGGGCTTCGAGCCGCAGCGCCGGCAGCCGGCGATGGCCCAGTCCGACGCCTCCGGGCTCGCGATGATCGAGCCCGACGATTCCTTCGACCTCGCCGGCCCGATCGAGACCCCCGAGGGGCGCCGGTCCGCGCCGCTCGAGCCCGTCCCCGCGGCGCCCCATTCAAGGTCGGAGCCGAGACCCGAGTCGAGATCCGAGTCGCGGCCCGCGCCGAGGCCCCAGCCGAGGCCCGAGCCCGAGCTCCGGCCCGAGCCGCACGCCAACGGCACCAGCGCCGCCGAGGCCCCAGCCGTCGCCGTGGGCGAGGAGCGGGTGGAGCTCGCCGAGCCGCAGGCGCAGCCCGCCAAGCGGCCGCGCCAACGCCGGCGCTCGAAGCCGGCCGAGGCGCCGGTCGAGGCGGCCCCGCAGGCCGACTGAGCCTCAGCGGGCGTCGACCAGCCGGGCGAGCCGGCAGAAGGCCTCGAGCGGGACCTGCTCCGCGCGCTCGGTCGGCGCGATTCCGGCCTCCGCCAGAAGCGCCGGCAGGTCCGGGCCGAGCGGCTTCAGGCTCGCGCGCAGCATCTTGCGCCGCTGGCCGAAGGCGAGCGCCACCACGCGCGACAGCGTCGCCGCGTTCGCGGGGAAACGCGGCGCCTCCAGCCGCTCCAGATGCACCACCGCGCTCGCCACCTTCGGCGGCGGCGTGAAGGCCCGGGCCGGCAGCTCGAAGGCGATCTTCGGCTCGGTCCGCCACTGCGCGAGGATCGAGAGCCGTCCGTAGGCCTTGCTGCCCGGCGCCGCCACGATCCGCTCGGCCACCTCCTTCTGGAACATGAGGGTGAGGCTCTGCCAGAAGGGCGGCCAGTCGGGCGGGGTCAGCCAGCGCACCAGCAGTTCGGTGCCGACGTTGTAGGGCAGGTTCGCCACCACCCGCACCGGCGGCGTGAGATGCGGCAGCGGATCGAGCGCCAGCGCGTCGCCCTCGAGCACGGTCAGCCGGCCCGGCCAGGCGGCGGCGATCTCGGCCAGCGCCGGCAGGCAGCGCCGGTCGCGCTCGACCGCGACGACATGCCGCGCCCCCTCGGCGAGCAGCGCGCGGGTCAGGCCGCCGGGACCGGGGCCGATCTCCAGCACGTCGCAGGCGGTCAGGTCGCCGGCGCGGCGGGCGATCCTGGCGGTGAGGTTGAGGTCGAGGAGAAAGTTCTGCCCGAGCGTCTTGCGCGCCGAGAGGCCATGCGCGGCGATGACCTCGCGAAGCGGCGGGAGGGGGTCCGGGCTCACCGCTCGACGATGATGGCGTCGCCGAGCAGCTCCTGCAGATAGCCCTGGCCGAAGCTCAGGATCCGCTCGCTGAACAGCCGCTGGCGCAGCTGCTCGCGCACCTCGGGATCGTTCGCGTCGATCGGCTGCGGCGGCACCTGCCTGATCGAGACGAGCTTGATGATCGCGACCCCGCCGGAGATCGGGATCGGCCGGGTGACCTGGCCCGGGCGCAGCAGCAGCACCTCCGAGCGGAAGGCCGGCGGCAGGTTGGTCGCGGCCACCGGTTCGAGCAGGCCGCCGTTCTCGGCCGAGGCGCTGCGGCTGTATTCGGCGGCGAGCGCGGCGAAGCTCGCGCCGCCCGCGAGCTGGCGGTAGAGCCGCTCGGCCAGCGCGTCGGTCTCGGGCGGGCCGAGCTCGGCGTAGGGAAGGGCGATTTCGGCCAGCGTCAGCACCTCCTGCGGCGTCCGCGAGGCGATCTCGAGTGCGGCGTCGAGGTCGGCCTCGGTCGGGCTCGCCCGGGCGCGGAAGCGCGTGCCGATCACGTCGCGCCAGAGCAGTCCCGACTCGACGAAGTCGTCCATGGTCTGCTGGTCGATGCCGCGCGCGTCGAGCGCGAGCTGCACGTCGTCCATGGTCAGCCCGCGGCCGGCGGCAAACTCCTCGATGCCGGCCTCGATCGCCCCCTCGGGCAGTTCGATCTGCATCTCCTCGGCCGCCTGCAGCTTCACCCGGTCCTCGGTCAGCTGCTGGACGGCGAGCTTGCGCAGGTCGCCGTTCGCCCCGAGCGCCTCGAGCAGCCTCATCCGCTGGTCGATGTCGTAGTTGGTGATCACCCCGTTGTTGACCATGATCGCCGGCGCGAAGGGGTTCTGCGCCAGGGCGGGGCCCGCCCCGGGGCCCGCCAGGGCAAGCGTCGCGACGACCAGCAGCAACCTCAGCATCCCAACTCCCTCTCGGCCATCGACAGCGCGCCTCAGGTTCCGCGCATGCAGACGCGCGCCGGCCAGTCTTCCTGCCCCTTCTCGCCGATGCCGGCCAGCCGGAGGCTGAAGCCGATCGAGGTCGAGGGCGGCACGTTATCCGATGAGGTGTAGCGGCGCGAGACGGAAAGGTCGAACTCGGCGCACTCGTTGCCATAGGTGATCCCCGCCCCGGCGCGCAGGTTGGAGTGGGAGGCGACGTCGTAGCGCCAGAGGCCGCGCAGCTCCCAGTTCGGGCGGACGCGGTAGCGGGCGTCGAGCGAGATCTCGCTCGTCTCGGGTTGCGGGCCGAACTCGGGGTCGCTGTCGTTCTCGGCCAGGTAGACGTAGGCCGCGCGCAGCGCGCCGAACTCGCCGTCGTAGGCGAGCGCGAACTCGTTGCGGCGGAAGCCGAGGCCGGTGTCGAAGAGCGCGCGGTTGATCGCGGTCAGCCCCCAGGCGAAGTCGACCGAGACGGCGGCCACATAGTCCGACCAGCGGCCGTCGAGGCCGGTGCCGGCGGCGAACTCGTCGACCGGATCGGCGCGCAGGACGCGCCCGAGGGTGAAGCCGGCCGACCAGCCGGCCGGATCCTGCCGGGTGTAGCTGATGCCGAGGTTGGCGCGGAGCCCGGTCTCCAGCCGGTCGAGCCCGGGGAAGCGGCTGAGGCCGAAGAGGTTCGTCTCGTCGAACTCGGGCAGGCGCGAATCCTCGTTCGGGATCTCGTCCTGGTCCTGCAGGGCGCGCGAATAGGCGACCTGCACGATCGGCTCGATGACGTGGGCGGCCGCGCCGGTCTGGCGCATCCAGGGCCAGCGCAGCTCGGCCGCGACGAGCGGTGCCGCCTGCAGCTCGAGCCCGTCGCCGATGCCGGGGTTGTCCCAGATCTGGTAGGCGTTGACCATCGCCTCGGCGATGCCCGAGGCGCGGATGCCGTGCGGCAGGCTCAGGTCGCGCTGCCAGTCGATCTCGCCGCCGGCGCGGAAGCTGTTGCCGCCCGCTTCGCGCAGCACGCCGAGCGAATTGAGCGACAGGCCGAGCCGTCCCGTCTCGCCCGGATAGCCGCGCAGCCGCCGGTAGGAGAAGCGCGGCAGCACGAAGGGCACGACCGCGGCATCGTCCACGTCGGCCAGGCTCTGGAAGGCGACGGTGCCGAGCTCGACATATTCCTCCGCCCGGCTGCGGCGGATGCGGGCGAAGCTGGTGAGCAGGTCGGTGTCGGAATAGTCGAACTGGGTGAGGAAGCTGTCGTCGGAGGCCGCCGCGAGGTCGAAGTCGGCGACGAAGTCGCGCGGCAGCGCGAAGTCGCCGGTGGTGTGGAAGGCGCCGCGCCCGAAGCCGCCGCCGTCCTCGAGCCCGTCGTCGATGGCGACGACGCCCCAGAAGTCGAAGCCGCCGCCGGCGAAGCGCTGCCGGTACTCCCCCTCGATCAGCGCCGCGCCGCCGGTGGTGACGAAGGGCGTCAGCGTCGCGTCGGCCGAGGAGCCGAGCACGTAGTAATAGGGCGTCTTGATGCCGAAGCCGTAGATGTCGGACTGCAGGAAGCGCGGCTCGAGGAAGCCCGAGGCCCGCTCCACTCCCGGCGCCGGGATCGAGAGCCGCGGCAGGAAGCCGACCGGCACCCCGAAGAGCTCGAGCCGGGCGTTCTCGAGGTAGATCCGCCGCTCGAGCTCGTCCTGGGTGATGCGCGAGGCGCGCAACGCCCAGGTCGGCGTCGGGTTCTCGGCGCAGACGGTGCAGGAGCTGGCGATCGTGCTGTAGAGCGTGTCATAGCGCCCGCCGGTGCGGCGGACCTCGGCGGCGGCCATCTGCATCTTGCCGGCGATGAGCAGCCGCGCGCTGGTGATGAGCCCCTCCTCGAGGTCGGGGGTGAGCGTCGCGCTCTCGGCCATCAGCACGCCCCCCGCCGGGTCGGTGAGGAGCAGCCCCCCCTCGGCGCGGACCTCGTTGCGCCCCTCGTCGTAGACGATCCGCTCCGCACGCAGCACCCGGCCCTGATAGAGCACCTCGACGTTGCCCGCCGCCGTCAGGATGCGCGACTCGCGGTCGTAGCTCACCTGGTCGGCGATCAGCCCGACCGGCGCCTCCTGCGCCCGCTGCGGGCCGGCGGGCAGGGCGACGCCGGCTGCGGCCAGCAGGAGCGCCGCGAGCGCCTTCCGCCCGCCCGCCATCAGCCGTCCTCCAGATGCAGGAGCAGGCCGACCGCGAGCAGGATCGCCGCCACCGGCGGCGTCCAGGCCGCGACCATCAGCGGGATCTGCCCGCGCCCGCCGAGCGACTCGGCGAAGTCCTTGAGGAAGTAGAGCGCGAAGCCGGCGAGCACGGCGAGCAGGATCATCACCCCGGTCTGCCCGAAGCGGGTGGGGCGGAGCGCGAAGGCCGCCCCGATCAGCACCATGGCGGCGAAGAGCGCCGGCTTGGCCAGCTCGCTCTGCAGGAAGAGCCGGTGGCGCAGCCCCGAAAAACCCGATTCCTCCATCTGTGAGATGAAGCGGCCGAGGTCCCAGAAGCCCACCGTCTCCGGCGGCGCGAAGCTCTCGAGGATCTCCTCGCTCGTCAGCGTCGTCGGCAGGTAGAGATCGCCGCCCGAGGCCGGCGTGCGGTTGAAGCTGCCGTCAGGGTCGAGCCGCCACTCGTAGGCCTCGGAGAGGTTCCAGGCCCCCGGCGTCAGCTTCGCCTCCGGCGCCTGGATGCGGGCGTTGAGCGTGCCGGCGTCGTCGAACCGGTGCATGGTGACGCCGGTCAGCACCGTTCCGTCGGCATTGGTCCGCATCGCCTGGATCACCGTCTGCCCGCCGGGATCGCCCTGCCGCAGCCAGACTCCCTCCTTGGAGAAGGAGAGCAGGCTGTCGCCGTCGCGGCCGAAGTCGTCGACCAGCGCCTGCCCGCGCTTGATCGAGGCGGCGACGAAGGGATTGACCGCCGCGACGAAGCCGACCCCGATCAGCAGCGCCGCGACCACCGGCACCGCGATGAGCCGCAGCGCCGAGATGCCGGCCGCCCGCATCACCACGAGCTCGCTGGTGCGGGCGAAGCGCAGGAAGGTGACGAGGCTCGCGAGCATCAGCACCAGCGGGAAGACCTGGTAGAGGATCTCCGGCGCCTGCAGCAGCGTCACGCGGATCACGTCGCCCGGGTTCGCGCCCGACTCGTCGTAGCGGCGCATGTTCTCGACCGCGGTAAAGAGGATGACGACGAGCGCGATCACCGCGAAGACGCCGAGCACGGCGCGCAGGAAGCTGCGCAGGATGTAGCGCCAGAGCGTCACGCCGCCGGCCCCGCCGCGGCGCCGCGCGCCATGCCCCGCGGCCGCCGCTCGCGGCTGAGCCGCACCAGCAGCACGGCGAGATAGAGAAGGCCGAGCAGCGCCGGCAGGTACATGAGCGGCCAGAGCTCCGCCCGCTCCTGCACCCGCGTCCGGGCGGCGAACATCAGCACCTGCAGGAGCGTCGCGATGGCGATCGCCACCACCACCCGCTTGCCGAAGCCGCTGCGCCGGTAGCCCCCGGCCAGCAGCGTCACCAGCGCGATCATCGGATAGATCGTGGCGAGGAGCGGCATGGTGAGCTTGTAGTGCCCTTCCGACACGAAGTCCGCCCGGTCGTAGCGGCCGGAGGCCAGCATCTCCGGCGTGGGCGAGAGCAGCGCGCGCACCGGATATTCCGACGGGCGCGGCACCCGCGCGCTCTCCTCGCGGATGAGGTCGGAGAGGTCGAAGACGAACTGGTCGAAGCTGACCGCGGTCAGCTGCTCGCCGCTCGCCCCGGCGGTCAGCGCCACCCCCTCCTGCATCACCAGCCGCGCCTCCATGTCCTCGCGCACGAGCAGCGCGCGGCGGGCGGAATAGGTGACCGCCCGCTCCGGGTCGCGCTGGTCATTGAGGAAGATGCCGGCCATCTCCCCCTCGCGGCTCGTGTCGGTGATGAAGAGCGTCAGGCCGGTCAGCGGGTGCAGGAACTGCCGCTCGACGATGAGCGCGTTGGCGAGGTCGGAGCGGATCTCGCGCGTGCGGTCGGCGAGGATCGCGCCGGACCGCGGCACGAGGACGGTGAGCACGATCGCCATGGCGAGCCCGATCAGCAGCCCGAAGAGCGCGACCGACCGGAGCATCGCCGCCGGCCCGAGCCCCGCGCCCATCATCACGATGAGCTCGCTGTCGGTATAGAGCTTGTTGAGCGCGTAGAGCGCCGCGCCCATGCCCGCGAGCGGCAGCACGATGACGAAGACCTGCGGCAGCACGAGCAGCGAGAACTCGAGGAAGATGGTTGCGTTCTGGCCGCTCGCGATCACCGTGTCGATCAGGCGCACCGCCTGCGTCAGCCAGATGACGCCGGTGAAGATGAGAACGAAGAAGCCGAGCGCCGCCACCAGCTGCCGCAGGATGTAGCGATCCAGTTGCGTCACGCTCGCCTCCGCGCGGTCTGCCGCCGCTGTCTGGTCAAGGCCCGGCAAAGACGCTAGGCCTTGGCGTCTGGCCCAATCTAAGGGAGAGCCCCGTGACCGCGCCACTGCAAACCGCCTTCGTCGCCGCGGAGCCGGAGAAAATCGCCCGGATCCCCGGCCGGCTCGTGGTCTTCGCCGACGAGGCGGGCACCCTCGACCCGCTGGCGCGGCGGGTGGACCGGCTGACGCGCGGCGCGCTCGGGCGGCTCCGGGCCGGCGCGGACTTCGCCCGGGCCAAGGCGGGCAGCGGCCACGTCCTCGCCTGGCCGGGCGGGCTCGCCGCCGAGGCGGTGCAGGTCGTGAAGCTGCCGAAGCGGCCCACGCCGGCCGAGGCGCGCCTCGCCGGGGCGGCGATCGCCGGCTTCAACGCCGGCGCGCCGCTCACCGTCCTCGCCGGCGGCCAGGCGCGGGTGGCCGAGGTGGCCCAGGGGCTCGCGCTCCGCGCCTACGCCTTCGAGACCTACCGCACCCCCGGGAAGGACACCCCCGCGCCCAACCGCTCCGTCGCCTTCCAGGTGCGCGACCCCGAGGCGGCCGCGGCCGCCTTCGCCCCGCTCGCCGCCCAGCTCGACGGGGTCTGCTTCACCCGCGACCTGGTCAGCGAGCCGGCGAACGTGCTTGGTACCGTCGAGTTCGCCCGGCGCCTGCTCGCGCTGAAGGAGCTCGGCATCGAGGTCGAGGTGCTCGACGAGCCCGAGCTCGAGTCGCTCGGCATGCGCACGCTCCTCGCCGTCGGCCAGGGCTCGGAGAGCCCGTCGAAGGTCGTGGTGATGCAGTGGCGCGGCGGCGGCGACGCGGCGCCCGTCGCCCTCGTCGGCAAGGGCGTCGTCTTCGACACCGGCGGCATCTCGATCAAGCCCGGCGCCGGCATGGAGGAGATGACGATGGACATGGGCGGCGCCGCGGTCGTCGCCGGCGTCATGCGCACCCTCGCGCTCCGCAAGGCGCCCGCCAACGTCGTCGGCCTGGTCGGCCTGGTCGAGAACATGCCCGACGGCAAGGCGCAGCGCCCGGGCGACGTGGTGCGCTCGATGAAGGGCGACACCGTCGAGGTCATCAACACCGACGCCGAGGGGCGGCTCGTGCTCGCCGACGTGCTCTGGTACGCGCAGGAGCGCTTCAAGCCGCGCGCCATGGTCGATCTCGCCACGCTGACCGGCGCCATCATCATCGCCCTCGGCCACGAGATGGCCGGCGTCTTCGCGAACGACGACAAGCTCGCCGACGCCTTCCTCGCCGCCGCGAAGGCGGAGGGCGAGGGCGCCTGGCGGATGCCGCTCGCGCCGGCCTTCGACGAGCTGCTGAAGAGCCGCATCGCCGACATGGCGAACGTCGGCGGCCGCCCGGCCGGGTCGGTGACGGCGGCGCAGTTCCTCCAGCGCTTCGTGAAGGAGGGGACGCCCTGGATGCATCTCGACATCGCCGGCGTCGCCTATCTCTCCAAGGACAGCGACCTCGCCCCCAAGGGGGCGACCGGCTGGGGGGTGCGCGCGCTCGACCGGCTGATCCGGGACGGCTACCAGGGCTGAGTCGGCGATGGCGGAGGTGCTCTTCTACCAGCTCACCGCCTCGCCGCTCGAGGCGAGCCTGCCCGAGCTCCTCGAGCGCTCGCTCGCCCGCGGCTGGCGCGTCCTGCTGCGCTGCGGCTCCGAGCAGGGGATGGCCGCGCTCGACGACCTGCTCTGGACCTTCGCCGACGCCTCCTTCCTGCCGCACGGCACCGCCCGCGCCGGCCACCCCGAGCTGCAGCCGATCTACCTGACCCTCGGCGAGGAGAATCCGAACGCGGCCAACGTGCTGATGCTCGTCGACCAGGCCCGCGCCGCCATCGCCGAGATGGCCCGCTTCGAGCGCACCTGCCTCCTCTTCGACGGCCAGGACCCCCGCGCGCTCGAGGCCGCCCGCGCCGACTGGCGCGCCGTCAAGGCCGCCGACCTCCCCGCCCGGTACTGGGCGCAGGAGCAGGGCCGCTGGGTGCAGAAGGCGGGCTGAGCCGGGCCCTCGCGCCAACTTGCGATTATGCGCGATGTGGATAACGCCGCACGGATTATCTTTCTTGATCAATGACATGTCGTCAGTCCGCACTATGCGGTCCGCGTGCGTGCACGGGAATGGCTGCGCCGCCCTGCCTTCCACGCCATGATCGGCGGCCTTAGAGCGGGATGATTTCAGAGCAAGGAGGTGCGGGAGCCGCTACTCGTCGTTCCGTTTGAGGGTGGACCGGATCGTGGATCGTGCGAGAATATCTGAAAAAAGCGTAACGACGACAATTACCTAACAGGAAAATTGGTGGAGCCAAGGGGGATCGAACCCCTGACCTCTTGCATGCCATGCAAGCGCTCTCCCAGCTGAGCTATGGCCCCGGGACGCGGCTGACCGCGCGCGCCGTCTTTAGGTTCCCGTCCCGGCCAGATCAAGAGCAAAATTCCGGGCGAAGGGTTCGCTTCAGCCCTCTTCCTCGTCCGAGGAGACGTCGGCGATCTCCTCGAGATCGACGTTGTCCTCCTCGTCCTCGAGGATCTCGTCGTCGAGGTCGTCGTCGGTGTCGATCCCCTCGTCGTCGGCGTCGATCTCGGGCAGGTCCTCTATGTCGACCGGCTCGGGCTTCACCTTCTCCGGTCGGAGCGTCTTGGCCTTGACCGCCGTGAGGCTCTCGAGCGTGAAACCGGCGCCGCAGATCGGGCACTGCATCGGATCGGCGCGCAGGTCATAGAATCGCCCCCCGCAGCTCGGGCAAATACGCTTAACGCCCCATTCATCCTTGGGCATCCCGTGTCCTCATCTCAGGGAATCGCGAAAATCGGGCGTCGCATGCCACGGGCGTTCAGATTTGTCAAAGAGTTTGCGATTAAGGATGCGTGACGGATGTGCGGCATTTTCGCTAAAAGGGGTTGATGCAGTGCAGCAGCGAGATCTAGGCTACCAAAGCCAACCTGAGACAAGAAGAAGGCCAGGGGCAGGAAATCGAGGGTAGCGAATGCTGTACCACGCGTACGAAATGACTCACGTCGCCTTCTCCCCGATGCGGGCGGCAGCTAGGGTAGGGCGCGAGGTCATGCGCAACCCGTTGAATCCCATGGCTTCCACTTACAGCTCAAGGGCGCTGTCGGCAGCTCTCGAGATGTTCATCAACGCCACCCGCCGCTATGCCAAGCCGATGTTCGGCATCGAGGAGGTCGAGGTTGATGGCGTCGCGACCCCGATCAGCGAGCAGGTGGTCTGGTCGGCGCCCTTCTGCAATCTCCTCCATTTCCAGCGCGGAAGCACGGCGGCATTGCGGCGCAACGATCCCAAGGTGCTCGTCATCGCGCCGATGTCGGGGCACTTTGCGACGCTGCTGCGCGGCACCGTGCGCGACCTGCTCCCCAATCACGAGGTCTACATCACGGACTGGACCGACGCGCGTGACGTGTCGTTGGCGTTCGGCGAGTTCGATCTCGACGATTACACCGACTACCTGATCGCGATGATCGAGCACCTGAGCCAGGACGGCGAGCGGATCGCGGTCATGGCGGTCTGCCAGCCCGGCATCCCGGCGATGGTGGCCTCGGCGCTGATGTCGATGCAGGGCAATTCGCGCCGCCCGGCCTCGCTGGTGCTGATGGGCTCGCCGATGGACGTGGCGCGCAACCCCAAGCAGCCGAACGAGCTGGCGCAGCAGCGCTCGCTCGCCTGGTTCGAGAACAACGTCGTGGTGCTGGTGCCCTGGCCGAAGCCAGGCTATTCGCGCCGGGTCTATCCCGGCTTCCTGCAGCTGACCGGCTTTCTCTCGATGAACCTCAACCGCCACGTCGACGCGCATGTCGAGCAGTTCCGCAAGCTCGTGCAGGGGGACGGCGACGGGGCGGAGCAGCACCGCGCCTTCTACGACGAGTATCTGGCGGTCATGGATCTCACGGCCGATTTCTACCTGCAGACGATCGACCGGGTGTTCCAGCGGCGGCTGCTCGCCAATGGCGCCTATCGGTATCGCGGGATGCCGATCGACACGGCGGCGGTCGGCGACATCGCGCTGATGACGATCGAAGGTGAGAAGGACGACATCACCGGGCTCGGCCAGACCGAGGCGGCGCACGACATGGTGCCGAATCTTCCTGACCATCGGCGCGTGCGGTTCGTGGCCGAGGGGGTCGGGCACTATGGCGTCTTCAACGGCTCGCGGTGGCGCACCGCGATCGAGCCGCAGGTGCGCGAGTTCATCCGGACGAATCGTCAGAGCCACTGACGGCGGCGGCGCGTCGTGGCGGAGGCGATCAGCATCGGCGATCCGGCGATCGAGGTACGTCTGCGCCGCAGCAGCCGGGCGCGGCGGATGGTGCTCCGGGTGGCGCATCCCGGGACCGGGCCGACGCTGACGCTGCCGCCGGGGGTGTCGGTTTCCCGTGCGCGGGATTTCCTCAACGACCATGAGGGCTGGCTCAGGCGGCATCTCGCCGCGCGCCCGCGGCCGGCGATGGTCGGCGAGGGTACGGTGCTGCCGTTCGGCGACCGGACGCTCACGATCTCCGCGGCTGCCGCTCGTGCGACGGTGCACCGGGACGGGGTCCTCGGGGTGCCGGGGCCGGCCGAGGGGCGGCCGGCGCGGGTTGCGGCCTGGCTGCGCGAGGAGGCGCGGCGGGCCTGCGCGACGGCGGTGGATCGCCATGCCGCGCAGCTGGGGGTGAGGCCGGGGCGGATCAGCATGCGCGATCCGCGCTCGCGCTGGGGGTCCTGCACGGCGGACGGGGATCTCATGTTCTCCTGGCGGCTGATCATGGCGCCTTCGGCGGTGCTCGACTATGTGGTGGCGCACGAGGTGGCGCATCTGGTCGAGCTCAACCACTCGCCGCGCTTCTGGGCGGTGGTTGCGCGGCTCTATCCGGAATACGAGGCGCCGCGGGAGTGGCTGCGGCGGCATGGGGCGGAGCTGCATGGGCTCGACTTCGGCGGCCGGGCGGCCGCCTGAGGCGGGGCGCGGGGCCGCGATGATCGACAGGGAGCGCCCGAGCGACTCGGCCCCTCCCGCCCACGAGCGGGTCTATCGCAGCCTGCGGGCGCGTATCATGCACGGGCAGATCGATCCGGGGGCGGCGCTGACGCTGCGCGGGCTGGCGGCCGAATACGGGGTCAGCATGACGCCGGCGCGGGAGGCGGTGCGGCGGCTGGTGGCGGAGGGGGCGCTGAAGCTGTCGGCCTCGGGGCGGGTCTCGACGCCGGAGCTCGCCAGCGAGCGGATCGAGGAGCTGGCGGCGCTCCGGGCGCTGATCGAGCCGGAGCTGGCCAGCCGGGCGCTGCCCAGGGCCTATGCGGCGCTGACCGACCGGATGGAGGCGATCAACGACATCATCGACGAGATGATCGTGAAGGGGGACGCCTCGGGCTATGTGCGGACCAACCTCGAGTTCCACCGGACGCTCTATCTGCGGGCGCAGGCGCCGGCGATGCTGGGGCTGATCGAGACGGTCTGGCTGCAGGCGGGGCCGACGATGCGGATGCTCTATGAGCGGCTGCAGCGGTGGCAGGCGAGCGACAACCACCGCAAGATCATCGCCGCGCTCCGGGCCGGGGACGAGCCCGGGCTGCGGCTGGCGATCCGGGTGGACGTGACCCAGGGCCTCAGGATGCTGATGGCGTGAGGGTGGGCACGGGTGGGCACGCGTGCCCACCCAGCAGGTTCATTGAAATTGCTGGGAAATCACCCGCCGCAGTAACCATTCCGCAATGAAGGTTAAGCGTGGATCGCGCCGTCGCCGCAGGCGAGCGCGGCCTCGCGGATCGCCTCGGAGCAGGTCGGATGGGCGTGGCAGGTGCGGGCGATGTCCTCGGCGGCGGCGCCGAACTCCATCGCGACGCAGACCTCGGCGATGAGCTCGCCCGCCTGCGGGCCGATGATGTGGGCGCCGAGGATGCGGTCGGTCGCCGCGTCCGCCAGGAGCTTCACGAAGCCGTCGCCCATGAAGTAGGACTTGGCCCGCGCGTTGCCCATGAAGGGGAACTTGCCGACCTTGTAGGCGCGGCCCTGGGCCTTGAGGCTCTCCTCGGTCTCGCCGACGGCGGCGACCTCGGGGGAGGTGTAGATGACGCCGGGGATGACGCCGTAGTTCACGTGGCCGTGCTGGCCGGCGATGGTCTCGGCGACGGCCATGCCCTCGTCCTCGGCCTTGTGGGCGAGCATCGGGCCGGGGGTGGCGTCGCCGATGGCCCAGATGCCGGGGACGTTGGTCTTCCAGTGCGAATCGACCTTCACCTGGCCGCGCTCGGTCAGCGCCACCCCGACGGCGTCGAGGCCGAGACCCTCGACGTAGGGACGGCGGCCGGTGGCGACGAGGACGATGTCGGCGTCGAGGGCGGCCTCGCTGTCGTCCTTGCGCAGCTTCCAGGTGACGCGGATGCCGTCCTTGCCCGGCTCGGCCGACTGGACGGCGGCGCCGAGGACGAACTTGAGGCCCTGCCTGGCAAGGCTCTTCTGCAGCGCCTTGCAGATCTCGAGGTCCATGCCGGGGGTGATCTGGTCGAGGAACTCGAGGACGGTGACCTCGGCGCCGAGCCGGGCGTAGACCGAGCCGAGCTCGAGGCCGATCACGCCGGCGCCGATCACGGCGAGACGCTTCGGGACCGCCGGAAGCTCGAGTGCGCCGGTGGAGGAGACGATTCGCTTCTCGTCGATGGTGACGCCCCGGAGCGGCGTCACCTCGGAGCCCGAGGCGATGACGATGTTCCTCGCCTTGTGGATGGCGTCGCCGACCTTGACCTCGCCGGGGGCCGTGATGCCGGCCCAGCCCTTCAGCCAGTCGACCTTGTTCTTCTTGAAGAGGAACTCGATGCCCTTGGTGTTCGATTCGACGGTCGACTGCTTGTAGGCCTGCATCTTCGGCACGTCGACGCTGGTCGCCCCGGCACCGACAAGGCCCATCTTCTCGAAGGTCTCGTGCGCCTCGTGGTAGAGCTCGGAGGCGTGCAGCAGCGCCTTCGACGGGATGCAGCCGATGTTGAGGCAGGTGCCGCCGAGGGTCTCGCGGCCCTCGACGCAGGCGACCTTGAGGCCGAGCTGGGCGCAGCGGATGGCGCAGACGTAGCCGCCGGGGCCGGCACCGATCACGATGACGTCGTAGTCAGCCATTTGTCTTTCACTCCTTGGGCCGGCGGCGGCCGGTCAGAACAGGGCCGCCAGGATCATGACGAGCGTGGCGCCGTAGCCGATGCTGAAGATGACCGAACGCCACGGCGTCCAGCCGAAGGCGTAGGCCGGGACGTAGAGGATGCGCATGGCGAGGTAGATCCAGGCGCAGGCGGCGGTGAGCGCGCTGGCGGACCCCGAGAGGATCACGACGACGACCGCGATGGTGAAGGAGACGAGCCCCTCGAAGTGGTTGTCGACGGCGCGCCGGAGGCGCCCGGTGAGGGGCGAGAAGTCGGCCGGCGTGTCGCGCGGGCCGGCGTTCCAGCCCGCCCCCACGTCGCGGTTCATCGCCGCCCCGGCCAGCGCGATCTGCACCGACTGGAGCAGCGCGGCGAGCGCGAGGGCGGCGAGCTCAGGCGTCATCGTGCGGCCGCTCAGAGGTCCATCAGGATGCGGCGGGGATCCTCGAGCGCCTCCTTGACGCGGAC
>ENA-UOUJ01001091-UOUJ01001091.1-activated-sludge-metagenome-genome-assembly--contig:-NODE-1091-length-15192-cov-6.605272_pt1 | contig 15192 bp, 10 predicted proteins | sample MGYA00249839_ERZ747224 | MGnify/ENA primary metagenome ERZ747224 (study PRJEB28782, sample SAMN03220277) | activated sludge metagenome | biome: wastewater; feature: sewage sludge; material...
TGTCCACCCGCTTTTCGGGCCCAGAGCCAAGGCTGCCTGTCGCCCCACTCGCATATTCCAAACACGATTTCTCTGCCCGAATTTTGCAATGCCTTCGCCATTTTTTCGTATCGGGCAATAGCAGTTTGCCAGTCGGCTGGTGCATGGCAGTAATCATACTTCAGGTAATCAAATCCCCATTGGGCAAAGGTTTTGGCATCCTGCTCCTCAAAGTTGAGGCTGGCAGTGTAGCCGGCACATGTAAGCGGTGCCGCATCGGAATAGATACCGATTTTCATACCTTTGGCGTGTACATAATCGGTAAGGGCCTTCATACCCGAGGGAAATTTTTTAGGGTCGGGGATCATATTGTTTTTGAAATCACGACCGCCCTGCCAGCCGTCATCAATAAAAATATGGTCAAAACCCAGATCTCTGAGACCCGTTTCCACCATTGCATCGGTGATGGTTTTCACATCCTGTTCGCTGAGTTTGTCGGCAAAATAGTTCCAGGTCATAAAGCCCATAGGAGGCGTGGGTGCCAGCGTCTTTTGTGCATAAACAGATAACTGAAACAAAAAGACAGTCAGAAGAATAAAAATTTTTTTAAGCATGATGATAAAATTGTAATTAATTAATTTAAAAATAGATTTTTCTATATTGATTTATTTAAGAATAAGGTTGAATTCAACTAAACCCTTGATATACAATTTCCTAATTAGCCATAAACTTAAATATTTTTTGTTATTTCAAGTAAAACAACCATCCTTTTCTAGGTTCAATTTTTATAACTGATTTTGAAGGCAACTCAACAGCAGATTGAAAACCTTTAATTTCCGGAGCAATGAGTTTTGCTTTTTGACTGTCTATTCCTAATTGTCTCCAATCATAATTTAATGTGATTTCTTTTGCCTCATCATCATAATTCCCTATTGAAATTAAAGATATACCTGATTTCAAATAAGTAGTTATTTTAACATTATTATTATTTGTTTTCACCGGCGTATTTGTTTCCCAAAAACCAATCATTTTTGATTTTTGAATATCGAATTCATCCCAAATTTTCCAGATTGGACGCGGGTCAACCACTATTCCTTCTGTCATCCAGGGTTGGCGTACCGTCATGCCGTATTGCATTCCCAGCCATCTGTTTCCTCCGGCATGAAGCATATCTCCCATAAGCCCATAAGGAATTCCTGATACTTCAATCAGCCAGTTTTCGGGAGTCATTTTGTTATATAAGAAGCTTTCTCCAAACCATAATTTATCAACATACGGAAAAAACTCAGCATATTGTATTGCCGGCCCGCGAGAAAAGCCGGTATTGGAATGAAGGTCAATAAAACAATCGGGTTTGACGGTATTCATTGCGCGTTTCATTCTTTGTAATATGCGTCTGTCAAAAGCCACATCATCCAGATAAAGTTCGTCAATATCTATGTTTTTTACCAACTATGCCAGCCCTTCTATGTAATAATTATACCAACGCGAATCACCGGTTGAGGTTAGAATGGAAGCATCTGCGGTAAAGCCTGTTTCTTCAAGAGAATTATAGTGTTGGTACCATTGAGGAGTATAATCTGAGTCAAAATGTTCTCTCAACCAAGGGAACCCTCCTCCTTTACCACTACCTAAAATTTCATCTCCAAGGCTTCTTAATGCCCAAATTTCGGTAACTGCATTAGTCAATTCTCTAACGGTGTAATACATCTTTACTTTCACTCCTCTCTTATGCCAGTTTTGAACGAATGATTTCATTTTGGCTGTAGCAATAAATGGATAATTGATCACCGGATTCATTTCATTGGCATGGTGCACGTTTATTACCTTAATTCCAGCCCTTATGTCTTCATCATTCGGTACAGGATTTTCACCATTATGATAGTATCTTTCCTTAAACTGACTTATGTAGTTAATTTCCTTTACAGGCGTTAATAAAAATGCAAATTCAAAATTTATTGGATTGTTTGCTATTAACTCGCGCGATCCGCTATAAACAACCATTTTGCCTGCCGTATCGCCGGTAGATAAATAAAATCCTCCCTTCCCATTATTATCCCAGCTTTTAGGATAAGAAGGATGATATAAATTTAATAAAGGGCCCGAATAAGAACTGCCTCTTAATTCGCAATGAATACCCGCATGTACATTCCCCATCCAAAAGCTATCAAAAGGCCAAAGCCAATTTGAGTTTTTGAGAGCAGGAAGAGTTACACCTGAGTTATTGATTATTTCCTCTGGCGCTTCCCACTTTGCTTTGTAATATCTGGGGATTGCCTGCCCCGAGAGGCCTGCACCCATAAATAATTGAGCAATATTATTTTTTAAGGCAATTTCCAACCGAATGTCTTTAACCGAAATATTCTTTTTAGGCGTAAGGGTGTAAACATAATTTATCCATCCGTCGAATTCAATTGTCAGTATTGTTTCGATTTGTATTTCGTTATATGTTGCTGTTATCAAATATTTTGCTTGAGCATTCGTCTGCGATAATAGTCGGGTATTTGCCTTTAAATCCTTTATGCCCTCTTTTGTCTCTATTATAAACTGTATTGGCGAAGCCAATATTTCATTCCCCCATGAATTAATTTTAGATGGGAGCCCGGAATGATTATCAAGAACCAGATTTCTACCTAATATCTTAATTTGATTATCTTGAATTATCAGGTTAGTGTATGGCGCAATGGGTTGTTCAGAAATTCCTAAGGTTGAATTAAGCCATCTTAGCCTGCTGTGCCTCCAGATTTCACTATCACCTCTATCATTAAGAATGTTCCCATCAACCATGATTTTTAAAGGTATTTTTTTTGAATAACCAGTATTATCACTTATTGTAATAGCCCCTTCATACAAACCTCTTTTTTGATTTTTATCAATATCAATTCCAAACCAAAGAGCTTGTATATTGCCGGTGTCAATATTTATCGTTTTTGTAAAACTATTTCCATACGGATCCACTCCTTCTTTATTAAAGCAAGTGAATAATTTTGCAGAAATGATTTCTCCACTTTGCGTTTTTAGGTTTGATACCTTGTATTGTAAATTCTTTATTTCTTTAAAAGGTGCCCAAACTCCAATTTGAAATACATAAAATTCATTTGGCTGTGCAGTTCCTATAAAAGGCATAGCCTTTTTTTGCTTTATCCATTTATAGGGTACAAATTTTTTCATTCTTACGGGAAATTTTCTATCCTCCGGGAAAAGGTAAAAAGGCTCCTTTTCTTTTAAATATATGTCTTCTTCAGCTTTTGTGGCAATAATTTCCATAGGATAGAAACTGTCAAAAGCAGTTCGTGACTCTACTTTTTGTACCTCTGCCCGTAGCAAGTTTTTTTCTCCGGAAACATCTCGCAACCAAACCTTATCAGGTTCTTTTTCTTTAGGAAAATAGTTTTTATTGAAAAATCCCCAACCCGTTTGCACTTCATAAGGAAGATAATAGAAGTAATAAATACCCTTATCCCTGATGGGACCAAACTGAATATGGCATAATTCATTATTAACGGTTACTCGATTTATATTTTGTATGGTGTCCCCGTTAGAAGCATTAATAATAATAAATTTGTGATTCCCTGCATCTTTATCATGTCTGCGCCAAAAGAAAAACAGTTCAGCAATATTGGTTGAATTTGTCACTCTGATTACTGCCCTATGATTTCCAAAAGATTCATCCCATGGATATAAAGGGGTTGTGTAAATGTACTCTTGAGATATACTTTTTGCCGAACAAGCAAAAGTTATCAGCAATAATGTTAGTATAAAAGCAAATTGCTTTTGAAAGACAAGCATTACAATCTGTTTTACTTAAATAAAATGACCTGACACAAAGTTGCGTTTTTGAAAAGTGCGCCTGCACATGGCAGCCGCACATAAGATTCAAGTACTATACCACCTTTCCGTTCTTAGCATTAACAGAATGGATTACTTTACAAATGAAGTAACTGTAATTGTCCAGATAGCAGATGCTCCATTTGCCGCAGTAACCTTATATTTTAACGGTTTCGTCAAATCAGTTTCATTTCCCGGATTAGGGGTGCCTTCAATGCCCTGCATAGTGGCGGCAGTTGAAATATCAAAATAAGGGATAAGTTTACTTTGAGTAACCGCATCTCTTATAGCAGAAGTAAATTGTCCGCCTGCATTTGGAACTGTTACTTTTATTGCTATTGTTTTGGCCGATTTATCTATCGTCTGACTTACAGTAAGGCGCTGATACTGCACAACCGGCTGGCCATTATATTGGGTAGAACCATTGTAGCGAAATTCTATATATGCATTAGTGATATCGTTTTGATCCCAGGCCGGAAACTTTTCTAATCCTTGTTTGAGGCAGGATGAAAACAACACAGACAGGCCAAGAAATAATGTTGAAAATATAATAATTCTTTTCATGTGTAATTATTTAAATTTTTAATAGTAAAACTAATTATTACCATCCCGGATTTTGAGGTCCAAAGTTGGAATTATTATCAATTAAGCCTTGTGGGATTGGAAACAGATAACGTCTTTGCTCATTAAAGACCCTTGTATTGTTTGATGCGTAAAATGGTCCGCTTACTATAGAAAACGACTTACGGTTTTTGGATATATCCATCACCATTGGCAATTCTGTCAGTTCGGGAATTGTGCCACCGGGGGATATGCCATTATTTGCAGCGCCACCATAACGCCCCCAGCGAAGCAGGCTATAGTAATAATCGTTTTCCAGCACTAAGTCCACCCGACGCTCTCTTTTGTAATCTTTCCAGGCTTCGGCAAGAGTACTTGCAGTTGAAGGAGGCAACTTGCCATGAGTAACTCTGGTTTTATTTAAGTTAATTAATGCATTAGCAACATCACCTTTTAACAGATAAGCTTCTGCCAGGTTTAAATAAACCCTACCTAACCTCATATCCACGTAGTGATAATCAGTAGGAACACCTACATAAATTCTTGGAGACACATTGTTATACATCAGTTTTCTCCAATACATATTTGTCATGCTCACAGAATAGGCAAAGCCGTTTATTTTCATCCACCTTGTTGAATTACCTTTGATACAGGTAGTTAATGTTTCTCCATAAAACTTAGACGAATCTGTAATAATTGTTTGCGAGAAATGCGCATCACGGTTTTCATTCATCAAATTCCACATGGTTTCAGTTCTGCCCGATCTGATTACTCCTGTCTTTACATAACTTTCATTATTTTGTTTTTGTAAATCTCCTGTGGGAACAGTGGCGCTTTCGTCAACCGCTGCGAGGTATTGCGAAGTTTTGTCCCATTCCAAAGCTTTATTAGGATCTGCTTTGTCAATAACCAAATAATCTTTCGATAAGTTATATGTAGGCGCATGCTCAATCCAGGCTTCAAAAATTCTGAAATTGGTGCTTAGATTTGGAGAACCGCCATAGTTATTGATTTGGTCATTGCTAAAGTTTGCCATCATGGTTTGCATGGGTGTACCATCGCAGTTTGTGTTTAATGCTTTACGATACACTCCAAAAATTGTTTCGGAAGAAGTGGGATTGCTCTCATTAAACATACCGCCATAATCGCCAACCAAAGAATATCCTCCCTGGCTTATTACCATATTTGCATAGGTAATTGCCTTATCAACCAATGGATCATTGCCTGGTGATGGGGGATTAGGGTAATTTTTATAGGCGGCGGCCTGTAAGCATATTTCTGATAAGAATGCTGCGGCCACATATTTATTGGCTCTTCCCGGCACCTTTGTGGCACTCAGGTCTGGGATTGCTTCCTCCAAATCCTTAATAATATAATTATAAGATTCGGTAGGATTGGCAGTGCTTGGCAGTTTTAGTTCGTCTTCGGGAGTAAGAACTTTGTCAATCCATACAATACGACCAACGTTTCGGGCAATATTGTAATAAGACATTGCTCTTAAAAATTTCCCTTCAGCAACTAATGCCTTTTTATCCTGACCGGCAATGCCTGCGGAAGCCGCTACATTTGTAATTATCAGGTTGCATCGTCTGATGGCGCCAAAATTATTAAATCCACCAATATTACTGTTTCGATCTGTCGTTTCTGTAAAAATGGAGGCAGAACCATTATATGTTCCGTCCATAGCCAGTAAGTTAGTAGTTCTGCCATCTGAAGAGGGGCCTGAGTTGTAAGCATTCATTATACCATAGGTGCCAAAAATGAATGTTTCGGCATTGGCCTTGTTGCTCCAAACCACATCACCGCTTATTTTATCGTAAGGCTGTGTATCTAAGACCTTTTGACAAGCCGCCAACACTAACATCATGCCGGCAGCATAAATTGAAAAGAATATATATTTTTTCATACTATTATACATTAAATACATTAACAATTAAAATCCTACATTTAAGCCTAAAGAAACAGTACGCTGTATGGGGTATCCATAGTTATTAGTATCTGATTCCGGATCTATAAAGTATTTCATGCTTTTGGCAGAGGTCCATAAATTGGTGCCTGATACAAAAACTTTGAAATGCTTAAATGTTGACACTTGTTTAAGTAAAGAATATTTAAGGTCATATCCTAATTGTGCAAATTTCAAACGAACATACCCCGATTGTAAAAGCCAGAAATCACTGGTTACATAATTATTGCTTCCGTTTACACCCGCAGAGCTCACTTGTCTGGGATACAGGGCATTGGTATTTGCAGGTGTCCAATAATCCTTTTGGAAAGCATACACCAGAATACCTTGAGCTGAACTTCCCTGGATTACATCTCCAAGATAGCGGTCTCTTTTTCCCGAACCGGCTAAAGTACTGGTAAAGAATACTCCTTTGTAACCTAAATCTAAGTTAATACCGAAATTAATACGAGGAAATGATGCACTACCTATGCGCCTAAAGTCAGAACCGTCTATTTTACCATCACCATTGGTGTCTTCATACTTTAGGTCTCCCCCAACAGTATTGGTTGAACTAATTCTTCTTGGTCCGTTTAATAAAACCTGGTTAGAACCATAAAACCCTAAATTATAATATCCTGTGCCATAAAATGCACCTGAAGTACCGGAAGTGCGGGTATAAGGATTTTTTAAGGATGCTGAATCTTCATTTGCATTTTCCCACAAAGCATTGAAATAAGTGAAATTGGTACCTATTTTGTAAGTAAAATCTTTGCCTAATCTGTCATTCCAACTCAAACTGAAATCTGTACCGGCTCTGCGATATGCCTTGGTTTCAATATTAATTGGAGGAAGACCAATACCCAAAGTAGTAGAATACTTTGAGTTATCACTTCCTGTATAACCTATGGTACGCATGTAATAATAGTCCCAACTTCCATTTAAGCGGTTGTTCAGGCTGGAGAAATCAATACCAAAGTCCCTTGAATTTACTTTATACCAACTGTAATTTTGGCTTGGTAAAGTTCCTGTTTCGCTGGTACCTTGAACAAGTTGGCCATTAACTACCCATGCATTTGCATTAATATTATACCCTGGTATCCATGCAAATCTTCCGAAATCAGCATTAGTCATACCTACTGTACCAATAGAACCCCTGAGTTTCAACATATTGAAAATACCCAAATCTTTTAGCCTTTCCATAAAAGGTTCATCAGATATTATATACGAAGCCGAAACGGATGGGAAGAAGCCCCATCTAATATTGGGCGGATAAAAGTCGTTGGCATCATATCTGCCGCTAAAATCTATAAAATACCGGTTTTTGAAATTATAATTTATCCTACCAATATAGCCTGCTCTTGCACTTTCAGCTTCTCCGCCATTAGCCAGTTGATCTACTGTGGGGCCAGCCAAAAACTGGTCAAAAATTATCTGGTAACGTTGTCTTGCTGCGCTAATACTGCTTGATTTCAATTTGTTTTGTTCATATACGCCCGTAACGTCAATGGAATGGTCGCCAAACTTCCGATTATAGGTGATGAACCCTTGCAGATTCATTTCGCTCCCTTCACCGCGAGTTTCGCCCAAAGACGGCGGGTTTCCGGGAATCGCCACTTTACTGTCATTTCCGTATGAAGGAGCAGTTACATTCCATGATTTATTACGCGAAGCATAATAATTATAGTTTCCATTAAACTTGAAATGCAAACCTTTTAAAAATGGAGCTGCATAATCTAAATTCAACAACGCATTATTCACCCTGCTTAACCCTCTGTTATAACCCGACAAAGGAGATAATTCGATTGCAGGGTTATCGGTAGTATAGTATTGGCAGAAGGCAGCCCAAAATTATTATAGGCAAGCGCTGTTGGAGGCTTGTTTTGAATATGTGAGAAAATCTGAGAAAAATTGCTCGCTGTAGATGAATTAGGAATACTGTTGGTTTCTATAAATCCATCCAACCCTGTTGTTACCTTTAAATGAATATCATCAAAATTGCTCACCGTATTTATACGGTATGTAAGTCTTCGGTTATAATTATTATCAGTTTTTAAAATAGTTCCCTGATCGTAGTAGGAAATGGAGCTGTATAATGTCAATAACTTGGTTCCTGTTGCAAACGATAAATCGTGCCTGTCTTCAGGTGCCCATGAATTAAGACCTACTTTTTGCCAGTCGGTATTAGGATACACAAACGGCTTTGATTGATTATTATAATATTGAAGAATAGAATCTGGAGTTGGAGGATTGCTTCCTTCTGCTTTATATACATCATTAATTGCAGACAGTTTTTCGAATGATCCCATTTTTTTGGGGAAAATGGTAGGTTGAGACCAGATTTTATTATACGAATAATTGATTAAAGGTTTTCCGGCCACCCCTTTTTTTGTGGTTACCAATATGGCGCCATTGGCTCCAATGGAACCATAAACTGCCGTTGCTGCCGCATCTTTCAATACCGAAAAATCTGCAATATCATTTGGATTGATATTCTCAAAATCATTCTGAGAGCGTATAACCCCATCTATAACATACAAAGGAGTTCCTCCACCACGAATAGATATTTGTGATTTTGCTCCGGGTGCTCCCGAAGATGAGGTCATAATGATACCTGAAGCGCGCCCCTGCAAACCATCACTTATGGACTGGGCAGGGATGGAAGCTACTTTGCCTATATCTACAGTTGATACCGAACTGGTAGTAGCGCGGCGGGTAGTAGTTCCATAACCTACTACTACCACTTCGTCCATCTGACCTACCTGACGAATCATTACTATATGAATTTCACCATCAGCCGGTACTTTTACTTCCTGCTCAATAAATCCTACTGCCGAGAAAACAAGCATGTCGCCTACATTGGCATTTATTGTAAATGCGCCAGACTCATTGGTAACGGCGCCTGTACCGGCACCTTTTATTGTAACCGACACTCCCGCCAATCCTTCTCCATTTTCATTCATTACCGACCCGTTTATACTCTTTACAAGAGAAACCATCCTTATTTTGGTCTCCGCATCAGTAATTACAACACGATTTTGATTAATTTCCTTCCAATGTAATCCGGTGCCTTCCAACACTTTTTCCATTACATTATCCAATGAAGCATTTACAACATTGATGGAAACTAATTTTTGAGAGGGTAATACATCATTGCTATAATAAAAGCGAAATGATGATTGATTTTCAATCTTTTTTAATACATCCTGAAGGGCAATATTTGATTCTTTAAGATTCAGGTATTTTTGCCCATAATTTACAGCTGAAATCTGCATAGCTAACAGCAAGAAGAATACAGATAATTTCATAATCAGAATTGTTTTTCTGACAGCCGACATAGAGCTACCAGAACAAGCGCTTTTTTTCATACATTTGTTATTGGTTTTAATTAATAATAGCACATCAAAAACGAAGTTGGTAGCCGAGTTTTTTTGTGCGATGAACCATGGGAGAATGTTGGTAACATTCTCCTTTTTTGATAATTTAATTTAAGTTGGGTCTTTATTTACATTCATTGGCATTGTTTTAATTTAATAATTATTTAATAGTCAATTTATTTTGTTGTAAAGTATAATTGAAGCTCTTGGACAATTGTAAAATCTGCAAAATCTCCTGAAGCTTTAGTTTATCATACTCACCGGTGTTGCGATAATCACTTACCGAATCGTTTTCAATACTTGCCTTAATATTATATTGCCTTTCTAATTCCTTTACAATTTCGGACAAAGGCGTATTGGAAAACACAAGCCGGTCATTCATCCAGGAGGTTTCAGGAATTTTCTTGTTTTTAACCTCAATGTCAGTGATATTGATCATCAATCGGCCTGCCTGATCTTCGGATTTAGTTTTTGTCAATCCTTCTTCTTTGTTAATAAATTCCTCTTTATCGGCCAAAGAAATCTTCTGCAATGGCCTCAAAATTATTTTTTTATGCGATTGATCGTTCAAAGAAACCTCTACTTTTCCTTTGATCAAAGAAGTCTCAAAAATGCCATCTTCAGCATAATATTTTACATTAAAAACTGTTCCCAGTACCCTTATATCAGCTTTGTCTGTGTGAATAATAAAAGGCTTTTGGGGGTTATGTGCCACATCAAAATAAGCTTCACCGGACAGGGTTATCTCTCTGGTAGCGCCTGAAAAATCATTATTAAATATAATCTTACTGTCTGCATTTAAAACAACCGATGTGCCATCGGGAAGGGTGGTTTTCGTTTTGGAAGCCTTAGGAGTAATTAATGTATTAAATGCCGGATTATCAGAAGGCTTAACCGATTTCTTCATAAAAAGGAAATACATAATAAAAACTACTCCTATAATGCCGGCTGCTATGGCTGTAAACTTTTTAAAATCAGCATAAATTGGTTTTGAGGAATTGTTCTTTTTATTTACTGTGGCATTTTCTCTGCCAAGTAATATTTTATTGACGTAGTGGGTAGAGTAAGCCTGCATTGCTCTTAGCCTGTCTGAAGAAACACTAACATCATTGGGCTTTAAAACCTCGTCGTGTAAAAACCGGAATTGCGGATATTGAGTCAAAAGCTGTTCCAATTGCTCTAACTGCTGAGGCGATGCCTCCTTAGCAATTTTCAATGCAATCAGATTCAAAATTTTATTTTAAATTTCCTTTTTCATGAAGCCTTCTAATATGTAAGACAAAATAAAAAGCCTTAACCGTGAATGAAAATTAAAAATTTTCTTAAAAAAACTATAATTTGTCTGTCAGGTATTTATCTAAAAGCTGTTTTATGTCCTTTAATGCAAGGCGCATGTGCGTTTCAATGGTGTTTTGAGAAATTTCTAAAATAGCGCCTACCTGTTTATAGGTCATTCCTTCCTCTCTAACCAATCAAAAAACCATCTGGCGTTGTGGCGGCAGGGCCGAAACTGCATTTTCCAATAATCTGGTAGTTTCTTTGTTATAGGTACTGGATTCAGTATTGTTTGTAGTAATGTTTGAAAAAACTTCCTGATGTTCATCCAATCGAACTACTTTATTGTTTTTTGACAAATAATTCAGCGCAGTATTTTTTAAAGCTTTAAAGAGGTATATATCCAAGTCATTGATATAGACCAGTTTGTTTTCCATTGTCCATATTTTTAGTAAGACATCCGAAACAATATCTTCGCAATCATCTATATTTCTAATAATGTTTTGCCCTAATTTAAAAAGCCGGGGATGAAAGTGAATGAAGATTTCTTTATAAGCATCTTCATCTCTTAAATACGCTACTTTGTTTTGTAAATATAAAATACGCTGCTTCTCCATAAAAGAGGGTTACACAACGAAATTAACAGTATTATAACAATAAACAAAGAAAGTGGGAGATTTGCATAGGGCAAACGCATCTAAATTCACAAATAAGTAATCATCATCAATCCCAGAGGTATAAAATTATAATAGTGTTAAGTTAAAAGTGCTGAAGCGAAGCGGAAGTCCCGCATGACGTAAGGAGTTGCGGGAAAAAGTGAATAACTTGATACAAAAAAGTAACAAAAAAAATCAAGGCTGTGAGAAAATTTGCTGAAAATTTATTTCTGTAAACTAATAATACAAGAATCATTTCTCATGCGGATAATATTCATTTTCAACAGTTCCATCGGCAAATAGTTTCAGGATGGCAAATCCGGGAGGCGTTTCCTGATAATAACCGATGCCGACGCTTTCCTTATCGCCCTGCTCCCACCAGAAACCGCTCATTGCTCCATTGCAACAATACCACACACCATTATATAGCACTTTATCGTAAAGATGATTGTGTCCGCTCAGAAATACCCTTACCTTATCGCGGTGACGGTAAAACAAGTCTTTCAATTTTTTATTATCCGAATGATTTCCGCCTACCAGAACAGGTGTGGCGCCAAATACCGGAAAATGCGACATCAGAAGCGTGGGCGTTCCTTCGGGTAATGCATTAAGATCTTTTTCGAGCCATTGATATTGCTCATCATCTAAAGAAACTTTTGGGTTATTGCCGTCCAGAATAATGAAATGCCAACCCTTTCTGTCGAAACTATAATATCGATGAGGCATTTTGAGTTGCTTTACCACATATTCTTTTCCATACATGGTATCCGTTTTTACGGGCGCAGCCCACCAGGGATCATGATTTCCGATGCAGCTGTACATATCGTAACCCTTCAGTTCTTGCATACAGTCAAACCAGGCATCCCATTGTTCGTTTACTCTGGCACGGGTAATATCATCATAATCCGCAGCATGTATGGAGTCGCCTCCGTTCAGTATAAAATCCACCTTATGCTTCTTCACTAACTTCAAACATTCTTTGAAACGGGCAGGCGCATTTAGTTGTGGTCTGATATGAACATCTGTAATGTGAGCAACGGTTATCACCGGTTTAAGCCTTTTCTTTTCCTGCTGAGCAAAACTTGCCGGAGCGCTGGCAACGACACCGGTGGCCGCCAGCCCAATATGTTTTAATAATTGTCTTCTTTTCAAAATTCTTTTTTTTGCAGATTCAAAATTTATAACTTTTTCGTGATTAAGGGTCAGATGACGAAGTTAATCCTATTTCATTTAATACAAAAAAAGTGGGGCGTACCCACTTTCTTTAAAAATTTATGCTTAACTGCTTGGTTACAAACCACTCAAAGTAAGGCCTACCGTAAACGGCCTCAGGGCAGGACCGGCGGCATCTTTAAGTATGGGAGTAAACTGATAGGTGCCGAAAAGCGAAATAACGCCCCATCCAATTCGGGCAGTACCGGCAATACGATAAGAATTAAAATATTTTTTACCGGATTCTTTTTCAACGTAATTAGCCAATGCCCTGCTTCTGGTTCCCGATTTGAGCAAAGCGCCCACTTTTACACCGATAGCAGCCTTAAAGCTTTTATCGCTATGCTCAGGATCGCTCAGATATCGCAGCTCTATTGGCGCTTCTAAGTAGGCTGTCATCAGTTTTGTTTTTTTGAACAAGGCTGTATCCGGACCGTTGAAACGCATAGTGTTGGTAGCGCCCTTTACGTCAGGATGGTTGTCTTTTTTGAAGATGATATGGTCTGTACCAAAGCCCAACCCTACCGCCGCACTCAGCTTTGGAGTTGTTTTGAAGGGGAAATCAAACATAAAATAGGCGTTCAGGCTTCTCGAAAAACCCTTTACCTTAATACTGTCTGGTGTGCCGGCCCAGTTGGTATAACCTATCTGAAGCATCAGATGGTCGTTGGTACGGTTAGTGAGGTTATATTGCTTTTTGGTCTTTGCAACATGTTCTTTGTGTGTTACATTTATGGCTTTCACAGAATCCACTATCTCTTCCTGAGCATTTAGACAGCTTACAAAAAAGACTGCTAATAAAATAGAAACTAAAATTTTCTTCATAAATAAGTTTAAAACAGCCACAAATATATTTGTCTTTGGGTTAAAAATAGGTTAATACCGTAATTAATATTTTATTAGAGATAATAATAGATATTGATATTTTCTTTAAATTTGCACTCCAAAATAAAAACCGGTAGGGATTTTATTAAAATATTTTGCTGCAAAACAGCATTGGTCCTATAGCTCAGCCGGTTAGAGCACCTGACTCATAATCAGGGGGTCCCTGGTTCGAGCCCAGGTGGGACCACATAAAATAAATGTAACCCTTTGTAATTGAACAAATTATGAAGGGTTTTTTATTTTTAATGATAATAAGTGAAGATTTTTGAAAAAAGGGGCACTGGTTCTTCCGATAGCTATCGGAACAGGTGGGACCACATAAAATAAACGTAACCCTTTGTAATTGAACAAATTATGAAGGGTTTTTTATTTTTAATGATAATAAGTGAAGATTTTTGAAAAAAGGGGCACTGGTTCTTCCGATAGCTATCGGAACAGGTGGGACCACAAAAAATAAACTTAACCCTTTGTAAGTGAATATTTTACGAAGGGTTTTTTATTTTAGGCATCTGCAAAAAAATTTAGAAAAGAAAAGGTTATCAGTCACACTATGTGTTGAAAAGGGAATTTGAGGTGGAGTTAATGTAATGGAAAGAATTTGGCGACAGTCTTTAATATTTAGCCGTTGAGGATAAACAACTGTTTTTTTTGATTCAATCAGCGAAAGCCCGGAACTGGTTACCGAGCCATTTGAAAACTATAAAAAGAAATTAAAAGAGTGGGAGGAGGATAACAGAAGTTGGGATGAAATTGTGGCCGATGAAATAAGTAAATTAGATGACTATCTGAGACATAAAGGCATTGAGTAGTATTTTTAACTTTTGTAATAAATCTTCCAGAACTAATTAATGTTGTTTATTATGCACATTATTGTTATTTTTGTTGCTAATATACATCAATTTGAAAATAAAACGTCAAATAGTATTACCCAAACAGCAGGAACTTTTAGACCGCCTGGGCGAGAATATTAAACTGGCCCGCAAAAGAAGAAATTTGACTACGCTGCAGGTTGCAGAGCGTGCCGGAATAGACCGGAGTACCTTGTATCACATTGAAAAAGGGAATCCCAGGGTTTCAATTGGGGCTTATCTTAATGTGTTCAGGGTATTAGGCTTGCAAGACGATTTTTTAAAGTTGGGCGCAGATGATGAATTAGGACGAAAATTACAAGACCTGAAATTAATGGATAATAGAAAATACTGAAAGCTAAAACAGATATTTGGGTATATGCACACTGGAAAGGTTTAAATGAGCCCAAGTGTATCGGCATTCTTTCTGCGCAACAGGCAAAGGGCAGAAAGGCATTTAGTTTTACTTATGCGCAGGAATGGCTTCAATCGGAAGAACAAATATTAATTGACCCCGATATTGCATGGTATAGTGGCAGCCAATATCCTGACCGAAAAATGAATTTTGGGTTATTCTTAGATTCAATGCCCGATACATGGGGAAGAACATTAATGAAACGCTGGGC
>ENA-UOUJ01001092-UOUJ01001092.1-activated-sludge-metagenome-genome-assembly--contig:-NODE-1092-length-15191-cov-14.113768_pt1 | contig 15191 bp, 10 predicted proteins | sample MGYA00249839_ERZ747224 | MGnify/ENA primary metagenome ERZ747224 (study PRJEB28782, sample SAMN03220277) | activated sludge metagenome | biome: wastewater; feature: sewage sludge; material...
GTAATACATACCGATTTTGAAAAAGGCTTTATCCGTGCGGAAGTGATCAAATACAACGACTTTATCCAGTACAAATCGGAAGCCGCATGCCGCGATGCCGGCAAATTAGCCGTGCAGGGAAAAGATTACGTGGTGGAAGACGGGGATATCATGCACTTCAGGTTTAATGTATGACAGGAAAGTGGTGAGTAGTAAGTTTAGTTGCGTTTGCGCTCATTATCGCTCTGCCTGATTGTTTCCAGCAATGCGGAAAGTTCTTTTACGCGGGAAGAATTTTTTGAAGCGAGGTTATTCTTTTCGCCGGTATCTTTTGAAAGATCATACAATTGCGGCTGCATGGCATTGCCCAGCTCAATATTCACATCATTGTTTTTTGCCGCTCCCGCTTTGGGTTCAATATATTTCCAGTGCCCTTTTATAACAGAAAGCGCATTAGCGTGCTCAACAATATAAGGCCTGTCTTTTTTTGACTTCCCGAGTAAAACAGGGAGCCTGTCAAAACTATCCGTTGCCTCATCCTCTGCCAGCGCTTGTTGTGTAAGCGTTGCAAAGGAAGCCAGCATATCCACCTGGCTGAATAAGGCATCCGACACCCTTCCTGCAGCTATAGCAGCCGGCCATTTCACTATAAACGGCACTCTTGTTCCGGCCTCAAAGGCGCTGTATTTCCCCCCGCGCAAATCTCCGGAAGGGCGATGACCGTTGAGCTTTTGAACAGCGTTGTCCTGGTAGCCGTCATCCACTACCGGCCCGTTATCGCTGCTGAAAATTACAATGGTGTTCTCCGATAGGCCAAGGCTGTCAAGCGTTCGGGTAATTTGCCCTACTGTAGCATCCAATTGCAGAATCACATCGCCCCTGGCGCCCATGCTGCTTTGCCCTGCAAACCTGCCATGTGGCGTTCTCGGCACATGTATATCATGCGTTGTTAACAGCAGGAAAAAAGGCCGGGACCGGTGCTCAATAATAAATTGCTTTGAGCGCTCCGTGAGCACATCCGCTATGTCTTCATCTTTCCATAAGGCGTTTTTACCACCGATCATATAGCCGATACGGCTGATGCCGTTTATGATCGTTTGATCATGACCGTGAGAAGGTTTCAGCTTCAGCAATTCAGGATGATCTTTACCCGTAGGCCAGTCTCCTGTCTTTTCTTTATAGCTCACCTGTATGGGATCCGCCGGATCAAGCCCTGCTACATGATGATTTTCTACGTACACGCAGGGTACCCTGTCAACCGTTGCAGGTAAAATAAAAGAATAGTCGAATCCAACTTCCCGGGGACCGGGTTTTATTTCACCATTCCAATCCGGGCCTTCGGGGCCACCCAATCCTAAATGCCATTTACCTACAATGGCTGTTTGATACCCCGCTCTTTTAAGAACAGCAGGGAGTGTAATTTTATCAACCGGTATAATCAGCGAAGCATTTCCCGGCGCTATGCCGGTTCCTTTTTTCCGCCAGGCATAGGTGCCTGTCATTAATGAAAACCTGGAAGGTGTGCAGGTAGCGGAAGTGGCATAAGCATTGGTAAACCGAAGCCCTTCTTTGGCGAGTTTGTCTATATGAGGTGTTTGAATTTGCGCAGCGCCGTAACAGCTCAGGTCGCCGTAACCCAGGTCATCGGCATAAATGAATACAATATTAGGATGCTGCTGGGCAAACATCCCTTTTAATAAAAATATTGCTGCTATAAGGAACATACTTTTTTTCATCTGTTGTCTTTATGCGGAGAAGAAATATTTAATTTAATGATACAACAGCGGCTGTTCTTCTGCCCTCCCCTTTTATACCTGTAAGATCATCTCCCAATTCTTTTCTATACCGGTCTGCTATCGCATTAAGCTGTTCCACCACTTCAGGATGCTGCGCTTTTACGTCCAGCGTTTCACCGGGATCTGTACGCAGGTCGTACAAAGCCAGGTGCACAGTATCACTTGCATACTTACCGGGCCAGCCATCGTTACCCATAACCGTTTTTTTATAGGTTTGCGAATGACCCTGAAAAACCAGCTTCCACTGTCCTGCACGGATACATTTTAAATTATTGGCATCATAATAATATACCAGCTCATTTCTTGGGTTGGCGCCATTTTTATGCTGCATTAGCGGCAATATATTTACACCGTCAATTTTATGTACCGGTTGTTTCGTTTTACATATATCTGCAATAGTGGGCAGCAGATCAATGGTGGAAGCCATATTGTTACAAATGGTTCCCGCAGGTATAACTGCGGGCCAACGCATGATGCAGGGTACTCTTTGGCCCCCTTCCCATGCGGTTCCTTTCCCTTCCCTTAACCCGGCGGTATTGCCGGCATGATTACCAAAAGTGAGCCAGGGTCCATTATCGCTGGTAAAAACAACCAGGGTATTCTCTGTCAATCCCTGTTCTTCGAGGGTATGCATGATTTCACCAACCGACCAGTCTACTTCTTCTATCATATCGCCAAACAACCCTGCGCCACTTTTCCCTTTAAACGCCGGTGACGCGGCAATGGGCACATGCGGCATGGAATGCGCGAGATACAGAAAAAATGGATGAGCTTTGTTTTGTTTTATAAATCGTTTAGCCCTTTCCGTATATAAGCCGGTTAGTTCCTCCTGGTCATTTAATGTTTTGATCTCTCTTATTTTTTTATTACCATCCATGAGCGGCAAAGGAGGATAGCGTGATTTACGGTCGGCCGTATCCGTTATGGGTTTCCCATCGTAGTTCACCGGCCACATATCATTGGAGTAAGGCAGTCCGAGCCATTCATCAAAGCCCTGTTGTAATGGAAAGAAGGGTTCTTTTTGACCCAGGTGCCACTTGCCCACCATGCCTGTGCTGTATCCTTTGGCTTTCAACAGCTCTGCTATGGTTTCCTCATCGGGGTTTAGTGCAATTGTACTCCATGGAAAAAGTGCACCATGAATACCCACACGGTTGGGATAGCAACCTGTAAGCAATGCCGCTCTTGAGGCGCTGCAAACCGCCTGGGCCGCATAAAAATTAGTAAAGCGCATACCCTGCACCGCGAGTTTATTAATATTAGGTGTATGGTATGGAAATCCACCATAACATTCAAGATCGCCATAGCCCATATCATCCATAAAGATGATAATGATATTAGGTTGTTCATTGTTATATGGAGCAGAGCCCGTAAACGATTTGAAACCAAATGTAAACGGCACCATCAATAAAAGGAACATCAAAAGCACAGAAGAGATGAAACGCCTGTTCATGATTTTTTGATTCGGATGAAAAGATATAATGGCTATCCGCTATTTGAATATAGCTACGAATACGCGAATAAATGTATCAAAATACATCAAAAATAAACCCCGACGCCATTTTTTTGAGGCACCGGGGCTTTTTTTAGTGTGTGTTTTTTAAATAACGCAGCAGTTTAAAAAACATTGTATGCAAAGCTCACATAATATAATCCTCCTATTTCCGGGTTACCAAACCCGTTCATATAATATTTGTTCAGCACATTGGTAGCGCCCAGCTTAACTAAGGAACCAATTGCCGGAAAGCGGTATCCAACCATGGCATCCATCGTAAAAAAGGAAGGAACGGTACCGGTAGCAAAATCGGCCTCCCATAAAAAATCGGTTTGCCAGCGGCCGGTAACATTAAATACCACCCGTTTATTTTTTCCGAACCCCGCATGCCCCACACCAAAATTTATGCGGTGATCGGGTGTATTAAAATTGGCAATAAAATCTGCAGGTACATCACCCAGTTCATCATGAAAATAATTGGCAAAAACAGAAAGTCCGCTGTTTAAGCGATAATCCAGCCCTATGCCATAGCCGGATGTTTTAACCTTAATGGGATCAATTTTTACATCACCCCCACCGGAAGCAGACATGGTGGCCGCATTTTCTACGATAGAATAGATCTGGGTTTGCTGGGGAGAGACCTGCCTGGCTACCAGGGTTCTTCCTATAAAATTGTCGTACTCACCTGTATAATAATATACATCAACCAGTAATTTTTTTGCGATCAGCCCCTTATATCCTATTTCATAAGATGCTACACTTTCCGGCTTTAATTCCCGTGGGTTGTAGGCGCCTAAGGGCTGCGCGTTATTATCCAGGCGCACTGAATTTTGAGCGTTTAGGTTGGGACCAGGCCTTCCGCCTGGAAGGCTGGCATCGTGAATCCATGGCAATCCCCCAATCAAAAACTGTCCGCCGCCTATTTCAAGATTGATGTATTGCTGCTGCGTGGAAGGGAAGCGGTAAGCGGTTTGATAGCTCAGGCGAATATTATGATCATCTGCCAGCTTCACCACAGCCGAAGCCCTCGGGGTGAACCTTCCTTTGAAATTGTCGTTTTTATCGTAACGTCCTGAAACGCTTAAGATTAAACGATCGTTGATCAGCTTTTTGGTAAGCTGGCCGTAAGCGCCGTATTCGTTAATTTTTATGGGACCGTCATAATCAATGAACAATGTACCCTGTGAATTCAATACATATTGTTTCCACGATCCGCCTACTATCAGTTCTACAAAAGGAATTACTTCTTTAAAATTATATTGTCCTTCCGTCATCCACAGATCGCTGCGATCTAAAAATAATCCACCTGCAGGTATGGGTGTAGAACGTACCTGGTCGAATAATTGTTTGAACGCGGTAGAACCTGCTGCCGGGCGGCCCTGGTCGGCAAACGCCCGTGCCGCGGCATGTGCGGCAGCTTCATCGGCTCCGGCTCCCCTTGCCTGCACAAAAGCAGCTACATATTCGGGGAACCACTGCGTGCTGGACTTCCATGCTTCATTTAACCTGCGGGCGGTTATGGTAGCATTATAGGCTTCCCCGGCATTTTCCTGCGTGGTGTAGCCACGTACGAACCAGTTTTTGCTTCGCAGCTCCAGCTTATACTGTCCTATTTTAGCATCTTTCAGGGAATACCTGTCGCTTCCGGTGTATACCGTACTTCCGGTTCCGAAATAGCCGGTAAGCGAAGCTTCGAGATCTGAAGTAATCTTATAATGCAGGCTTCCCGATAATTTAAAGTTTATCGTATTAGGGTTTACCATATCGCTTTCGGCATATCCCGTACGTGATGCGCTGGCTTCCGGAATGATATCATTTCTCAACCCAAAATAAAAAGGCACCATATTGGTAACCGGACCCTGCAAGGCTGCAGGCAGGGTTCCTATAAAGCCTCCAATTTGAGCAGGCGTTGCATTGGGAGGCAATACCGCATTCATGATCTGAACTATATCTACGGTACCCCCTGTTGCCGCCAGTACACCCTGCTGTGTTTGACCCTGCACTAACTGGGCCAGGCTTTTCATGCTAAATCCATTATCGCGCATATTGGTTTCATCACCATATACATTTATACCATCGTAATTGGGGTCAGTTTGCCGGTTACCTGGTAATGTTTTGCGGGTAAGCCGGTCATAATCCTGTGTACTATTGGCAATCCAGTCTTTGGCCTGCACCAGCTGAAAGCCCACTTTAAAGGCGAATTTATTATTAAAGGCTTTGGCCCAGCGTGCCGACCAGTCGTTATACCAACCGGGCTTACTGCGCTGGCTTTTATCCACATGATTCATCCCCGTTTTAATCTGGAAGCTCAATCCCTGGTATTTAAAGGGATCCTTGCTGTTGATCAGCAATGTTCCGTTCACACCGCCTGATCCATACAATGCCGATGAAGCCCCCGGCAGCAATTCCATATTGTCAACATCCAGCTCGGTAAGCCCAGTAAAGTTCCCTACGGGAAAATTAAGTCCGGGCGCCTGGTTATCCATCCCATCCACCAACTGGTTAAGACGGGTATTACCGGAGAAATTAAATCCGCGGGTACTGGGTGTTTTAAAGGTGAGGGATGAGGTGGTAACGTCAACACCCTTTAGCTGCGCTACCATATCATAGTAGCTGGTGGCAGGTGTATTGCGGATATTAGCTGCGCTTACCCTTTCAATGGTTACGGGCGACTCCATAGCCCTTGTAGCAGTGCGGGTAGCGGCAACCACTATCTCTTCTCCCAACACAGAGGAAGGGGTAAGTTCCACTTCTACAGCATCCGTTCCGGTAATCTCCAGTTCCCTGGCTTCAAAGCCTATGGAAGAAAAAACCAGGGTCAATGGCAGTGGTTTGCCGGTGGTTAATTTAAAATTACCGCGCGAGTCGCTGAAAGTGCCTTCCGTAGTGCCTTTGATAATTACGGAAACAGCGCTTATAAACTCTTTGCTGGCACTGTTTTTAACGGTGCCTGAAAGGATATTGCTCTGCGAAAAGGAGTTGAGGGAAAACAATAGTAGCAACAAGGCCGTGGAGTAACGGAATGTTTTTTTCATAATAAGCAAATTGAGTTAAAAGATGTTGCCGGCAAATTAACGATTGTTAGTATAGTATAAAAATTTAAGTCCCTCTTTTACATACCGGCTTTATGGCGGATATATGTAAAGGGTTCGCATTATCCGGCTCCAATAGGGTAACAGGCGACACGACCAATTGATATCATTAAAAAATAAACAGCATTATTTATTTAAATTTAGTTTCCTGAAAATTTCATTTTGTAAAAAAATTTTTCTACGTTTAACTCCGGTTTAAATCTGTACCTCCTTAAGACCTGCTTACTTTATTCCACATTCATTATTTAAGTACGGTATCCCCTGCTTAAACCTCAATTTTAAAATCATATCCCAAAGTTTCTTTCATTATTTTCAGCTCTGTCCGCGCGATATCCCATGTAAATCCGGTTTACTACCGATTATTCTATGGTTTGCCTCCAATATGTTTTGAAAACATTTCAGATTTAATGCTGAAGTGACGGTCTAAGCGGTCAATTCATTATACCATTTAACTTTAACAGGTTCTCCATGAAAAGTTTTTTTGAGACTGCTACTATTATGGCTTCCACGCCGTATTGCAGCCCGAAGGGTAAAACTTTACTGATCATCATTACTTTATTACTCTCTCCCCTTCTGCACACGTTCAGCAACAACTATAACGATCCCCTGTCTTCACCGGAGCAAGACCTGAACTGGCAACACGATAAAACGGTGGGCGGCGTAGAACTTTTCTACGCTATATCGCCATGCAAGGGCAGCAGTGCGGTATTCCTGAAAATGAATAATAAGAACAGGTACCCGGTGGAAGTATCATGGAAAGAAACTTTCGAAACTCAGGCAGAAAAAGCAGTTGAGGGCTACGGCGGGGTAAAAAAAACAGTTGTTCAACCCGGTGAAACGTTTGAGTCTGATTGTGGCAACCCCACCCATAAAGCACTGGTAGTTCTTGCCGGCAATGCCATCCCTACCTATATAGCAGTTATTTCAAACTTCCATTACAAAGATGTAACCGTAAGTAAGATCAATTAAAAATCCTATCACCAACAATCGCAACATGTATGAAACAATTTCACTTCCTTCCGTCTTTGAAAAAAGGCTTTCTGTCATTCTGCTTTTCTTTCTTTTTAAGTACTTTTTTCATTGCTGCCAACGCCCAGGCGCCCGACAGCAAAGGCACCGACTTCTGGCTTGCCTTCCCGGGTAATTACAGTCCCGGCGCGCTCTCTTTTTTTATTAGCGGGGATGAAAGCACTACCGGTACCGTGTCCGCTCCGGGAACGGGCTTTAGTACCAATTTTACCGTTACACCCGGCACGGTAACTACCGTTACTTTACCTACGGGTACACTTGAACTGAATGCCTCGGACGTGATAGAAAACAAGGGCATTCATGTTGTTGCGGGCAAGGAAGTTACGGTATACGGATTGAACAGGTACCAGGCTACTACTGATGCCTACCTCGCATTACCCACAGACATACTGGGCACTTCTTATATTAATTTGGGTTATAAAAACACCAATATTGTTAATAGCACACAGTTTGGCATTGTAGCGGCACAAAATGCCACCACGGTTACCATTACGCCCACTGTTACCACCAGCGGAAGACCCGCAGGCGTTCCGTATAATATTGTTCTTAACCAGGGGCAGACCTATCTCTTACGCAATACGGATGCTGCGCCCCAGGATCTTTCGGGATCATTGATTACTTCCAATAAACCCATTGCCGTTTTTGGAGGTATGCAATGCGCTAATATTCCTATGGGGTATGTAGCCTGCGATCACATTATTGAGCAACTTCCACCTACCACGGCATGGGGTAAAAACTTTATTTCCGTTCCGCTGAAAACACGAACCAGGGGAGACACGTTTCGCTTCCTGGCATCGGCCAATGGCACTACCGTTGAAGTAAATGGCGCTGTTGTTGCCAACTTGAATAAAGGACAGTTGTTTGAAACCATACTTACTACTGCTTCCCAGATCAAATCCAACAACCCTATTTTGGTTGCACAATATTCCAACAGCAGCAGCTTTGATAATGTTACATCCGATCCGTTTATGATGCTCATAACGCCCTATGAGCAGTTTCTCGGGAACTATACTTTTTCTACTCCCGCATCGGGCTTTAGCGGTAACTATGTAAATGTAGTGGCGCCCGCTGCTGCAGTGGGAGCATTAAGGTTAGACGGCGTGGTTATACCACCCGCATCATTTTCACCGATCGGCTCTACCGGCTTCAGCGGAGCACAATTGAATATCTCCCTGGGCTCGCATACGATCAATGGCTCTAATCTTCCCTTCGGCATTTTTGTTTACGGATACGACAGCTACGACTCTTACGGCTATCCCGGTGGCCAGTCGCTGGCTCCTGTGGCCAGCGTAACCAATTTGAGTGTTACCCCATTAACAGGCACAGGCGCTGTGGGCACAGAACATTGTCTGGAAGCCCTGGTAAGGGATCAGTTCAACAATCCGCTGGTGGGCGTTCGGGTAGACTTTACGATCACCGGCGCTAACCCGGGCAGCACAGGCTTTGCCAATACCAACGCCAGCGGTATAGCCAAGTTTTGTTATACCGGCGCCAATGCTGGCGATGACAACATTGTGGCATCTGTAGGTACAATAACCGCACCGGCCAAATTTACGTGGACGAAAACCGCAAGCAATATATACTATTCCAAAGCGGCGGGCAATTTGCATAATGTACTTACCTGGGGCGTAGAACTTGATGGCAGCGGCGCCAACCCAACCGACTTTGGCGATGGTAAGATCTTTAACCTGGCCAACCGTGCGGGCTCCTATACCATGACCGGCAACTGGACCGTTTACGGCACACTCAATAACCCATCGGGCAGCCAGCTAAGGATCAACGGATATACTTTATCCATTACTACTCTAACCGGTGCGGGCACACTAACCGGTTCTACCACCTCAAATCTTGCTATCATCGGCGCCAATGGCGGCAGCCCGGGTAACCTGAACTTTACAGCAGGGGCCGGCAGCAGCTTAAAAATGTTAACGCTGAACCGTACCGGAACGGGTGCTTCCGCAACAATTGGAACGGCGTTAAGTATTTATGACGTGCTCAATATTGTAAATGGTACATTAAATACCGGTAACAAATTAACGCTCAAGAGCAATGCAACCAATACTGCCCGTGTGGCACCGGTTGGCGGAAGCATCAGCGGTAACGTTACTGTAGAACGCTATATACCTGCACGCAGGGCATGGCGGCTCATGAATGCTCCTGTAGGCGGTAATCAAACGGTTAACCAGGCATGGCAGGAAGGTGTAACCACAGCATCACCTAATCCTAACCCTGCACCAGGTTACGGCACTTACGTAACAGTAGGTACAGTAGCCAATGGTTTTGACCAGAACATACTTGGTCAGAGCACTTCATCACTGAAAAGCTTTACTGCCGCAGGTGCACTGCAGGCTGTAACCAACACAAAAACAGCAACAGTTGCCAATAAGCCTTATATGCTGTTTGTAAGAGGCGACAGAAGTCTGGTGATGAGAGACAATACGGTTCCTGCCAACAATACAACACTGAGAGCAACGGGGCCATTGTTGACCGGTAACCAAACCATACCTGTTGGTGCTTCAGGCTTTACAGCTGTTGCCAACCCGTTTGCTTCGCCCATCAATTTTGCAACCATTACCAGAACGAATGTGAATAACAGCTTCTATGTATGGGATCCAAAAATGGGTGGCACTTATGGCGTAGGCGCTTATGTAAATATCAGCTATAATGGTACGGGGTATGATGTAACGCCGGCTTCGGTTAGCCTCGAAAGCCAGTATATTCAGAGTGGCCAGGGATTCCTGGTACAATCTACCGGTGCAGCCGGAAGCATCGTGATCAAAGAATCCGACAAGTCGGCAACTCCTGCCCAGAATGTGTTCAGGCAATCGGCTGAAGGCGATCAGCGATCAGCGATCAGCGATCAGCAGTCAGCTATGGGCAATGAGCAATCAGCAGATGAGGGACTGGTATTTGCCCCGGCAAAGAATGCACAGGGGTTAAGGATCAACCTGCAAACCATTAATGATGACGGAACAAATATCTTAGATGAAGCGTTCACTTCTTACAGCCGCAACTTCTCCGATGCTATAGATGATATGGACGCCATCAAGATGCCCAATGTGCTTGAAAACCTGGCCATCATACGGCAGGGGCAATCGCTGATGGTAGACAGAAGGTCACCGTTAAGTGAGAACGGCGATACGCTTTATCTCAACCTTTCCAATACAACGGAAAGAAGCTATATCCTGGAGTTCAATCCAATTGATCTTACAGATGTGGTTTCGGCTACCATTGAAGACAATTACCTGCATACTTCTACAACGATAAACACATCCGAAGTATCGCAGGTATACTTCCAGGTTAATTCCGATGCGGCTTCCGCAAGTTGCGACAGGTTTAAAGTGGTGCTTTTAACAAGGAAGGGAGAAATCAATGCTGGTATATTGAGTAAGCCGCTGATCAAAGCATATCCCAACCCGGTCATCAATGGAAATGTAAACCTGCAGTTTGAAAATTCAGCAGCCGGAATGTACAGGGTTGAACTGGTGAACAGCGCAGGACAGGTTGTATTGCGCAGGAACATTCAGCATGCAGGTGGCAGCCTGAACCAGAAGCTTGACCTGGAAAGAAGATTACCTGCCGGCATTTACCAGTTGAGGATAACCGGAAAAGATTCGCGTACTGTTATTAAACTTTTGAACAAATAAATCTGTAACCACTTTTTAAATTTTATAAAACGTTTATTATGAAACTAAAACCCCTTTTGACAACTGCTGTTTTAACTGTTGTATCCCTTTTGATGTATGTGCCTTCGGTATTAGCCCAGTTACCCGATCCCGGAGGAGATCCTGATGAAATACCCATTGACGGGGGATTAAGCCTGCTGATTGCCGCCGGAGTTGCCTATGGCGCAAAGAAGGCATACGACAAAAGGAAAAAAGAACCTAAAGCACAGGATGATCTAAAAAAGGTTGAATAGGTTGTAGAACTATTCTATATATCAAATGCCGGTTACTTTGGAGGGTTGTCGCCCGACATATTCTTCAAAGTAACTGGCTATTGTAGCGTATACCCTATCATTCATTGAAACTACCGAACACTATGTTAGTTTTCATCAGATCCGTAAGCAGGGAAATAAACCGCTATTTTGATCTTTCATTTCTCCTGAAGTTCATTGCGCTGTTTGCATTGTTCTATTACACCAATATGTTTTTTGTTGATCTTACCATTCCCGGTAAATCATACAATGCCTGGTTCGTTGAACACTTAAATTATATTAACTGGATCACCGGGAGCATCATGTACACAGCCAACCTGATGACACAGGCGGTTGGACTGGATACCCATGTTGTTAACACCAGGTATCTTGTAGTACCCGGCGGGCACAGTCTTTTTATGAACTGGCAGTGCGTGGGGCTTGGCATATTCAGTTTCTGGGCCGCTTTTGTGCTTGCCAACAGCATGGGCTGGAAGAAAAAGATCAAATGGGGCATCGGGGGATTTCTGGCAATATGGTTTTTGAACTGCTGCCGTACCGCCCTGCTGATGATCGCGCTGGAGAACAACTGGAAAGAATGGAAACAGGGCTGGAAACACGGACGAACACTGGACCACCACGACCTGTTCAATTACGGCTGCTACATTGTGCTGCTGGGCATGATCTGGTTCTTCTATAAAAAGTTTAAAAATAAACAGTCCAGTAAAGATGCCGGTAAAACAGCATGATAACTGTCAACGTGGGCAAGGCAACCGCCTCGAAAAATATTGTAAAAACGGGTTTCAACCCGTTTAAAAAACAGCAAAAAGTTAGGGAGAGCCATAGGCTCGTTGCCATGATGAACCGTGCCGATGGCACTCATTTTCTCAAAGGCGCATTTACAACCGTGCTAAAGCACGACTTTACAAAATAGTGTCGAGCCTACGGCTCTTCGTAAATTTAGATGCGTTTGCCCTGTCAACGATGGGCATTTTCCGTTTTTAGTATATTTACCTTACGAAAGCATTAGTTATTACTTCCCAGGAACGACAATAAATTTAAATTTCTCTCCGGCCTGTTAAAAAACCTGGTATTGGAGCATCTGCTTTATCGCAACATGAACTGGAAGATATTGGGATGCCTAAACTTATGCATGAGGTTGATAAAGATAAAAAAGCAAGCCGTTCAGAAATAATGAAAAAGTTGTCGGCCTAATGAAAGTTGAATTTTTAAAGAAATTTTTAGCAAGATTTGTCCACCGAAAAGATATTTATAAAATCTTCGCGTAGTTTAATGGCCGCAAATCAGGCATTCCCACAACGATTTCGTAGCACCGAGTTGGACATATGGAACCTGCTATTTATTTTCGCGTATGGGCAAATTTTCGTTTCCGCAGCAAACCGCTTTTTACAAAGGCAAAGTACGTGATGTATATACCATTGGTAACGACCTCCTGGTTATGATTGCCAGCGACCGCATTTCTGCATTTGATGTTATTCTTCCCCGTGCCATACCTTATAAAGGACAGGTATTGAACCAGATTGCCGCCCGCATGCTGGAAGCAACAGCCGATATTTGTCCGAACTGGCTGCTTGCAACACCTGCACCCAATGTTGCTATAGGTAAAAAATGTGTTCCTTTTAAATTGGAAATGGTGGTCAGGGGCCACCTGGTAGGTCACGCCTGGCGCACATACAGAACCGGCGAAAGAATACTATGCGGGGTGAAACTACCTGAAGGATTAAAAGAAAATGATCCTTTCCCCTCGCCCATTATAACGCCGGCAACAAAGGCCGAGCAGGGGCACGATGAAGATATATCCAAAGAAGAAATTATTGCCAAAGGCCTGGCAACCGGAGAAGACTGGAATACCCTCTCTTCCTATACTTTACAGTTATTTGAAAGAGGAAAAGCCATTGCCGCCAGGCAGGGACTGATACTTGCAGATACGAAATATGAGTTCGGAAAGATTGGCGATACCATTTACCTGATGGATGAGATACATACGCCCGATTCCTCGAGATATTTTTATGCTGATGGATTTGAAGAACGGCAGCAAAAAGGAGAACACCAAAAACAACTGAGCAAAGAATTTGTGCGGGAATGGTTAATTGCCAATAACTTTATGGGCAAAGAAGGACAAACCGTTCCGGAAATGAGCGAGGAATGGGTGCAAACCATCAGCAACAGGTATATTGAATTGTTTGAAAAAGTAACAGGCGAAAAGTTTAAACCGGAAATGTTGAGTGAGGAAGAAACGTACAACCGGGTTATAACAGCGCTGAAAGAACTAAACACATGATTATTATGCAAATAAAATCAACCGCTTTAACTATTTTATTATCCGCTTTATTTTTTACCGGCATGACACAATCCACCCCATTGCATTATCTTATTACCGGCACTTATACCGGTGGCAAAAGTGAAGGTATTTATGTATTTGAATTCAACAGCAGTGACGGAAGCTACAGGGAGATCAGCCATGTTAAAAGCTCCAACCCTTCTTTCCTGGCAGTTTCCCCCGATGAGAAATTTGTATACGCCACAAATGAAAACGGGAACAATGATAACGGCGGTGAAGTGAGCGCTTTTTCATTCGATAAAAAAACAGGCAGGCTCACTGCAATCAACAAACAATTGTCGGGCGGCGATGCACCCTGTTATATCCAGGCAGACAAAACAGGCAAATGGGTAATTGCCGGCAATTACAGCAGCGGAACACTCTCCGTATTCCCCGTAAGCGCTTCCGGCGAACTGGGAAAAGCCACTACTACCATACAGCACAGAGGTTCCGGCGTAAACAAAGAAAGGCAGACAAAGCCGCATGTGCACTGTACTATACTTTCAGAAGATAACAAATGGTTATTTGTACCCGACCTAGGTATTGATAAGGTTATGATCTATGCTTTCGATTCAAATACCGGCAAGTTAAAACCTGCTGTTCAACCCTTTGCTAAAATAAAGGATGGCGGCGGACCAAGGCACCTCACTTTTCATCCCAATAACCAATACGCTTACGTGATCGAAGAAATGGGCGGCGCGGTAGACGCATTTCAATACAGCAACGGGAAATTAAAACATATACAGCAAATCGCTTCGGTGCAGGACAATGATACCGGTTTTATTGGCAGCGCTGATATACATGTATCGGCAGACGGGAAGTTTTTATACGCTTCCAACCGGGGCGGGTTCAATACCATTGCGATCTATAGCATTAACCAGCAGAACGGAACCCTTACTTTAGCAGGGCACCAGTCATCCCTCGGAGAAATACCCCGGAATTTCGCGATAGATCCATCGGGCAACTATTTATTAGCTGCCAACCAGGAAAGCGATAATATTGTGATCTTTAAAAGAGATGCACAAACGGGGTTGCTAACAGATACGGGTAACCGCATTGAAGTGGGCAAGCCGGTTTGTTTGAAATGGATTGGAAAGGAGTGAGGGCGCGTTGCAGGGTACAGAGAGATGTGGCAAGTTACAAGGTACAAGTTACAGGGTGCAGGGAGGTGTTGCAGGTTACGGGTTACAGGGTACAGGTTGCATGGAGGTGTTACAGGTTACAAGTTACAGGGGGTGCAGGGAAGAGAGGTGTTGCAGGGTACAAGTTGCAAGTTACAGGGTGTGCAAGGGAATACATAATACACCAAAAATGTTTGTTTTGTATTTTTATTGAAATATTTAACCATGAAAAATTACCATGATCTGCAGATATATGCAGAATCAAAACAACTGGCAATTGACATTCATAAGATCACGCTGACGTTACCAAAATTTGAATTGTATGAGGAAGGCTCTCAAATAAGGCGTTCTTCAAAATCCGTAACATCAACAATAGTAGAAGGCTACGGCAGAAGAAAATATAAAGCAGATTTTCTTAAATA
>ENA-UOUJ01001093-UOUJ01001093.1-activated-sludge-metagenome-genome-assembly--contig:-NODE-1093-length-15184-cov-4.492630_pt1 | contig 15184 bp, 11 predicted proteins | sample MGYA00249839_ERZ747224 | MGnify/ENA primary metagenome ERZ747224 (study PRJEB28782, sample SAMN03220277) | activated sludge metagenome | biome: wastewater; feature: sewage sludge; material...
GGAATTAGTTTTTAAAGTCAAAACATCAAGCTGCCCCGGACGACCGGGGCAGTTTTGGTTTGGGATTATCTGCCGTTATAATTTTCAGCATCACGGGGATCTACTTCTTTTTTCAAATAGACAATAGCATCAGTTTTTATAGATGGATGAGATTTACTAACAGCAGTAAACTTTACTTTTTCAAAATTTCGTTGTTTGGGGGCTATCCATTCCATTTCCTGAACGGCACCTACATCGCTTGTGACAGTTACATGTGTTGCCGAAAGCGGAAGTATTTTACCGCTGGAAAAAACTCCTTCCACATTCAGATAGTAGTTGAGAATAGGCTTAATGCTGTCAGTGTAAAAGTTAAATCTCAATGCGGTAAGCATGGGCACTTTGAGTGGCAATTGTAACTTTTCTCCCCGAACTTCAACAGTAAATAGAAAACTACCGTTCGTCTTCAATAAATCATCTTCCATGTAGGAAAAATCCAAACCTCGCAATGATCCCTGCTGTGAACTAATTCTATACTTACCGCTGTAGCGCTCGTAGGAAGTTCCTCTTTTTTCTTCAAGGGAAATAGTCGTTTGCAAGTACAATTCGGGGATAGTGGAAACATCATAAGTTAGCCGATATTGCTGTGCTATCGCAACGGTCGGGAAAAGTAAAAACAAAATTGCCGCTAACTGTTTCATGTCAACATTAGCGGCAAAAAGCATTCCTGAAAATACAATGTTACTTTACTACACTAATCTTTAGCATATTGGTGGCTAAGTGTTCCCTAACAGGAAGGCTACCCGTACTTACCGTGATATTTCCCTCCCGAAGCAGCCCTTTATCCTTCAAAATAGCTATTTGGTCGGAAATGATTTTATCAATGTCTAATTCTTCGGCGTAGAAAAAAGCCTGCACTCCCCAGCTAAGACTTAACTGATTTACCAGACTCTGTGTTTTTGTGAAAATAAACAAAGGAGATCTTGGTCGGAAGCTCGATAGCATAAAGCCAGTGTAGCCAGATTGGGTCATACCGATAACGGCATGTGCATTAATATCTTTAGCAATTTCACAAGCATTGTAGCACAGTGCATCGCTCAAAAACGAGGGCGAGTGTGCCTGCGGAACAAGGTTGCGATTGTAAACTATTTCTTCTTTTTCTACTTCTTCAATAATCTTTACCATGGTCTGAATAACCAGCTCTGGATATTGGCCCATTGCAGTTTCGCCGCTAAGCATTACAGCGTCAGCTCCTTCCAATACCGCATTTGCAACATCTGTTATCTCACTACGGTTAGGACGTGTGCGATCTATCATACTCTCCATCATCTGCGTGGCTATGATCACAGGTTTTGCACGGTGAATACACTTGCGGATTATGGATTTTTGAATCATCGGAATTTGCTCTAAAGGCAGTTCAACTCCTAAATCTCCACGGGCAACCATCACCGCATCAGAAGCAAGAATAATTTCGCGCAGATGTTCCAGTGCTTCCGGTTTTTCAATCTTAGAAATAATTTTTGCATCGCTCCCTTTCTTCTTCAGAATATTCCTCAATTCCTTTACGTCATCGGGGCGACGTACAAATGAAAGGGCAATCCAATCAATTTCCTGAGTAATAATAAAGTCAAGATCCCGTAAATCTTTTTCAGAAAGAGATGGCAATGAAATTTTAGTGTCGGGAAGATTAACTCCTTTTTTGGGTAGCAAAATGCCCTGATTCAAAACTTTTACACGCACACATTTCTCTGCGGTAATCTCCGTCACCAACACTTCAATTTTCCCATCATCAAGCAATATTTTTTCACCAATCCTTACATCTTTGTAAAAGTTGGGGTAGGAAATATAAACGCCATTTTTACTTCCTACACATTCCTCATTAGTAAAGAGAAATTCATCTCCTTTTTGCAATTCTAATGCACCACCCTCAATATCACCAACACGTAGTTTAGGTCCTTGCAAATCGGCAAGTATGGCTATGTTGAAAGGAAAATCTGCATTGATCTTATGAATGTGTTGAATAACTCGTTGATGCTGCTCGTGTGTGCCATGAGAAAAATTAAGTCTGAATACATTCACGCCGGCTTCTACCAACGCCAACAATTTTTCATAAGTGTTTGATGCTGGTCCAACCGTGGCAATAATTTTTGTTTTGTGTAGCATAATGTTCTTCTTAGCTGTAAAATTCCGTTTTGTAGATAATCCCGTTATTATCTTTCCTGTTTAAAAAATTAAGCCTTTTATTAAACGGTTAGTGTAAAAATCAGCATAATAAACTATAACGGACATGCAACATTGGAATTTTACCTTTTCGTTTGTAACCCGTACTTTTGCGGCCTGTTTAATCTCTCTTAATTATTATGTCGGGACAGCTCAAAGAAGTTCGCAACCGTATCAAATCTGTTACATCTACACAGCAGATCACTAAGGCAATGAAGATGGTTAGCGCTGCAAAGTTGCGTCGTGCACAGGATGCAATTACCCAAATGCGCCCTTATGCACAGAAGTTGCAGGATATGCTAAGCAATATTGTAAGCAGCGCCTCAGCGGATATGCAATTGCCTTTGGCGGAAGAGCGTCCGGCAGAACGGATATTGTTGGTTCCCATTACAAGTGATCGCGGATTAGCAGGAGCTTACAATGCCAACGTTATAAAGCTTACACGAGAACTGGTTCGTGAAAAATATGCAGCACAGCACTCCCGTGGAAATGTTACTATTCTTCCTTTGGGTAAAAAAGGGTATGAATATTTTCAGCGTTATGGTTTTAAAGTAGTTGACAATTTCTGGACTATATTTTCCGATCTCGGTTTCGACAATGTGCGGGAAGCGGCCGCTTATATGCAGCAGGCATTTTTAAACAAGGAATACGACAGGGTAGAGCTTGTGTACAGCCAATTTAAAAATGCAGCTACTCAAAGATTTGTAGCAGAGCCTTATTTGCCCATTCCGAAAATTGAGAACAACGACAATGCAAAGCAATCAGATTTCATTTTCGAACCTACGAAAGAGGTTTTGTTGCTGGAACTGATGCCCAAGATTTTAAACACACAGGTTTATAAAGCAATACTTGACGCGAATGCATCCGAGCATGGCGCACGTATGACCGCGATGGATAAGGCAAGTGAAAATGCCAACGAATTGCTCCGCTCATTAAAGATTAGTTACAACCGTGCACGTCAGGCAGCTATCACAACCGAACTTACAGAAATTGTGAGTGGTGCCGCAGCATTGCAGGGCTAATCTGCTATCAGATATTTTATCAAACCGCTGTGCCCTATGTGCAGCGGTTTTTCTATTTTTAAAGAAATATTGTTTAATGAAATTTGCTACATTTTTTATTGCTATCGCTGCTTTGGTAACAACCGAATCGTTCGCGCAGCAACCTACTGTGAAACGATATACAACTCCGCTTGCAGGGTCGGTGGTGCTCTCTGAAGTAGAAGATAAGTACAATGCTCAGGTCTATAGTTTTGGGGTTCATGCGCCAGATGCAAGTGCAGAAAAGAAAAAGCTTCAGGCAATAAAAAAGCAAATGGAAACGCAATTTCCACGAAAAAGAACGATCAATAAGTTTAAAACCACAGCGGCATTACCTCCCGTAGTGGCGATGGGGTATGTAGCAGATACAAATGTGGGCATACCACCCGACAATGATGTGGCTGTGTCAAAAGGAAATAAATCGGTATCGGTGGTTAATAGTTACATAGCTACTCACGATGCAACCACAGGACAAATGACCAACCGGAAATCTTTAAAACCATTTTCTGCAATCGTAGGATTAAATAGTATTCAACACGACTATCGGTACGATCCTAAAGTTATTTACGATCCCCAGGCCGATAAGTTTATTTGCGTGATGCTGAATGCAAATACTTCAGATCGCAACTGGATTGTGGTAGGTTTTTCAAAAACCAATGACCCTTCCGGCGCGTGGAACTTTTATAAATTCTTCGGAAATTTTGATAATGATACCACCTGGTTCGATTATCCTGCGGTGGCAATTACTTCCAATGAGTTTTTCCTTACCGGCAATAAAATTATGGACAACACAAGCTGGCAGGCAGGTTTTAAGAAAACGGTTATTTATCAGATCAACAAACAAGATGGCTACAACGGTGCCTCTACTCTCGACTATCAGATTTGGGACAACATAGCTTACAATGGTAAAAATATCCGCAACCTATACCCCGTAAAAGGCGGTGGAAACATTTACGGACCCGAACAATACTTCCTTTCCAACAGAAATTTTGATCCCCAAAACGATACCGTTTTTCTCGTAAAGCTGCCAGATACTATTGGTAGTTTCAACAACACACTTACCATTACGCCACTGGTTTCAAACATCACTTACGGTGTGCCCCCCGATGGTCGTCAAAAAGATACTTTCGTACTGGCTACCAACGATGCCCGAATTTTAGGAGCCTACCGCGAGGGTAGCGAAATACAATTTGTGAGCACTTCCGTTCATCCGGCTTCTGGCAGCGCTGCCGTCTATCATGGAAAGATCTCAAACTTCGCCTCAACCCCTTCCCTACAAGCTTCTCTTTTTGGTATTGATACGCTCGATTTTGGTTATCCCAATCTCTCTTTTGCCGGCAACTACAATGGGCAAAATCACTCCATTATTTCATTCAATTACACCGGCGCGCAAACCAATGCCGGCGTGGGCGCTATTTATTACGATGGCACGCACCACTCAGACATGGTGAAGGTGAAGCAAGGCGATAGCTCCATTGCCGTTGCGCAAAACCCCGTGAAGCAGCAGCGCTGGGGCGACTATATGGGGTCGCAGCCCGACTGGAATACTACTGGCATAGTATGGATTGAAGGTATTTATGGCAAAATGGACAAAGAGTACGGCAACTGGATTGCCAAACTTGTTTCTCCTTTTTACTTATCAGTTCCTACCACCGGCAAGCCCACAGCGCCATCTAAGGTTTATCCCAACCCCGCTTACGAGTTTATCAGACTTGAATTTCAAATGGCGCAAAATACCGTTGTTGATTTTTCCATTTTCGATGTTGGGGGAAGAAAAGTAGATCATATTCTGTCGCACTATTGCAAGCAGGGCACTAATCTTATTCAAATGAACATTGGCTCCCTTTCGCCCGCCACCTACTTTGTAAAAGGCATAGACCAAAACGGAAATGAGGTGATGGCAAAGCAGTTTGTGAAACACTAATACTTACGTTTTTTTATGTTTTTAGCTCCAATGTATTGGGGCTTTTTTTTTTGCTGTAACATTCTTAGCCAGATAGACAAATGATCTTGAAAATCCCTAGTTGTCAATGAATATCGGACTATATAAATCGCTATTCACAAACGATTGAAAAGCCTATTTTTGTTTTCCCCAAAATCTTTGTCCCTTGCGTTTAAAGTCGTTGGAAATAAAGGGGTTCAAGTCGTTTGCCGACAAAACCCATGTAATACTCGACCACCCCATAACCGGTATTGTGGGGCCGAACGGATGCGGCAAATCAAACATTGTAGATGCCATTCGCTGGGTAATTGGTGAGCATAAGATTAAGGCATTGCGTTCCGACAATCTGGAAGATCTCATCTTCAATGGCTCGCGCACACGCGCCGGTAGTGGCATGGCAGAAGTAAGCCTTACGTTTGAAAACACCCGCAACCTTTTGCCTACCGAGTTTACCACCGTTACCATTACCAGAAAGTTTTATAAAAACGGTGAAAGTGAATATCGCCTCAACGATGTGACGTGCCGGCTTAAAGACATTCACAACCTGTTTCTCGACACGGGCGTTAGCAACGATTCGTATGCCATCATAGAGCTGGGCATGGTGGACGATATTATCAAAGACAAGGAAGGCAGCCGCAGAAGAATGCTGGAGCAGGCGGCAGGCATTTCTATTTATAAAACAAGAAAAAAAGAAGCAAAGCAAAAGCTGGAAGCTACCGAGCAGGATATAGCGCGGATAGAAGACCTGCTGTTTGAAATAGGAAATAACGTTCGCACGCTCGAAAACCAGGCAAAAAAAGCAGAACGATATTTTCAGATAAAAAGCGAATACAAAGAAGTAAGCGTAGAACTTGCAAAAGCATCGCTGGAACAATTTAACGATCAGTATAAAGAACTGAATGAGCAGCACGAGCGCGAAACCGACCGGAAAACACAACTGGAAGCAATTGTAGCCACAGAAGAAGCAAGTGTAGAGCAGCAAAAAGTAAAACTTATACAAAGAGAACAAGAGCTAAGCGGATTGCAAAAGCAGTTCAACGAGTTGGTAAATCGCATCCGTCAGTTAGAAAGCGATAAAAAACTGGCAGCCCAGCGCCTCGATCATTTGAAGGAAAGAGAAAGAAGCCTTACGGAGTTTCTATCGGGTGCCGATGCTCAGTTAAAACAATTGGAAGAGTCTATTTCTTTTTCCGACAATCAGATAAAAGAAGAAACCGAAATACTGGAAGAGTTGCGCGATCAGTTGGAAGAGTTGCGCACATCTGTAGATGAAAAACGCGAAGCCTTCGACGAGAAAAAAAGAACGCTCGAACATTTGCGGAATGATTATCAGCAAAAACAACGCGTACAATTTGATGCAGAAAAGAAAGTAGCCATTGCCGATACCTCTGTAATGAACCTGCAACGCAGCAAGCAGCAAGTAATGGAGGAACGCTCGCAGCGCCATGCGCAAATAGGACAACTGATAGCTGAGAAAAACGATACGCAGCACACACTTGAAGACAAACACGCAGCACTACAAGAGTTGACTGATAAACATGAAGCTGTAAAAAGTAAGATTCTTCAAAATCAGGAACAACTCGAAACGCTGCGCTCAGAGCTTGTGGATGAAAACAGAAAACTGGATGCGCGAAAGAATGAGCACGATTTACTTCGGTCGTTGGTGGACAGCCTGGAAGGATACCCCGACAGCATAAAGTTTTTAAAGAAGAATAAAGAATGGAATAGCAACGCGCCGTTACTCTCCGATGTGTTTGTAGTGCAAAACGAATACAGGACAGCATTGGAAAACTTGCTGGACAATTACCTGAATTATTATCTGGTAGCCAATCTTGAAGAAGCAGCGCAGGCAATTCGCCTTTTGGATGGCAGCAAAAAAGGGAAGGCCAATTTCTTTATTCTCGATCAGTTTAAAGGTCCTGATTTTTATGAAAAACGGCAGGTAGAAGGACTTGTACACGCACTGGATGTAGTAGCGGTTGACGAACAATACAAACCACTTGCACAGCATTTGCTGGGTCATGTGTATGTGGCAGTGCAGGAATCGGATGTGATGGATTATCCTTTGCGCGAAGGAAATGTAATTGTGCAGCAGTCGGGAAAAATGGTGCGTGGGCGATACACAATAGGGGGTGGTTCTATCGGCGCTTTTGAAGGAAATAAAATTGGTCGGGCAAAAAATCTTGAACGGCTTGCAGAAGAGATAAGCGTAAGAACGAAAAAAACAGAAGAACTAAAGCAAGTGATTCTTGAAACACAAGTACGGATAACCGGTTTTAATCAGGAACTAAATGATAAGGCGATTGAGCAAACCAAAATAGAGATAAATAAATTGCAAAACAGCGTGGTGAATATTGCTCACCGCATCGAAAATTTTGAGCAGCTAAATCAAACTGCCGAAAAACGTTTGCAGGATTTGCAGGAGCAACTGGATCATACGCACGAAGACATTGGAGATACAAGAAGCGAGCTTGAGTCTATTACTGAAATGCTGCAAGGAATCCTCCAAAACATACGAAACGCAGAAGCCGATTTTCAGGCTGTGGAGCAGGATTTTAACTTCGCCAGCCAACAGTACAATCAACAAAATATTCAGTACACTCGGCAGCAAAGCAAGCTCGAAGGTTTGAAGCAGGAATTGAGTTTTAGGAGCAATCAGCTTAACGATCTTCAACGACAAATTGCTAACAACCGCGAGCAGCTTCAGCAAACCACCGTTCATCTTTCAGAAACAGAAGGCAAGCTGCATGGCGGTGACAATGAGTTGTACGAATTGATGGCGAAGAAAGAAAAGGATGAAAAAGATTTGAACGAAAAAGACCGCCAGTATTATGAAATGCGCAACAATATTTCTGCACAGGAAGGACAACTTAATCAGAAGCGAAGAGAAAAAGAACAAGCAGATGTATTACTGAATGGCATCAAAGATCAGCTCAATGAAATGAAACTGCGTCTTTCGGGTTTGAAGGAAAGATTGAACGTAGAATTTCGTGTGAATCTTGATGACATTTTGGATGAACCGCGTAAAAATGATTTGGCTTTGGAAGAGTTAACAGCAGAGTCGGAACGCATGAAAAAGCGTTTGGAAAATATGGGCGAAGTAAATCCCACGGCTATCGAAGCCTATACCGAAATGAAAGCCCGTTACGATTTTATCATCGAGCAAAAAACAGATCTTGTCAATGCAAAAGAAAGTTTGTTGGCCACAATTGATGAAGTAGAAAACACAGCCAATTTAAAGTTTAAAGAAACATTCGATGCGGTGCGGCAAAATTTTGTGCAGGTGTTCAAAGCCTTGTTTACAGAAGAAGATTCTTGCGATCTTCGATTGACTGACCCGGAAAATGTGGCGGACAGTGGAATAGAAATTTATGCACAGCCGAAAGGGAAACGTCCAAGTACGTTGACTCAACTTTCCGGTGGAGAAAAAACATTGACATCCACTGCTTTTCTGTTTGCCATCTATCTCATAAAGCCTGCGCCATTTTGTATTCTAGATGAAGTGGACGCGCCACTTGACGATGCAAACGTGGGCAAGTTCACCAACATGATCCGTAAGTTTTCTGACAACTCCCAGTTTATAATTGTTACCCACAACAAACAGACAATGGCCGCTGTAGATGTGATTTATGGTGTAACGATGCAGGAAGCTGGTGTGAGTAAATTAGTTCCGGTAGATTTTAGAAGTTTGAATTGAAGAGCACATGAGTCCTAAAGAGATCGAAATACACAATAAGCTAAAGAAAGAAAATATTCTTTACAGATGGCAGCTCACACAAGAAGAGCTAACGGGAATTGTAGATTCTAATCCAAGTATGAGAGGTTTGATGTTAGGATACGTTGCGGAATACAAGTTGAAAAAGTTGCATTTCGAAAACGCAAAAATAAGTGCTCTTATTAAAGACGATGATCATGATAGAAAAAGTAAAGGCGATGTACGCTTTATATATAAAGGCAAAAGCTTTTTAGTTGAAAGTAAGTCTCTACAAACTAAAACCGTAAAGAAAACTAATGAAGGATTTACGGCGAGTTTCCAATGTGATGCAAGTGATTGTCGAACAGTTCAATTCAGCGATGGGTCTGAAGTACGTACCACATGCTTACTTGCAGGTGAATTTGATATTGTTGCGGTTAATCTGTTTGCTATGGAAGAGGAATGGAAATTTGCGTTTGCCCTCAATAAAGATTTGCCGAAAACGAAATATCCTAAATACAGTGCTTTTCAACAACAACAGCTTATCGCATCTTTAATTAAAATTCAGTATCCTCTCCAGCCTCCTTTTGTTGATGATCCTTATTTGCTGCTTGATCAGCTAATAGATGGTGCAGGATAGCAATCGAATTTAATTTCGATTTGGTAGCACCTTTTTCGAAAATCAAAAAATAAGAATGGTTTTTTCGAGCATGTAGTTGCTTGACCATTCGAGACACAGAAGGTCTATTTGTTCTCGTGAGTACAAATAGATCCTTCGCATAAAAGCCCAGAAGTGCATAATTCATTATTATCTCAACATGGGTGAGACGTTGTATGCCGGCACTGACTTCATCCTGACATTTTACAATCAGAATGCCACCTTTTTTCAATACTCTTTTAGCCTCAATTGCCGCCTGAATATACATTTCGAGTACGGCATCATGCCATTTTGATGAAATCTCTTTCGGACGTTCGCCATTGGAATAATGTTCCTTAAAGCTATGATGACTTCCATTACCTGCAAAACTATTGTCTGATCTGTATAACCCTTCCATATAAGGAGGGTCTAGTACAATACAATCAATTTCACCATTCCCGTAAGGAAGTGATCTACAATCAGTGCCAGTTTTTAGATCTGTTGGGTAAATTTGATATTTGCTTTTATCAACATTTTTCCAAAAAGCACCTTTACCGAATGTAACATCTGCTATTTTGCTGTTTTCTAAAACATGCAAAGAGAGAATATCATCGAATTGGTCACAATTATCTCCAACTGTAGAGGAAAAAACCAATTTACTTGTTTGCTGTCCTATAGGAGACTTACGCTTTTTTTTCTTTTCACAAACGTTCCACAACAATTGTTGTTCTTCTACTTTCATATTCTTTGATAAGTTCCCTAAATTAAGAATAAGGTTTCTAGCTACCCAATATATATTGACAAAATAAAGCCTAATTTATTATGTTTAGCAAGTGACTTTTCCACTTAAAATTTCATTGGCTTTCATTTTTAGACACCAGAGGGCAATCAGATATTACTGTAATTTCGGCAGCCGGAAGAATGTAAATTGCAACCGCCCAACTGAAAAGTTGAGTATGTATTTTTCAGAACGTACCTAATTGTGAACCAACTTATAACCGAACTTGCTACGATTGCATCTGATGCCTTGTTAAAGGAAGAGGAAAACGATCACTTCCTTCAATTCATACAAAGGAAAGACAGTAGGCAATTAGATACACTTGTTCATCACCTTAATAACGAGGTTAGCAACGCAATAGACTGCACACAATGTGGTAACTGCTGCAAGACGTTAATGATTAATATTACGCCCGATGAGGTGACTACACTTGCAAACCATTTGCAGCGCAATGTGGCAGATGTAAAAGCGCAGTACATTGAAGAAAGCCTGGCAGGCAATTACATCATCAACACAATTCCTTGTCACTTTCTTGCAAACAACCGATGCACTATTTACGCTCATCGCTTTGCAGAATGCAGCGCGTTTCCGCATTTGCACAAAGATGGTTTTAAAGAGAGATTGGCGGCTACGCTTATGTACTATGGAAGTTGCCCTATCATTTACAATGTGATTGAAGCAGTGAAGAAAGAAACAGGATTTATGCTGGAAACGTAATTACAAATCAGCCGGATTTTTTACAATATTATCTTGCTTACCTCCCTCAAATAGTTTGAAGCCCAGCATTACTCGCAAGTATGGTTGTGTGTAAATTTTTCTCACCTGCTCGTTGGGCACATACTTCATGTCGGAGATTGTTTGTTTATAGAGCACATCTAAGGTTATCCGTTTTTGGAGTTCATAACTGAAGCCGAACATAAGTCCTAACCGCACTGGATTTGTTGCTGGATTTAGGTTGTTGTTAGATGCAGCTCCAATGTTTTGAGTGTTATAATTGAAAAACTGATCTGGTGCCGGCAATACCGGTGCAGGCGCGGCCGTGTCCACTTTATCAAATGACAAATTGCTGCTTCTCGTCAGACCTGAATATGTTTCACGCTTTTCTTCCATTTCAACCAGGTTGCCGAATATCATGCTTAGTCCGCCAAACACTGCAAAATTTGATGCAATCTTGTAGCGCAGCATAATTGGTAATTCAATTTCCCAAAAAGTTCTTGTTTGCAGCATGGCTCCTACTCGCACGGAATCGTAGGTGTTTGTGAAGGAATAATTACGTTGAACGGTAGGTGTCATCACTCCGTTTATGCTGTCTGTTCCATAGATATGGCTTTCGGTAACCTGGGCATTCGTGATCTTATGATAAGACTGGGAGCCACCAAATATGTCGTTTCTGTTAAGTTGGTTGTAGCGAAAACCCGGCTGCAATACAAAAGCAAATCCTGTAGAAATATTCCATTGCAGGTAGGGCGAAATGATGAAAGTGTTGGTAGTAAAATCTGCAAAGCCTCTTTCGTATCCTGCTTTTATACCAAGATCGAATCTGAATTTACTTCCGTTTTTTTGAGGGCTTGCAGCACCGCCTCCACCACCTCCACCACCGCCAGACAAAGATGATTGCGCATTATTTTTTTCCTCTTTGAATGTGCCATTGCCGGCGGCTGCAAGTGAAAATTTATTGGAAGTTTTAAGTGAATTTTCGGTGGAAACATTATCCGTAGATACGCCCATGACAGCTATTTTTTCCTGCGGATCGTTGGCTATTTCCGATGCTACGATAAGGTTAGATTTCGTGATTTTTTCGTTTTTAACGGGCGTGTTTTTTTTGTTTCGGAAGGTTTCACCCACCACTTCTATTTCCTTTTTATTTCCGGTTGCAGCAGACACTTCAATATTCTTCCCTTTAAATTTTTCGGCTGCACCTTGTGAATGGTTGTTGCTAAAATTTTTTTGCGTTTCAGGGTAAGATTTTCCTATGGTAGTATTTGCCGCTACAGATTTTTCAGTATTTGGAAAAGCCTCTGGTGGAATATAAAGAAGTGGTTTTTCCTTTTCTTCCTCACTGGTCGTTGCCCGTTTTTTAGTAGTTGTAGTTTCTTTTTCATCAAGGGAGTTTTCATTGTCTTCTTCATCCTCTTCAGGAATAGGTTGCAGTAAAAAACTATTGTCTTGAGTTGTATTGTTTTTTGAAGTGGTAGCAGGTACTCCATTGGCAGAGGACAAAGCATTTTTATTTCCAGAGCGCTTATCAAAAACTTTTTTGTCCGAATGGGTTAATACACTCGCGGCATCTCCATCGTTGTTTTTGTTGACTGAGGCTGGAAGATTTTTGTTTTTGGTTTGACTTTTTTCAAACTTGTCACTTAAATGTTGCGCAACCGAACCAGCGTTTTCTTTTTTGCCCGACTGTGTTTTTACCTGATGCTTTCCTGGGTTATTTGCCTTTTGCTGTTTAGCGGTTAAAGACCGATTGTTTGCAGACTGAACCGGCGATACAGCGTTTCTGTTTGCAATGTTTTGTCTGCGTTCGTCTTGGGGCGATGAAGGCTGTTTCGCATTGTATGTTCCCGCACTATTTTTTACATCATTGTTTCTTTTCTCTACGTTTTTCTCACTACTCTTTTCTTTCGAAGCGACTGTGTTGCCTGCCTCTGGTTGAGGAATCGTATTTGGTTTTGCATTCGGTATAGAATTCGTATTCTGGTTTGTTTTTCTGTTCTCTGTAGCGTTTTCAGTTGTTGCTTTATAAACGAAGTAGGCAGCAGTTCCCAACAATAGCAGTAGCATCAGGTACCATAACCATTTTCTGTTTGGTTCCTCCTGCGCCGGCAATCTTTGCTCCAGTGCGGTCCAGACGCTTGCGGGCGGTGTTTCCCTAAAGTCGCCTAATCCCTCACGGAAAAGATCATCAATATGTTTTCTGCGGTCTTCCATTCGCTTGCTACATCAAGTTTATTTTTTCCTTTAGTCGTCGCCGCGCATCATTCAAATGCCAGCGGCTGTTGTTTTCATTTATTCCCAGGTGATCCCCAATTTCTTTATGAGATAGTTGTTCAAACACAAAAAGATTGAAAACGGTTCGTTGGGTTTCGGGCAACTGATGTATTAGCCCAAGCAAATCCTTATAGCCCATTCGCCCCATTATTTCACCTTCCACATGCATATCGGTAGTCTCGATTTCCACCTTATAAGCAGGTTCCTTCTTTATGTATTTACGGAAATGGTCGGTGATTGTATTGATCACTATGCGGCGCATCCAACCCTCAAATGAACCTTTCATGGAGTAACTCTGCAGGTTTGTCAGAATCTTAAAAAATGAATCGTTCAAAATTTCATCTGCTTGTCCGTTGTTGTAAGTATATCGTTTAATAATACTGTAGAGCAAAGGCGCATATTCATCATACAGTTTTTTTTGTGCCAGACGGTTTTGTGCAATACACTGCCTTATCAGGTCGTAGGGGGGTTCTTTGCCTGAAGATTGATTGCTCGTCAAAGCTTGTTGATGTACTATGTTATCCTTTTCGGACAATTAATAGAAGTTTACCAAAGGCTAAAATTCTTTGTTCTTTATTCAAGACGCAACCTATCTGAAGAATGTTAGCGCAACAGCAAAAAAATTCCAAAGGTTGGGTATAGCTGGTGGTAGCCGATATGAAGCTCTGTTCTCAGTTCGTGCTTATTTCTCGGAGAGGTATGCAATAGTTACAATCTTCGCCTCTTCAGTTCTTTCAGTTTCACCTTGTTCAAAGGTTAATAAAGATATATTGTTGAGCCGTTGCAGTCAAGCCGCTATTTCATAAAACACCATGTGTGCGTTCGCCTTAGTCAATTAGTGCTAACGTATCTATTCTCTCAAAGTGTTTTCTGTTAAGCGTCGCAAAAGGAAGATTATGTGTAATTGCAGTCGCTGCAATGAAAAGATCTGCCAAATCTATTTGCTTCCGCTTCTTTTTCAAAGCGATGTTTATCGTTAGGGCTGTGTCCACTGAAACTTCGTCAAGCGGCAGAACAGTGATTGCTTGTAAAACGTTGTCCCAAAATGCCAGTTGGTTCGGTGTCGCACCAGCATAAATCTCATATTTAGTTACTGCTGAAATGGAAAAGAATATCCTTGGCGCACCAATTTTATCCAAACAGAGTTTTCTTTTTCAGTTTTGCGGTAATAGTCAATTAGAATGGAAGTGTCAACTATGATTATTTTGTCCGCCATTGATTGATAGCTTTTCTGTTCTTTGCGATTGTGTCCAGTTGCTTTTTTGTTGCAGTCGGTCCGTTCAATAGCAATGCTTCCAAGTCAACTGATTTGTCGCTTTTTACTTCCTTTTCGATCTCTGCCTTTAATTGTTTTAGCTGTCCTGAGGGCAAAGTCCTTACGATTTTGAGCAACTGGTCAAAGCCTATATCTACCTGTACTTGCATGAGTTCAAATTTAAGGATTTTTGTAAACCTGTAAACGGTCGAAAGGTGACGCACAACGTTAACAGCAAAAAATTTCCAAAGGTTGGGGTAGCTGTGGTAGCTATTATGAAGCAAAAGTGGTATTCCGATGTAGGTGGTCTTCGATACGAGACCCGCCGCCATCAAAGAACGCCGGCGGGTCTCTGAAAAAGAAGACTCGGCAGAGACGGAAAGCCGTGAGTGGCGAAAACTAATGTTTCAGTTTCTTTGTCTTTGTCCCAAAATGCAAGCAGCCTAATTTGTTGTCCGCCAAAGTTTGTTCTAAATTCTCATACTGGCGCAAGCATGCCGCCTAGCCCGTCGGCGAGGGTGCTTGTGCCTATGTAGATAAACAGGCACAAGCACGCAGCGCTGCAACAGCTTGACTGCATGCTTGCGCCAGAGGGGTAGACCACAGCATCCACAAGCCGCTTTACGACCGGATGCAACAGCGCCTGCAAAC
>ENA-UOUJ01001094-UOUJ01001094.1-activated-sludge-metagenome-genome-assembly--contig:-NODE-1094-length-15181-cov-3.961920_pt1 | contig 15181 bp, 8 predicted proteins | sample MGYA00249839_ERZ747224 | MGnify/ENA primary metagenome ERZ747224 (study PRJEB28782, sample SAMN03220277) | activated sludge metagenome | biome: wastewater; feature: sewage sludge; material...
AAAAGTGGCGGGCAACAATCCCGCATTGGGTGCTGTAATCGGTACGGTAGTTGGCGGCGCTGCCGGTGCGGTAATAGGGCGGCAAATGGACAAGCAAGCGAAAGAAATAGAACAGACAGTGCCGGGTGCTGAAGTGGAAAGAGTGGGAGAGGGTATTGTGGTAAATTTCAACGAAAAGGTATTGTTTGGGTTCAATCAGGCTACACTCAACACCAATTCCTACACCGCATTAGATAAGTTGGTAACGGTACTAAACAAGTACAACGAAACCGACCTGAAAATATACGGACATACCGATAGCAAAGGAACCGAAACTTATAATCAGGATTTGTCCGAACGGCGTGCAAGTGCGGTGGCAAATTATCTTTCTTCGCATGGAATTACACGCGCGCGTTTGCAGACTTATGGCTACGGAGAAACTTCTCCAAAATGTAGCAACGATACTGAAGAGGGTCGCTCTTGCAACCGCCGTGTAGAATTTGCCATCATGGCAAATGAACAAATGCAGCAAAGTGCAAAACGCGAAGCTGGTCAGTAAAAAAAATAAAGATTTATTCGCATGGAAGCTGCCCCAAAAGCAGCTTCTCTTATTTGGAAGGGTTCCGGAATATACTTGCACAGGTTATTTACCCATATTTATAGGTTGCTAACGTATTTCTATAGGTTCTGAACTTGGAAATTGAGGTTGCCTAACCTGAATTTTGAGGTTCGGGACGTAGAAATTGAGGTGAATTACATGTTTTTTGAGGTTCTTGACGTCAAATTTGAGGTTGAACAACGTATTTTGATGTGTTCGGAACCTCATTCCAAAAGTTTGTCTTTTCAAATAATCTTCTTGATATAAAAAAAAAACCGCCTCAAAGTTTTTTTGAGGCGGTTTCAATCAATATTATTTCGGAAAAAATTACTAACGTATCAAAGTAAGGTTACCTGTGTAACTTTCTGTAGCACCGCTGGCAAAGGTTACATTTATGCGATAAACGTACACACCCATTGGCTGCTCCTTACCGTTAAACATTCCATCCCAGCCACGTCCGTTTACACTGCTTGTTTGGAATATTTCCTGCCCCCAGCGATTGTAAATAACCATTGAGAATTTCGCAACGCTCTTTGAAAGCAATTGACGAGGTAAGAAATAATCGTTTGAACCGTCGTTGTTGGGCGTAAAGGCATTAGGGATGTCAATGTAGCAGTCTTTAAAAACTTCCACACTATCATTGGTAACGCAACCATTTACGTTTACACTTGCGGAGTAGATGCCCGGATGCCTTACTGCAATAGAATGCGCAGAGTCTCCGGTATTCCAAGTCCATCGTGCAACGGGATTTCCAATATTTACATTGTCTGCCAAAACTATTGCCTGCCCGTTTGGACACATCACCGTATCTGGGCCTAAGTTGAGGACAGGGAACGGATTGATGTTTACAAGTTTGGAGAAGACAACGGTAGGACACGCGCGGAATCGAACGGTGAGCGTTACGTTATAAGCACCAGAAGTATCGTAGGCGTGAATTACCGGATTGGTATTGAAAGCAGTAAATCCGTCTCCAAGATCCCAATCAGCGCCAAGTGCATTGTCTTTGATGTAGTATCCATCAAGCACTATGGTTTGCCCTTCGCATAGTACGGTATCTGACGGTATATAATTTACAGGAGAAATGGAATCAACAACTATTACATGATAAGCTGTATCGAGACACCCTGTTATGTTGCCCACAATTAACCGGACCGTATCAACTCGCTCAAAAGGATAAATCATTTGCGGATTCTGCGCGCTGTCAATGTAACCATCTCCAAATGTCCATGCATGGAATATGGAATTTGGTGCCGAAGCATCTGTGAAGTTTACTTGTTCGCCCTGGCACACTGTATCATCGTTTACAGTAAAAGCTGCCATTGCATCTGCTATATCTGCGGTAAAATGTGTAGTATCTGTACAGCCTGAAGAGTCGGTTACTGTTAAGACAACGGTATAAAGTCCACCAGTATCGTAGGTATGAATAATCGGGTTGCCTACAGCAGTATCTCCATCGCCAAAGTCCCAATGGAATTTAGTGGCATCAGGGAAAATTGAGCTGTCAATAGCTTTTGTACCAAGGAATTGATGGGTTCTGCAACCTAATACAGTATCGCTTACTGTATAGTAAAGATTTGCAACAACAATTTCTCTTGTCAAAGTATCCGTGCATCCGGTAATGTCCTGAGCGGCTAATCTTACAGTATAAACGCCACCTGCTGCATAAGTGTGTGTAGGGCTTTTAGCAGTATCAGACGTACCATCGCCAAAACTCCAATACCAGGAATAAACAACACCTGTAGGCGAGGTTGTATTGATGAACTTTCTTGTTGCACATGAAATTACAGAATCACGGAAAGCAAGGTTGTATTTAATAGGAAATGTATCTACAGGTTTAGGCAGAATTAAACTATTCAATGTCAATCCATTTTGTCCCACCTGAGAACCATTAGCATTATTGTTGAACTGTGGAAGAATACCACGGTCGCCTCCGGTTACGTCTATATTTACGCCTACAGGAACTGCCGCTGTACTAAACCATGCAACACCACCACCGCCGCCGCCACCAGGGCCGGGTTGGTAGGTAGCATTTACTGTTATACCGGAATAGATAGTAGCACCTTTTCCACCTTTCGCTCTTACTTGCAACAAGTTATTAATTGTAGGTGTGCTTATAAGTATGGTACCGCCTGAGCCACCGCCACCGCCGCCATCGCTTTGGCAATTCGGACCGGTTCCGCTACACTCAGGAGCATTTGCACCGTCAGATATTACAAGTCTGTTGTTTCCAATGATGTTGCCTGCTTCAATTATTACTAAACCGCCGCCGTTACCGCCGCCAATTTCGCCAAGAGTATCACCATGTCCTGAACCGCCGCCGCCGCCGAGGAAAATAGTATTGAAGAAGTTATTGTAGCGAAGTCGCATACCACCTATACCACCAATATTGGGAATAATATCGGTAGGACACCAAGTTGCAGCTTGCCATTGGTCACCGCCGCCGCCGCCAGTTCCACCATTACCGCCGCCGCCGCCGCCGCTCTTTCCAGCCGCGCCGCCGCCACCACCATTGGTCATCTTACCACGGCCATACATTTTAGAGGGTGATAAAAATCCTACACCTTCACCTTTTTCTGCGCCTTCATTTGTATTGCCGGGATAATAATAGTCAGTTTTATTACAATGAGGAGTGGTTAAGTACAAAGGACGGCCGCCTCTGAAACCGCGTCCGGTAACATCAATATTTGTATCTAACGTGAGTGTATTCGCTACACGAAATGCTAAAATGCCGCCTTTCCCGGTGACATCGTCCCACGGTTTGCAAGTAAGGAATTGATTGGCAACTGTATAGTTTTGGAAGTAGGGAACCTTTACTATCTGCACCTTTCCAAGCGTCCACTGATAAGTTCTCTTTATCGTGTACTTCAATTCAAATTCACAATTGGGAAAAATCTTCTTGATAATGTTGTATTCATAGTTGCCCGCTCCGTTGTAGGCCAGCGTATCACCAAATGATGGTGTATTTGTAGAGTCAACCGAATACGTTTTCATCTGGATGATCATGATTGTATCACCCTCTTTAAATCCGTTACAACTATCAACAACCAATCTGTTATTGCAACTCACATCTTCAGCTATTACTGCTGCATAGGCGTTGATGATTTGTTGGGCATGAGCTTTTTGAGAAAATCCTAAAAAAGCTAAGAGCAGGGAAAGTGTAGCAATTACCTTATTCATGTATCAAAAATAAATGGTGGTTCAAAAAATAATAAATTGGAACTTCATGATAGACGGAAAGTTTCCCAAAATAGTGGGGAAATTCTCAAAAAACATCGAAAGATAGAAAACAAAAATAAAAAAGAGAACACAAATTGGTGTTCTCTTTTTCAATGAAACATTTACAACCGCAACTAAGCGTGATGAATTTGCTTCTTTTCCTTGATGCGGGCAGATTTACCACTACGCTCACGAAGATAAAACAACTTCGCACGGCGTACACGACCAACTTTATTTACTACAATTGAATCAATGCTTGGAGAAAAAAGTGGAAATAAACGCTCTACGCCTATACCATCAGAAATTTTACGAACGGTAAAAGTTTGCGTAGCACCACGACCCTGACGTTTGATTACATCGCCTTTAAAAGCCTGGATACGATCCTTGTTCCCTTCTGTAATTTTATAATTAACTGTAACGTTATCGCCAGCTTTGAATTTTGGAAATTCTTTCTTGCCTGACATCTGTTCGTGTACAAACGCTATAGCATCCATTTTTACTTTGATTTTGGGTTTGCGAAGGTAAAGGCTAATATCTATGATTACAAATTTTTTTTGCCTTTTATTCCCGATCCTCATCTTCTAACAAATCCGGGCGACGCTCTCTGGTACGAACTATTGACATTTCATGTCGCCATTCATCCACTTTTTTAGGATCACCGGACAACAAAACATCCGGCACTTTCCATCCTCTAAAATCTGCAGGTCGTGTATAAACGGGGGGCGCTAAAATACTATCTTGAAAAGAATCGAACAAGGCAGATGTTTCATCATTCAATACACCGGGAAGCAGCCTTCCTATCGCATCAACAATAATAGCAGCAGGAAGTTCACCGCCACTTAATACGAAATCGCCAATGGAAATTTCTTTGGTTACATAATGTTCGCGTATGCGCTCATCTATTCCTTTATAATGTCCGCAAATGATGATCAGATTATTTTTTAAGGAAAGGTTATTGGCTGTTTTCTGATTGAACGTTTCTCCGTCGGGCGTTGTGTAAATGATCTCGTCGTAGGTTCTTTCAGCTTTTAGTTTATCAAGCAAAATAGCAAGAGGCTCCGGCATCATTACCATTCCGGCACCACCGCCAAATTGATAGTCATCTACCTGACTATGTTTATAGGGAGTATGTTCTCTAAGATTGTGTACCTGCACTTCAAGCAAACCCTTCGTCTGCGCTCTTTTCATTATTGAATGATTAAGCGGACTTTCGAGTAATTCGGGAACCACTGTTATAATATCTATTCTCATTGCTTATATCTCTAAAAGTCCCTCCGGCAAATCCATTCTGATAAATTTATTCCGCACATTGACGTCCACTATCATTTGCTCAATTAATGGTATCAGCACTTCTCTGCCTTCGTAGTTAATTTTTCCCAACCATTGGTGTCCTGTTTGCACCACATCTTCTATATTTCCCAAACTACCTTTTTGCTTGTCTATCACATTAAATCCTATCCACAGCAAAGGACTATTGCCGGTAACTTTTGAGAGAATTTCTTCCTTCACATAAACCTGTTTACCGATCAGTTTTCTTGCAGCCTCTACCTGTTCTACATCCTCCAGATTCACGATATATTCTTCGTCATTAGCAGCTTTGGCGGCGGAAACAAAAAAGGGGATAAAACTTCCTTTGTTCATTTCAAGAAACAATACATCATTTTCTTTTAGCCAATTGCTTTCTCCTGCTACATGCGTAAATACTACTGCACCCTTTAAGCCATGCGTTGCTACTATTTTGCCTATTCGTCTCATCAAAGAACAAAGATGAAAAAACTTTGGTTTCCCACGAAGATGCAAGGTTTTTCTGCGACCATTTGCGGGAATTGCAAAGCATGTTTCACACAGAGGAACAGAGGAACAGAGAAACAGAGACACAGAAATTCTTTCCGGTAATTCTTTAATTCTATAAATTCCGGTTCTGACAATTATTTCACGGGAAGGGAATTGCAAAGCATGTTTCACACGGAGAAACAGAGAAACAGAGACACAGAGATTCCATTCCGGTAATTCTTTAATTCTATAAATTCCGGCTCGGACAATTATTTCACGGGAAGGAAATAGCAAAGCATGAGGTTTAACACAGAGAAACAAAGATTCAACCCTGACTTTTTACATTTTACATTTTACATTTTGCTTTTGCCTTTTACATTTTGAATTTTACTTTTAACTCATGCAACGTTTTCACGGACTTATCGGTGTTGTTTTAATTCTGGGTATTGCCTTTCTTTTTTCCAACAACAAGAAAAAAATAAATCCCCGAATAGTAGTGAGCGGCGTTCTTTTGCAAACGTTTATCGGACTTCTTGTTTTTAAAATTCCTTTCATCAATCAGTTTTTTACCTACCTCGGAAAAGGAATGGAAAAGCTCGAAGGCTTTGCAAAACAGGGTGCAAACTTTGTCTATGGCGGCATTGGCACTTACGATTTCACGGGGCAGATAACCGACTTTAAAAATCCCGGCACTTTTGTTTTTGCTTTCAATATCACTGCTACCATAATTCTTGTTTGCGTACTCGTTGCTATCTTTTATTATCTCGGCATTATGCAGCGAATTGTAGAGGTAATAGCGCGCGTTATGAATTTGGTAATGAAGGTGAGCGGTGCGGAAGCATTGAGTAATGTGGCGAGTGCATTTGTGGGACAAATTGAAGCGCAGGTAATGATACGTCCGTACTTACCCACCATGACGAGAAGTGAACTGCTTGCATCTATGGGTGGAAGTCTTGCGTGTATTGCCGGTGGTATTTTAATAGTTTATGCAAATATGGGATTGCGTGCGGGATTGAATATTACACCACAACTAATTGCCGCAAGTTTGATGGCTGCGCCTGGGGCACTTGTAATTGCCAAAATCGTTTACCCGGAAACCGAAGAATCGCAAACAATGGGAAAGGTAAAGCTCGATGTAAAAAGCGGCTACAGCAATCTTATAGATGCCATAAGTCATGGTGCGGCCGATGGGTTTAAAATTGCGATGAACGTAATTGCTATGCTCATTGGTTTTATTGCACTCATTGCATTGCTCGATTGGACCTTGCTAAAAATCGGGCACATCTTCGATCCGTCCTTTCATCTTTCGCTCAATTACATTTTCGCCAAAATCTTTTATCCATTTGCATGGGCTATGGGTATTCCGTCGGTTGACGTAAATAATGCTGCAACTTTACTGGGGCAAAAAATAACCATCAACGAATTTGTTGCATTTAGCAGCCTCACCTCCAACACCATTCCCATCATCACCCCAAAAGGATTAACCATCGTTACCGTTGCTATATGTGGCTTCGCAAATTTTGCAAGTGTGGGTATGCAGATTGGCGGCATTGGCGCACTCGCTCCCGAACGAAGAACTGATCTTGCAAAACTCGGCATGAAGGCATTGCTATGCGGTACGCTCGCTTCTTATCTCAGTGCAACGATTGCGGGTATGTTGTTCTAATCAAGTGAACAAACGAGCCGTCATACATTTCTGGAGGATCTTGAAGACCTAATTGCTTTGGAATTAAATAAAAAAGATAGTAGCAAACCCTATGAAGAAGCGCGAAAGGATATTTTGAATTGATAGAGGGTCTCTCCTAAAAATACCCCAGGTACATATTCGAAAACGTAGTGTACTCAATACTGACTTCATCTCCTTTATCCAATCGTCTGTAGTCATACTCCGCCACTTCTATGCTCAGTTTCACGGCAGATGTGAGGTAGAAAAAATAAGAGTCGTTGGAAGGCATATACTGTTTGCGGGTAATGAATGCACGCTCTATGGTTTTTGTTCGGTGTTTCAGATCAAGCCGCAGCTTGCGAAGATTGTGATAGTATCCCCAATAGAGACCTGCCAGAGAAAAACACACAAGAAAGAAAACACCCAGGAAATAATAACCTATCGAAAACGGATTTTGATGTCCAGCAAATGCACGAAACCATGCAACAATAAAAGGACACACAAAGCAGAGGATCATAAAAACACGCGCTATTCTGAAAATCTGCTTGCGGTCTTTTTCCTCCTTTCTTCTAAGAAAAGAAACTTCTTCTCTGTTTAAAGACTGGCGATATTTTACTAACTCAACCGACATCTGTGTCTAACTTTTCCAAAGTTCTAAACTTTGGAAAAGTTCATTTATAAATCGCTGAATATTTTTGCTGCGCGTAGTTCATAAAAGAAGAAAAATCCAAACCTCTGCCCGTAATTCGTTCGCACAATTCTTCGCTATTGTAGCGCCTGCCGTGTTGATGCACCTTTGTTCGCAGCCATTGCAAAAGACTTTTAAACTCTCCATTTGCAAGCTGCTCTTCTAAATTGCTTACTTCCTTCATTGCGTGTTCAAAAAACTGCGCAGCATAAAAACTACCCAATGAATAAGTTGGAAAATATCCGAAACTGCCGTGGCTCCAATGTACATCCTGCAATACTCCTTGCTTGTCATCGGGCGAAGAAACGCCGAGGTATTTTTGATAGTATTCATTCCATACACCTGCAAGGTCTTTCGGATTTATTTCGTTTATCAAAAGCGACTTCTCAATTTCATAGCGTATCATCACATGAAAGTGATAGGTAATCTCATCAGCTTCTGTGCGAATAAGTGAGGGTGCTACTTTGTTGGTTGCTTTGTAAAATTCCTCCACGCTTGTTTTTCCTAATTGCTCAGGAAAGTATTGCAGCAATTGCGGATAGAAAAACTTCCAAAACAGCAGACTTCTTCCAACGCTGTTTTCCCAAAGACGTGATTGCGATTCGTGAATAGAAAGAGAAACAGCAGCACCGAGTGGCAAGCCATACTGTTCCTCCGGCAAGCCTTGCTCATACAGTGCATGTCCACCTTCGTGAATAGAACTCCAGAGCAAAGAAGCAAGGTTGTTTTCATCTACTCTTGTTGTTACGCGCACATCAGTTGGTGCAAAGGAGGTGGAAAATGGATGCTCTGAATAATCTTGTCTTCCCGCATCAAAATCATAACCTATTTGCTTTAGCATTTCGACTGATAAATCAAATTGCTTTTGCTTAGAAAAAGTTTGATAGAAGAAAGAATCATCCACTTGTGGCGCCCTGATTATTTGATTTAATAATGGTGACAATTGTTCCTTCACCATCTTAAAAACCGGGTTGAGCATTGCAACGGTGGCACCTTTCTCATAATCATCAAGCAACGCATCGTAAGGGTGTTTTTCATAGCCATACAAATCCGCCTGTTGCTTTTTCAAAGCGATCATTTTTTCAAGCTGCGGAGCATACACAGAAAAATCATTTTGCCTGCGGGCTTCTATCCACGCACTATAACTTTCACTGCTTTGCTGTGTTAGTTTTTCTACGAAGTCAGTGGAAAGCTTTTTGGCTTTTTCATAATCTTCAAGACTCAAACGCACATTGTGTTGTTGTTCTTCTTTCAGGTCATTCTTTGAAGAAAGTTCGTGCAAAATTTTTCCATAAGCATCGCTTGTTACTAACTCATGCGCTTGCGATGCAAGTGTTGCCAACTGTCTCCCACGAAAAGCAAATCCTTTTTTGGGCATATATACTTCCTGATCCCAACCGAGTACCGCTGCGGCGTTGTTGAAGTCGGCAGCTTTCTGCGTGATGTTTTTGTACTGTTCGTAAAGGTTTGATGATTGCATTGCTGTTTATTTTTAAGCTTAGCGAACCTTCGCGCACTTTGCGTTGAACTATTTAACCGCTAAGGCACAGAGACGCAGAGCCAAAACCAAATTCCAAATTCCAAAGCCCAAATTCCAAATTCCAAAGCCCAAATTCCAAATTCCAAATTCCAATTCCAAAATTCAAAACTACTCCTCCTGTGCTTCCAGCCTTTCTACTTTGGTAATTCCTTTCAGATTATTTAAAGCCTGGCAAAGTTCGTCGAGTTCATCGCGGTCGTGTACATACACCATAATATTTCCTTCAAACACTCCATCTTTTGAATCAATACTAATGGAGCGCATATTCATTTTTAGTTCGCCGGAAATAACATTGGTGATTTTCTGTATCACTCCTACATCGTCCAGACCAATGATGCGCACTCCGCTGAGAAACGAAATTTCTTTGTTTTTCGCCCACTTTGTTTTCACTACTCTGTGCCCATAATTCGCGAGCAATTGTGAAGCGTTAGGACAATCTGTTCTGTGAATTTTCAATCCTTCGCCCGAAGTAACAAACCCAAAAACATCATCACCAGGAATTGGTTGGCAACATTGCGCCAGCTTGTATTTTATTCTGTCAGAACTTTCTCCGAAAATAATTAGTTCAGCGCCCTTTGCAGGTTTATGATGCTTTACTTCTTCTTCAGAGAACAACACTTTTGGATCAAGCTTAATTTCTTTCGGAGGCTGATGAAGTTTATCTCCATGTACGGTGAATAGCTTCAGATCCTTCACGTCAATACTACCTACCGCCACTGCATAGTACAAGTCGAGTGGAGAAGGCTTTTTAAAATACAAACACAACTCATGAAGATTATGGGCTGTAAGCGAAACTTTCAAATGATCGAGCTTGCGTTGCAATATTGCTTTGCCATCGTCGCCAATTTTTCTTTTTTCTTCTTTGAGGTAATATTTGGTGCGGGATTTTCCTTTCGCGGTCGTCACGAAACTCAGCCAGTCTTCAGATGGTTTTTGCTTAGATGAAGTAATAATTTCCACCTGATCGCCGCTTTTCAATTCATGACTGATAGGCACCAGACGATAATTCACTTTTGCTCCAATACATCGCGCTCCAAGTTCTGAGTGAATATCGAAGGCAAAGTCTAAGGCAGTTGCACCTTTGGGCAATACCCGCATATCGCCTTTTGGCGTGTAGATATAAATTTCTTCGGTAAAAAGGTCGAGTTTAAAATCTTGTAAAAAGTCAATAGTATCTGTGTCAGGGTTTGTAAGAATATCCCTTAAATGTTGCAACCAGGCATCGAGTTTACTCTCCTGTGCATTGGCGTTTCCCTCTTTATATTTCCAATGTGCAGCAAGCCCTTTTTCGGCTATCTCGTTCATTCGCGCAGTGCGTATCTGCACTTCAACCCAGCGGCCACCCTGTCCCATCACGGTTGTGTGCAATGCTTCGTATCCATTGCCCTTCGGCACACTTATCCAGTCGCGCAAACGCTCAGGGCTGGGGCGATAAAAATTGGTAACAATCGAATAAACTTTCCAGCAATCTTCTTTTTCTTTTTCGAGGGAAGAATTAAGAAGAATTCTGATTGCGAAAAGATCAAACACCTCTTCAAATGATACGTGCTTGGTGCGCATTTTATTCCAAATGCTATGAATTGCTTTCGGTCGGCCGTATATCTCAAAGTCGAAACCGGCACTTTGCAATTCTTCTTTTACGGGGCGGATAAACTCATTGATATAACGAGTGCGTTCGCGCCTGGTTTCTTTCAAACCTTTAGCTATTTCTGTATAAACCTCCGGCTGTGTATATTTCAGCGAAAGATCTTCTAGCTCCGATTTGATTTCATACAATCCCAAACGATGTGCGAGCGGAGAATAGATATACGTTGTTTCAGAAGCAATCTTCAGTTGTTTTTCACGGCTCATGCTATCGAGCGTGCGCATGTTGTGGAGGCGATCTGCAAGTTTTATCAAAATCACACGCGGATCGTCGGCAAGCGTCAAAAGTATTTTCCTGAAATTTTCTGCCTGAACAGTAGTGTCGGCTTTAAGATCTACTACGTTTGAAATCTTTGTAAGCCCATCAATGATCTTTGCATAGTTTACACCAAATTCCTGCTCTACATCTTCAAGTGTTATTTCAGTGTCTTCAACGGTATCGTGCAACAAAGCACAAATGGCAGACGTAACGCCAAGACCTATTTCTTCTACCACTATTCTTGCCACTGCAATGGGATGTAAGATGTAAGGCTCGCCCGATTTTCTACGCATATCCCGATGCGCTTCCACCGAAATTTCAAAGGCGCGTCTTACCAGCCGCTTGTCGCCTTTTTTCAATCGTTGTTTTAGCCCGCGCAGCAAAGCACGGTATTCGCGGAGGATGAGCTTCTTTTCTTCTTCGTCGTTTTTATTGTAAATGGTTGTAACTACTGTCTGCATAAATTCATTCCTTATTCAATTTACAAAAAAACAGCTTGTTCATTTTGTTAAACAAGCTATTGTTTGAAACTGTAAAAAATTAGTTCTACTTATAATTCCCCTTATAAAACTTCAGATACTCATTCATATCTCTGTCGGTGTTCAGCTTCTTCATATTTTCTGTAGAAATCATTAGCAACTGATACTCGTCCGATTTGTACTCTTTAAAAAGAGATTTGTTTGACCGCACAGAATTCAAATAAATCTTTGCATGAGATGCTGCGGGAAAAGATTTTACCAAAATAATTCCCTGATCCGGCTTTAGCATATCAACCGTTACCGAAAGTTTCTGCGAACTAAAATTGAACGTATTGAAATCAGTTAGTCCGGCTTTTATGCCCATCGTTTTCGATTCCATTTTTGTAAAGTAAAAAATGAAAAAGTGCTCGCCGGAAGCATTATAGGTATAAGCGGTTGCCTTATTATCAGTTGGGGAAACGGGAGGATTAGTTGATGAAGTTGCAGTCGCTGGATTTGCGGGTGAAACGGTGGGAGGTATAGTTGTTTGACTTCCCGAAACTGAATTTTGTGTAGAGTCTCCAGGGGGTGGAACTACGGGTTTGGTTTTCTTCACGTAGTTCAATACGGCATCTGCCCAACTTCTCAAAGAATCGGACGGCTTGGTGCTGATAAAATCGGTAAGCAAAGTATCAGCCTGGTCGTAATTACCCACGCCTGCCAATGCAATCGCTTCCATTATTCTGAAACGTTTTGTGTAAACAGGATCACTGTATTGCTTTTGTCCATTGCGTACCCGTTGTAGCACATCGGTATATTGCCGCTGCATCATCATGCCGTAAGTTTCATCGTAGTAGTTTGCCACCGAAACTGTTGACGCGAGCAATCCTCTTGTGTCTTCACTTGGTGCAAGTTCTTTCGCCCATTTCGTATCACTATGTTCTTTTCTTAGTTGCTCGCTCAATGCCTGTGCTTCACTCAATTTATCTTGCTTCAACGCTATCTGATATCGCAAATAGAGTGCCTCTGCTTTATGATCATTGTTTGGAAAACGCTTATCCATTGTGTCGAGCGTTTGTGTTCCTTTCGGATGGTCTTCGAGGTCTTTCACATACGCATTCGCCAGTTCAATGTAAGCATCCTGAATACGCTTTCTTGCACTGTTTTGTTCTTCAGTAGTATTTGGAATTGCTGCTAACAAACTTGCTTCCGTAGGCAATCCATTTTCGTCGGTTTCTTCAGTAGCGGTTGTGGTTCCTCCATCACTTCCTCCGCCTGAGCCCGCCATAGCGCCGCCTCCGCCTCCCATTCTTCTCCAGTTATCTACATTTTGCCGGCTGCCCCATTTGCGTTTAAAATCGTTAAGCCCCTGCTGCATTTGAGTTGCATTGGTAAAATACCAGTTGCCTGCCATGCTTCCGCCGCCAGGATCTGCATCTTCTGCAACCTTAGGAGTGCCTTCGCTGTTTGCCGCACGAAATGCACTGTCTTCTTTTTGCTTTTCCAGCATACGGATATAACGACGGATAACATTGCGTTGTTCTTTTTCAGGTAAGGAAGCAAGTGCGAGCAAACTATCTTGTGCATAGATGGTCTCTACCGGTGTCACCACCTTATCGAGTACGCTACTTCTTTTTACAGCAGTAATTTCTTCATCATTTGCTATGCTCTTTCCATAACTCGATGCACTGTCATAAGCCACTTTTGCCAGCTTATATTCGCCTTTCAAGTAGTAAACATTTCCAAGTCCTGCAAATGAAAGTGCTTTTTGCTTGCGTGTAGATTTCGAGCTTGCTATACTTTGCTTCAAATAATCAATCGCCTCTTCGGGATGATCGCTGTTAGCCGACAACCTGCCAAGAACATAATATATCTGCTCATTGTATTGCACATACTTTCCGTCTTTTAGCATTCTTCTTAATGATGCAGTCGCCTCTTCCTGACTGCCGCCTTGTTGTATAAGACTATATGCAAGATTTTTTCGCGCATAAAAGTCCATTTCAATCTTGGGGTTCTGGTCTATAACCTGCTCAAAATGTTGTGCGGCGGCAGCATAGTTTCCTTCTTCATACAGCAATTGTCCGTTGAGGTAAGCCGCGCGGGTTTGTATCCAATTGGGCATTTCTGCGGCATTGGCAACAATAGTAAGGTTTTGGGAGGCTGCTTTATATTCCCTTCTGCTCAGGTGCAGGTATGCCTTTTCCAATGCTATTCTTGCTTTCAGATTATCATTCAGGTTTTTATCTGTTTCAATAAGATCGAGAATGGATTCTGCATCATTTTCCTTTTGTGCCTCTGTGTAAGTACGAGCCAGCCATAGTACCGCTTCATTGTTTACCGTGCGATGTTTCAGGAAATCGAGTGCGCCATTTTTTTCCTTCTGTAATACCGATACATCTTTGTCCACTGGTTTTTTCTTCGCGGCAGCTTTCTTTTGTTCTTCCTGCTTACGCAATTGATTCATGGCTATAATGTAGCGAAACGCAGTAGAGGCCTCGCCATAATTGCCTTTGTAGTAATAGGCTTGCCCCAGCAACAGATAAAGATCATCAGCCCATTTTGTGCGGGGATCATGAATTTGAATACCTACAGATGCCTTGCGGATAATGCTATCCATATCAGCTGCAAGTTTGGTAGAATCTTTATCGGGGTCGAAAGGAAATAAGGCGAGCAATGAATCATAATTCTCTCGCCCCATACGCTGCATGTTTTCCAATGCCTCATCCATCTTCCGCTCTGCATTGAAGTAATAATTGTAGTGGGTATAAGTGTTTTGCAACACCCTTCGCGGCACCGACCACCCCTTCTTCAGCATCTTCTCATTGCTCCATGCTTCCCGCTTCTTCTTTATCTTCAACTCCAGCGCCAGCTTAAATTTATCTTCATTCTTCTTCTCCTGGCTCTTCTTCAGCCGCTCTCTGTTTTCCTTCACCTTAGCCAAACTATCGGCTCGCACTTTTCTTACCGCCCCAATGCTATCTGTATATTTCTTTCTTACCGACGATACACTGTCGCTATACTTCTTTCTTACAGCAGTGGCACTGTCCAGCGTCTTTTTACGTGCCGATATCATGCTATCGCTCTTTGCTTTCCGTACAGCCGTCATGCTATCAAGCCTTATTTGCCGCATTACCGCCACACTATCTTTATACCTTTTGCTCTCCCTGTATTTTCTTATTACCGCCAGACTATCGGCGCGGTGCTTCTGAATTGTTTTTACACTATCCATAGCATGTTTCCTCACTGCCGTTACACTATCTGCTACCCGCTCCCTTGCCATCCGCATAGAGTCGAACACAGCTTGCCGCGCCATCTTCATGCTATCCAACCGCTCCTTGCGCACCTCTGCCACACTATCCT
>ENA-UOUJ01001095-UOUJ01001095.1-activated-sludge-metagenome-genome-assembly--contig:-NODE-1095-length-15179-cov-4.004628_pt1 | contig 15179 bp, 12 predicted proteins | sample MGYA00249839_ERZ747224 | MGnify/ENA primary metagenome ERZ747224 (study PRJEB28782, sample SAMN03220277) | activated sludge metagenome | biome: wastewater; feature: sewage sludge; material...
ATTGAGCATCGGATTTATCCCGAAACCGGTTCCCACTTTCGGGTCCGATGCTCTAGAGCATGATCCCGAAAAGTGGAGACCGGTTTTCGGAGAAGATCATGCTCAAACAAAAAGATAAGCGACGAGTCTGATTCAACGCAGGTGAAACAGAATCTAAGCAAGGTCCGAATCACCAGGCCGGCGCGGTGTCGCGGTCCGGCCATGCTTTCTTCATATTGGGCCGCAATTGGTGTAGCTTGACCGGCCTTTGGTATCACCTGCGCGCCGGCGACGGTGCAATCGGCCGCAATCCGGGAGCTTCGCTTCCGATTGAATCGGAAGCGAAGCTCCCGGATCGTTGTTTTGACGCGTTTTCTTGACGCGAACCGATATCTGTCCTCGGGGCAAGCCCGAGGATATGCTTCGCTGGAAAACGCTATGGAGGAGAAATGTCGATGTCGATGGAATCCGACATGATCGTCGACCGCCGCAGGCTGCGCCGCAAGCTGACCTTCTGGCGCGTGGCGTCGGCCTTGATCGTGATCGGCGCGGTCATCGCGCTCGGCGCTTACGCCTCGCCTTTGGGCGGCAGGCTGACAGGCTCTTCCGCGATCCAGCGCGTCAACATCGACGGTCTGATCCGCAGCGACCAGAAGCGGGTCGATGCGCTGGAGCGGCTTGGCAAGTCGAACGCGCCCGCGGTCGTCGTCCACATCAACTCGCCGGGCGGCACCACCGCCGGATCGGAAGAGCTTTATGAGGCGTTGGCGCGCCTGAAGGCCAAGAAGCCGATGGTCGTGGTTGTGGAAGGGCTCGGCGCGTCGGGCGGATATATCGCCGCGCTTGCCTCCGATCACATCGTCGCGCAGCAAACCGCGCTGGTCGGCTCGATCGGCGTGCTGTTTCAGTATCCGAACGTCACCGAGCTTCTGAAAACGGTCGGGGTCAAGGTGGAGGCGGTGAAATCCTCGCCGCTGAAGGCGGCCCCGAGCGGATTTGAGCCAACCAGTCCGGAGGCGCGGGCCGCGATTGATGCGCTGGTGAAGGATTCCTACGCCTGGTTTCGCGGTCTGGTGCAGAACCGGCGCGGCATGGACGATGCGCAGCTCGAAAAGGTCGCCGACGGGCGCGTCTTCACCGGCCGGCAGGCGCTGGATCTCAAGTTGATCGATCAGCTCGGCGACGAAAGGGTCGCGATCGCCTGGCTCGTGGCGGAAAAGAAAGTCGCGCCCGACCTTCCGGTGCGCGATTTCAAGCTGGCGCCGCGGTTCACCGATCTGACGTTCATCCGCACCGCCGCGTCGGTGGCGTTTGATGCGCTGGGATTGAGCGGAATCGCGCGGCAGGTCGAGCAGGCCGGGATCGTGCGAGCGGCTGATCGCCTGAATCTCGACGGAATGCTGGCGCTTTGGCATCCCGCGCCGTCGAATTGAGCTCGAGCCGGTCGTAATCGGGCATTTCGCGCTGCGAAAAGCCCCGGTTGTTGCAACGCAAGCCGTCGGGGCCGATTTCTCCGGCGACCCGAATCACATTTACTGTCTTGACAGTCCTGACCGTTTTCACGGAAATGGGCATCCCACGCATGGGCCTTTGTCTCGATGATCAAATCCGAACTCGTTCAGCGTATCGCCGAACATAACCCGCACCTCTACCAGCGGGATGTGGAGAACATCGTGAACGCGATTCTCGACGAGATCGTCGCTGCTCTTGCGCGGGGCGATCGCGTCGAGTTGCGTGGCTTTGGTGCGTTTTCAGTCAAACATCGTCCTGCCCGCGCGGGCCGTAATCCGCGTACGGGAGAACACGTCCCGGTCGATCAGAAAAGTGTACCGTTTTTCAAGACCGGCAAGGAAATGCGTGAGCGGCTCAATCGCGACAATGCGACGAGCGAAGCGAACGCATAAGAACGTTCAGGGGAGCGGCCCCATCAATCGGCAAGTGAACCTGTCAGCATGAGTGCCGACTGACACTGCGTCGCGAGAGAGAGCATGCGCAAATTCCTGACCGGCCTGATCCTGATTCCGCTTGGTGTCTTTTTCATCGTGTTCGCGTTCGCCAACCGGCGTTTGGTCACGGTGACGTTCGATCCCTTCGGTGGAGACGACCCTCACACCGGCATCACGCTGCCGCTGTTTATTCTCATCATAGGGGTTGCGATTTTCGGCGTGGTGGCCGGGAGCGTCGCGACCTGGTTGGGGCAGCGCCGCTGGCGCTATGCGGCCCGTCAGTACGAGTCGGATGCAAGGGAAGCCCATGTGGAACTGGCCGATCTGCGATCCCGCTACGAGTCGCGTGAGGTGTCGCAGCTGCCGGATCTGACCCGGCGGGCCGGATAGCGGATTTATAGCGCCGGCGGGCACGTCCCCGGGGCTGACCCGTATCCTGCGATCGCCGCGATCCCGCATTCCGGCCGCAAGGGGAAGAACGTTCGGGCCGCGTTTCACGCAAGCGAGACAAGCCGCTTGCGACGTTGTAGAACCGGCCCATCGCGCTGATAGCAGCACGCCGGCATGCCATTGGCCGGGTCGCGCCGGACCATTCGGGATCATGTCACTGATCATCAAGATATGCGGCCTGTCTACCCCTTCGACGCTCGATGCGGCGTTGCAGGCCGGTGCCGATATGGTGGGATTCGTCTTCTTTCCGCCGTCGCCCCGGCATCTTGAGCTTGCGCGCGCGAAAGAGCTCGGCGCGCAGGTGCGGGGCCGGGCGGTCAAGGTCGCGCTGACCGTCGACGCCGATGATGAGATGCTCGGCGGAATCATCGAGGCCTTGCAGCCGGATCTGCTGCAACTGCACGGCAAGGAAACGGTGACGCGCATCCGCGAGATCAGGCGGCGCTTCGGCCTGCCGGTGATGAAGGCGATCGGCGTCGAGACCGCCGCCGATCTTGCGGACCTGCCGAGCCATGCCGCCGTCGCCGACCGCCTGCTGTTCGATGCGCGTCCGCCAAAGGATGCGGCCCGGCCGGGCGGGCTGGGCGTACCCTTCGACTGGCGCCTTCTGGAAAATCTGTCCGTCGATATTCCATTCATGCTGTCGGGCGGCCTGGCTGTGGGCAATGTCGATGACGCGGTGCGGATCACGCGCGCCGGCGGCGTCGATGTTTCCTCAGGCGTGGAGCGCGCGCCGGGGGTGAAGGATGCCGGCATGATCCGGGATTTTATTCGCGCCGCGCGAGCGGCGGAAACCAGTTTGCGCGAAGCGACGTCGCATGTGCGGTAGTCCCGGAATATTACGGCAGCCGCCATGCCCGCGTGGAGCAGGCGCGGATAGCGTAACCTTGTCTGCGCCGCGGGCATCGATCTTTGCTGAAATTCACAGCAAGCTATAGCGTTTTCGAGCGAAGTGGAGACCGGTTCGCGTGAAGAAAACGCGTTAAATCAAGATCATAGAGCCTTGCTTCTGATTCCATCAGAAGCGAAAAGGCTCTAAGGCTCTAGTTAGTTGATTGAGCATCGGATTTATCCCGAAACCGGTTCCCACTTTCGGGTCCGATGCTCTAGACGTGGATGGCCGGAATAAATCCGGCCATGACGAAGGGTGACGATGAGTTCTCTCCCCAATTCTCTCCGGTCCGGTCCCGACGAGCGCGGGCATTTCGGCATGTTCGGCGGCCGCTTCGTGGCGGAAACGCTGATGCCTTTGATCCTCGATCTTGAAAAGGCCTATGCCGACGCCAAAAGCGACGCCGCGTTCCAGCGCGACATGGCGCGCTACCGCAAGGACTATATCGGCCGGCCGTCGCCTCTGTATTTCGCCGAGCGCCTGACCGAACACCTTCGCGAGATTTCCGCGGCTTCGGGCGGCGCCGGCGGCGCGAAGGTCTACCTGAAGCGCGAGGAGCTCAACCACACCGGTTCGCACAAGGTCAACAATGTGCTCGGCCAGATTCTGGTGGCGCGGCGCATGGGCAAGAAGCGCATCATCGCCGAGACCGGCGCAGGCCAGCATGGCGTCGCCACCGCGACGCTGTGCGCGCGCTTCGGCCTGGACTGCGTGGTCTATATGGGCGCGGTGGATGTGGCGCGGCAGGAGCCGAACGTCATCCGCATGGAAATGCTGGGAGCGAAAGTGGTGCCGGTGCAGTCCGGCACCCGCACGCTGAAGGATGCCATGAACGAGGCGCTGCGCGACTGGGTGACCAACGTGCACGACACCTTCTATTGCATCGGCACGGTGGCGGGGCCGCATCCCTATCCGATGATGGTGCGCGACTTCCAGTCGATCATCGGCGAGGAAACACGATGGCAGATGCAGGAGGCGGAAGGCCGGTTGCCGGATTCGCTGATCGCCTGCATCGGCGGCGGCTCCAACGCGATGGGATTGTTTCATCCCTTCCTCGATGAAACCTCGGTGGAGATTTTCGGCGTCGAGGCGGCGGGACACGGTCTAGACAAGCAGCACGCGGCCTCGCTCACCGGCGGGCGGCCCGGCGTGCTGCACGGCAATCGCACCTATCTGCTGATGAATGACGACGGCCAGATCGAGGACGCGCATTCGATTTCCGCGGGCCTGGACTATCCCGGCATCGGTCCGGAGCATTCATGGCTGCACGAGACCGGCCGCGTCACCTATCTTTCCGCGACCGACGAGGAAGCGCTTGGCGCGTTTCAACTGCTGTCGCGGCTGGAAGGCATCATCCCGGCGCTGGAATCGGCGCATGCGATCGCGCGCGTCATCGAACTCGCGCCTGGGCGGCCGAAGGATCACCTGATGGTGGTCAACCTCTCGGGCCGCGGTGACAAGGACGTGCCGCAGGTCGGCGACATTCTGCGAAAGCGTAAAAAATGACAGAGTGGGATCAAGTCGGAAAATGGGCTTTTCCATTCCTATTGCTCGTGTTTGCATTCGTTTGTGTTCTAGTAATCGCAAAATGCGAAAATAAATGGCTTCACATTCAAAAGGCATTTGGACCGATCATAATCAGTGCGACGGTCATCGCTACTGTTGCTTTTCTCGGCTTGTATGAAGTCCTGCCCAAGGATGCGATCGTCGCAGTCCTCAGTACAACAATTGGCTATAGCCTCGGCGCTCTAAGCACTAATAAAGACAAGGGTGCCGAATAGATGACAACCCGTATCGACACGCGCTTTGCCGAGCTGCGCAAGCAGGGACGCTCGGCCTTCGTCACTTTTCTGATGGCCGGCGATCCGGACCCCGCGACCTCGCTCGCCATCATCAGGGCGCTGCCGAAGGCCGGCGCCGACATCATCGAAATCGGAATGCCTTTCACCGATCCGATGGCGGATGGTCCGGCGGTCCAGGCGGCCGGGCGGCGCGCGCTCGATGCGGGCATGACCCTGACCGGTACGCTGCGGATGATCGGCGAGTTTCGCAAAGACGACGATTCGACGCCGGTCGTGCTGATGGGCTATTACAATCCGGTCTACATCTACGGCGTCGGGAAATTTCTTGACGATGCCAGGGCGGCCGGCGTCGATGGCCTGATCGTCGTCGACCTGCCGCCGGAGGAAGACTCCGAGTTGTGCATCCCGGCGATGAAAGCCGGATTGAATTTCATTCGCCTGGCGACGCCGACGACGGATGACAAGCGGCTCCCGGCGGTGCTCGCGAATACGTCCGGTTTTGTATATTACGTCTCGATCACCGGGATCACCGGCAGCGCGGCGGCGGATTCGGCGGCGGTCGGCGAGGCGGTCGGGCGCATCAAGCGCCATACGAGCCTGCCGGTCTGCGTCGGCTTCGGCATCCGCACTCCGGATGCGGCGCGCGGCATTGCCGAGCGCTCGGACGGCGCGGTGGTCGGCTCGGCGCTGGTCGATGCGCTCAGCGGCAGCCTCGACGCCGACGGCAAGGCGACGTCCGAAACCGTCCAGGCGGTCGCCTCTCTGGCGGCGGAGCTGGCCGAGGGCGTGCGGTCGGCCGGCCAGGCCGGAAACGGGGAGGCCGCGAAATAGGCTTTCTTCCCTCTCCCCTTGTGGGAGGGGGTGCCGAACCGCATCTATGCGGCGAGGCGGGTGAGGGGTCTTTGTGCTGACCCCTGTCGCCTTAAAAACCTCTCACCCGGCTTGCACCGTGCTTCGCCCGGCGCTCGCCATCCTCTCAGGCTAGGGGAGAGGGTTTGATCGTCGGTCCGGTTATGGAGCGTGTTCGATGAACTGGTTGACCAATGTCGTCCGGCCGAAAATCCGCAATATCCTCAAGCGGGAAACGCCGGATAATCTCTGGATCAAGTGCCCCGACACCGGGCAGCTCGTGTTCTACAAGGACGTCGAGAGCAACCAGTTCGTCATCCCAGGCTCGAACTACCACATGCGCATGAGCGCCGATGCGCGGCTGAAATCGATCTTCGACAACGAGACATGGTATGATGTGGCGTTGCCGGAGGTGACGGCCGATCCGCTGAAATTCCGTGACGAGCGCAAGTATGTCGACCGCATCAGGGACGCGCGCGCCAAAACCGGGCTCCATGATTCCGTGAAGGTCGGGTTCGGCAAGCTGGAAGGCTCCGCCGTCGTGGTTGCGGTGCAGGATTTCGATTTCATGGGCGGCTCGCTCGGCATGGCGGCGGGCGAGGCGATCGTGCGGGGGCTCGAACTCGCGGTCGAGAAACGATGCCCCTTCATCGTGTTCGCGGCGTCGGGCGGCGCGCGGATGCAGGAAGGCGTGCTGTCGCTGATGCAGCTGCCCCGCACCACCGTGGCGGTGCAGATGCTGCGCGAGGCCAGGCAGCCCTATATCGTGGTGCTGACGAATCCGACCACCGGCGGCGTTACGGCCTCCTATGCGATGCTCGGGGACGTTCAGATCGCAGAGCCCGGCGCGCTGATCGGCTTCGCGGGAGCCCGCGTCATCGAGCAGACAATCCGCGAGAAACTGCCGGACGGTTTTCAGCGGGCCGAGTATTTGCGCGATCACGGCATGATCGACATGGTGGTGCATCGCCACGAATTGCGGCCGACGCTGGCGCGGGTGTGCCGGCTGCTGACCAGGGCGCCGGAAATGATCGAGGCGGAGCCGGAACCGCCTGTTTCCGTTCCGCCGGATGAGCCGGACGAGCCCGCCGCCGCTCAGGAAGCTCCACCGGCGGCGCCTGCCGCGCCTCCGGCGTGAGCGCTGTTTCGCCCCGGCAAAGCCCGCTCGACGAGGTTGTCGAGCGGATATCGAAGCTGCATCCGAAAAGGATCGACCTTACGCTCGGCCGGATGTGGCGCATCCTCGAGCGGCTTGATCATCCCGAGCGCAGGCTGCCGCCGGTCATTCATGTCGCCGGCACCAACGGCAAGGGCTCCACCGTTGCCTATCTGCGCGCGATTCTCGAGGCCGCCGGTTTGCGCGTGCATGTCTTTATCTCGCCCTATCTGGTGAGAATCAACGAATGCATGCGGCTGGCCGGAACGCTCGTTGCCGACGACGCCCTGCGCGCCGCGCTGCTTGACTGCGAGCGCGCCAATGGCGGCGAGCCGCTGACCCTTTTCGAAATAAAGACCGCGGCGGCCTTGCTGCTGTTCGCGCGAAATCCCGCCGACGTGCTGCTGCTCGAGGTCGGCCTCGGCGGCCGGCTCGACAGCACCAACGTGGTTGAGACGCCGCTGGCGAGCGTCATCACGCCCGTCGGCATCGATCATGTCGAATTTCTGGGCGGCTCGCTGGCGCAGATCGCCGGCGAGAAAGCCGGCATCATCAAGCCCGGCGTGCCTGTCATCTGCGCGGAGCAGTTGCCCGAAGCGCAGGCTGTGATCGAGCAGCGGGCGAAGCGGATGCGCAGTCCGCTGCACGCGGCTGGCCAGCACTGGCATGTCCACGCTGAACACGGACGATTGGTCTATCAGGACGACAGCGGTCTGCTCGACCTCGCCGCGCCCCGGCTGTTCGGCCGGCATCAGTTCGACAATGCGGGCCTCGCGATCGCGACGCTGCGGGCGCAGGATCGCTTCCCCATCGAGGCGGCGGCGTTCGAGCGCGGCGTGACCGGCGCGGAATGGCCGGCGCGAATGCAGCGGCTGACATCGGGCCGGATCGTGGATCAGGCGCCGCGTGAGGCCGAACTCTGGCTCGACGGCGGGCACAATGCCGATGGCGGGCGGGTCGCGGCGGCGGCGCTCGGCGATCTGGAGGAGCGGGTGTCACGGCCGCTGGTGGTGATAACAGGCATGATGGGCAACAAGAACGCGCAAGGCTTTCTCGCCAACTTCGCCGGCCTGACGCGACATGTCATTGCCGTGCCGATCCCCGGCATGGAGAACGCGATGCCGCCGGAGGTGCTGGCCGAAGCGGTGCGCGCGCTCGACATGCGCGCCGAAACCGCTGTGAGCGTCGCCGCCGCGCTGCGATCGGTCGCGCGTCTCGCCTACGAAATTCCGCCGCGCATTCTGATCACGGGATCGCTATATCTGGCGGGCCACGTGCTGGCGGAGAACGGCACGCCGCCGAGTTAGTTCTTTTCCCTCTCCCGCAAGGGAAGAAGGAAAGACACGACATCTGCCGACCCAAACAAAACGGCCGGCGAACGGACGCCGGCCGCTTGAAACTCAATGCGGAAGGATCAGACCGTGGCGGTGATCCACTGCTCCAGTTTCTGCTTCGGCGCCGCGCCGACCTGACGTGAGGCCAGCTCGCCGTTCTTGAAGATCATCAGCGTGGGGATCGACATCACGCCGTATTTCGAGGCCGTCCTCGGGCTCTCGTCGACGTTCAGCTTCACGATCTTGACCTTGCTGCCCATGGCGCTGGAAATTTCGTCCAGCACCGGGCCGATCATGCGGCAGGGGCCGCACCACTCCGCCCAGAAATCAACCACGACCGGGCCAGTCGCCTTGAGCACTTCCGCTTCGAAATTGGCGTCCGAAACCTTGCCAACAGCCATGGAATACCTCGTTGTATCGATGAGATGCGCTACGAAAGAATGCGCTTGAAACTGCGAATGTAGTTAGGAAGACGATCTTCCCGGGTCAAGGTTTCTCACACGTCAAGGTTCTTACATCGTGATGATGGCTTCCAGGGCGGCATCCATCGCCGAGACGGAAACCTCAATCATTTCAGGCGTCTCGGTCCAGAGCAGCGCCGCCTTGACAGGCAGTTCCGGGTACAGGCTAGCGAGCACCGCGCGATAGAGCGCGAGCTGGCGGATATAGGGGGGCGGAACGCCGGCCAGGTTCGCGGGCGCGAGGCTGGTCTTGTAGTCGACAACCAGAATCCCGGTGGGGGTGATCACGAGCCGGTCGATCTGGCCCGAGACCAGCAGGGGATCGCCCCGCCGCGTCGTCAGCCGCCCGGCGATCGCCACCTCGGCCCGGCTGCCATCCGCGAAAATGGCGGCGAACCTCGCATCATCGAGCAGCGCCACGACCTGCGCCGCCAGCAGGTCGCGCTCGGCCTCGCCCCAGCCGCTCGCGTTGCGCGCAAGATAGGACAGCGCGGTCTCCCGGCGGCGATCCTGTGGCACCTCGGGCAGGGACTGCAGCAGGCGATGCGCCAGCGTGCCGCGAAGCCGCGCCCGGTGGCGCTGATCCCGGGCGACGCCGGCCCGCAAGCGATGATGCGCGGCCTCGTCGGCATCCGACGGCTGTAGCGATCGGCTCGCGGGCGCTTCCGGCGCGGCCGTAAGATGCAGCCAGGGCGGCAGCGCGATCGGGGTAGCGCCGGGGGACGCCGTCGGCACCGGGCTTGCGGCATCCGGTTCGGCTTCCTCTAGAGCGGGATGAGGAAAAGTGTGCAGCGGTTTTCCGCCCGCATCCCGCTCTAAAATATTGGAATCGATCACGTTCATGATCCTGGATCGATTCGATCCAGGATCATCGTGATCTGGCCGGGTGAAACGCCTGACCTTCCCGGTCTCGGTTTCGAACGCCTGCATCGCAAGGCCGGAATTGCCCAGGCCTTTCTCGATCAGGTCGTACCAGGACAATTCCCGCACCTTGTTGACATTGCCCGGCTTGCAGCCGCCGACGATCAGGCGGTCGGCCGCGCGGGTCATCGCGACGTAAAGCAGGCGGCGATATTCGTGCTCGGTTTCCGCGGTCATGGCCGCGCGCGCCTGCGCCACGCAAGGCGGATCTTCAGCTTTACTCCCGGCCCAGATCGTCACGCCGGCATGGCCTGCGGGCGCATTGCCGCGCGCCATGCGGATCAGGCTGAGACGCTCGGTGTCGGCCGGCGATGTCGAGGTGTCGGCGAGAAACACCACCGAGGCCTCCAGCCCCTTCGCGCCGTGCACGGTCATCACGCGGACCTCGTCGCGCGAGATTTCCATGTCGCGCTTCACCTCGGTATCGGCGGCGCGCAGCCACGCCATGAAGCCTTGCAGCGACGCGGGGGCCTTGCGCTCATAGGCCAGCGCCAGTTCAAGGAACTCGTCGAGCGCATCATTGGCTTCATGGCCGAGCCGGCGCAGGATTCGCCGCCGCCCGCCTTCCTCGCCGAGAAGCCACGCAAAGAACGCGAACGGCGTGTCGCGCGCGGCTCGGCTTTCGCACCGCTTCAGGCGTTAGAAGGCGTCGCGGAATTTGTCGCTGGCTGTCGCGTGCCCGGCGAGCGCGTCGCGCAGCGAGCCCTTGCGCTGCCACGCCAGCTTGAACAGGTCGTCGTCGTCGAGGCCGAACAGCGGGCTTTTCAGCGCCACCGCCAGCGCCAGATCGTCACGCGGCAGCAGCAGCGCATCCGTAAGGTTCATCAGGTCGATGATCGCGATGTGCTCGGTGAGTTTAAGACGATCCGCGCCGGCCACCGGAATGCCGGACTGCTTCAGCGCCTGGATGACGGCGTTGAACGCGCTGCCGCGCCGCCGCACCAGCACCAGGATATCGCCGTGGCCGAGCGGGCGACGGTTGCCCAGATGCCCGGTCATGGCGCCTTGCGCGATCAGCGTCCTGATTTCGTTGCGGATGCGTCGCGCCAGCTTGACCTCGGGGCTGGTCGCGGTGACCGCATCGAATGGCGCGCGCCAGCCCTCGATCTCCTCGCGCGGGTCCCGCTCTTCCAGATTCCAGAGATCGACGATGCCGGGTGCTGCGTCCGCCAGCGATTCGTGCACGGGGTGAGCGCCGACCGCGTGGATGCTGGCATAGATCCCGGGATCGCGGAACACATGGTCGACCGATTCAAGGATCGCTTTGCCGGACCGGAACGAGTAGATGAAATCCTCCTTGCGGAACGGCAGTTTTGCATCGGTGAACTTCATCTCCAGCTTGCGCCGCCGCTCGTCGAATTCGCGCGGCGCCGCGCCCTGGAACGAGAAGATCGACTGCTTCTCGTCGCCGACCGCGAACACGGTCCGGCGCACGCCCTCGCGCGCGCCTTCGCCGGCGGTGAAGTCCGCGATGATGCGCTCGACGATGTCCCATTGTTTCGGGCTGGTATCCTGCGCCTCGTCGATCAGCACGTGATCGACGCCGCGATCGAGCTTGTAGTGGACCCAGCCGGGCGAGGTCTGCTCCAGCATCCGAAGCGTCTTGTCGATCAGGTCGTCATAGTCGAGCAGGCCGCGCTCGTGCTTCTCGCGCCCGTAATGGGCGGCGACCGCGGCGGCGATGACGAGCAGGGATTGCGTGCGGTCGCGGATGTTGATCGCGCGGCGGCGTGCGAGCAGCGCGATCACGCGCTGGCATTCATCGGCAAGCATTTCAGCGATGTCGGGCCTGACATCGCTTATCTTCTTCGTGACAAAGGATTTGCGTGGGCTGCCGCCTCCTGTCAGGAAGACGTCGAGATAGCGATCGGCCTGCGCGGTGTCGCCCGCTTCCGCATGGGCGTCACGCAGCCGTTCGGACTGTTTGATGTCATTCGAACTGCCTGTTGCGATCAGCGCCGCCGTATCGAGCCACTTGCTTCGCGGCAGGTTCGGCCCGTCGATCATCTCACGCTCGACGTCCTCGACGCGCTCGTCCGGATCGACGCCGAGCGCATCGGCGACATCCCGGACCGCTTGCCCGGTGCCGCGATCCCCGGTCCACGCCACGGCGTGATCGCGGCGAAGGCAGGCCTGACTGATGACATCGCGCAGCGTCGTGTCGGCCTCCGCGCCCATGGCGTATCGCAGCGCGCGGCCGGCCGGACTGTCCGGATTCTCCGCGGCGTCGAGCATGACATGGATGCTCGCGCGCTCCATCATCTCGGTCTGGTCGCGCTCGTCGAGCACGGTGAAGCGCGCCGGCACCTCGGCCTCGAACGGAAACTGCTGCAGCAGCCGCGTGCAGAGCGCGTGGATGGTCTGCACCTTCAATCCGCCCGGTGTTTCCAGCGCGGAAGCGAACAGCTTGCGCGCCTGTTCGCGCCACCTCGCGTCCGGCTGCGCGATGCCGGCATCGCGCAGCGCCGCGTCCAGCGCCTCATCCTCGAGTGTCACCCAGCGCCCGAGCGTCGAGAACACCCGCTCCGCCATGTTCGCGGCGGCGGCCTTGGTGAAGGTGATGCAGAGGATGCGTGCGGGGTCGACGTTATTGAGCAACAGACGAATCACGCGCTGCACCAGAACGTGCGTCTTGCCCGATCCCGCATTGGCTGACACGAACACCGATGCGGCCGGATCGGACGCGCGCTGCTGGCGCGCGCTGGCGTCGGGATGAACGGGGCGGGGCGCTTTCACGATTGCTCCGACCCCGGCCCGCCGGCCGCCGACCATTCCTTGATCCGTGCGAGATCATCATAGACCCCGTAGCGGGTCTTCCACATCGGCAGGTCGAGCGATGCGTAGCCCTGCTGCTCGTCGTCGAAAGCGCGGATCAGCGCGGTGAGTTCCTCAAGAGCGCGATCGGCCGCCTCGTCCGGGGACTGGGTTGCGGTTCTGCCGCTATCGAGATCGACCGGCCTCGATTCGCCGGCAGGGTTGTTGCCGCTGAGCCGGACATAGACCAGCTCGCTGACCGATGCGCCGGGAGAAATGCCCGCGAAGCCGCCGTTGCGCAGAATCGCGGACTCCAGCGTGAGCTGCGGCGAGAGGCCGAGCCGCACCTGTTTGCTGCTCGGAGGACTGCCGGTCTTGTAGTCGAGCACGGCAAAGCGGCCGCCGCCGAGATGTTCGATACGGTCGGCGCGCGCCGACAGAGTGAAGTTGCGGTCGCCGTCGATCGGGATCTCGATTCCGCCGCTGACCTCCGCGTCGATCCTGACCAGATGCGCCCGGCGCGTCTGCTCCCATTCCGCGAACCATGCTGCGATGCGCTGGAAGCGTGGCCACCACAGCGCGCGCGCTTCCGGCCGCTGCATCAGCGGCGCGAAACGGCATTCGCCGATGGCGCTCAGCGCGCCTTCCGGATCGTCGGGCAGGCTTGCCGGATAAAGCTTGGTGAAATCACCGAGCGCGTCGTGAATAGCCGAGCCGCGGTCCGCCGCCGACAAGGGCATATCGACGGCCTCCAGCGGCAGGAGCTTCAGAATGTGTCTGGCGTAGATGGTGTAGGGGTCGCGCAGCCAGTCCTCGATCGCGGTCACGGACAGCCGCGTCGGCCGCGCCGCGCGCGGCGGCTTCGGCGCGGGCTGCGCGATGGGCGTGACCTCGTCGGGCCGGTCGAGCGCTTCGGCATACTGAATGTATCGCGTGCCTGCCTTCATCGCAGCCGTCCAGCGTGTCGCGCCCGCGACGGCTTCGAGCCGGTGCAGGAAGCGGGACGCCACCGCGGGCGACCCCCCGGCCTTGGCGGCATGGCTGAGGATGACGTCGCCCGCGCCGAGCAGTTGGGTGAAATCGTGCGCGGACAATCCGATGCGCCGTTCCGGAAGATCGAGCCCGAGTTCGTGCCGCATCGGCCGGCTGAGCCAGGGATCGGCCGGCGGCGCGGGCGGCCAGACGCCTTCAGTGAGCCCGCCGAGGATGACGCGGTCGCATTGGGTGAGCCGCGCTTCGAGCGGTCCGTAGATGCGCAGGCTTGCCGTCGTCGTCTGCGGGCGGCGCACGACGCGGTCGCCGAACGCCGCCTCGAAGGTGTCCGGATAGTCCGCGATCCTGACCGTCAGGCCGCTGCGCTCGCCCGCCTCGCGCAGATCGTCGAACGCGCTGGCGAGTGCAGAACCATGCTGGCCGTCGAATGCGGCGGCGACGCCTTCGTCGTCACAGGACAACGCGTCGATAGCCTGGCGATGCTGCATGGCGAGGACGGTGAAGTCCGCCGATCTCGATGCGCCATCGCCTTCGAGCGGCGCGAGCGCGTCACGCAGGGCCGCGATCAAAGCGCTGACATCATCGAGGTGATGCGGCTTCAGCGCCGCGCGAGGCTCGCTGCGATGCAGCGAAGAACTTTCGCCGCGATCCAGCTTGTCGCGCTCGCCGCAAAAGCGCGCGAATTCGTCCGCGAGGCCCTTGCTGCCGGGCGGCGGCCGGGTGCCGCGCAGGACCGCGAGCTCCAGCGTCGCGATCGCTCGCGACCAGCCGCCGGCCACGCGTCCCAGCCGGCACAGCGGGTGCTTCAGCAAAGCCAGCAGGGTCGGGGGCTCCAGACCGTTGCACGCCGTCTCGGCCGCCAGCCGTGCGAAAATCCCCGCCGGCGTGTCCATCAGCGGATCGCCCCCCGAATCGTCGAAGGCGAGATTCCAGCGGCCGAGCGCCGCCATCACCCGCCGCGCCAGCGCGCGGTCGAACGTCACCAGCGCGGCGGTCCTGTTCAGGTCGCGCGCCTCGCGCATGGCGACGGCGATGCCGAGCGCCTCCATTTCCGGATTGGCGGCGGCGATCACGGCGAGGTTCTGCATCCCGGCCGCGATCTTCTCCGCGACCTCGGGCTCGGCGAGCCGGGTGTGCCATTGCGCGGTCGCCTCCGCCGGCCGCATTGCTTCAGACGCCAGCATCTCGCGCCCGTGCGGCGCGGGTGCGCCGAGTGCTTTCACCTCGGATCGTGTGATCTCGAAGCGCTTGAGCAGGCCGTGCAGCGCGAATTGCGGATGACCGGCGGCGGGCGGCGTGATGAACGCGCCGTTCGTTCTATCCCTGACGCCGCCGATCAGTTGCCACGCATCCTCGTCGAGGCCGGTGTCGAGTCCCGGCAGCACGACCGCGCCTTGCGGCAGCGCGGCGATGACATGCAGCAGTTTCGCGGTCGATGGCATCGAGCCGGTGGAGCCCGCCGCGATCACCGGTCCCGCATGATGGTTGACGAGACGCGCGGCCTCGGCCTCGATCAGGCGATCGCGCCGCATCGCGGGTTCGATCCGGCCGGTTTCCTGAAGGTGAGCCGGCCAGTACTCCCGCGCGATCTTCAGGAAATCGAGCGTGAGCTGCCAGTAGCGGTCGAGCGCTTCGGGCACCA
>ENA-UOUJ01001096-UOUJ01001096.1-activated-sludge-metagenome-genome-assembly--contig:-NODE-1096-length-15166-cov-3.760969_pt1 | contig 15166 bp, 17 predicted proteins | sample MGYA00249839_ERZ747224 | MGnify/ENA primary metagenome ERZ747224 (study PRJEB28782, sample SAMN03220277) | activated sludge metagenome | biome: wastewater; feature: sewage sludge; material...
GGCCCCCCCCCGGGATGGCGTGCGCGCCGCCGCTCATCGCGCCGCCGCCGAGGAGGCCGCCGATCGCGCTGTCGAGCACGTTGATGACGCGCTGGCTCGCTGGGGTTTTGTCGCCAAGAACTTCCGCAACGCTCTCCTGGATGATCTGCTGCATTCCCTCGGTGCCGGCTTCGGCCGTGGCGCCGCGGATCACTGAATTGACGAATCGTCCCGTGATCGACTTTTTCAGCGCGCCGATAGTTGCGCCGCCGAGAACTTTGCTAAGGCCGAGCGTTTCGATCTGCCCCGCGATGTCGAGTGCTGCGAGCGGCACGCCGGCGACCATCGAATAATCGACGATCTGCGAAGGCGTCAGTTTGCCGGCCTTTACCTGCTCGGCGATGCCGGGGCTATCGCGCAGCGTCCCGTACATCTCGCCGGTGTTTTGGATGTATGACGGCGCCGCCGCGCCGGCCGCCATGCCAAGGATGGGATTTGACGTTACGAACGTGGCAAGCACGCCGGTGACAACGCTCGGCGCCGACGATCCGATGGCGTTGCCGGTCTGAAACTTGATGTAATCCCAAGCATCGCTGAACGAATGCACGTCCGCGACGCTACCCACACGCGGCTCGAGGCCCTTGCTCCCGCGCGCCGAGGCGTCCTGCACCGCCTTGCCGGCATCATAGAGCGCCTGATTGTTGAACTTAACGCCGAGCGCCTGGGCGAAATTGCCCGTCATCGTGCCGGCGCCGATGGCCCCGGCTTCAAGGCCCGCCGTGAACGGCCGGGTATGGCCGGGCGAGCTCGCCGCTTGCTTCTGCTTGAACGCCTCGAATTCCTCGGGCGTCATCGCGGCATAGGTGCCCGGCTCCTTGGCGTTGAGCGCGATAGGATCGAGACCGAGACCGGGCGCGTTGTTGCGCGATTTCGGGTTTACGAGGCCGGGCCCCAATCCATACGTGGTTTCGGCATCACCGATTGCAGCGTCGAGAGGATTGAGAAATCCGGCCATGACGAGAGGCACCCTTGCTTGAGAGGGATGCCGCGCGTCCTACGCGGGAATTAGATTGCTACTTTACACACGGCGCACGCGGATTGGTGATCGAGGGCCAACCGCAACTTGCGTCAGGCTTGCCAATTCATTGGAAGCTGATCTTCAGTTAACACAATTCGGTCGCTGTCATCAACGATCTGCGGCGCGCGCGCGACCGGACCGCGGGTCAAAGGCATGACATTAATCTCCGGCGCCTTGATCCCGGCGAACGGGTTGCCCATCGGGCGACGACCGCCGAGCCCCGGAGCAAGCCCTTCAAAACCGCGAGGGCCGGATGTCAGGTTCGGCGAGTTTGATGGCGAGTTTGACGCAACCTGCACCTTACTGGTGTCGAGACGCGGCGCATTCGGAAAAGCATTGCGGTAGTCCTGATCGGACATCCTGTTACTGCTGGGGGTGCTCGTGCTCCGATTACTGGCAACATCGGTATCGCGGGGCACCGAGCCGAGATTGTTCACCCATTTTTCATAGGCTTTGACCCCGCGCGAACCACTGCCGCCGGCTGTACCGGGCGAAAAGAACGTCTCCCCGCCATAATCGGACCGATAGATGAACTTGCCGGTCGATCGCTGGCGTTCAGCGAAGCTGCCCGACGCATTGTCGGTCGCAAGGTTCGATACATTCGACCCTGCGAGCACCTTGTCGAGGTTGCTTTCGATCATCGATGCGATTTTCGGCCGCTTGAGCGCCTTTGGATTGTAGCCCGCGTAATAGCCGTGTTCGTCGATGCCGCTGCTTTTGTGCAGGGTCGCCTGCGCGGCCAGTGACGTGCCGCTCATTGCGGCGCGGTTCATCATGGTTTCCAGAACGGCTTGGTTGGCTGTCGGGTCGAGGTTTTCGCCGGCTGCAATCGCCATGATCTTCTGCCGGAGCGCCGGGTTGTCTCGGAGCTCCTGCGCAAACCTCGATCGATCGATGCCAGACGCCTTCGCCTGCGGCGGCGGCTCACTGGTATGCGCGGAATTGGCGCTAACGGGCTGCCCGCCTGTCATCGGGACGGCCTTGCCGGACATATCCTGCGCCAGATATGGCCGGGTATCCTCGGCGCTGATGAACATATCGCCAAGGCCGGGCTGTTGCCGGCTCAGGTCGGTCGGGTCGAAGATGTTGCTGAGTCCAACGCCACGGTAATTATCGAACATGACTATCGCCCTTTCGGCAGATACGCCTGCGCCTGCTGTTCATGCAGCGCGTTGGCATACTGATCGGCGCTTGCCTCGTCCCTGAATACGCCGAGGTTCTCGCCGGTCTGCTGAAAGTGCTTGATCGCCTCCTGGTTCGAGACCACCCGGCCGCCGATCACGGTGGGGATAAGCACAGCCCTTCCCCCCGGTATCGTGACCGTGATCGACCGAACGGTGCTGATTGATCCGTCGGCGTTCTTCACGGTCGGGCGCCGGCTCAAATCGATATTGCCTTGCCGGACCATGCCTTCGGGCGGCTGCTGGGTCGCCAGATAGAGCGGTTGGCCTTTGCTGCCTGCTACCGCCGCAACGGCCGTTGGCTGCGCGGCGATGCCTGGGGCGGTCGGCTGCGGCGCGGACTTGGAGCGGGCCAGCAAGGCCGGAAGGCCGATTCCCATCGCCACTCCTTGCGGTCCCGATGGCGGCGGGGCGGCCGGCTGTGCAGGCTCTTGTGCCGGCGTGCCTGACGGTGGCGGCGCCGTGATCGAGGCCGGAGTGGTTGGCATGGGCAGCGCGCCAGATCCACCGGCCCCAGCAACGGGCTCCCCGGTTTTCTGATTGACGATGATTTTCCCAGCGGATGACTTGCCCCCAGGGACGGCTGCCGCCGGTTGGGCGGCAACCTCCGCCGGCGCGGCGCTGGTCTCGACCGGCTGGGCGGAAATACCGGGCGCTACGGTCAAGGCGTAGTCGTCCTGCGATTTAAGGTAGGCGCGGACGTCGGCATCGGACGGCGGCTTGCCGTCGATGCTCGCCTTTGTCAGCACCTCCTGCGCGGCCGCATAGCGTTCCTGCGGCGTCTTGCCCTTGAGGCCGGCCGCGCGCTCGTCCTGCGAATGCCGAAAATCGATGTCCTTCTTCGCCTTGTACTCTGCAAGATCGGCCTTGAACTTCTTGGCGGCAGCCGCGTCCTTCATGGTCTCGCTGAACAGCGCCGACGGGTTCGCCCAGCCCTCGATCGTCTGCCGGAGTTGGTCAGGGCTATCAAACTGATAGATATGCTCCTTGCCCTTGCTGTCGGTGAACGACGCCGTGGCATTGAACCGGCCGGTCTCGTCAGTTTCGGCGCGTAATCCGTCGAACTTGCCCATGCGCGACTGCATTTCCTTGGGCAGCGTCTTGAAGAACTTCCCCATTTCGGCCTCGAGGCCGGAATAGTCGCCGGTGTTGGCCCCGTCATAGAGTTGGCCGAGAACACTCCCCATCATCCGGATTTGCTTCTTGGTGTTGGAATCGCTGGCCCATTTGTTCCACTTGGCCGCGCTTTCCACGTCGCCGCGGGATAGATAGAAGCTCTCCATTCGCGGCGCGTAGTTCTGCGAGAACCACTCGTCAGGATGGCTCGGATCGGCCTGCCCCCTTGATACGGCGGCGTCGAAATCCGCCTTGCCTTGTCTGCCGATCGCCTCAAATTCCTGCCGCTGCTGGCGCGCATGCCGCATGTCTTGCAGCTTCATTTCGTTCATTTCGCTCGCCTGGCGATTGTGCTGTATGCGCTGTCCGAGGCCATAACCGGACTGCATCCCGCTCACGAACGAACCAAGGCCAATCCCCCATCCCGCCATTTTAAGCCGCCTTCTTCATGGATTTGCGTTTCGGCGCGTGCGCGGTGTTCTTGGCCCCGATGCCCACGGCGTGCTCGAGCCGGTCCACCTGGCTGGATAGCTCCTGCACCGCGCCCATAGTGATGCCGATCGCATCGATGAAGGGGATCACCTTGCCGTCGCCGTGGCCGGTCGCCTTCTTGAAATCCTCGGCATACGGCCCGGTGTGCTCGGCCGCGCCGCCGTCTGCAATGCCTTCCTTGTAGCGCCATCGTTCGACCGGCATTTTCTTGACCGCATCGAGGTTGCCCTTCGACTTCTTCTTATCCTTCTTGAACTTCTTGGAGGACATGCCGGCGAACATGCCAAAAATGCCGCCGATGCCCTGCATGAGGCTCGCGGTTTGCTGGGCCTTGATTTGCTCCTGGGTCTGCCAGACGGACACCTGAGTCTTGTACTGATCGTTCAGAATGTTGGCCTGGTTGGAATAGCCTGCCATCGCCCCCTGATAGCCTTGAGCCATCATCGGAACGGCCGCGAGGAACTGACCGTTGGCGGCGTTGGTTACGTTGGCCGCACCTGTGCCGGCATTGAGCCCGAGCCCGACCGCCTGCGATGCCTGCGCCGGCAAACCGTTGCCGATGTTGATGGCGGTGCCACGGAGGGAAACCCCCTCCTTTTCAACGTTGCGGCGCGCGCCAGTGGCCGCGCCCGCCGCCGTAACTCCGGTCGCAATATCTGCCGCTCGGTTGATGCCAGCAAACCGCCCGGAAGCAGGATTGACGCCCATCGCCGTCAGTTGCCGGTTGGTCGCCGCGCGCTGCTGGGTCGCGTTTGCGATGACGTCGGCTTTAGCCGCCGCCGCTGCGGCCGCCTGGCGTTCGGGCGAGTCCCAATTCTCCGCGTCCTCGACGAACTTGTCTTGGAGAGGCTGGAATTCATTAACGTAGCGGTCATGAGCCTGCCGCGCCCACGCCTGCTGCTCGATTGAGGTATCAAGCTGGTTCTGCGTGACCTTCTTCGCGAGATCATCGATCGGCTTTTGCCGCTCCTGCGACACCGCATAGGTGTCCTTGGCAAAGGAAAGCCATTCCTTGCCCAACTCGGCATTCATCAATGCCGCTTTGCCGATCTGCGGATCTGGTGCCGGAGGTTGACTTGTGCCCTTGCCCATCGTTCTTGTCCTTACGCCGCGAGTTTTGCCAAACTGTCGTCGATCCAGCGGCAATCTTCTTTAAGTAGTCCCATGATGATCTCGTCCCGTCCGCCCGGTGCCGCTCGGCGCATCCGCCCCTCTTCGACAAAGCCGAGGTGAAGCGCGGTCCGCACCGAATCCAGATTGGCCTCGTCCATCTTCGCGGTGACGCGCGGGAGGCCGAGCTGGATGAATGGGTATGCGAACGATCGATAGAGAAATTCGCGCGTGATCCATCGCTTGGATCCGTCGCTGGCGATGCTCATGAGGCAATTATGGTCCTCGAACCCGTTCCAGAGCGTCACCGCCGCGATTTCGCCGCCGACTTCCATCGCCAGAGCGAAGGTTTCAGCGGGGAATTTCTGCCCCGGCGCGATAATCGCCGCCGCCCATTGGCAAAACTCCTCGGTGCGGCCTTCGACGTGCCCATACACCACGCGCTTCATGACTTCACCTGCGCCGCGATGACGTCGATCGCCGCCCGGAGCGCCTGATAGTCGGCGAGGAGCGCATTATACGCTGTGTCCGTGACCGTCCCGGTCACAGCAACGGCGGTCGCTTTCGGGAGCGAAACGAGCGCGGCAAGATCCTGACGGCGGACTGCCGCGCGCGACCGGGTTTTCGGCCCCCGCACGCCGGCCAGCACCTCAAGCCGCTCTTTGTCGATCGCATCCATCAGCTTGCCGCCATCGCCCTGAGTTCACCAACGCTGTTGGCGATGGCGATCTGCTGCACATTCGAGGTGCCGAACACGGCAATTTCCCATTTCCGTGCCTTAAAGCCGGACGGCAGCCGTACAATCTCGCCGGTGCGCGTCACTGCGGCTTTCAGTTCATCGTCGGCGTAGACGTTCACCGTCACGGTGCGAGCCGGCTCCGGCAGGATCTCGAGCGAGTCTCCGGCCACGGTGTAGACGTTGATCGCCTCCCCGTTCAGTTCCGAACCCAGCGGCGACGCCAATAAGGTTTCGTTGGCGGCCGCTGCCGCGGCACGCGCCGCCTCGATGTTCGCGACGTCCTGCAAAGACGGCGCGTTATCGGAATCGACGCGGATCGCAGCAAAGTTGCTGGGCGCAGCCAGCAATAGCGGCTTGGATTTCCAGTAAAGATCGAGCGGCGGCCCGCTTGGCGCGTCGAACCGCTCGATCGCCCCTGTGCTGGTCAGGAAGTAGAGCGCGCCCTCCGAAATGTCGTAATAGAACGCGATCGCGCGGATATCCGATCGCGTGAGGAAGGTGATCTCGCCTTCGGCAACAATGCTGAAAGAGCCGATCAGCGGCGTCCCGTCGGGGTTGGTGGAGTTGTAGGACGCTACATAGCGGCCGGAGGCTTGTCCCGCACAGATCGTCGCTGGATTGAACCGTTGCCATGCTTCGCGGCTGAACAACTTGCTGGTGACGAGTTGCACTTGGCCGCTCGGGCCGGCGAGCACAAGGCCCTCATGGCTCGCATAGGCGATAGCAAAACCGAGATCCACGACGCTGAACGGGTTCACGCATGGTAGATTGGACTCGATCTTGATCATCTGCATCGAAAGCGGGTCGGTGCCTTGCACCAGATACGGGTTGCCCTCGGTGAGAACGATCAGGGACGTCCCGATCGCCCCGAGCGCCACGATGTCAAAATCCGTGGTGAGAACGTAGGCTTCCGGCCATGCGTGCGGCAGCCACGGCTCGCAGAAATAGAGATCTCGCCCGACAAATCCCGCCATCATGCCGTTTGGCATCGCGGTAAAGCCCTTCAAGTCGTCCGGCGGCGCATTGTATCCGCGCGACGGGATCACCTCGCCGAACGCGTCGTCAGCAATGGTATCGACATAATCGGAGCTCGAGACGGCCCGCTCCGCGATGAAATAAAGGTCGGTGCCGTTATTGCCGGTCTGTGTCCGATAGATCCGCTGCTTGGTGATGTTGCGTCCGCCCGGATCACCTTCAAAGCCCGAAAGCGTGACCGTTTGGCCCACCTGCAAGTCGATGACGTCGGACGCCGGGTTCGGCTCGGATTCCTCGCCGTAGTCGGTCACGAACGTATAGACATAGATGCGCGAGATCGTCGTCCCGCTTCCGGTGCCGGAAACGACGCCGGAAAGCGCGGCGGTGGGGTATGGCACCGCGAGCGGGTATTCCGTGCTCCCCACGCGCATTTTCGGAACGCCGTCGCCGGAAATATAGAGTCGATCGGTTGCAACCGGTCCCGGCACCGCGCGGACGTAACCAGCCCACCCGAGCCATGTGTCGGAGTGGCGGCAGAGCGACTGATATCCGCCGGGATAGCTCTCGAACTGTGAAATGTGCTGCGGTTCGCGTAGCGGGGTCAGGTCGCCATTATCAAGGCGCGTGTTGACGGCCTGCTGGGCGGCATTCGGCGGCAGCAAATAGGCGCTGACGCGCGGCTGTTCGCCTGTAAATGCTTTGATCAACCACGCGCCCATGACGATAAGGCTTTCCTTTTCAGAAAAGCCGCGCGTCCTACGCGGGAAGACTTAACCTATACCCGATTTGCCGAACCGCCTCAACCGAACGCCGCATCAACCTGTGCAGCGCCGGCGATTTCCTCGGAATCGATCTTGGCCGCGACGGTCGCGAAGGTGGCAAAGCACGCCGCGACGTGAGCCAACACGGCGTTTGAAATTGCGATCACTTCGGCGGCGGTCAACGTGTGAACGTTGCCGTCATTGGCAACCCATGGCGTTGTGAAGTTGCTATCGGCTTCCGCCGCCATCCGGGCGCCCATGATCATCTGCTTCGATCGATCGTCGGTCGCGATCGGAACGCCGTTCACGGTGATGCCGCCAACTTCCTTCTGCCATCGCTTGTCCGCCGCATAGGCTTTCAGGTCGGCTTTCAGGTCGCCGTAGGAGATCACCTGGACGATATTGCCATCTCCATCGCGGCTGAATGTGTAGCCGGTCGGGGTCCGGCCGGCCGTAATCGCCGATGGCTGCACGCGATAAACGCCGATTCCGGCCAGCTCTTCATCGCTCCATAGCTGGGTGACGTCCCAACCGTGGAGCGTGTTGCTCGCATCACGGAAGGATGACCCCTGCATGATCTCGATGAAGATATCCGCGGGGTTCTCTTGTACGATCAGCATCACCTGCCCTCATGTCCATGAAATATAAACCGCGCCCGCAGCGCCAGCGCTGGCACCAGACTGTGAAATATATTGACCGTCGTTGCTCCCGGCCGCGCCGGCTCCGGCGCCGCTACCAACAATAATTACCAATGCCTGACCTGGGAGGATCAGTCCGCGGCTGACGGTTCTGACCGCCCGCCCGCCGTACCCGCCATTGCCAGCGTAAAGGGTGTTGCCAGAGGAAATAACGACCATGTGGCCGCGTGCGCCGCCTGCCGCCCCGCCGCCAGGAATGTTCGTGTCTCCTCCCGACGCAGAGCCTGGCGACCCATCGCCGCTGGAAACCCACGCGGATCCGTTAAATTTCAATCCACCGCCGCCATCGCCGCCATAACCGATGACGTTGAGCAATCCGGAATTTGGGCTGTAGTAAACTTGGGAATATCCGGCCGCGCTGCCGTCCCCGCCGTCATAGGTAGAAAAGGAAACAATACCGCCGGGGCCACCGCCGCCAGCACCACCACCACGAATGTCGAAAGTCATAGTGCGGTGATAGGGGACCGTGAGGGAATAGACGCCCGGGGTCGTATAGCTGGCGCTACCCGGCACAATCGGCGCGTGCCTCCCGATCAGCTTAGGCCGAAAAGGAAAGCACATCAGCTTACTCTCCACGCCGAGACGTGGCAGTAACCACCATCATACCACATCGCGCCAACGAGGGCGTACGCTCCACCCGACGACGTTACGAGCGGAACCTGACCATTGGGGAACACGAAATTGCCGGACCAGCTAATTGTATGGCCGCCGCCGCCAGCCTGCACAAAGGCGAAGTTGATCACCTGCCCGCTCTTGAGGTTGGTCGGCGTGTTCATCGTGACGTTGCCGGACATATTGATGTAAAAGCTACTGCCCTCATCCGCATCCAGGGCGAGTGAACCGGACACACCCGACTTGAGCACGCGAGCGGCAGCCTCCCAGACCTTATCGGTGGTGATGCCGTCGCTTCCTGTGTTCGCACTTATGTCCGCGGCCGTGGCGACGCCTTTCAGCGCCATCGCAGCGAGCCCAAGATTGTCGATCGCCTGCTGAACGCGTAGCGGGGTCATCCATTTATCGTTTGCCGCGCCCGCCTCCGCCTCTGCTTGCGAAGCGAGGTTCGAGATCGCGACATAGAGCCCCGGCAACGAGCCCGAGAGGGTATCAACCGCGTCTGTTACCTCGTTGATGGCCGCTGCCGTCAAACGCAGATCCACGCGACTGCCGGCGTCGAAGGCGGCCGCTGCGGTGCCCTCCTGCGCGCGCGTGACCGTGAACAGATCGCCGCTGCGGTCGGTGCAGCGGACGATCTCGTAATCCCCGTCTGCGTTCACGATGGTGAGCGGGAACCAGTCTCCTGCGGTAAGGGTCGGGAAGCCCGCGCCGGCGCCGGATGCCACCGAAAAGGTCGTCGCGGCGTCGTCGATCGAGCCAGCGAGAACCGACGTCGCGTTATTTTTGAGTTTCAGCGCCATCTTCCCATCACCCCAACGATCGAATTTTGAACGTCACCATGTCCTGCTTCACCTGCCCGGCGGATGTCGTGATGGTGAAAATGACATCGTAGGTTTCGCCATCGTCGCCCGCCTCGGCGCGGTATGTGATGCCATCACCCGCGGCGTTGGCCTGATAGTCGTTGACCAGAAGCGGCGTTACCTCCGGATCAACGAATCCGCTTGCGGTCACTTCCGCCTCGACGGACGAGATCGTTTCGCCGCTTTGAAGCCACCGCCTGTAGTCGATGCTGTAGTCCTTCTCCTCGTCAGGGTCTTTGAGGTAGGTGTCGAGCCGTCTGGACATGGTTTCCCCCTATGCGACGGCATTGCGCCGTTCTGGCGCAGCGCGAGATTCCCGATCGCCGGCGACGATCGATGTCCGCCGCTCTGCTGGGACGGATGCTGCACGATCCCGCGGCGCGTCGGCTGAAACGGCTGCGGTGCGCAATTCCGGCGCGACAACAGCGATACGTTTTTCTTGCTGGACGATGGCCGTTTGCTCACGCGGCACCACTGACATCAGGCTGAACGCGCGCGCGACGCCGCCGGCAGTAGAGACGCGCCCCGTGGTGGCTAAGGCCCTCTGGTGCCGGCTTGCGGTGACAACCGTTCGCGCCCCCGCAATCGAAGCTCTGCCACCGTGCGCTGAAACGACAATCGGATTTGCGCCGGCCCGACCGTCTTGCCCAACCAGATAGATCGATCCTGCAAAAGCGAGGGCGCGCTTGTGTTCGGTCGTAGCTGCAAAAGCGGCGCGGCCTACCATTTCGACCTGGCCGGGGATCGCAAAAGCATTCACCCCGACCGTCGTATATGCAGGCACCCCATCCACGGCAACGACGCCGGCTTGCCCGATAGATGACTTGTGGTCGCTGGCGCGAGCGATCGGCGCGTGCCCGGCAATCGAACTGACGCTTGCTTCTGCAAACGCCTTCTGATGATCGGATGCGATCGCCCTGACTACTTCACCAGCGGTATGCACATTTGCTGCGATGGCCAGCGCAGAGACGTGGGCGGTCGCGACCGCATGTCCGGCCGGTCCGGATACATCGACGTCGCCCGGCGATGCGGTCGCAGTCGCCGCGGTATCCCATTCGACGTACCCTGCCAGCGGAGCATAGGTAAGACCTGAGAACTTTGCTGTCGCCTGGTACGCGGGGAGGATCGTGCTGGGTGGTACAAACTGCTGCTGTCCCGCCCGGACCACAAGATTCCAAACCGGCGGGGCCGATGCGGACACATCGATGTTTGAGAAAATAACGGTCCCGTTGATGCGGACCGAGACCGACTTCCCAGGAACGTCGAGATCAAGCGTAAATATGTCTGATGTCGTTGGGGCCGGCGAACTAGGCCCGGTGGCGATGGCTGGTCCCGTACGAGGGTAAAGGCGCCAGAATCCGCTAGCATATTGAACTAAAAAGTACGCATTGGAATTCTCGAAAAAGACGGAGGAATCCGCCACCAACACAAGGCCACGGATGCAGTTCGTCGTGACCTGTACAGTCTGCTTCCCGTGTGCTGCCCTCGTTGAGGACGCGAAGGAAGTGCCGCCGGAGTAAACTTCGAGCTTTAAGTCGCCATCGGTGAGGTTGCCATCCCCCGTAACCGACGCTGGATCTAGGGTAGTCGCCATAACCAGCCCGTCTCTTAAGCAGGATTCACCGTCTGCTGAAACCAGCCGTTCGATGCGTGCGGGCCGACCGTCAGTGTATAGCCGTCTGTCGCCGTGAGATCGGCCGGTGTCGAATCGAGCAGCATGTAGCCGAGAAGTTTGTTGGCTGCCGCGCTGCGGATAACGGCATAGCGCGCTGTGATCGGCCCGCTCGATGCGGTCCACACCTGATTGTCGCTGTCGAAGGTGGCGACGCCGCCTGAGCGTGTCCATGTGACGTTCGTAAGCGCGGCCCCGCCATTGGTGTAACCATTGGCTGTCGCGAGCTCGTTGGTCAGGTCGGTATAAACGTCATGCGCCCCGGAAGGCGTGTAAGACGACGTGTGCAGCGTGATGTTGAATGTGTCGTTATCGAGATCGATCGTCCCGTCGCCAAGATATTCCGCCACTCCGTCATAGAGCGTGAAGGTTCCAGCGGCCATTGTCGTGCTCCTTAAAGGTATCGCCCGCGGGTGCGGGTGCGGCCACCCTGCTGGCCTCGAATGCCATCGTTCGAAAGAGAGTCGAGCCTGCTTTGAAAGCGAGCGGATAGTCCGGCGCCAAGCTGCGGATTGGCAAAAGCCGGGTTCGGCATGAGGAGCAAAGCGCCAGCGGCACCGTCAGCGATGTCTTGGCCGTACTCCTCGAGCAGGAAATCAGGCAGCGTCAGCGCGCGCGCCGACGGCTTGGCGACGAATTCAACGAACAATGTGCCGGATGCCCGTGGAACGGCTTGGATGGTGCCTCGCTCCGGCGAGACGTACCAACTCGCGGCAGCGCATCCGATATCTTCCGTGCGCCAGGCTGGGCGCTTTTTCGCGAGCTCGGCCAGCGTGATCGGATCGAGCGGGCGATCGTCAATCGCGCATGATGTGATGAGGTAGAGCACGGAATCGGACGGCACGGAGATTGGTTCGGCATCGGCGCCGGCGGTGATGATGGTATCGGTACACTTCCATAGCTTCGCGCGCTCGCAGAACCTCGTCGCAGCATCGCGCAGGCATCGCACGACAAGCGGTTCGGGCGCGTTGCCTGCACGGGGCAGAACAAGGGGTAGAAATTCATCGATGTCCCTCATGTCCCCGCCACCCCAGGTCTAGCGTTTGGCGAATTGGCCCCCTCCACTTTGACCTTGAGCCCAACCGCCGCAGAGAAGGCTTGGAAATGCATGATCGCCCCAGCAGGGTTACCTGCTTCGTCGTCCTTCGACATCGCCCGAAAGAGGACGAAATCCAGAATGGGCGTTAGGTAAATGTCTTGAAGGCCGATGGCCTGGCTGTAATCCGAGCCAATCGCAGTGGGCAGGCTCGAAAGCACCGCCTCAACCTTTCCGGTGCCGTCGTTGCCGGGGTAGACGTAGAAGGATTCAGGCTCTTCTTCGTCAAACACGAACTGCCGCTCCTCTTTCTTGTACTTGGTGCGGGTCGGATCGTGCCAATACGGCTCTTGAGCGTCGAGCGCGTCTCGCGTTGTCACGCGGACGATCCGGCCGCCCACGCGCGGCGGGCCTTCGGAGGTGATGTTGCGCACCACCCGCAGCAGCGAGAGGTATTGAGACGGGATCGCTTGATAGGTGCCTTCCGAGAGCGAAAGCACCACCGTCTCGGAATAAGCGGACGGTTTTGCCAGCAGGATCGCCTTGACCGCTTCATTGATCCAATCGGCGAGCTCGGGCTGCGTCCAGCGTGTCGCGTCCTCGTCCTGGAGAACGCGGCCTGCCAGTGTCATCACCTGAGCCGCCGTAATGGTCATCGCGGGCGCCTATCTTTACTTGCCCTTGCCGGGCTTCTTGCTCTCAACAACTCCACCTGAGCCGCCGGCGCCTTCGATGGAGACCGTGACGCTCGGAGTGGGCGCATCCTGGGCGGGTTCTGCAACCTTCGCCGGCTTCGGCTGTTTGAAGATCCGATAGCCTTCCTTGATCGAGAGGAAGGTCTGAATGTGATCCTCGTCAGTTACCTCGCACACATGGCTGGCGCTGCCCTTCATGTGCGTGAAGAAATGGTAGAGATCGTCGCCGAGTTGCACCTTCGTGCCGGCTGCGCGTTTGATGATCGATTCGATGATCATGCCATCCTCATTCTGAAAAGAAGCCGGGCAGCGTGAACTACCCGGCCATGTGTGAGTCCGGGCGCGTCAACCCGGTCTCGGGGATGCCTTAGCCGCGGTAGATGACCGTTAGACCGAGCGTGCCAGCCTGCGGGGTGTCCGGCGCGGCCTTGATCTTCACACCGATGCCACGATCGACATGCGACCGGGCGATGCGGAAGGCGGTCGCTAGCGTTGGTCGAACCACGCCGCCGGCCTGGGCGACGGTGGAAGCCGAAAAGATCTCGGCGCCGCAGGTGCGTGAGCCACTGCTCACACCGAAGTCGCCGCTCATGATGCCGACATCGAGGGTAATGGCTGCCGTGCCGCTGTCGAGATCGTCCGTGTCGAGGATGACATCGACGAGATCGCAGTCACCGGGCAACGGCCCCATTTCGATGATGTTGTTGAGCGTGAGATCAGAGGTCGCGAGATCGATCTCCGCGCGGTAGCTGACGACTTCGCCAGCATTGTCAGGGGTCGGAGCAATAATGCCGCCCTTGGCGTAATCTGTCTGTAGCATGGTGAGCCTCTGCTCGTTGAAATGGATGGGGAATTGTGAAGCGCCGTTCGACGGCGCCTCACGATGTCAGGGCTCGGCTTAGGCCGTCGCGTTCGGATCGGCCGCCGCGGTATCGAGAGCGAGGATTCCGAAATCCTTGCTGTTGAACCGCGTTTTCTTGACCCCGACGATGGTGCCGGACGCGACCGTCGGCTCGTTGCCGTAGTCCTTGAGCTCTTCCTTCCAGTCCATGCGAAGGCCGCCTTTGGTGCCGTAGGCGATAACACCTGCCTGCCGGCCCATGAACAAGGCGCGACCTGCGTCAACGTCGGAGCCTGTGCCGTAGTCGTTGAAACGGATCACCGACTCGTGGCTGTGCAGCACGACGTTGTTGATCATGCCGAGGCCGCCCTTGAAAATCGGATTGGACCTACCTTCGGCAGCCGCGGCCGCCTTCTGGATCTCGAGCCAGCCGCCGGTATCGCTGCTGACGCGAAGATCGTGCTCCTGGAACGGCGACATCACCGTGACGTAGTGACCTTCGCCGCCCACCTGCACCGGCAGCATGTTCGCTGCGGTGGGGTCGAGGGCGCGCATCATGCGGGCCTTCACAGCGGCCCGTTCGATGACGGATCGCGTCATGACGTCGGCTGCAACGATGGTCGCCTTGGAGACAGCATCGCCACCATAGACGATATGCTGGCTGTCCGGCGCCTGGATAGAGTTGCCGGCGTGTCCGGTCCAATCCTCGGACTCGATGAAGTCCTCATTGATGCCGCGCGCGCCCGACAGATAGATGAAGAACATTTCGTCGAAGAACTTCGCCCAATAGTCGGACAGGCGATCGCGGCCGGTCTTGCGGAGGTTGTGCGAGGTGCGCTTGCGCGTCATGCGGCCGCCGGCCGAGACGGAGTGACGCAACTGGTCGATGACCACCTGGTCGGAATAGAACTTGAGGCTCTCCTCCTTGCCCTCAACACGCTCGTCGCCGTAGGTCGGGCGTCCGCGCAGTTGAACGGAGAGGTCGTAATCGACCGTATCGCCCGGTCCGGACTCGAGGTCGGTCAAGCGCTGAATGACAGCATTGTCACTCGTGCTGATGAACTTCCGCTCGAAATAGCTCTTTTTGAGGGTTTCGTAGAAGAGCGAGGCGGACCAGCGCTTAACGGCTTTCGCGTCGCCAAACGGAACGGTAGTGCGCATCGGATCGTACTCCTTGTGAGCGCATGGTTGCGATCACAATCGGCGCGTCCTACGCGGATTGCATGAATCTCTATCTTTATGGCTGAGAATCAGTCCGCTTTCAAGCTGGTCTGCCCCCTGAAAGGTGGTCCTCCCTGAAGTAGGTTTTTGAGCCATA
>ENA-UOUJ01001097-UOUJ01001097.1-activated-sludge-metagenome-genome-assembly--contig:-NODE-1097-length-15159-cov-16.981925_pt1 | contig 15159 bp, 13 predicted proteins | sample MGYA00249839_ERZ747224 | MGnify/ENA primary metagenome ERZ747224 (study PRJEB28782, sample SAMN03220277) | activated sludge metagenome | biome: wastewater; feature: sewage sludge; material...
GCCAACTTAGCTCAGCTGGTAGAGCATTTCATTCGTAATGAAAGGGTCGTCGGTTCGAATCCGATAGTTGGCTCTGATAAACCCCCGGTATTATTTTAGTCCTGCTTGTCTGGTTTGTTTTGAGCAGAAAGCAACTGGTCTATCTTTTCATCTATCTGTTTTAATTGTCCTAGTATTACCCATGCGGCAAGACTATCTTCTTCGTTTAATATGCTTTGCGGCTTGTCTCCGCTATTAAGCACATCCTTTAAAGAGCCGTTTTCCAAATCGGTGAGCAATAGATCATCAATATTAACTCCAAATATCTTGGATAATTCTATTACCTTTTCCAGTCCGGGCCGGCTTACATTATTTTCATAATTAGACCAGGTATTTGGCGAAATGCCGCACCTGTCTTTCATTTCAGACTGTTTCCATTTATTTTTTTTACGTAAAAACCTTAGATTTTTATGTAGATAACTCCCTGCCATTCGATTTTCTTAAAAAAAATTCCAAATTTTATTTGAAATAACAAAATACCTGATGTATCTTAGATAACAAATCAAGGCTTCACCGGTAACGCTACCAAATATATGAAAAACGAATCAGGAAATTATACAGAAATTACCATTCCCACACTTATTGCAAGGTTGGAGTTTTACGATAGCGCGGTCTTATAACCTTGCTGAGACGATATGTTTATTATTTCATAAACTATGGGGCATTCTGGATGCAGACGAAATCAGGCAATCGGGCGCTGTTTCAATCATTTGGATTGATCTTATCATCCATAACCTCTTTGCATGACAAATAAAGAATACAGGTTATTAACAAGCCGGCCATCAAGGATGCAATCCAGCAATATAGATAACCCTAAGGATGCTTTGGAATCTTTCTTCAGCAGCTTTACGCTGGATGATTGCAGGAATTATTTATGGGAGCTGTATGAAAGATGCGTAATGAGCTATGCACGGGAACATACGGTACATGAAACGGCATCGGATATGCTTTTCTTTTATACCCATACGGAAATGCTGATAGAAGCTGCATGGCTTATCAATAACAAGCATAAGAGAAAAGAAAAAAACAGGAAGAATACTTCTCCGGGTCAAAAAGAGCATACCTGAACCATTTGCGTACAGGGCAAATATTTACAGCGAACTATTTTTTCCGGTGGAAAAATCGCTATCCATTTTTCAGCAGTAACTGTTAAACAGTGAAAAAAGATAATAGCATAAATGAAAGATACCATAAGTCCTATCACTTTTTAAACAAAGCGGTTGACGACCCTTTCCTGTGCCTCACAGCCATATTTGATGCTTTTCACCCCAACGACTTTCGGAAAGAGATAACTTTTTGGCAACAACTGGCTTTGGCAAATGACCAGAGCGCCTATGATGAAGGAAAAGTGAGGGAGGATATGATGGATTTTTGCCGTGAGCTTTTACGGATCACCGAGGCTTTCTATATTATTAATGAGAATAGAAAGCGGCAACAAAAAGCTAAAAAGAGAAAGAACTCAAAAAAAGAAACAGGGAGAATAATTAACGCATTCCATCAGCTAACATTATTAAGCGACCGGGAAAAGGCTGACCCGCAACTGGCTGTCAGGGCTTTTTGTAATGCATTTTCGCACGAATATTCAAGGATTGAGCTATTGGACCTGTTGGATGCTGTTATTACTTATGAAGGAAAAAAAACGGTTTACAAGGGCAACCTTGTGCTGGTTTATCAATGCATGGAATCTTTACTCAATCTTGCTTATATGATTGCTAAGAAGAAGAAACTATTAAATCATCTAAAGCCATCCCGATATGCTGAACACCGAGTACATCAATAATCATCCGGCAGAAGAATTTTGGTATTGCTCTAAAGAGTCCGTTGAAAACGCGCAAAAAGCCATCTGTGAATTTTTTGATATGTATGGCTCAGGCAGCGCGCAGGAACGGCTTTGGGAAATGCTTAAGCTGGCATTAGGCAGTGCGGAAATAAATGACTGGAATGAAGTGAAACGGGCAAACGTTATCCATTTTTATGAACTGCTGGCACAGTTGATCAAGGCCAATTACCTGTTGTTTTTAAAAATGAGCAATGAAACCTGAAAACATGTTCGGGGAAAAAAGCCCTATGCTTTAGCGAGATTCCTGATATCACTTATCGTAGGTGATACGCGTGAATGTATCTGCAGATTTGAGAGGCAAAAGAAGTTACATTCAATACTCCTAAGGTTTGGGACAGCATTATCAAAATAAAAACGGCGCATGTTTATATGTGCCGTTTTTATGAATTTTTGCGAATGAATTAATAATTATTCCATCAGCCTGTACAGCTCATCTAAGTTGGGCGAAAGGATGATTTCTGTTCTGCGGTTCAGCGCCCTTCCTTCCGGTGTGGCATTGGTATCGCGCGGATCGAAGTAGCTATGGCCCGATGCCACCACCCTGGCCGGATCTACCTGGTAATCTTTTGTGAGGATGCGCACGATAGATACCGCCCTGGCTGTGCTTAGTGCCCAGTTATCTTCAAAAGTTCTGCGGATAGGAATACTGTCGGTATGCCCTTCCACTACAATCTGTATCTTAGGATCGGTATTGAGTACCTGAGCTATTTTGCCCAGTGCTTCCTGCCCTTCTTTACCTACTACCGCACTCCCCGATTTAAAGAGCAGCTTTTCCTGCAATGACACATATACTTTTCCATCCTTTACAAAAACATCAAGGTCTTCGGCTTTGTATTGTCCTAATGCCTTATTAATCGTGTTGCGCAGGTTTTCCACTACGCTGCGCTGCTGATCTATCAGTTTTTGCAGCGCTTCCAGGCGCTTTTGCTGTTCTTCAATCGTAAGTGCTGTGCTGCTCAGTTGTTCCTGGGTGCTGCTCAACTGCTGTTCTGTGTTGCTCAGCAACTGGCGGGCCTTATCCAGTTCCTGCTCTTTTAAGCTTTTAGCAGAGGCCACATCGCTGAGTTGTTTTTTTAAATCTTCATATAGCTGGTTACTTTCCCGCAGGTTTTTACGAAGGATAGCCAGGTCGTTTTCAAAACGAAGGCTGTCTTGCTGCAAAACACTGATGGCATTGGTTGCTTCTGTAAACTTTTTCTTGGATACACAGGAGGTAAGCCCGGCAAATACAAATAATGTAATAAAAGCGGGCAGGAGATGCTTCATATTAAATGGATTTTTGGTTTACAACTAACACACAGGCATAGTTGCAGTTAATGTAATGATAATGATAGCCGCTCAAAAATAAACAAATAATTTGTTGTAAGTGATTTTGAATTGCGGGTACCTGCTCCCCTGCACACCCTGAAACCTGTAACCTGCAACCTGTAACCCACTTTGCACTCTGCAACTTGTAACCCAATAATGCCGCCCAGGTTATATCTTTGGCCAAAGTGCGGTATGGAAAAATCGAATTTTGTTGATCAGATCAGGATATTTTGCCGTAGCGGGCATGGCGGCGCCGGCAGTAAGCATTTTATGCGCACCAAATACAACCCGCAGGCAGGTCCCGACGGTGGCGATGGCGGCCGGGGGGGGCATATTATGCTCAGGGGCAATAAAAACTTATGGACTCTTTTGCATTTGCGGTATTTTAAAAATGTGCTGGCCGAAAATGGTGAAGGCGGCAGCGGTAACAACTGTACGGGCAGAATGGGAAAGGATGTTATTATAGAAGTGCCATTGGGAACAGTTGCCTTTGATGAAGAAACGCATGAAAAGGAAGCCGAAATAATGGAAGACGGGCAGGAAGTAATATGGATAAAGGGCGGACGCGGAGGCCTGGGCAATACCAATTTTGCCACGGCCACCAACCAGACGCCGGAATATGCCCAGCCGGGCGAACCCGGACAGGAAGCCTGGAAGGTGCTGGAGCTAAAGGTGCTGGCGGATGTAGGCCTGGTAGGTTTTCCCAACGCAGGCAAATCCACCTTACTATCGGCTATCACCGCCGCCAAACCAAAGATCGCCGATTATGCTTTTACTACTATTAATCCCAACTTGGGCATAGTAGCCTACCGCGAAAACAAAAGCTTTTGTATAGCCGATCTTCCCGGTATTATTGAAGGGGCTGCGGAAGGCAAAGGTTTGGGACATCGTTTTCTTCGTCATATTGAACGCAACCCCGTGCTGCTGTTCCTTATTCCGGCCGACAGCAAAGACCATCATAAAGAATTTGATATACTGGTAAATGAGTTGGAACAATATAATCCGGAGCTTCTGCACAAGGAATTTATTATTGCTGTCAGTAAAAGTGATATGCTGGACGATGAATTAAAAGCAGCCATCAGCAAAGAGTTGCCCCCCGATGTCCCGCATCTTTTTATTTCATCGCTTAACCATAAGGGTTTGGTTGAACTAAAAGACCTGTTATGGCAAATCTTAAATAAAAAAAATGACCAGTAAATAACTTAACAATAGCAAAAATGCCTTAATATTACTGCTGCAAAAAGCGATTACTTTTATTTAATTATAACCTACGATTGCCTGCCATTTCCGGCATTTACTGCGAAGCCCCCGGGTTTCGCTTTTTTGTTGCATTATCCAGCCCGCATCCCTTATCTTTATAAGCGTATTTTCCTGTAAGCGATTGGTCATTCTGAAAAATTCTGTATATGGCTTTACTACCCTGGCGTAAAGGTATTGTTACCCGTATCGGGGAAGAAGCTCCTTTAACCCGCAGGTACTGGATTGAAGTTCAGGATACGGCTCAATTTGATTTTACTCCCGGGCAGTTCGTAACGCTTGATTTACCCATACATGAAAAGCCTGCCAGAAGATGGCGCAGCTACTCTATTGCATCCTGGCCCGATGGCAGCAATGTGTTTGAGCTGGTGATCGTATTGCTGGAAGGCGGCGCAGGCACCAATTATATTTTTAATGAAATAAAAGAAGGTTCCGAATTTACGTTGCGCGGTCCCCTCGGTGTGTTTACACTGCCACAGCCTGTTGAAAAAGATCTTTTCCTGATCTGCACCGGCACAGGTATTGCACCTTTTCGCAGCATGGTTAATTATATTAACCTGCATAATGTTCCCCACAAACATATTCACCTCATATTTGGCTGCCGCGAAAAATGCAACCTGCTGTATTATGACGAGATGCGGGAGCTGGAAGAAAAAGTGCCTGATTTCCATTATTATCCTACCCTATCAAGGCAGGAATGGGAAGGCAAAACCGGTTATGTACATGCCATATATGAAGCGCTTGCTCAAAGCATGCCGCCGGCACAATTTTTTCTTTGCGGCTGGAAGAATATGATTGATGAAGCCAAGCAAAGGATTTTGGCTATGGGCTACGACCGTAAAGCCATTCACCAGGAATTGTATGGATAATGTTATTTGAGATTTGAGATTTAAAATTTGAGATTGCATTACGCTTCTGATTTGCAGTATCAGCTACCGGGTAGGCTTACTACTCACAATTCACAACCTTGCGCCCATCCTCCCGTATTTTCAAATTCTTCACATTTCCACATTTTCCATATTTTCACATTAATATGATTACGTTAAAAGAAGGCGATAAGGCTCCTGCCTTTTCGGGAAAGAATCAGAAAGGAGAAAAAATTACCTTATCGGATTATAAAGGGAAAAAGCTGGTATTGTATTTTTATCCGCAGGATGATACGCCCACCTGTACTGTACAAGCCTGTAATTTGAGGGATAATTTTTCGTTATTAAAGCAAAAGGGATTTGAAATACTTGGCGTGAGCCCGGATGATGAAAAATCGCATCAGAAATTTGAAGCAAAATATGCGCTTCCCTTTGATCTGCTGGCCGACCCCGGTCATAAGATCATTGACAAATACGGCGTATGGGGTGAAAAACAGTTATATGGAAGGAAGTATATGGGACTGCACCGCACTACTTTTGTTATTGACGAAAAAGGGGTGATCAGGAAAATATTCTTCCGGCCGAAAAATAAACAACATGCTGAAGAGATAATAAAATCCCTGGAACAGCAATAGCGCTTATGGATGTTTCAGATATTAAGATCAAAGAAAAATCATGGAAGGCAAAGCTGGCCGCAGGATGGCTGGGCGTAGATAATGTGGCTTTTACCCTGGGTAAAACCATTCACCTGTATAATGCTACCGCACAGGAATTTTTGCACGATACCCGCTGGGTAAAGCATGAGCTGAAGCATGTGGAACAGTTTAAACGTTACGGCTTCATTTCATTTATAGCCAGGTATACGCTTGAAACCCTGAAAAAGGGGTACTACAATAACAAATATGAGGTAGAAGCCCGTATGGCGGAAAAGGAAATAATCTAAAGGGCGCTTATTGTGCCTGGTTCCACAGCCTTTATATCACGCTACAATTTATACCGCTTTAAACAGTTATTATAACCGGCATATAATGTACTATATGTCAACTTTCCCAATATTTTTTCCCGGTTTCGATATAGGACTTGGCAAATTTATTTATCTTGGTAAGTCAAGACCTTGCTAAATACCGAATGACCCCTCAACCCAAACATTGCCTTCTTTCTTTATGGCGCATCCTGTTGCCGTCCCTGTGCTGCTTTGTATTTCATACAGCAGGGATAGCGCAATTAAACGCTTTTTTTAATGCAGATAAAGAAGGCGGCTGCCCTCCTTTTACTGTTCAGTTCAGCAATGCCAGTTCGGGCGCCTCGGCCAATGCCGCCTACCTGTGGAATTTTGGTAATGGCAACACAAGTGAGCTCAGGGATCCGGCCGCTATATATACAGAAGAAAAAGAATATACGGTAACCCTTACTGTTACAGATGAAGGCAAAACCAGCACATATACCCGGCAAATTACCGGGTATCAAAAGCCTGTGGCAGATTTTTCGGTTTCCGCCACCAAAGATTGTATACCTGCCGGCATAACCTTTACCAGCAGTTCCAAGCCAGGCAGCGGATCGCTCAGTCGCTACTATTGGGACTTTGGCGATGGCAGCACGGAGGAAGGATATGGCAATACCATATCTCATACATATATGGCGGTTCAAAAACCTTCTGTAAGCCTTACTGTTACCAATAGTTACGGCTGTTATAGCACAATAGAAAAAGATGAGGTAGCAGAAATACTTCCTGCTATGCATGCGTCATTTACTTCCGATAAACGGGTGCTCTGCACACCGTCGGATGCAGTGCAGTTTACCAGTATCAGCTCGGGCCCGGGCACATTAAGCTATATCTGGGATTTTGGAGACGGGAACACGTCTTCTGTAAAAAATCCATCTTATTCCTTCAACAAAAAAGGGATTTACACGGTAAGCCTTACTGTAAAGAATGAAGAAGGATGCAGCATAACCACTACGCAAAGCGACTACCTGAACGTAGCCAGCTATAAGGCCGCTTTTAATACCCCCGCGCTGATATGTGAAGGTCAGCGGGTGGTTGTTAACAGCACCAGCACGCCAAATCCTTCTTCCTCCAACTGGTATATCAACGACCAGCCTGTATATAGCTGGTATAACAGTCTGGAATATACATTTGCCGATACGGGAAAGCAAACCATAAAGCTGGTGAACACATTTGGCGACTGCCAGGACGTTGCTACCGCCACGGTGCATGTACGCCCTGTTCCCAGGCCCACCGGGTTTGCCGCCGATATACAAAGTTTATGTGGTGCGCCTTCCGTGGTAAAGTTTAAGGATAATACCGAAGGTGCTGTAAAATGGGAATGGGATTTTGACTATTACGGTTATTATCATCCCGGTTCAGCAGCGCAGGCGCCATCGCATACCTATACAGGCGATAATTCATATTTTGTAAACCTTACCGTAAGCAATATATACGGGTGCAGCAGTGGCACCGGGCAATATGTAACGATCAGCAAACCCTATGTAAATATTTATAACAAGCTTAGTTCCGGCAGTGATAACTGGTATTGCGGTTATGTAAAAGTGCAGATGGCTGCGGGAACCGCTACCGAAGAGATCATTGATTATAAGTGGCATTTCGGCGATGGAGCCACTTCCACTGATCCGGAACCGGTGCATGAGTATACGAAGCCCGGTAATTTTAATGTTCGCCTTGAATATGTTACCAAAAATGGTTGTAAGGGTGTTTCCAATTCCATCGACTTTTCTGTATACAGTAAGCCTAAAGCCGATTTCAAAGCTATTGCGGGTGTGGATATTTGCGGTAACACGCCTGTAACATACAGCTATACCGGCACAAACTTTTCGTACTTAGTGTGGAGCTTTGAAGGCGAGTATAATGATTTGTATTATGGCAACAATGGCGGCAGAACAGTACAGTATAACAAGGAAGGCACTTATGGCGTAAAGCTAACGGCATACAATGGCAATTGCAGTGATGAGATTGAAAAAAAGAATTATGTAACCATAAAACCGCCTTTTCCCAAAATAACCGGTTACACATTAAGCTGCGAGGGCACACGGGGCCTCGTTAAATTTACACAGGCTTCAGAAGGAGCCACTTCATGGAAATGGGATTTCGGCGATGGCAAAACACAAACTTTGGCTTCAGAAGAGCCTGTTGTTGAGCATGAGTATACCAAAACAGGAAGCTATAAAGTTGTTCTCACTACTTCCAACGGGCAATGTTCCGTTCGCGATTCCATTACGATTGCAGTATTGCTGAAGCAAAAGCCGGTGCTTGCGCTTGCTCCGGGGGAAGCCTGTACCAACACATTTATCAACTTCAGCATTTCCAATATGGAGCAGAATCCTTATATGGCTAACTTTAACAACCTCTATTATATCGAAAAATGGGAATATGCCAACGGGGAGCCATTTGAGGGCAGCTCTTATTTTGATTACAGTAGCAATGATTGGCGGCCAGTAAGGGGCAGCATAAGCTCCGCTCAGACTAAAGACAATCAATTACGCGTAATAACAACTTCTTATTACTTCGGATGCGCGGATACCAGCAATGCTGTTCCTGTAAAATTCAAAGGTGCTTTGCCGGCTTTTGATGTAGTTAAAGACGGGCTGTGCTTTACTACGGCTGAAGTGATCTTAAAAGATGCTTCCATTGCTGAGAACAATACCATAACAAGTTGGCACTGGGATTTTGGCGACGGGCAAACACTTACAAAAACATCGGGAGGGCTGGTACAGCATCAATACGAAAATCCGGGCAACTACTATGTAAAGCTTACGATCACCGATGCGGGCGGCTGCAGCAGCAGTACGGCATCTTACGGAAAAGCAGTAAGCGTAAACGGGCCAAAGGCAGCGTTTAGCCTGGCGCAGGGCAATAATGTTCCTTTAAATACCAATATTATCTTTTACAACAGCACCAATACTTATGGTGCAGACAACGTGCAGTACCAATGGGATTTTGGCGATGGAAGCGCACCCGGCAACAGCTATTACGAATCGCACACCTACACGCAGCCCGGCACCTATGCCATACAGCTTACAGCCACCGATGCGGTGAGCGGCTGCACCTCTTATGCCACCCAAACACTTGTGGTGCGATATTTTAATACGGCATTCCGCTTTACACAATCCTTTGTAACCAATACCCAATGCGCCCCGGTGGTGGCCAGCTTTGAAAATACGTCTTATGATTATACCAAAATAGTTTGGGATTTTGGCGATGGGAGCCCGCTGCTGGAAAACGTCTCTTATCCCCGGCACGCATATAAAGAGCCCGGTACATATGAGATAAAGCTGATGGGCTATGGTTACAACGGGTTGGAGAAAACGTTTAAAGACACTATCATCATCAGCCGGCCGGAAGCTTCTTTAAAAGCAGGACCGCCCGAAATCTGCCTTGGGCAGCAGGCTTCGTTAAAGGCTGCGGGCCCGGGCATCAGCAGCTATGCCTGGGATTTTGGCGATGGCAACGTGATGATTTCAGGCGACAGCAGCATAAGCCACACCTATAACAGCGCAGGCATTTATATGCCACAGTTACTTATAACAGACGCCGGCGGCTGCACGGGCGCGGCAAATGCCGGAGACAGGATACAGGTACGGCCAGCACCAAAGCTAACGGTTACGCCCACCCAAACCCGTATATGCCTGGGGGAAAGCCTGCAGTTGTCTGCCAGTACACCAGGCGGGGTAAGTTATACATGGGAAGCCGCTAACGGCATCAACCACATGAACCTACCCAACCCAACGGTAAAGCCCGGTCTTACCACTACCTATAATGTAGTGGCGAAAGACGACCTGGGCTGCAGCGCAACAGGATCTGCAGCCGTAACAGTGGTTCAGCCGGAGCAACTGAAAGTTCAGCCGGATACAGGTATATGCTATGGTAAGCAGGTACAGCTCCATGTTAGCGGCACTACCGTTTACCAGTGGATCAGGAACACAAACGGGTTAAGCAGCATACATATTGCTGATCCCGTAGCACAGCCCGTTGCCACCACTGTATATACAATAACCGGTGGTGATCAATACGGCTGTTTTTCTGACACAGCAGATATAGTGGTGAGTGTTTATGACCTCCCATCCGTATCAGCCGGCCGCGATGTGGAAGTGCTTGCCGGAACACCTGTGCAGTTGCAGGCAGACGGCACTCCCGATATTGTATCATGGAAATGGACCCCGGATCAATATCTTAGTTGCGGTAACTGTCCTGCGCCGGTGAGTAAAGCGCTGGCCACTACCGAATATCATATTACGGTAACCAACGCGCATGGCTGTACGGCATCCGATGGTATGATCCTTAAAATGCAATGCGAAGAAAGTAAAGTGCATATACCCAATGCCTTTACGCCTAACGGCGATGGCAGGAATGATGTGTTTACCATTCTTGGCATTTCCTATGTAAAGCACCTGGTAATTTATAACCGCTATGGAAAAAAAGTGTTTGAAAGAAGGAATTACATAGCAGCCGACCGAAGCCTGGGATGGGACGGCACATTCAACGGGGAACTGTTGCCCACAGGGAGCTTTGTGTACTTTGCAGAAATGGAATGCGAATCAGGCGGAATATTTACCAGAAAAGGCACGGTGACCATGATCAGGTAAAGCCGCATACATAGCGGGGCTGTCTCAAAAGAGCCGGTATAGAAAATGTACTACTAAGACTCAAAGCCCTGATCTTCCCGTTTTATTTTTAGCAACTTCGCAGCAAAATATTATAGTGTGCTTAGGTAGTATGTATTATGATCTCCATTCAGCCGTCAGCCTGCTTTGTTTTCCGCATTATATTTTTTTTCGGCCGCGGCTGCTTTTTCAAAATCAAGTACTACACCGTTAATGCAATATCTCAGGCCCGTTGGCGGGGGACCATCTTCAAACACGTGTCCCAGGTGCCCTTTACACCGTCCGCACATTACTTCTGTTCTTTCCATACCCGCGGTATGATCGGGCGCATAAATGATGCTGCCTTTGGTAACAGGCTCGTAAAAGCTGGGCCAGCCGCAGCCGCTTTCAAATTTGGTATCGCTTCTGAATAAAGCGTTGCCGCAGGCCGCACAGTAATAGGTTCCCACTTCACTAAACTTTTCATACTTGCTGCTCCACGGCCTTTCCGTTCCCTTTTTCCGGGCTATATAATATACGTCTTCGGGTAAAACATCTTTCCACTCCGCATCACTAAGGTTAACCTTAGATTTGTCGGTGCGGGAGTATACTTTATTTTTATTATTTGTATTATCCATATGTGCTGATGATTTTTTTTGAGGTGGTTGTGAAAAGCTACACTGGCAAAAGATCATGGGAGCTATTAATACGATAAGAAGAGGTTTAAAGAACATGATCTGTAATTTTCAGGTTGAACAAATTTACGAAACATTACGCAGTATGCTGCGGGGCATTTGACTGCTGGAATTCAGCACTTTTTTTAATATAATGTTAAAAAAGATTTAAAAATATATTTTTGCAGCAAACCGTTAGCATGTCGTTAGAAGAGGATATCCGCCAGACCACATTCCGTAACGAGCATCAAAAAGGCATGATCAACATGATCTATACCTGCAACTGGATCATGGAACGCCAGAAGAAAATTCTTGGCCGGGAAAAAATAACGCCGCAGCAATTCAATATTCTCCGTATACTGAGAGGCGCTTATCCCAAACCCATTTCTACCATGCAAATAAGGGAAAGAATGCTGGATAAGATGAGTGATACCAGCCGTATTGTAGACCGGTTAACAGTAAAAGGGCTGGCTAATAAAAAAACCTGCCTCACCGATAAACGCCTGGTAGATATTGCTATTACCCCCAGGGGTATGGCTATGCTGGAACGTTTGGATCGCAGGAATGAAGAAATGGACGCGCTGTTACGTGCCTTGCCGGAGCCGGAAGTAAAAATGCTTAACCAGTTATTAGACAAGATCAGGAAGCCTGAATAGTATGACGACAATAAATGGCAGGTTAAATTTAAAACTACCTTCACGGTTTATTGTTCCTTTATTGTTATAATTGCTGCATGAAAATTCTGCTTATCCTCTGGGCTGCCGTTTGTCCTTTTGTTTTTTGCGTTGCACAACCTAAATATGAATTTCGTGCCGCCTGGATCGCTACGGTAGATAATATTGACTGGCCCTCGAAGGGTAATTATAATCCGGAGAGCCAGAAAGCCGAATACAGGAAGCTGCTGGATATGCATGTGCAAAACGGAATGAACGCGGTTATTGTGCAGATCCGACCGGCAACGGATGCTTTCTATCCTTCGCCTTATGAGCCCTGGAGCGAGTGGCTTACGGGTAAGCAGGGCCGTGCCCCCTCCCCTTATTATGATCCGCTGCAGTTCATGATTGAAGAAGCGCATAAAAGAGGGCTGGAGTTTCACGCCTGGTGCAATCCTTACAGGGCAGAATTACAGATCGGCAAATCTTCCATTTCGCCTACACATATTACCAAAATACATCCTGAATGGTTTGTAGCTTACGGGGGTAAAAGATATTTTGATCCGGGCAATAAGCAGGCCCAGGAATATGTAGTGCATGTGATCCGCGATATTGTTAGCCGTTATGACGTAGATGCGCTCCACTTCGATGATTATTTTTACCCCTACAGGATAGCCGGCCAGGAATTCCCGGATGATAAAACTTATGCAGCATATGGGGGAGGCATGGACAGGGGCGACTGGCGCAGGAGTAATGTGGACTCTATTATCGTAAAGTTGCACCGTGGTATACGGCAGGAGAACCCGCACTGTAAATTTGGCATCAGCCCTTTTGGAGTATGGCGCAATAACGACAAAGATAGCCTGGGCAGTGATACCAAAGCCGGGCAAACCAATTACGATGACCTGTATGCAGATATACTATTGTGGCTGAAGGAAGGCTATATTGACTACGTAGTGCCCCAGTTGTACTGGGAACACGGGCACCGCGCGGCGCCCTACGAAGTGCTGGTTGACTGGTGGAGCCGGCACAGTTATGGGAAACATTGTTATGTAGGATTGGGTATTTATAAAGCAGGAACCAATGCCCGGTGGCGCGACAGGAATATTATTCCCATGCAAATAAGGGATGCAAGATCATACAGCACCATACAGGGCCAGGTGTATTTCAGCAGCAAATCTTTTTTAAAAAATCCCAACGGATGGAACGACAGCTTGCAGCAGCACTACTATAAATACCCGGCTTTAATTCCTCCCATGCCGTGGATAGACAGCATACCGCCCGTTCCCCCGGTAATTAACGCTATTGTCACCGAAGGCAATGCCGCGAACCAGCAGGTAAGGATAAACGCCGCCTATATTGATAAAGAAAAACGCCTGCGGCAATTTGCCCTGTATGCCTTCTCTTCCTTAGAAGATACCGATATTTCCAACAGGGCGCCATTAAAGCTCATCCCCACCGTTTCCGATTCATTAGATTATGTACTGGCATTATCCCTGTTGCCACAATCCGGAAAGGAGCTGTATATAGGATTAACTGCTGTAGATATCAACAATGTGGAAAGTGAGATCAGCATACTGCAAAAGTTAGAAAGAGCCAGTGAAAAAGCGGAATGGGAAACGGTGAAATGAAATGTTTGGCTTTTTGCTGCAGATACGCAGATTTTATCCACGCTTCTGCAGCATCTTTATTTGGTATGCCTGACAGCACTTGTTTTTAGGCATATATTTCTATTAACGTGAATTTCGGATGTTCGGAAGTGAAAAACATCAAAAACGCAGGTTATAATTCTAAAACAATCTCCCCTGCTGCCCCGGTCTTCTGAAGATGGTAGTGTCTAATTCAAAACGGTCTTCATTCATGTGATACATTTTTCCGTATTTTATATACTGTTGCGTTATGATCTCCGCTATGGCGCCTTCGCCGCGCATACGCAGGCCCCAGCGGGTATCGTTTACTTTCCCATCGTGGCTCTGCTCAATTAAATGCCATACTTTGTCTGCACGGTCGGGAAAATTTTTATACAGCCAGTCGTGAAACAAAAATTTAATAGCGCCATTTAAACGGATGAACGTATAAGCGGTAAATACAGCACCCACATCTGCCGCGGCTTTCATAATACGCTGCATCTCGTGATCATTGAGCCCTGGGATCATAGGCCCCATCATCACTCCCATGCGAATGCCGGCACTGCTTAATTCTTCTATTACTTTCAGCCGCTGCTTTGCTGTAGTTGTCCTTGGCTCCATCACCCTCCGCAAATCCTCATTAAAGGAAGTAATGGAAACCATTGCCGATACCAGGCGTTTTTTGGCCAGCTCCTGCAGCACGTCTTTGTCTTTAATGATCCACGCGTTTTTGGTAAGAATGCCTACCGGCTGGTTGAATTCATTACATACTTCTAACAGTCCGCGTGTTAACCGGTATTTTTGTTCTGCGGGCTGGTAGCAATCAGTATTGCCACTCAGCATAATGGGCATTACTTCCCATTTGGGGTGCATGAGCTGCTTACGCAACAGTTGCGGGGCATTTTTTTTAACAATGATCTTCCGCTCAAAATCCAGTCCTGCGCTATAGCCCCAGTATTCATGCACATTACGGGCATAGCAGTAAATGCAGCCATGCTCGCAGCCGGCATAGGCATTCATGCTGTAAGCCATACCCACATCCGGGCTGTCTACTTTATTTACAATGGTTTTCGACAGTTGCTCCAGGTACTGTGTAGGTGTATTGCCTTCCGACCAGTCGTCAATGGCTTCTATATGTTCCTTTGTACGCTCGTCTTTCAGAAACCGGTTTTTGGTATTGAACTGTGCGCCCCGCCCCTGTAAATATTGTTCCGCTTCCTCTTTTGCTTTAGCGGAAACTTTATAGTGATCCTGCTTAAGTTTTTCTGACATAAAATTTTTTTTGTGAACCACAAAGAC